>Ga0207685_10000057_pt1 | contig 33477 bp, 55 predicted proteins | sample LARL111metaG_FD_184350 | JGI IMG/M metagenome (GOLD analysis project Ga0207685, IMG submission 184350) | Corn, switchgrass and miscanthus rhizosphere microbial communities from Kellogg Biological Station, Michigan, USA - LAR L11-1 metaG... | ecosystem: Host-associated > Plants > Roots >...
CGGAGCAACAAGTCTGGCACGAACGCTCCGCTCAACCAGGGGGACTGGGGCATCATCAAGCGGACCTGGAAGAGCTTTCTCCAGATGCTCCTCCGGCTCGACCTGAACGTCGTCCTGGTGACGCGCGAGAAGGACGAGTACGAGGAGACCCAGAACGCCCGCGGCGAGGAAGTCCGGAAGAAGACCGGGAACGTCGTCATGGACGTCGACCGTCAGACGGCGTACCTCTTCGACTTCATCCTGCACCTCTACACCGAGGACAATAAGAAGGCGAAGACCTCGTCGCACTTCGTCCGGATCGAGGGCACGCGGCATCACTCGCTCCCGAAGTACTCCATCCACGACATCACCGGCAAGCGCATGTACGACGATCTCTTCGAGCCGATGAAAGCCGATGTCGAGAAGGGCCTGCGGGTCACCGACGAGCCCGCGCCGGAGAAGCCGGAAGAGCCGATCGCCCAGGATCTGGCGACGGAGCCCGGCGCCCCGGAGGATCCGCCCGCGAAGCCACCGGCCAAGCCGGTCAAGGCGACCCCGCTCTCGAAGCAGGAGCAGGAGAGCGTCAACGAGATCAAAGAGGCGTTCGGCATCGTGAAGCCGTCTCCGGACCAGCCGGAGGCGTCTCTCGAAGAGATCAAGGTCCTGATGACCAGGGCGGGCGACATGTTCTGGCCGGATGACGCGGCGAAGTGCCGCCGCCAGAGCTGCTCGCTCAAGGGGCATAACCACGTCCCGTTCAAGTCCGCGGACGCCAAGAACATGATCAAAGGGATGTACGGCGTCGACTCGTCGAAGGAGCTCCGCAAGCCGCAGATCGACTTCCTGTACGAGGAGTTCGGGAAGGTCCTTTCCGGCCGGGCTTTCCTCGATCGCGACGGGCAGGGGAGCGTCTACGTGGCGACTCCGATCGGGGTTACGGAAGAGGAGGTGAAGCGGAACGTTCTCGCGTACGCGAAGTAGTTCGTGGAGTCCAGTCGTGCGGCCGGGGTAGCTGATGACTGGCTCTGGAAGAGGGAAGGTAGTTTCGAAGGAATGAAGGAGAGACTCATGGTCCACGATCCCAACAATCCGTTCAACGATTTCGAGGACGATTTCAAGAAGGCCGACAAGGCGGATCCGGCCTCGACGCCGGGTCGCGTCCCGCCCGAGACGTACAAGTTCATCCTGACGGCCCAGGAGCTGCGCGAGGGCGACGGCACCATGGCCGATCACGAGACCTTCGTCGCGAACTCCGGCACGAAGGGCTTCAAGCTCTTCTGCGAGATCGTCGAGCCCGAGTCGGTGCCGAATCCGAAGACCAACGAGCCGCACCGGACGAAGGGTGTCGTTCTCGAGCACGTCTTCTGGATCACCCAGAAGAACCTCCCGTTCGTCAAGCGGGACATCGCGACGATCCTCGGCCGCGAGATCGAGTCGCTCGGCGAGCTCGTCAAGATCACCTGGGCGGGCCGAACCTTCGAGGGCGTCGTCAAGGATGAGACGCGCGACGGCTACACGAAGTCCAAGATCGGCTTCATCAATCCCTGGGCGCCGAAGGCCGAGGAAGGGGCCAACAAGCACGGCGTCGCGACCTCTTCCAAGGACGAGACGAAGAAGGTCGACAACAAGGCCGACCAGAAGGCCGCCAAGGGCGCCGCGCAGGCCGCGGGCGCGAAGGGCGGCAAGCTCGACTTCTAGAGTTATCTGCGGGGCGGCGGCTCGTGACCCCGTCGCCCCTTCTCTCTCTGCTGTCCAGGGGATTCCTCCCCCTGGACAGCGCTAGAGAGAACCATAGATGGGCAAGGGGACGGGGAACGGTAGCAAGGGTTGAGAGGGGTCCGATGGCGGACACGACGTCGGGGCGAATCGCTCCGACTCAGTTTGTAAAAGAGCTTTGGGGAATCGCGCCGCACGACTGGATCGTCGAGTTCAACCTGCTTCAGTACAGACCGACGCAGGATGATCCTGGCGCCCAGAGGATGCGGGCGCTTTTCTACACCGTCGAGCAGGTCTTGAACGACTGGGGGCCGATCGACGCGGCTCTCCTCCACCAGAACAAATCCCAGGTGGAGAACGTCCATCACGGCGTCAACCCGCGCTTCCGGCGACCCCGGAAGCACGGGACAAACGCCGACGTTTCGCACTACGTCGCGATCTGGGTCGACGCCGACTTTCACGGCCAGGAGGAGGCGGTCCGGAAGCATTTCTTCGACACCGTGAAGGAGCTCGAGTCGAGCCACGGTCTCTTCCCGTCCGTGATCATCGAGTCCGGCCGCGGGCTGCACGCCTACTGGCTCTTCGACAAGCCGTACACGGTCGCCCAGGCCCGGCCGGTCTGCGCGGGAATCCAGAAGCACTTCAACAGCGACACCGTCCACGACCCGCGCCGGATCCTGCGGCTGCCCGGCTTCGCGAACCTGAAGGATCCGAAGGATCCGCGCTGGTGCCAGATCGCTGACGCGACCTGGACCCGCTACCCGATCGAGCGGTTCAAGGACTTCACGATCGTCGATCTCAAGAAGTCGAAGGAGGATCTGGAGACTGAGGAGGAGGAACGCGCTGTCCGGGAGCTCGACACCTCGAAGTCCCGGGATCCGAAGCTCCAGGAAGTCCTCACGAAGGGCGTCGACGAGTCCGGTGGTCCTCACGGCGGACGACATCTCTCCGCCACCGCTGTCGTCGGCTACTTCTGCCGCTTCTCAAAGACCAAGAGAATCGCCGAGACGAACTCCGAGAACTGGAACAAGAACCTCTGTCGTCCGCCTCTTCCGGATGAAGAAGTTCAGCGGATGGTCGACGACTTCTGGGCGAAGGAGGAGGTCCGCCGGGCAGAGCGCAAGGAGGAGAAGCGCCTCCTCAAGGAGAAGGAGAAGGAGCTCCGGAAGTCCAGCGAGGACGACGGACCGCCCTGGTGGAAGGACGGCGAGTTTCTCCCGGAGGCGCTGGCCCGGCACGTTTGCGCCCGGGACCGGATCATCGCGACGCCGATCGGCGACGACTACAAGGGCGTCACTCTCTACGTATACAAAGACGGCGCCTACCGCTCCAGGCTCGGGACCGTCGTCGAAACGGAGGTCCGGAACGCGCTCGCCCGGGACGCGAAGCCGGAACGGATCAATCAGGTCCTGGATCTTATCCACCGCTCCCAGAAGATCGACTACGACGAGATTAACCACCGGGCCTGCGAGCTCATCAATGTCCAGAACGGGATGCTCGATTGGAGGACCGGCGAGCTCCACCCGCACGATCCGAAGTACCTCTCAACGATCCAGATCGCCGCGGACTACGAGCCAAACACAAAGTGTGAGGCGCTCAACAAGTTCTTCGCCGAGGTCTTCCCGGCCGACTGCGTCGCGTTGGCGGAAGAGTTTATCGGCTACCTGCTCATCCCGGACACCCGGCTCCAGAAAGCCTTCATCGCTGTCGGCTCCGGCGGCAACGGGAAGGGAACCTTCCTGAAGCTGCTGACCTCGCTGCTCGGGAAAGAGAACGTCTCGACGCTCGACATTCACACGCTCGAGGACGACAAGTTCGCGACGGCGGCCCTGGTCGGGAAGCTGGCGAACATCCATCACGATTTAAGCCGGAAGCAGCTGGAATCGACCAGCCGCTTTAAGACGTTGGTCTCCGGAGATCCGATCTCCGGCGAGAAGAAGTTCAAGGATGGCTTCACCTTCCGCCCCTTCGCCCGACTCGTCTTCTCCGCCAACGAGTTTCCGCGCTCCGAGGATAAGACGAACGCCTACTTCCGGAGACTCATCTTCGTCGAGTTCCCGAACTCATTCTCCGGCGCCGCGGGTGAGGTGCTCGACTACGACCGGGTCCTCGCGCGGACCCCAGGCTTCATGTCGGCACTCCTGAACCGCGGGATCGCCGGACTCCGTAGGCTCATGGAGGTCAACCGCTTCTCGATCTCCGAGACCAGCACACGGACGATCGAGCAGTACAAGCGGGAGTGTAACTCCGCCTACGACTTCGTCCAGGAGTTCTGTCACATGGAGGAGTGGGGCTGGATCCCACGGAACGAGATGTACCAGAAGTACGACGGCTGGTGCCGAGACAACGGCTTAAAGCCAATGAGTTCAAAGAACTTCGTGAACGGGATCCGGGACACAAAGGGTATCAAGGAGGTCAAGCGAGAGGGGGTCCGGGGTTGGCTTGGGATCTCCTGGGCGAACGGCGCACCTCGTACCAGCGCCGACGAGATTGCGGCCTTCGGGAAGGATGAGAAGGGGGCCGCGAATGCCTTCTAGGTCACCCATAATGGCGGGGCACTTCGGAGTGGCAGCTGGTGCCCCGGACACGGCCTTATATCAGCTTGATTACAGGCACTTTGCAGGCGGAACGCAGTCCGGGGCACGACGGGGCACGAGAATGCTTTATATTACGGCAGGTTCCTATCGCTAACGGTTTAAATGGTTTCCATATGGAAACAGGTAGAAAAGAGTATATGGAAATCCTGGGAGTTTATAAGGCGACTAAGTGCCCCGTCGTGCCCCGAACTAACCCATAAATTCTATGAGCGCATTACTTGTTCGCCTCAAAGACCTCGGTGGCATGTACCTCCAATCTGAGGTCATCGTCGATTTCTGGAAGAGAGTTGAGATCGTTCCAGACAAAGAAGTCTGCTGGCGTTGGAGGGGTGATATCGATAAGCAGGGGTACGGAGTTTTCAAAAAGTACTACTTCAAGAGAGCGTACATCGTGTTCGTCGGAGCTCACCGCCTCTCGTTTTACATCAACAACAACTACGACGACCCTGGGGACCTGGAGGTCTGTCACAGCTGCGACAATCCTCCATGTGTAAATCCACATCACCTCTTCAAAGGAACGCATACCGACAATATGAGGGACTTTTCGGAAAAGAGAAAGGCTGGTAAACGATGAGCTCGATCCAGGACGCGATCGCCGCCAAGCAGAAGATGATGATCCCGCAGCGACTCGTTCGCGGCGCGGAGATCCTCGGCCAGCTCTGGCGCGGCGGGGTTCGCTGCGTCTCTGAGTGGTCGGGGATCTGCCCCTGCCAGACTCCAAACGACTTCTGCACGGCAAAGAAGAGGTGGCTCGGGTTGGTCCGCGAGCTCCACGACGGGAAGTACCCCCACAACCTGTCCGGCTCGGAGGGCTTCCTGGTCCTCGAGTGCATGGACCAGAAAATGTTCGACGCCACCGAGCTCACGATCCTGAAGACCGTGCCCGGCGCTAGGGCGCCGATCCGCGTCGGCCGGAACGGGACGTGCCTCCAGACGTTCCTTGATCTCGCTGCGCTCGAAGGGACCGCCGATTACGCGGTGGCGCTGGAGTCGATCGTCAGGATCCAGGAGGTCGGTCTGTGACCACGGACAATCCGTTCGAGGACATCGAGAAGGCGATCGCCGAGGCGATCGAGCGCCAGCTGGAGCTCGTCCGCGAGCTCGACTCGATGGAGGTCGATGTGACGGCCTGGGAGGCGGACTTCCTTCAAAACGTTCTGACACAGCTCAACAAGAAGAGAGAGCCGCTGACCCAGGGTCAGCTCGACATCCTTAGAAGAATGGCTCACGACTACGACATCGAGTGTGACCTTTGAAAAAATCTGACCGTGTATACGACGAGGTTTGAGATGGCTCAAGGAGACCTTTTCGGGCCCAGGGAAAAGACTCCGCGTGGCTGGACCGAGCTCGACAAGCTACGTCGCCAGTACGCCACCCTCGAGAAAAGGATCACCCAGGGCGACTACGTCGAGAAGGATCTGAGCGAGTTCCACCGCGTCGGCGAAGAGATCCACGAGCGCGAGCAGGAAGCGAGGAGAAAATGGGCGAAGTCCTTCGGCAAGTAGAGGGGTCGGCCGCTCTCGCGGAGCTCGTTCGCTCCAAGAAGGAGACCTGCTTCCTCTGTCGGTGGATCGAGCACGACCTCACGACGAACGGAAAGCTGACCGGCTGGCCGCTCGACTCGTTCGGCAAGCCGGAGTTCCCGGTCGACGCGAAGCTGCATCACGTCATCCTGGAGCTGGGCGAGACCCCGCCGAAGGATCCGGATGACGCCGAGGACGTCGCGTCGGTCGTCGCTCATCTGCTCGAGATTTAAGAAAGGGAAGAAGAGATGCCGTTCACCTGCGCGGTCTGCGGTTTTGATATCCAGGTCGGTGAGTCCATGCTCTCCGACGACAAGATGAACCTTGCTCATGAATCCTGCGTCAAGCGTGGCCGGTCAATCGATCCTCCGACGGTGGTCGAGATCGCCACGAAGATCAGCAGCCCTGGCCTCGGGAATCCAACCGCAGTCGTCGAGCCGTGCTTGCTTCCGTCGGCCTCGAAGGTCTGCGTCAGCTGCCAGAAGTCTGCGATCTCGATGTGCCCCGCCTGCAACGCCTACGTCCACCAGAACTACGGCTACGACGGCGGAACGGCCTGCTCGACCATCCACGAAGCGAAGTGCGACGGCGCCAGGAATTCTCGTGAACGCGCCCCTAAGAAGGAAGAGACGCTGGACAAGTGGGACGTCATGGTCGGCGGGATCGTTGCGACTTCTATCGGCGCCGGTTCTCTCCTGGACGCAAAGCGGAATGGAAAGCATCAGAAGAAATCCGACCAGAAAAAGAAGAGCGGCGGTCGCCGATGATCGTCGTCACCTTCAAGGGGGCTCCGTCGCCGACCCTCGGGAAAATGCGCGACTGGACCGTCGCGTACGAACCGCCTGAACTGCCGGTCGCCGATGCGATCTGCGCCGCGATGGATCACTTCAAGAATGAGAAGCATGGCTTCCTGTTCATCGAGCCTGGAGGTCGGATCCACTCTGCCAGGACGTATCCCGTCATGTACGACGCGAGCTGGGACGTCGCCGCGCACGTCGACCGGATCAGCCGGACGCCGCAGAACGCCTGCCCGTTCGATGGGATCGGCAGGGTATCTCTCCGGTCTGTCCTCTTCAAGCGCACACCATCGGCGCTCCGCGTGCTCGACCGCTGGTGCGCCAGGAATGCACTCGCCCCAGGACGCGAGGCGGTCAACCTCGCGATCGCCCTGGCAGAGGTCCGGGAGGCGAAGTTCCTCTTCCTGCCGAGGACCTGGGTATGGGTCAATGCCGAGATGCGCCAGATCGATCCGATCGCGGATCCTGTCGTCGAGTTCGGCACGTTCACGAAGGAGAAGGTCTCGGCGCCGGAGCCGATAAAGAAGGTTGATCCGGCGCCGGAGCCTCCACCCCCGCCGGTCCACCGGTCGCGCGGGCCGGAGGTCCTTTGGAACGGCCACTTCTACAGCTACGCGAGCTACGGGAAGATCAACCGCGAGACGCTGCTGCGGGTCGCGAACTCGGTCTCCGTCCGGCTCGACGCGCCGTCGGCCGAGCAGGTCCTGGTCGACGAGTACACCAGGGCGCGTCTCGATCCGTACAAGTCGACCCTGGTCGGACCGCGGGCGCCGTTCCTGCGCTTCTTCGGGCCGGACTTCCGGCCGCCGGTCGGCCGACACCGGATCAACTGGACGCTCATGGAGACGCACAACCGGGTCCACGTCGACATGGCGAAGCAGGTGAACAGTTCGTACGACGAGCTCTGGGTCTGCACGGAGTGGAACGCCTCGACCTTCAAGGAGAGCGGCATCCGCGTGCCGATCTCGGTCGTCCCGCTCGGCATCGACCGGGCGGTCTACCGGCCGCAGAAACGCCGGAAGCTGCCGCCCTGTCGATTGCTCTCGACCGGCAAACGTGGGGCCGTCGCGTCTCCGTCCGGATTCGTCTTCCTGTCGGTCGGCCTTCCGTCGCCCAGGAAGGGCTTCGAGGTCGCGGCCGACGCCCTGGCGATGGCCTTCGGTTCCCGGGCCGACGTCGACCTCGTCATTGCAACCACGCATGGGCCGACGGCCTGGACGGCGAAGCTGTCGGCGCATGTCGCCAGGAGCAAGGTTCGGGTCTGGGTCCTGGAGGGCCGCTTCAACGAGCACGAGATGTCCGGGATCTACGCGGCCTCCGACGCCTACGTCTGCGCCTCGATCGGCGAGGGCTGGAATCTCCCGGCCCACGAGGCGTCGGCGTGCCTGAAGCCGGTCATCGTCCCGCGGAACTCCGTCCATCCGGAGATCTTTGGCGAGGACGCCTTCGTCTTCGACGTCGACGGCGTCGGGCGACTGCCGGAAGTGGAGTCGGTCTCGCCCTGGTACGTCGGCATGGAGTTCTCGCTCCTCCGGACGAAGGCCACGAGAAATCTGGCCGATGCGATGCTGGCGGTCCGGGACGGCGGCTACAAGATCCGCTCGAAGGTCTATCTCCTCAACGACCGGCTCTCGCCGTTCACCTGGGACTCCACCGCGGCGAACGTGACACGACGCCTGATCGAGGTGCAGCCGTGAAGCACAAGAAATCGACCGAGAACATCTTCTCGTACCAGGAGTACGTCGGCGGGCTCGGGGACGCGATCCTCAGGATGTACTTTTCAGGGAAAGTCTGGTACGAACTTCTCGACGTGATCCCCCCTGGGGATCGCGCCAAGATCGTTCTCATGAGCCACAGTCCTGGTCTTGCGGAAATCTGGAAGTGGCATCCGAAGCGCGATCAGATCGACGTGATCGACCTGGGCTTCAAGACCTCATTCCATCCGTGGGAGAACCAGGAGTGGCGCGTAGCTCACGGCATTCCCAGGGAAACGCCGTGCCCGCCCTACGCCCCCTCGGAGACGCTCACGTTCTACCCGTCTCCAAACGATCTCGAGCTTCTTTACCAGCTTCGCAGGGAGAAGTTCGTCGTCCTCGCCGCGACAGCCAGCACCCAGGAGAAGAGCATCCCAGCGGAAATCCGGCAGGAGATGGCGTCAACAGCCATCGAAATGGGCTTCAAAGTCCTCGTGGTTGGACTGAGGCACTACTTCAAGGATGGGCGTTCCAACGACATCAAGATCGTGCCCGGCGTCTACGACAGCGTGGATAAGCTCTCGGTACCCGGGACCATCGAAGCGATCAAGCTCTCGGCGGGCGTCATGACGGCGCACAGTGCGTCGATGAACATGGCGTGGAGCGAGAAGAGGCCCGTGTTCCTGCTCTACGACAAAGTGACTGGGGACCTGTACCTCCCCGGTGGCCCCGTCGGTTACATGCAGGGGATGAATCGGCCCGACGCGGACCACATGTACTTTTCTCAATATACAAAAAACCGTCTTCGCGACTGGCTTCGCAAGCGATAGGTGGAGGGCAGGTGAAAGACATCCTTGTTCCGATCTCGCCCGGAGAGCTGCTCGACAAGATCACCATCCTTCGGATCAAGTCCGTCCGAATCACAAACCTCGCGCAGGTGTCGAACGTCCAGCGGGAGCTCTCGGCCCTTGAGCATGTCTGGAACCACGATGTGCCGTTCCATCCGATCCTGGCCGAGTGCGAGAAGGCGCTGACTTCCGTCAATACGCGGCTGTGGGACGTTGAGGACAAGATTCGTGCTCACGAAGCCGAGCTGCGTTTCGACGACGCGTTTATCTCGCTCGCCCGTGACGTGTACCTGAGCAATGACCGGCGAGCCAAGATCAAGAAGACGGTTAATCTCGCGCTCGGGTCCGCCATCATCGAGGAGAAATCTCATCCATGCTGATCCTGAGTTACGACAGTCCGAACGGCGGACATCCGGAGGTCCTCGCCTCGATCCCGTCGGCCATCAAGAAGGGCATCTACTTCGAGTTCTCCGGCGGCCTGGGCGACGTCATTAACGGCGTCGTCACGACGGACGTCTTTCGAAAGCTCGACGCGCTCAAGCCGGGGGATCGGGCCGTGATCGTGCTCCTCTGTCACAATCCGGACGCCCCGGACCTGTTCCTCTACCACCACCTGTCCACGCAGCTCGTCATTCTCTCCCTGGGCTTCCACGACTGCTTCGATCAGGTTTACCGGAGAAGGCACGGGCTCCCGCCGAAGCCGTTCTTCCATCACCCCGTCCTGGATCCGGTCCCGTACAAGCCGAGGTTCTCCGAGAGTGACCGGGCCGTCCTGGACACCTTCCCGGAGAAGTTCGTCGCCTTCTCCGTCACCGCCAGCAACGGCAAGGGGGAGGGCAGGTCTATTCCGTCGCACATCTACACGAGCGTGGCGTCGGTCTGTCTGAAGCGCGGCCTCACGCCAATCTTCCTGGGGAAGCGGTACACGAACGTCATCCTCGACGACCACAAGCCGTCGACCGCCCACAACGAAGCCGATCCGCCGCAGCTCGATGGCGTCCTCTCGGCCATCGATCGCTTCAGCGTGTCGGGGAGCCTGGAGACCGTCCGCCGGTCCGTGGCGACGGTCGTCTGCAACAGCGCGATCATGCACGCCTCCTGGCGGATGAGGAAGCCGACCTTCTTCGTCGCCACGAATCACGAGTGGGACGACTACAAGAAGTGCAAGCGACTTGATCTGCACGGCTATGGGTACGGCCTCGCGTACCCCGAGAATATGTACTGTTCCCACAGCAACTACACGGAGAGTCGGTTTTCAGAATTCCTCGATCTCACATTGAAGGACGGAGGGGTGAAATGATCGAAGACGTGTTCGACTTCAGAGACAAGCTCGCCGAGTTCTACCGGAGCCGGATCCACGATCGCTGGTCCACGTTCCAGATGGCGCTCAACTGGACGTTCCAGACCGGCGGATCCAACATCGTCGAGACCGGGTGCATCAGGAGCGAAAGCTACCAGGACGGGGCGTCGACCAGACTGTTCGCCGACTTCGCGAAGAGGAGGGGGAACACTTGGTTCTGGTCCGTCGACATCGAACCTCGGCACGTTGAGACGGCCCGGCACTTCGTGGAGCCGAGCGAGTTCATCACCCTGGTCGTCGGTGATTCCGTGGAGTTCCTGAAGTCCTTCATGGGGCGGATCGACCTGCTCTACCTGGACTCGTTCGACTACGATCGCGGCAACCCGGCTCCGGCGCAACTGCACGCCTCAAGAGAGCTGCAGGCCGCCATGCCGAAGCTTGGTCCGAAAGCCTGCGTCCTGATTGACGACAACGATCCGATCGGCGGGGGCAAGGGAGAGCTCGCCAAACGCTTCCTCAGGGACAATCGATTCATCTGCCTGCTCGATCACTTCCAGAGCTGCTGGGTTCGCGTATGATTCCGAAGATCTGCTTCTTCACGGTCTGCGGCGGCGGCGAGGAGTACGACTTCCTTCTGGGCTCGATCGAGCATCACGCCAGAGTCGGTTGTCACCTCGTTCTGGACGTGTCCCAGGAGCAGCGTCAGTTCCGCCGTCTCCCTGGCAGCGTCTCCTGGACCAGGGACTACGAGCAGAAGTACGGGTCCGGGGACTGGAAGACCTTCCGGCTCGCGACGGCACTTGAGGACGCCCGGAAACTTGCGCTCGACAACTTCCCGGACACGGAGTTCCTGGTCCACCTCGACTGCGACGAGTACTACGACGTCGACGAGCTCGCGATGCTCTTCGATCTGCATCGCGGCGGGATCGTCCCAAAGATCTTCACCTTCGAGACGATCCACTGGAGGAACGATCTGGCGCTACGGTTCGGCCCGTCCGAGTGGCACATGCGTGCCTGGGATGTCCGGGCAGAGGTCGGCGTCATCCGGAATCTCGCCTGGGAGGTCGCCAAGAAGTACAACGGGAACCCCGAGCACCACCCGATTCTCACGCCGAAGAAGATGCTCTTCCAGGAGGTCCGCGTCCTTCGGCCGATGCATTACCACCTCCACTACGCCGTCGGCGCGAAGAAGCACTTCACCGAGACGGCCGAGGCGACGATCGACGGCTGGCCGAATGGCACGGTCGTTGAGGGAGCCTGCCCGTGGCCGGATCCGATTCGTCGCTGGGCTGAGAGTGGGGTCGGGGCGGGGGTTCACTTTTTAGATTGACACCAGCCGAATGGCGGTATATATGATGATAGTATGAAAAGTATCTCTCTGCCGGTTTGGAAGTGCCTTCAGTGCCTGTACGAGTGGATCGGCCGGAAGAAGGGAAAGCCGGTCGAATGCCCGAAGTGCAAGCGTCGTGACTGGGATCATAAGAAATAAGAGAGGTGCCTCGTGAGAACGATGGTGATGGTCGCGCTGCTCGCTCTTCCCTGCGCCGCGGATGAGCTCGTTCTCCGTGACGGTCGTCGGATCCAGTGGAAGTCCGTCTCGACGGACGGGGACGCCTACACCGTCGAGACCAAGGACGGAAAGAGGCTCACCTTCCGGAAGTCCGAGATCGAGCGGTTCTCGATGGAGGACGCGGCGCCCGAGGGGAAGGCGCTCACGGGTGCGTCCTTCTCGATGGACCCCAAACGGTGCGTCACGACGGACCTCCTCTTGAAGGCGAAGGTCGAGACGACGAACGGCGCCTGGAAGCACGTCGGCAAGACGCTCGTCAACACGGGCGAGAACCCTTCCCGCGTCTCCGTCTCGTTCGACCACGAGCTCCCCGAGGAGTACGACTTGACGCTCTCGATCGAGCGCGTCTCCGGGAACTTCGGATTCGACATCGGGATCGTCCAGGGGGACGTGACCGGCACGTTCCTATTCGACGCCTTCAACTGCGGCTGCTCGATGTTCGGGATGATCGGCGGTCAGTACGCCACGAAGACCGACGGCCAGATTTTCCGTCCTGGGAAGGCCCGGACCGTCAAGGTTTCGGTCCGGCGGGACGCCGTGCTCGTCCAGCTCGACGGCAAGGACTTCTGGAAGAGCCGCCTGGACTGGAAGGCTGTGACGGCCTTCGGGGACATCCCTGTTCCGGAGAAGCGTCGCCTGTTCGTTTGTGCGGCAGGCGGATCCTGGAAGGTCTCGACGGTGTCGATGACCAGTCTGAAATAGGAAGAGAGGGTAGAGACAATGGCAGACGCGTTCGCAGAGGCCGCCGCACGGATGGCCGGTCCGACCACGAATGAGATCAATCAGGCGATCCAGCTCGATGCGATCGGAAAACTTCTGAAGTCGACCGAGGGTGACCTGAGCGCCGCCAGGGAGCGCGTCAAGGCTCTGAACGACAGAACCCTGAAGCTGGAGACCGAGAACGTCCGCCTCAAGATGCAGCGGACCGACGCTGAGCTCGGGAAGCAGGTCGACGGCCTTCGGGTCGAGGTCGGCAAGAAGGATCGCGAGCTGCTCGAGCTCCGCAAGCGGATCGCAGCACTCCAGGAGAACGAGGTGATCATCCTCCGACGCGCCGCCGTCGCCGAGCAGAAGATCGTCGTGATGCAGAACACGATCGAGACGATGCAGCGGGGCCGGGACGCCGCGTACGAGCAGACCGAGAAGCACGATCGCGAGCGTCTCGACGCCGTCCGGTCGATGATCGACGCCCAGGACCGGGCGAAGCGGGCCGAAGCTCGCGTCGCGGAGCTGGAGAAACGCAACACCAAGCCGATCGCCAAAGACGACAACGCGCTCAGGTTTAAGAAGAAGTAGCGTCTAGGGTTGGGATGGGAAGAAGAAAGAGGGAACGGTATGCAACGCTTCGGAGAGATCGTCCGTGCCGCCAGGATTAAGAAAGGTCTGAGCCTCCATCAGGTGGCGTCCGCCTCGGGGACCTTCAAAGGGTACATCTGCGGCATCGAGCACGGCAGCAACCCGCCACCGTCGCCGAAGGTCGTCGCCAAGATCGCCAAGGTGCTCGACCTCGACTACCACGAGTTGCTGGCGCGGTCGGCCTTCGAGAAGCTGCCGAAGGGGCTTCGCTTCGTCTTCCTCCAGGACATCCTCGCCGAGGCGACCGTCGCCGGTCGTTCGGAGGCGATGGGCCGGGGGTAGAGCGCGAACGCGGAGGGGTGGGGAACGGAGGGAAGAAGAGGGAGTGTGCGACCGGAGGAAGTACGGCTTGGGGTGCCGTACAGGTGTTGGATCCATGCGCCCCAGGGAAAGACCCTGGCAAGGTTCGTCCCGGTGTCGAGGAACGGGTCAACCTCCTGGGGTCCGATCTTTTTCGGAACGGTGTATCTGACGCAACTCGACGGACGGAGGCAGGCGACGCTGGCGATCGGAAATCAGAGGTTTTTCGCGGACGAGCTGGAGCCGTTCGTGCCTTAGGGAAGGAGAAGAGGGTATGCATCGAGTTCAGCCGGAAGTCTACCTCGTCGGCGAGTCGGCGATCGACGAGAACGAGATCGAGCGGTACCTCCAGGACGCCTACGGCGAGGTCGGCGAGGACTGGTACCAGAAGAACGTCGCCGATCAGCCGTCCGAGACGAGCGCCTCGGAGCTCCTGACCGAGCTCATGGGGCGCCTCTGCTACCGGTCCTTCGGGGTCGGCGAGCACAACAAGAACATCACGAAGATCCGGGAGGGCAACAAGGAGTACATCGAGAACATCCTCAAGTCGAAGCACGGCTCGGTCTGCGAGCACGGCACGACGCACTGGATCATCAAGGATGTCTCGCGCGTCTTCACGCACGAGCTGGTCCGGCACCGGATCGGCATGTCGCCGTCCCAGGAGTCCCTTCGCTACGTCAGGATGGACGACTTCGGGCTCTGGCTGCCGGAGGATCCGGAGCTGTCGGACGAGATCGTCAGGGAGTGCGAGCGTAAGTTCGAGGCCGACGAGAACTTCTGCAAGTTTCTGACCGCGAAGCTCGGCCTCGACGACCCGGGACGGAACTTCGAATACAAGAAGAAGTGGACGAGCTTCATCCGGCGCTTCGCTCCCCAGGGGATGGCGACCACGATCGGGATCACGATCAACTTCCGGTCGCTCCGGCACGTCCTGGCGATGCGGACGGCGGAGTCGGCCGAGGTCGAGATCCGGTACGTCTTCGACAAGATCGCGTGGATCGCGACCGAGCGTTGGCCTGGACTTCTCCAGGACTTCGGGAAGAACGATAAGGGTGAGTGGATACCGAGGCATTCGAAAATCTAAGGAGGAATGACCATGCCCAGGAGAAGAAAGACGATGTGGACATGCCGTGCGTGCGGTGAGGATTACGATCCCGCAAAGAGGGCGGAGCACAACAAGAGCAGCTGCCGTGTCCGGGCGAAGGCGGTCCGGATCCTGTCGAACGCGACGGCGACGGTGAGGAAGGCCGGGTCCGACGGGAAGTTCGCCAGCGCCCACTACGGCGGCGCCGACAACCCCTACGAGGCGATCAAGGTCATCGAGGCCTGGGGGTACGACAAGGACTTCTACATCGGAACCCTGCTCCGGTACATCTGCCGCGCCGGGAAGAAGGTCGGATCCCCTACGGTCGAGGACCTGGAGAAGGCGTCCTGGTACCTCTCCAGGAAGATCAAGAGTCTCGATGTCGGCCGCCCCAGCGGTAAGAAGCCCGAAAACTCCACGAAGAAGTTCGAAAAGGCGTTCAAGGCGCTCAGCGTCATCCCCAGGAAGTCGAAGCTCCACATGAATCGATAAGGGTGGAGCTGGAAGTAGGCGTATACACGGAGACTTTATGACTCGCGGCCACGAGCAAGGGAAGAAGATCGACGAGATTCAGATCGGCGACTGGAATTCACCGAAGCTCATCATTCGGTACCACTCCAGTCGGCAAAGCCCGAACTTCTCTGTCGAGGTTGGGGATAAGACCTTCACCGGAAAGAACCTGACGGCGCTGATCGAAGAGGCGACGGTCTACGCGAAGGGCTGGAGCGAGCTCAAGTGGTCGCCGGTCATCCTGGTCGAGACGGAGATCTACAGTGAGATCCGGATCAGCTACAGCCGCGCCTTCCGGTCCCGTCACAAGGGGAAGGACGTCTTCCGGCAGTGGAAGGTCGGTGAGGTGAACGAGGGCTCCTTCGGCTCCGGCTGGGTGAAGGAGGACGCCGCGAAGACCGCCGACCGCCTGGACGGCGGCGAGCCCGGCGAAGTGATGAGCCACCGCGGGAGCGGCCGGATCCTTCCGTACACGCACGATCGTTGGACCCAGCTCCGAGAGCTCTCCAGGAAGGTTCATGAGGCGATGGAGCGGACCGCAGAGAAGCTCTCCGAGATGCTGAAGCAGGACGACGTCGACAAGTTCCTGGAAAGCGCGAGCGGCCTCAAGACGCTCGGTCTCGAGTGGACGGGCAAGGCGCCGAGTAAATAGGAGATATTGCGATGAACTGCAAGTCGTTCGACAAGGGCGACGTCCCGTGTCCGGAGAAGGCCACGGTGACGGTCTTCTGGCCCGGAAAGACGACGGAGTCCTGCGATCGCCACTACCAGGGCCAGCTCCGGATCGCCGCTGCCATGGGCTTCTCGCTCGATGCCCGTCCCATCGAAAAGGACGTGGAGGCTTCGTGACAAACGTGTATTACTTCGGCCCGCTGAACGAGGCGGGTCACTACCTCCACGACCAGAGCCATCGCGTGATCTGGCCCGACCGGATCGGCCCATGGAGGACGAACTTCCTAGATGGGGGCCTGTGTCCGAACATCTCTCCTGACGAAGTATGGAAGCGGACCGGGCCTGAGATCGAAGGAGATGCGATCCTCCACCACAAAGACGGATGGACGGCGCTGGCCTTCTGGGATCGGACGATTGACACGCGCCCCGCCTGTTGCAGCGTCTACGTCGCGGATGGGAGCTTCAGTTTCGACGAGATGGTCGCACTGGCGCAGGATGCCTTCAAGACCCGATGGGAACGGATGAAGTTCAAGGTCCGGCTACATAGTACCAGCGAAGCATCTAGTCGGGACCGTCCTACCTCGACCGAGGGAAAAGCTCCGTCGGTGGAGTCTGGCGGTTCCGACTAGATACTTCAATCCGGAAAGGATAGAACACCATGACCGAGGACGAGTGGAAGGAAGTAGTGAAGGGCCTGATCAAGGCCTGTAAAGAGTTGATGAAGGAGCACGGCTCAAGGCCAAAAGGCGTCACCGACTGGGCTGTCGTCAACGATGCGATGGTGGCTGGGGAGAATGCTATCCGGCCTGTAAAAGAGAAGGCGGCGGAGAAGAAGTGAGCCATCCCGTCAGCGTCGTGATCCCGACGATCGACTCCAGGTACAACTTCCTGACCTGCCGCTGCATCCCGTCCGTGCAGAGAGCTGGCGCGGCCCAGATCATCGTCGTTCACGGTGAGGGCGGCAGCAACGAGAAGCGGAATGCCGGAGCTCTCGCAGCGACGCAGCCGTACCTGCTGTTCGTCGACGACGACTCAGAGGTCGAAAACGACATCTTGACCGCGATGATCGCCGCTCTGGAGTCGAAGCCGGAGGCGACGTTCGCCTACTCGAACTACACGCTGAACGATCAATTCAAGAGTAGTCCGGAAGTCTGCCCTGGGAAGTGGAACGCCGACCGTCTGCGCCGAGAAAACTACATCGACACGACGAGCATGATCCGCCGGAGCGCTTTCCTTGGGTTCGACCCGGCGATCCACCGCTTCCAGGACTGGGACCTCTGGCTGACCATAGTCGCCAGCGGTGGCCGGGGCGTCTACGTTCCCAGGCATCTGTTCTCGAAGTACATCCTTGACCAGGGAATCAGCGCCATGGTGCCGGAAGCCGAGGCACGCGAGGCGATCCGGAGGAAGCACTGCCTATGAAGGTCTTGTACGTCCTGGCCTACTGCCCGCAGAACTCCGAGGCGTACGTCGACGCTGAGATGTCCTACGTGATCGGCCGCGGGATCAGTGTCGCAGTCTGGTCGCCAAGAGCAGGGTACGGAGACACGCCGCGGGTGCAGGTCTACCGGGACTCGCTGGCGGCAGCGATCGGCGCCTTCCGTCCGGACGTGATCCACATTCATCACATGACGACCGCCGCCTACTACCTCGACCAGCTCCCGGATAACGGATCGACGACGATCCGGGCGCACTCGTTCGACTGGGACGACGCTCTCGCTGCGAGGCTGATCGGCAGCTCGAAGGTCCGGCGGATCTTCGCTTTCCCGCATCTTGCCCGTCGGGCCAACGACGTCGAGATCGAGCCGATGCCGGTCGCGTACGACCCGTCCCTCTACTACCGGAGCCCGAAGGACCGGAACTTGGTCGTCCGCGTCTCGGCCGGTCTGCCGACGAAGCGCCTGGAGGACTTCATTGACGTCGGGAACCAGCTCGCGAAGTTCGCGAGGTTCACGCTGGCGATGAACATGATCGTCGGCCTGGAGTCGACTATCGTCGAAAAGATGAGAGCTTTGAATCAGTTACAGGGCGGCCATGTCAAGATCCTGACGAATCTCTCGCGGGCCGACGTCTCCGCCCTGGTGCGCGACGCCGGGATCTACATGTCGACCTACGACGAGAAGTCGCACCCGTTCGGGATGCCGATCTCGATCGCCGAGGCCCAGGCGACCGGCGCCGTCGTGCTCGTTCGCGACGGGGATCCGGCTATCCCTGGCGTCGCGGAGTATCTCGGTCCGGAGGGTATCCGGTACCTCTCGCCGGTCGGCGCCGCCGGAGTTATCCGGTCGATTCTCGATTGGAAGGACGCGGACTGGAAGGACGCCGCGGACTCCGCCTGCCGGAACGCCGAGCGCTTCAGGTCCGACGTGGTGCTGCCGCGGCTGATCGAGGAGTGGAACCGGATCTGCTTGGACAACTTTTAGGGTAGGGGAGGGACCGCGCCAGGACAGCTGGACGCGACCCCTCCCCATGCGGGACTGGGTTGGGTGGTTGATCGGATTATAGCACGGAGGATGCGATGCTGACGGATCTGATGAAGCAGGTCGACGTGTTCGTCGAGAGGTACAGTCGCGACGATGCGTCAAGGAAGGGCTTGAAGAACGATCTCCTGGAGATCGTCCAGAAGGCGATCGAGCTCGGCGAGGGTAAGGACCAGAACAAGATCTCCGGGATCATCGTGAAGGGCATCAAGGCGTTCATGGGTGGGAAGGAGTAGACCGTGCCGGAGCTCTCGCCGTTCATCCCGGCCGTCCTGGGGCTCGCTGTCGGGGTCCTGGTCTGGGCGCTCCTCTGCGCCGCCGATCGTCGGAGGAAGTCCCGATGAGGAAAACCGACCAGGAGGCCCGGACGACGACCTACTTCTGCGATCGCTGCGAGAGGAAGTTCGCCGAGTCGAAGCCGCTCGAAGTCCCAGGCGACAACAAGGTCAGCCGAGGTGTGACGATCCCGCTGCCGGTCATCCAGGGGAATCGGATCGAGTTCAGGGCGAAGGACCTCTGCGGCAGCTGCGTCCGTAACCTGCATCGCTGGCTGAAGAAGAAGGGACAGCTATGAAGGAGCTCGTGATCAAGGGCATCAAGGCTGAGCTGTCCGTGACGATCACCACGGTTCAGGAAGTCACGATGGGTGTCATCTGCGCCCTGATCTACCAGGGCTTCACTGAGATCGAGATCACATACAAGGCGTAGGGGGACAGGATGGAAAAACCATACAAGGTCGTCACCGTGAGCGTCGGTGTCGGTCGCGCCCGGATGAGCATGAAGCAGGCTCAGAATCACGAAGGCCACTTCATCGGCGATCCGAAGTTCGCCGACGCGCTGGTTAAGAAGTACGGCATCACGCGATTCGAGCTCCGAACTCCGAAATCCTTGGTCTGCTCGATCGGATTCAACGAGAAGGAAAAGAGGTGGTACGGCTGGTCGCATCGCGCGATTCAAGGCTTCACGACCAGGGAGCAGGCGTCGATGTTCGCAGATTCCGTGTCGTAGGCACAGAAGACCTAAAGAGTGCCAGGAGGAAGGTATGACGATGCAAGAGCTCCAGTCCAAGATGAAGCCGTGGACCGTCGAGCCGGTCTTCCAGAACAATCCGGATCCGGCGTTCATGTTCAAGCACGCTCTTTTCCACGCGACGAAGGCGACCGGGAAGATCGCCGGGGCCGCGGACGACCACGACCACAACGGAGCGAAGATCGTTCCGTCGGTCAGCTTCTACGGCTGCGACAAGTACCTCGCCGACCTCGTGATCTGCGCCATGAAGATGGCGTCCGAGTCCAGCGTCAACCTGGAGAAGGCGGTAGAGAATCGGATGAGGGAGAAAGGGCTGCTGTAGGCACAGAAGCCGAATAGTGTGCCAGTAGAGCCTTAGCAACGGTGAAACGATGGAAATGACTGACAACGAATTCAACGCGCTAATCGAAAAGACTTGGCAGGAGGGGTACGACGCCGCCAAGAAAGAGACAGAACTTCAGAACGGCGTAGCCAACGAAATGCTCTCAGGCGCCATGGAGATTTTGACCAAGATAGTTGACTCTGAAAAGTACCCAATCGCCGTTCGGTGCGATGCCAAAGAACTTCTCCGACGCTGGCAACGGGGAGAGCATCTGAAGCAGGCCGAAAAGCGGGTTGATGAAGTCCAGGTCTGCGGTTCCTGCGGCTGGCGGAACGACGGTAGCCGGGTGATGCACACGGCGGGAAAGGTCGTCACCTGTGGGAACTGTTTCCCGACTACGCGGTAGAGCTATTATGTCAAAGCAAGTCGAGATCCTGACCTCGTGCGGTAAGCATGTTCACCCGGCGGTGCCGGAACTCGGGCTTCCTCACTGCTTTTGTATAGATGACGGAATAAGGCCTGCGAAGGACGAGCGGAGTCTGCGCTGCTGCTGGTGCAGCGACTGGGTGATCTTCCGGGAAGTGCTGTCTCAGAAGCCGGGACACGGTCCGTACGCCCTGGTGATGACACTGGAAATGAAGTGATTAGATCTCTCGCGTTCGTCATTCTGATGACCGCCGCCTTTGTGCGCCTGCCGCTTGAGGTCGAAGAGTTCGACCCGAGCTTCAACTACGATCCAGCCGCTTACGAACTCCCACCGTCCAACTGGCGTATGATGCGTGAGCAGCATTCGGAGCGCGGAGCTCCGTCCGACGTCGATGGCCGCTGGCGCGTAGAGTTGGACTTTGATCACGTTGCTCACTGGAAGTGGCAGATGAAGGTACTTAAAGAGACTGCACAGAAGGCAGATTGAGTGCCAAAGAGGGTAAAGATGGCGAAGGCGAAAGTTGTTGAAGCAACGTCGTACGACGACCTCCCAGAAGAATTCAAGATGGCCGTCGATGAGCACCTGGGCGGAATAGCCGAACGCCAAACCTACGGCTACGCCTTCGTGTCGCTGGGCTGGCTCCTGAAGGAGGCCGCCCGCATCTACGGCGGCTCCGTTAAAGAATTCCTGCGTGATCTCGTCGCGCATCAAGAATCAAAAGACGATTATCAGTGGCCTCCAGCGTGGGCTCAGGACGACCCAGATTCTCTGTGGCCGATTTTCTTGTCGGCTCCTCCCGGTGGACCCTATCCGGAGATCGTCGTCGAAGACGGATTGCATAGGCTTCGGTGGTACGCGGAGCAGTACAGGCAGAGTCAGAAGATCCCTGTCGTTTGGGTTACTCCGTTCCGGATCGCAAAGAGGTTGGCACAGAAGAGGTAAAGAATGCCGAAGTGCCCAATCTGCGGTCACGATTATAAAGACATTTCCGGTGCTGAACCGGGCGTGTTTCCGTGCCTTGAAATCGTGATATGCAAGGAGGAGCCGGGGTCAACGATTTGTGGTTGCCGAGATTCTTGGCACGCGGAACCTGTGGCACAGAAAAGGTGAAGAATGCCGGAACGTGAAGAAGGTCTGAACGTTTGCGAGTGCCCGAAGTGCGATGGGCGCGGGGTAGTGCTGACCTTTCACGCGCGATTCAAGACGGAGATCGGTCATAACGACTGGGAACGTTGCCAGCTCTGCGAAGGCAGCGGACGAGTATTCGTCGTCCCCGCAAGGGTGATCGGGCCCTATAAGGCACAGAAAGGCTGAAGAATGCCTTTCAGGGTGGGTGATCCATACGTAGACGCTTGCCATTGCGGAAAGCCAAAGCACATCCGCTGGGTGAACTGCAATGACTGCCTTAGCAGCTGTTCTTATTGCCGCTCGATGCCTGGAGGGTTTGCTGTGGTGACGTGCGCCTGCGACCACTGCTCTATGAATATTCTCGGGAACCCGCCGTACTGCTCGGTCTGCTACCGGGAGTGCCGCGGCCCCAGGATCCGGCTCGTGCTCCTGAGGTTCGCTCGTTGGCTCGAGTGGTGGCTATGTAAGTGAGGAGTCGCTGATGAATCGACGTGGATTTCTCCGGATCCTGGCGGCTCTCCCGGTCATCCGGCACATCCCGCTTCCGAAGAAGCTTTTCGGCGACGGAGACTCGACCCTCCACCTCGAGAGCGGCAGCTGCTCGGCGGCGCACTGGAAACAGTACCAGGAACTCAACCTCAACGGCTGGAAGCTCGGCGACGGTGGGGGTGGAGCAGGGGGATGGGGCCAGAGAATGTTTATCATCTTTCCGGAGGGAGGGGAGATCAAGGTTACCGCTAACGGTGGCCGCGGATCCAGGTGCTGCTGCGGAGCTCTGCCACACGGATCAACGACATGCTGTTGTGGACAACACTAGAAATGCACACGAAGATCTTCCTCAATCCAGCGGTCTCCGCAATGCGAGGCATCGTCCTGGCGTCGCTCGACCGGATCGAGTTTCGTCACCACGGGATCGGCGTCCTCCAGGGGTACGTGAAGGAGCACGCCGAACCGGAGATCCGGATCCACATCTGGTCCCGACGGCTCCTGAAGCCAGGGATGGACGTGAGCGGCGACGTCCACGACCACCGGTTCGACATGGTCTCGCACGTCCTTGCGGGCAGGGTCCTGCACGAGGAGCTGAACGAGACGCCGGATCCGAACGGCGACCACGTCATGCTGGCGCTCACGCACGCCAGGGCCGCGGCGAACACCGACTACCACGGTCCGACGGCGCCCATCGTCGGCCGCTACTCGGTTCGTCGGGAGTTCTACATGATCGAGGAGGGCCAGAGCTATTCGTTTCCAGCTGGGAAATTCCACCATTCACCTCTACCGAAGAACGACGACGTGGCGGTCACGGTCGTCGAGAAGCACCGGCAGCGGGAAGACGTGAAGGCACGCCTGCTCTACCCTGTCGCGCACGCGCCGGTCATGGCGTTCGGGCATCGTCCGGATCCAGCACTCGTCGCTGCGGTTGTGTCGGCTGCAAAGGATCGGCTTCTCTAGGTGCCTAAGCTCGTCATCGTCTACAGCGGCTGGGTCGGCGGCCGGGAGATAGACCGGATCGAGCTGGAAGCGATCGGCGTCCATATCGTCTTGCCGTGGAATCAGGAGACGATGACCTACGATCGCGTCCGGATGACGGAGGGCGTCTACCGGCTCTTCTGCAAGCGCTGGAAGGGTCGGTACGTCTGGGGGCTGGTCGGTCGAAAGGAGGAGGTCTACACCCAGGAGGAGATGTCGGATATCGACGTGCCATTCTGATGAAAAAGAAACGATGCTTTCGGTGTGGCGAGGAGAGGTCCATCAGATCGTTCTATCGCCACCGAAGAATGGCTGACGGTAGATTGAATAAGTGTAAAGAGTGCGCGAAGTCAGACGTTCGATCGAACTACCGTCGTAGGCGTAGCTACTACATTTCTTACGAGAAGGAAAGAGAGAAGACATCTACACGGATTACCTGGAAACGCCTTAATCAGAAAAAGCGCAGAAAGCTACATCGAGAACAGTACGCCGCGAGGGCGGCAGTTAATAACGCTCTTCGAGATGGGCGGTTAAAGAGACTTCCGTGTGAGATCTGTAAGTCAAAGAAATCTCAGGCGCATCACGAAGATTATTCGAAGCCTTTGGATATCTGGTGGCTGTGCAGAAAGCATCATCTCGAAGCTCATGGGAAAGTCGCGTTCTGATCGTGTACACGCCGAGATCCAGGTCGGACTGAAAAGGCTTGAACTATCCTGGTCCACTAGGAAAAATAGAGCTTCTATGCGAGAGAGAGGCTAATGGACGACCAGGAGATCATCACCGAGCGAGACGGCTCCGGGATCCGCTTCGTCGGATTCTCGAACCCGTCGCCCTTCCTCCAGCGGACCGTCATCAACCGGAACGAGGCCTACCTGATGCTCGAAGGTCACACCTTCGACGTCGAGTCCCGCCGCGGGAAGGATCCGGTCCTGACGCTCACTCCGGCGCTTCGCTTCTCGTATATGACCGAGGCCGACATCGACCCGAAGACGAAGATGCCGAAGGTCGTGAAGAAGAAGGGCGGCGCGGTCAAGATCCACCACGCCCACCTGGACGAGTTCGTCCTGACGGCGCCGTCGCTCTTCACGAAGACCTCGAAGATGTCGGCCGCGTCCTGGTCGATCCCGGCCGGGCCGCCCTCGGTCGGCGGCGCCTGCGCGTCGGCCGAGCTCTTTAAGAGCGGCGCCCAGTACAACGTCGCTCTCAAGCAGGGCGTCGTAGCTCAGCGGCCCGCCTCGAAGCCGGACTGGATCTGCCAGTTCTGCTACGCCGGGAAGTCGAACTACATGCACCGGACCTCGCAGTACTCGCAGACGGCCCGCTGGATCTGGCTCCGCGGGATGGTCCAGCAGTACGGTCTCGAGGGCGCCGCGGACAAGATGGTCGAGGCCCTCCGATATCACCAGGGCAACACGAAGGTCCGCGAGAAGTCCGGCGAGAACCCCGCCTTCTTCCGGATCCACGACTCCGGCGACTTCACGCTCTCGCCAAACACCTACCTGCTCTGGGTCCTGGTCGCCCGCGCGATGCCGGAGGTGAACTTCTGGGCGCCGACCCGCATGTGGACCTTCCCGAAGTTCAACGACATGGTCCGCGCGAACCCGGCGCCGGAGAACATGTCGGTCCGGCCGTCGGCGCTCCACTTCGCCGACGTCGCTCCGGAGATCGACGGCTTCGACCAGGGCTCCTCGGCGCACGACATCGAGCTCGACCCGGTCAAGGAGAAGCTCGCCGACTGGATCTGCCCGGCCTACCAGCACGACGGCCACACCTGCGCCAACGCGGGCGGCCCGAAGGGCGAGAAGGACTGCCGGGTCTGTTGGGTCCACACCGACATGGCCGTCTCGTACAGGAGCCACTGATGAACACGCTGAAGGAGGAGCTCGACGAGTTCATGGAGGAGCGAGGCGAGCGCCGCGGCGGCGTTTATCCGAACCCTCCGATCGCCAAGCTTGACGAGTTCCTGGAGGTCCTGTCCAGTAACGGTATGCTGCTCAACTACTCCGAGAAGGACTGGGTCGAGGCAGCCCGTTCCTACGGCCTGACCGACGATCAGGCCGCCGACTGGATCGAGACCGCGGCCTCCTGGATCGAGGACACCACCGAGGAAGGGAAGTACGAGCCGGAAGAGGCGGCCTGGGCACGCTGATGAGCCGCATCCTCTACGAACGTCGGATCCAGGGCGGCACGCTCGCCCTGGTCGAGTCGAACCCCCCTGGTGAGACGGAGATCGTCGTCTCGTACGACGACCCGGACGGCGGCCGACCCTTCAAGGCGCTGGCGAAGTTCCCGCCGGAAGCCCGAGAGATCGCGAAGTTCAAGCTCCAGCACGCCCGCGGGCGCCTCGACGTCGAGGACCTCCTGCGCGAGTGGAGCGACCACGAGACCTGGGCGCTCTGGCAGCAGTGGTGGGCCGGTCTCAAGGCGCCGGTCAAGACGCGCCTGATCGGCCAGGACAAGGAGCGGAAGGAGAACACGAGCACGCTCCTGCCGCTCGACGAGTACGACACGATCATCGTCAGCTTCTCCGGCGGCAAGGACTCGCTCGCCTGCCTGCTCTCTTTGCTCGAGGCCGGGGCGCCGAAGGACCGGATCGAGATCTGGCACCAGTCGGTCGACGGGCGCCCTGGCGTCGACCCGCGCTTCTTCGACTGGCCCTGCACCGAGAGCTACTGCCGGGCCATCGCGAAGGCGCTGGACATCCCGATCTACTTCCAGTGGCGCGAGCAGGGCTTCGAGGGCGAGATCACGAAGGTGAACCGGACGACGATGCCGGTCGGATTCGAGCTCGTGCCGGACGGCGTCGACCACGGGCAGGTCGGCAAGGCCGGGGGCGGCGGAACCGTCGGCACGCGACTGAAGTTCCCGAACCCGGTCGCAAATCTGATGACCCGCTGGTGTTCGAGCCTGCTCAAGATCGACGTCGCCAACCTTGCCTTCAACAACACCGATCGCTTCAAGGACGGGAAGTTCCTATTCATCACGGGCGAGCGGCGCGAGGAGAGCGCGAACCGGGCCGGTTACGCCGAGATCATCGAGCACCGCTCGACCAACAAGCGGCGCCGCGTCGACCACTGGCGATCGATCCTGGACTGGATGGAGCCGGACGTCTGGGGGATCATCAAGAAGTTCCGGGTCCGGCCGCACCCGGCCTACTACCTGGGCTGGGGCCGTGTCAGCTGCTTCCCCTGCATCTTCGGCTCGCCGAACCAGTGGGCGAGCGTCAAGGCCGTCGACCCGAAACAGTTCAAGGCGATCCTCGATTACGAGCACAAGTTCGGCCACACCGTCCAGGCCGGAGGTGACATCGCCTATCAGGCTGGACGCGGCCGGAGCTTCGTGCCGGACGATCCGGAGAACCTGCGTTTGGCCCTGGAGGAGGAGTATCCCGAGGAGCTGGCGATCGTCGCCCGCGGCGAGCAGTGGAAGCTTCCCGCCGGAGCCCTGGGGAAGGTAGCGGGGTCCGGCGGGGGGCCGCTGTAATGGTTTCGACGTTCGTGACCTTCCCGTACGCTACCTACCAGAACGAGCCCGCTCTTCTGATGGGGTTGAGCACGGATAAAGACGGCAAGGTGTCGGCCGTCATCTCGATCACAACGAACGGAGAAATGAAGGTGGTCGGTGTCGAGCAGGTCAAGATCGACGTCGATCGACTCCGAAAGCTTCCGAGGTGAAGGTTCTGTAGAAAGCGGTCGACCTCCTGGCGCGTGGAGCAGCGCAGGCCGGTGCGCCGTCGTACGCCGGTATACAGCGCGTCGACCGCCTCCTAGGGAATCTTCTTGGTGGAAGATTAAGAGAGGTTATATGAGCGAAGACCCCGCCGTCGCGCTTCTAACTTCGGATGGCCGTATTCCGAAGAACAAATGGCTCCTTATACATAGCCGCTCTAGACGACTCATCTCCCGCCACAGGTCAAGAAAGATCGCGACTGATCAGGCGCTCATCAAGTCATCGGTGAACGGAGAAACGTATAGCGTCGGTGAAATCCGTGTCGACGGGAACGGAAATCCGTTCGTGTTCGGTGTGGCTACCGCAAGTCGTACCGGCTTTTTCGAGGTCTAGGTAATCTTCTCTGCGGACGATTAGATGCACATCAACACGAAGCAGGTAGACCCGTGGTTCGGAACCTACTGGTGGCATCGCTGGGAAAACGGCGCCGCTCCGCGCGTCCCTCGGTTCGTTGACAAGTTCAAGGCGTGGAGGCCGATCCAGCAGCGTCCTCGAGACGGAACGACCGTACGCCACAAGACCGGCGGCCTGAAGCGCGTCGCCTAATAATGATTTGCTCGATCTGTAAGAAGCAAACCCCCTGCGAGCATAACAGCGCTCGTGGGCCGAAATACTTCAAGTTCAAAGACGGGAAGCTGGTGCCGAGCTCCTGGGACGGTCTGTACGACGCCAAGGAGATCAGCGTCCTGCCGCTCGATTCACAACCAGTCCTTTTTCTGAAAAGATCCGTGAAAAATTGATGGCACAGTAGTGGACAACTGTGCAAAGCGGTGTTACACTTCCCCCTGAACCGAAGTGACCGGGGATGGGAGAAGAGAGAGTGGCAAACAGCACCGCCGCGATCACGCCGACGTGCCCGCGCTGCAAGCGGAACTCCTGCATACCGCTCGTTCGAGACGCCGACAAGCAGCGCTTCGAATGCTCCTTCTGCGGGGAGACCTTCTGGTCGACGCCGCTGCCGTCGTCGCTGCCGGATCCGGGAGCGCAGACCTCGACGGGCCCCAGGACGGCGTTCGTTCCGATCTCGATCCCGGAGCCGACCGCTGGACCCGCCGGGATCTGCTTGAAGTGCGGGAAGCCGTACCTGAAGCTCGGAAAGAAGTTCGAAAAGCATGTCGCTGAGTGCGACGGGAAGCCGTACGTGGCGCCGAAGAAGCGCTCGCGGCCGGTCCTCGCCGTCCCGCCGACGCCGTCCCAGGTCTACGAGCTCTCGCTGGCCGCCATGCGGGCCAGGAAGGCGACGCTCGAAGCCGAGATCCGCGGCCTGGACGCCGCAATCGTCGAGGTGGAGAAGCTGCAGGCCGCCGGAGGTCCGGTCTCCGCCCCTTTTGCCTCTGGCGGGGGAGCGACGCCGTGATGGCCGTCGTGACGCCCCTCGTCCAGTTCCGGCTTCACACGTACGCTCGATCGATCACAAAGGACAGCGGCGCGGCCGACCTTGTCGTCGCCGACGCGATTTCGAAGTGCGCCCAGCGGATTGATCCGTTGAAGGTTCCGAAGTCGAAGATCGCAGCGTACCTGAAGATGGCTGTCCGAAACTCCGCGATCACTTGGCTCCGACACCACCAGAACGAGAACGCCTACCTGGAGATCTGCCACGAGCAGGCGGCCAGGAGCGCCTTCGCGGAGGCCGTCTCAAGGGAGGCGATGAAGGTCTTCGATGAGGTCGTCGCGAAGCTTCCGAGGGGCTGGCGCCGGATCGTAACCCTTCGGATCGTCGACCAGCTGCCGTTCCCGGAGATCGCGAAGCGGACCAGGACCAAGCTCAACACCGTCCTCACGAGGTTCTTCCGCGCGAAGGAGCGTCTATGGCGATTCATCGAGTACGTAAAGGCGGAGTGATGGTCGACGAGAAATTCAAGGAGATCCAGGAGGAGCTCTCGAGCGCCAACGACGAGGCGCTCCTGGCTGATGGCTTCGAGGACGCCCTGGTGGGCTACGTGCAGATCTTCAACCGGACGATCGCTCTCTACGATCGGAAGAAGTGTATCGAGATCTTGATGAAGCGCGACGGCATGGGCCGGGAGGGCGCCGAAGAGTACTTCGAGTTCAACGTCATCGGCGCCTACATGGGCGAGAACACTCCAGGGTACGCGACTATCCTTAGGAAATGAAAAAGAAGAAGGAACCGCCCCAGGACCCTGACTACTGCATCGACGCGGTCTGTCACGTCTGCTCGAAGCCGTTCAAGGCACGCTACACGCTCGGCCGCGATCGCGCCAGGACCTGCACCTCTCCGGACCACGTCTGCCAGCGGAAGACGCTCCAGATCCCAGGTCGGAAGGACAAGTTGATCGTCTGCGTCGAGAAGTGCTGTCGAAGCCAGTGGACGAAGGGCAGCGCCTCGTCGATGATCACGGCGGAAATCGACTCCAGGAAATTCTTGAACGACGAGGAGTATCGGAAGACGCTGAAGAAGACCTACGAGGTCGAAGCCCTCTACGGCATCGCGATCCGCTTCACGCTCGAGACCGGCGCCAGATGCGGCGAGACGCTGCTCGTCCGGAAGCGAAACATCGAGATCCGGCCTGGGCCGATCTCGATCATCCGGATGCCGACGCTGAAGAAGGCGGGTCATCCCCTCTTGCCGGTCGACCTGGACAACAGCGGGACGCTCGCGAAGGAGCTGCTCGTCTGGATCAAGAAGCTCGACGCCGACGAACTCCTCTTCCCGATCGCCAAGAGGACTTTCCAGCACGTCTTCGAGAAGATCCTCGATAAGGTGAAGCCGGACCGCGCCGGGCTCGTCCACATCATGCGGCACACCAGGGCGAGCCGCCTGATCGCCGCCGGGTTCGACTTCAACTACGTCCGGAAGCAGCTTCGCTGGTCGTCGCTGGAGCTGGCGAAGATCTACGTCCACACCGAACAGGAGAAGGTCGTCGGACTCATGGGAAAACTCAGGTAGGGAAGAAGAAGGAGATAGGTATGCCCGTACTGGAGATCGGAACAGTCTTTGGGAGACATGGACACGGTCCGTTCCATCTTCCGGAGGATTTGAGCGATCGGAAGATCGCGCTGCTGGCGCAGTCGAAGAAGGGGAAGACGTACGGCCTGGGCGACATCCTGGAGGACATGGCCCAGCTCGGCCGACCCTTCATCGCGGTCGACCCGGCGAACAATCTCTGGGGTCTTCGGGTTCTACCGGATGGCCGTCCGTCCGGGCTCGAGGTCGTCATCATCGGCGGAAACCACGCGGACCTCCCGTTCGAGAAGGACCAGGGCGAGCGCATGGCCGAGCTGCTTGTCTCCGAGCCGATCTGCTCGGTTATCGACGTCGCCTTCGAGCCGCGGAACTCTACCAGGAAGTTCATGACGGACTTCTCGAATCGGCTCATGCGGTCGAAGCCGGACGCGCCGCCGCTCGTCGTCCTGGAGGAGTGCCCGGTCCTGATTCCTCAGAAGGCTATGGGCGGCGCCGCCAACGTTTGTAAGACCGCTGTCTCACAGCTGGCGACGATCGGCGGGAACTACGGTTACGGGATCCTGGCGGCCTGCCAGCGTCCGGCGACGATGGACAAGGACGTCCTCTCGCAGTGCGACGCTCTGATCGTCATGGGGATCACGCACAAGAAGGATCGGGATACGATCAAGGACTGGATCGAGGCGAAGGACATCGACGAGCGCGTCGCCGACTGCTTCAAGGAGCTTGGTTCGCTCAAGCCCGGCGAGGCGTGGTACTGGTCTCCTGGCGAGGAACGCTTCGAGAAGTTCCTCTTCCGGAAGCGCCGGACACTTCACCCGCGCGAGATGCAGAAGATCGGTCTGAACAAGGGCGCGATCAAGCTCGGCGACATGGCGGCCTTCGTTGACCGCGCGAAGCGGGAACTCACGAAGACGTTGGCGCCGGTCCCCGGCCCGAAGCCGGAGAAGTCGAAGCCGGAAAAGCTGAAGCCGGAGGTCCGGATCCCGGATCCACAGCACTTCGCCCTGGTCGCCGAGAACGAGAACCTGAAGCAGAAGGTCCAGCAGCTCCACGAGCAGCTGGCGAACGAGCGTCGGGCCGCGCAGAGCGCCGAGCGTCGTCTCAGCGTGGTCCGGGAGACGCTCCGGCCTCAGTACGATTCGCTTCGAGCGCTCTTCGAGAATCTCGGCGCCGAGAAGTCCAGCGTCGCGGACCGCAGCTCCTGGCTCGTCTGGCTCGAGAAGGCCCCGAAGGTCGGCATGAAGAAGATGCTGGAGCATCTGATCGAGAACGGAGAGGCGACCCGCGCTCAGCTCGCCACGATCGCCGGAGTCGCCAGGACGACCTCGTACGACTACATCGGCTGGATCCTCCGGAACCAGCTCGCCGAGGACAACGGACAGAAGATCGTCCTGAGGAAAATGTAGAATGGAAACCATGACGAGAAAGATGAAGGCGTCCGAGGAGTACTGCTTCAGCTGCGAGACGATGCTGCTGACCGAGAGCGAGAAGTTCGGTCCGCTCTGCCGCGGCTGCTACCAGAAGACCAAACGCAAGGATCCGCTGATGCAGGCCGCGCTCCAGAAGGTCCTGGTCGCGGTCGTGCCGTCGGTCTGTCCGCACGAGGAGCGGAAGCACCGTTGCCGGACCCGCTTCAACGTGATGGTCCTGAACCGGAAGCTGGAGCCGATCGAGATCACCGGCCCGTACTCCGAGCGTGAGGCAAATCGACGCGCCAAACGGATCCAGAGCCAGATCCACCGGAGGGGGAAATGACCGGCAGCTTCGGCGAGTCGATCATCATGCAGTGCCAGCTCTGTCAGAATCCGCATCACGACAGCCCGAAGAAGTGCTTCATCCAGGACCGCCAGACCGGCGCCTATGCGGAGAAGGTCTGCCCGCTCTGTATGTGCCTGGACTGCGTCCAGAAGTACGACGATCCGATCCGGGCACGCGTCCGGCCGCTCATGATGGGCCAGACGTTCCAGAGCCAGTACAACCTGACCGTCGAGGAGAACATCAAGGGACAGGCGCCTAGGACCAGGAACATCCAGCACAACGCCCCAGGCCCCCTCAATCTGCCGGAGGTCCTGAAGCAGATCGGCGGCATCCTGGGCGTCGGCCTGCAGCCCGCGTCCGGGCAGCCGCGGCACAACGTCGGCTACGCCTGCAGCTGCGGGAAGAACGCGATCTCGAAGTGCATCGGCTGCGAGAAGCCGCTCTGTATGAAGTGCCTCAAGGCTCACGAGTGCGACGAGTAAGGAGAAGGAAATGTTCAATCCAGCGGAATCGGCGTACGTAGGACATCACGTTTCCCGGCCGAGCCTCGTCGTCACCGTGACGAAGCTCGACAACGGATACGTGACCGTGCTCCAGGAGACACCGAAGCAGGACCTGCAGCCTGCGATCGGTCCGGCGCCGAGCCCGTTCGAGGGGATGGAGCCCGACGAGATCGTCGACAAGATGATCGACGGCATCGGCGCCGTCCTGCGGTCGTTCCGGGACTCCGAGGTCGGCGACGACTGGAAGGGCAGCGCCGATCGCGAGAAGGTCCGCGATGCCTTCAAGGTGATGTTCCCGGACTTCGTCCAGCGTGCGGTGCAGCTGACCTCGCAGGATCCGGTCCTGTACAAGGAGCCACGGAACGAGACGCGCGTCCACGAGTCGAAGGAATCCCTGATGACGTACCTGGACGCGAATCTGGTGACCACTTAGGGGTGGTCCCGGGGCGCCGGTTTCACGGCGTCCCGGGACCGAAGAGAGAGGGTAACTTAGGCGCTAGTTCACTGTACTTCGTTTACGATCATTCTTCAAGCAAGAGGAGGGCGACATGACGAATCCGGGTATTCAGGTTCTTCTGCAGCCGCTGCCCGGCCAGCGACTGGTCGAGGGCGCCGAGCCGGAGGACGGCTCGATCCTGGCGTACCGGAAGGACGGCGACGAAGGGCTGTTCGCTTCCTGGGACGTCGATCACTCGAAGCCGATGGTGTGGATCCCGGTCGGCGAGTTCTCGCCGGATCCGGAGGCCATCAGGCCGCCGGAGATCGACGAGACGGCTCAGGAGCAGCCGGAAGAGCCGACCGAGACGCCGGTCGAGCACGGACCGTTCGGCCGGGGGCGCGGACGCTCGAAGCGTCCGTCGTCGGAGTAACGACCATGGGACGCAAAGGGAAGCCCGAGGACCGTGAGGACTTCGAGATCTGGCTCAACACGACCGGCGGCTGGAAGCGGGTCGAGGAGGAGCAGAACGGCGGAGTCTTCACGGCAAAGAACCGAGCGCTCCTGCTCGCCGAGTCGAAGTCGAACGGCGACGACGTGATCGAGGCGATGGTGATCTCGCGCAGACCGATCGCCGTTTTCAACGGCCCGGCGATCTCGGCGAAGCACATGATGGCCGCGATGGAGAAGGAACGGAAGAAGAAGGAGGAGTCGAATGTCGCTGTTCCAAGCAGTGGTCCACAAAAAGACGACGTACCGAAAGGGGATGCTCAACTCGGCGGCGAGGCCGCTGCTGGTGAACGATCAGGGGATCGAGCTCCCCAAGGATGAGCAGGGCAAGTACATCGGCACCGGCATCCAGAAGATCGAGACCACGACCACGCACTCGGTCGACGATCCGCTGACCGACGACCAGGGGAACACGATCTCCGCCGGGACCGCCGACGCGCTGCTCCGTCGGGTCAAGGAGCACTTCGACCGCGAGGAGTACGAGAACGTCGAGATCACGAAGGTCGAGGTCCTGGAGGTCAAGACCGTCCGGGCCGTCTCCGGCGAGGAGCTGTCGAAGCTGTGAGCGCCTTCGCCGACGTCCCGGTGGCCTGCACGCGGAGCGGACTGATCGTCCTCCTGGAGGCTGTCCTGCCAGAGAGGGACTACGAGCTCGCCATCGAGAAGCTCCACCGGCTCGGCGGCAAGACGACGTTCCGCGGCCGGGTCTGCCCGGAGTGCCGGTTCACCGGGGTCCAGGTCGACCCGACCGGCCGCACGGAGCAGACCTGCGAGTATCGGCCGCTCCGGGGCCCGCTCTTCGTCCCACGCTAGACT
>Ga0207685_10000061_pt1 | contig 31414 bp, 25 predicted proteins | sample LARL111metaG_FD_184350 | JGI IMG/M metagenome (GOLD analysis project Ga0207685, IMG submission 184350) | Corn, switchgrass and miscanthus rhizosphere microbial communities from Kellogg Biological Station, Michigan, USA - LAR L11-1 metaG... | ecosystem: Host-associated > Plants > Roots >...
TGGACCCGCCATAGCTGTGGCCGACCAGAACCACTGGGCCGCCCATGGCGTCGATTGCCGCCTTTGTGTACTTTTGGTCGTCGGCGTACGAAGTCTCGGGAGGTTGCGCCACCGACACCTTGTAGCCATCATTCTTGAGGATGTCAGCGACCCTTTTCCAACCGGAGCCATCGGCGAAAGCTCCATGCACCAGAACTACATTCTTAATATGCTGTTTCACGACCATTCTCCTCTCCCTCTTTTCAAGATATCGAACTTGCGCGATTGGTCCTTGCTTGGCCTCACTCTCGCAACATCCATTCCCTGATGGAAGGCGAACAATGCAGCACTGGAGTTCATCCTCAATTCCCGTCAAATTCGACCCTCACCCAAAGGGCGCTAAACGTCCATCGACAGGATTGCTCGCTGAAAACTGGGAATTTTCTGATTTTTCGTCATCCCGCAACAGCAAAACCCCACTTCTATTACTAACTTGATTGGCCCCGATGTTGCGGAAACTCGAACTACGGCCGATCACGATGTTTAAGATCGAGAAACTCGCTGAAGGAAACACAACCGTTCTGCGACTAGTGGGACGGATAAATGCGGAGCATCTTGACGAATTGAGCAAGCTGATCGCTGAAGCTGAACCCAGGGTAGTCAAGTTGGATCTGAGTGAGGTGACGTTGGTTGATATCGACGTGGTTCGCTTCCTCGGAGACCGGGAACGGCGGGGCGTCGAACTTGGTAAGTGTTCGCCTTATATCAGGGAATGGATTCAAAGGGAGGAAACGGCGAAGTCGATGCAGCGAAGAGATGATCCCGAATCTAAAGAGAGACAATGAGATGGCAACGAAGCAAATTACGATCGAAAGATTCAGCGTCATTTCCGCGAAAACGAACGGGCTTTTTCTGGTAAATAGAAATTGTGCCCGCTCTTTGGCCAGCGCAAGGGTTGGGATTCGCTTAATTGATCAATTATTGGGGGATTAGTCCGACCGTCAGGGAGGGCTCGTAAGTTAGGCGCTTGTAAGGGCTGATCCCTCCCTCACAGTGGGGCGACCGCCCCGTTTGCACACCCTCTATTGCGCTTCCTGCACCAGCCGCGCGAACTCATGCAATTCGACGCCGTTCAGATCGGATACGGCCCAATAGTTCATGCCAGAGTTGGTCCAATGCAGCAGGTTATATCCCTGACGTTTGGCAGCGACTTCGCCGGTAGCGTTGCTCTGCTCAGCCGGCCAGATATACAAATTGATGTAATGCTTCTGGCGCTGGTAGATGAGCGCCGCCACGGCTCTGTTATTCAGGTATTCAAGTCTGCCTCCTAATAGAGGAAATCCTTGACTGGAAAAATCCTTAACCGGTGGAGCGAAATCGAGTTTGCCGTCGAACCATGGCTTTACTGTGTGCGGATCCTCGGAGACTACGTCGATGTGATGAGTCTCTAACAGCAGCGAACGTACGTGATTGGAGACGACCTCCTGAGCCAAGAGATCATCTCCGGCAGGACGGAAACCTGGCGCCGCCCGCCAGATGACGAACGCCAGCAAGAGTATTAAAGCCATTGCTCCAACCGGGAGCCAGCTCCAGCCGAACGAGCGGCGGCCGACTTCAGACTTTGCCTCGCGACGCAATGATGATCGGATCCGCTTTTCCAACCCCGCTGGGGCAGAATGATAGAGGGAGCTATCCTTTAGAGCAGAACGCAACGCTGTTTGGTTGCGATAAGCGATCGCGCAGACCTCACATTGCTCCATGTGCTGCTCAACCTCCAGGCTTCTGGCCAGATCCAGCTCGCCATCGACGTACGCGTGAATCAACTCCTGTGCTGTCTGACAACTCAAGTTAAGACCTCCGTTTGCGTGTGACTCGCAAGAATCTGTTGCAGACGCTTACGAGCGCGCGCCAGACGAGACATCACCGTGCCGAGCGGCAGATCCGCCACTACCGCAATCTGTTTGTATGACATTTCATCCAGCTCGCGTAGCACTAACACCTCACGAAATTCCACCGGCAACTCTTCCACAGCTTGTCTCAGCAGTTGCGCATCGGCCTTTTGCAAAAGAAGCGCTTCCGGATCCAAGTCGTGGCTTTCAGCTTCGTGCGTTTCATCATCAAGTGCCATGTTTAATTCCGGTGAACGATTGCGCTGCATCCAGGTGTAACTCGTGTTGCGGACGATCCCCAGAAGCCAGGCGCGCCCATCCTCTCCATGAAATCCGCCGAAGAACCTGAAAGCGCGTAGATAGGCCTCCTGGACCACATCTTCGGCGTCCGCGTCGTTGCGCGTCAGCCAGCGCGCCAGGTTATAGGCGGCGTCGAGGTGTGGTAAGACTGCTGTCTCAAAACTGGCGAGTTTATTCTGCCCTTGCAATCTGTCTTCCTGCTTACTTCACATCATCAACTGTAAGACCGATTTCCGGCCTCTTTTATTCCCGCCCTTCGGCTCAATCTTTTGTCCGGGAATATTGATCATGGAAAACCAGTATAAAAATGTAAAGGACCTTGAGATGAGCAAAACCAGATGGGAGAAGGGTTTCGAACTCAAACCAACATGCTATGCGGCAATGTCAGTCAAGAAAGCGCGATGTCGATAAGAGATCTGGTCAAAAGCCGGCAGATTACTGGTAGCGGCCGGGCGCAGCCCTTTGAGGAGATATTCCGACTCCATCACCGGAGAGTCTATTCCCTATGTTTACGAATGACTGGAAATCCCGCCGAGGCTGAAGATTTGACACAAGACGTTTTTGTGCTGGTCTTTCGCAAGCTGGGAAGCTTTCGTGGGGAAAGCGCTTTAACTACCTGGCTGCACCGGTTGACGGTTAACCAGGTGCTGATGCACTTCCGTAAGGGCCATGTAAGAAAAGAACAGTTAACCGAAGACGGCGAAATGCCGAGCGGGATAATGTTTGACCGAAACAGAATCAACCGCTCGCCGGTTCTCGATCGGCTCGCACTGGATGAAGCGATTGTGCAACTGCCGCACGGCTATCGACTGGTCTTCGTCCTCCACGACGTTGAAGGGTTGGAACATAGTGAAATCGCATCCCTCCTGGGCTGCTCGATTGGAACATCCAAGTCTCAATTACATAGAGCTCGGATGAGAATGCGTCTCCTGCTCAAGCAACGAACCGGTCCCAGATAGGCGTCGCTTCGTTGCTGTGACGAGCCTAACTTTTTGAGCGAGATACAGTCTTCACAATTCGAACCAGGCACTAATGAGCTAACCAAGCGCCGAGTCTACGATGGCTAGCGGGCTGTCGTTCGAAACGTAGGTTATTTCTCTCAGACCGAGCACGCTGCGCAGCTTGTCTGCCGGCACATCCTTCATTGGCCCAGGTGCAGGCGCGGTGCCGGGCGCCGGTTGTGGGAACGCGGTCGATCGCGCGGTGTGAAAGGTGACGTTGCCTTCTACCTTCTGTAGGATTTGATGAATGTGGCCGTTCAGCACCGTGATCGATCCGAACCGCTTAAGATAAGAAAGAGCTTGCGCACTGTCCTCTGTTCCCCAACCCCACTCCGGATAGATCGTCCACAAAGGTATATGAGCAAAGACGACGATCGGCGTGCTGCTTGATAGTCCCTTAACATCCTTCTCGAGCCATTGCAGTTGATCATTTCCCAATTGACCGAATCCGCTTCCCCCGAGGCCGGTTCCAGTCCCCTGTTTTAAGTTCAGGACATTGATCAGCCCGATAAAATGAACCCCTTGATAATCGAAGCTTTGCCATCCCTGGCCCTGGGTTCCCTTGCCATATCGCTCGAGATAAATCTTTCCGTCATCCGAGAACACATCATGCTCGCCCGGAACGTAATAGACCTGGCTCGCCTTCGCACTCTTGAGCACCTGCGTCGCCGTGTCGAACTGGTCTGGTGTCGAGAGCTGTGTAATATCACCCGTGTGAATTAAAAATGCGGGTTGCTCTTCCAGGGCATTGATTCGGTTCACAGCCTCCTGGAACGTCTTCGTCACATCCTGGTTCGGCTCTTTGTTGAATCCGATGTGGCTGTCACTGATTTGGACGAAGCTAAAGACACCCTTCTGCTTAGCGCCCGGCAGGAGACTACATGAGGTGAGCACTCCCGCGTTCATGACCCAGACCAGCCCCGTGCCGGCCCACGCCATGCATTTTAAGAAACTGCGACGCTCGATTCCGTTACTTTCTTTCTCATTTTTTGCATCGTCTGACATCAGTGTGCCTCCTTCTAAGAATCTACTTAACGATTATTTGGCCGGTCATCCGGGGGTGGAGGGAACAGAAATAGCTGTACGTGCCCGGCGAGGTGAACTTGTATGAAAACTTCGCATCCGTATCCAGCGTGCCCGACTTAAAGGTCTTGTTGTTTTCATTCACTGTATGCGGCTCGTCATCGTGATTAACCCAGGTCACAGTCGTTCCGGCCTTGACTGTGAGGGTGCCCGGTTGGAACGAGAAGTTTTCAACCATGACCTGGTTCGGAGTCGCGGGGCTTGGCATGTCTTTGCCCGCCGCCGGCGATGGTTTTGCGGGCATCTCCATCTTTGACATGTCCCTATTTGAATTCGTTGCTGCGTTTGGCGCTGTAGTCGATGGCGTCTCGGAACTGCCGCTGGAGTCCGCCACGCTCTGGCCGCATGCTGCCAGAAATAAACTCAGCAAACTCGTTACTGTGACGAGTAACAACTTTCTTTTCAGGTGATTAATCATTCCTCTCCTCCATCGCCTTCTATGTTGCGTCGCACGACCGACAAATCGTTGTGTTGGCGGTAAGCGCACCCGTCAGGGGGCAATTGACCGAAAGATCAAGCAACCGCCTTCACAGAATGCGCCTACCCCAAGCGCGGTCTAGTTCCCCCCAACTAAACCGCAGTTACTAAAACTTCAATTGCCTTTCCTCGACTCAACCATTCATACCGATTGGACCAGCAAAATATTCCCGGTATTCCTACTTCGGAGCCGAAAACAGACCAGCAACCTCATTTTTTGTAGAGAAACTTAAAAAAGAATGGAAGGAAAAGAGGGCGAGGTTGAAACAAGAGATGATTCTACGATGCTAACGGGGCTAGCGCCCCGGTGATCGATCAATTAAGCGAATTTCAGAGACATCACACCGGTGAAGGAGGCCCTTCGTTCTTCGCGTCCTCCTTCACTTCGATTGGTCCTAGGTCATTTACTAAAGGACGCGCAGGAAGGCCACGAGATCAGACTTCTCCTGCGGCGTCAGATTGAGTTGCTGAACCAGGTTGAAGAACTCCACCGCGTCTTCAAGCGTCAGTAGCCGCCCGTCGTGCAGGTAAGGCGGCGACTCCTTGATGCCCCGCAATGGGAAGGTTTTGATCGGTCCCTGCGCTGTAATCAACATGCCGCCTTCCATCCGCGGGTTGTAGAACCGCTCGACCTTCAGATCGTGCATCGAATTATCGGTGTAGAAGGGCGGCGTATGGCACGCTGCGCAATTGGCCTTGCCGAAGAAAAGGTCTTCGCCGCGCCCCTCGGCTTCGGTTGACTTCGTGCGATCGAGCCGGCCAAGAATGTTCAGTTTAGGCGCCGGTGGGAAATCCAAGAGCTCCTGGAACTCCGACATGTCATGCACCTGCGAACCGCGGTCAAGAATATTCAGGCCCTTCTTGGTGGCGAGGACCGGGTCGCCGTCGAAGTAGGCGGCGCGCTGCTCGAACTCAGTGAAATCTTCAATCGTCTTGAGCGCCCTTTGCGAACCGAACAGTCGCTGAATGTTAACGCCGCGCAGAGATGGCGTCTCAATCCGGCGGCGATTCTCCTGAGGACGAATGTCTCCCACCAGATGAAATGCTCCGGATGTGTGCCCGTTGACGTGGCAATCGAAGCAGGCCACACCCCGCTTACCGTCGGCCTTTTCCGTCTTGCGATCGGCTGTAGAATTGAATTGCTGCTGCGGAAACTGTGTCACGAGCAGACGCAAACCATCGAGCTGCTTCGGGTTGAGAATGCCATTGAACAGCTCGTAGAAGTTATCAATTGTTACGACTTGTCCTTTAGAAACATCGCCGAGATCGGGCCGGGTGGTTAGGAAAATCGCGGGCGGAAATTCCGGCAGGAACCAGTCGGGTAAATCGAAATCCATATCGAAACGCTCGAGGCGCGCGAGAGACTTAATCTCCGTCTGCGGAAAGACCATGCCGCCGACCGGATGGTTGACGTGAGGCAAGGGCAGATAAGGAAATACACCCTTCTCCCTGATCTCATCCGGTGACATGCGGCCTAGTTGTTCCCAGGTCGCGCCGTTCTTAAGTCTGGCCGTAGGCCCTACCGGAATCGGTTTGCCACGCGTCATCCGAACATTTTCATCGAGACGCCGCGTAAGGTCGTAACGCTCTTCCAGTAGTTTTTGATGGGCCGCCATCACGGCCGCTTTCGCGGCTTTGTCGCGCGCCCTTACGGCATCGAACGGTTCTTCTATGACTGGCGTGAACGATGATGGTTTTGAATCTTGCTGCTTTTGCGCGCGAACTTGTCGCGTGACGAGCGTGCCGGCTACCACTGCCAGCAGAATGGTGGACCCTATTAGAAACTTGGTTCGCTTGGTTGTAGGCATGGGCGCTCCTCTTTCTTCGCTGCAAAGTTGACCGTTGTTGGACAGTAGAGGTTGCTGAATCGGCCCACTCGACCTGTTTCCACGCCTAAAGGACCGATTACAAAGCCACCTGGTGGAAATAACACGCCAGCCTCTCGTTTATTCCCCATTCCGTCAGCCGTTCATGGTCTTGGAATATTTTGGCGGGTGAAGTGTTGTTATAAGATAAGGCCAGACCCGGAAGAGTGAATGAGCACCGCAACTTTCAGTCAAGCTGCGCTTGATCATCTGGACTCGCTTTACGGTTATGCGCTAATCCTGACTCGCGACCAAACGGCGGCCGAGGACTTGGTGCAAGAGACGTATTTGCGGGCCGTGCGTGCGTTTGGACAACTTATGGCGAACAGTAATCTGAAGAGCTGGCTCTTTGTGATCATGCGCAACGCCTGGCTCAACCAGCTTCGTCATACCCGCAGTGGACCGCGCTTTGTGGAGCTGGATGACGAAAACGTGGAATCCGTTTACCAGAACGACCGGGTAAACGAAGACCCGCACGTGGTCTATTTGAGAAAGTTGGAGCGAGAGCAGATTCAGGTGGCGATCGCCGACCTGCCTGAACTTTACCGCGAAATAATTGTTCTGCGGGACCTCGAGGGCTTCAGCTATCAGGAGATCGCCACAATGCTTTCGTGCCCAGCCGGTACGGTCATGTCCCGGTTGGGGCGAGCCCGAGCGAAGCTGAGGCGCGCGCTGGTAAGTTGGCAGCCCAGGTCAGCCGCGAGAGCAGTTTGAAAAAGTCAATTATGAGCAAATGCGAAGATATTCTCGCCCGAATGACTTTGTATCTGGATGATGAACTGGAAGCGCAGGAGTGCGGAAATATAACGGTCCACCTGGCTGGCTGCGCTTCTTGCCGCGCAAGTTTCGATAGCGAGCGACGCTTACTTGAAAATGTTCGCGGGTGCGGTCCGCTTCACGTGGCTCCGTCGGAGTTACGCGCGCGTGTGGAAAAGTTGGTGAACGATCGTCCGATGGCGCGGTTCGCTCCGCCTGAATTGCGCGACCGGATACGCCGAACGGTCGAGGATTTCAGTTCACGCAGCCCAAGACTCCGGTTCGCGCGCCCAGCAATTGCTATGGCTGCAGTGCTGGCAGTTGCAATGTTGGTAGGCTTATGGCTCCTAAACAGAAGGACCCGGTCACCAATCTTGCACGGCCCATCACAGTTTGCCATGATGGCCGCCGACACTCATCAGAGACATATTCATGGCCAACTCCCGCTTGAGCTTGTCTCGGATGTACCCGAGCAAATCTCAAACTGGTTCGCCGGCAAAGTTCCTTTCACAGTGAAGCTGCCTAACTATCAGGAATCATCGGGGCAAGAGAAAACATATCGGCTTGAGGGTGCCCGCCTGGTTGGTTACAAGAACGATTACGCGGCTTATGTGGCCTATCAGATGCGAACCCGTCCGATTAGTTTGGTGGTGACCGCGGATAGAGTGGCGCAGCCAACGGATGGCGAACAGATAGTCGCCAAAGGAATCACGTTTCACTATAACTCCATAAATGGATTGAAAGTGCTTACCTGGTCTGACCGCGGGCTGACTTATGCGTTGGTATCCGACCTGGAAGAGCGTGGCCAGCAATCCTGCGTAGTCTGTCATCAGGGTGTAAAGGACAAGGATTTCATTGAGAGCTTGAAACCAAGGTGAAACACGAATCGCCCTGAATCGGTTCTCAAATGGAGCGCTTTGGAACAGGAGACAACGTGCTGTGAAGGTTAAGTTATTCAGGGATTGGCAGGCGCGGATTTCAGCGCCCCAAGTCCCTACCGTGTCAGAAACTGTGCGTAGTATCCGTCGCGACTGCGCACAAAAAGTTGGGGCAACCCGCGGGGCGGATTGACTTTGACTTTGAGGTGATGCCATTTGCCGTTGGCGTTGAAGTTAGGTGGCCGGTATCCAATGGCGTACTGATGGCGAAGTTCCAGAGCAATACTTTCGAAGATGTCGTCCATTTCAGCGGAACTCTGAGGGAAGAAAGCTTTGCCACCAGACACGGCAGCAATATCATCGAGGATCGATTGGCCATCAGCGGCGAGCATTCCGTCTCGTTCTTCTTCTATCCCGATCGCGTAGATAATTACGTCCGACTCTTTCACAAGGCGCCGTAACTCATTGAAGGTGTATCGCGAGTTATTGTCCTGCCCATCGCTAATCACCAGGAGAGCGCGTTTGGGATGAGTGCCGTGTGCGACTTTGTCGACACCTAAGTAACAAGCATCGTAAAAGGCTGTGGTTCCGCGTGATTGAACGAAGGTGAGTTTGTTTAAGACGGCCTGACTATCACGCGTTCTATCGAGCGCCAGATTGGCTCGCCCATTCTGGAGAGTGATGAGGAAATACTCGTCTCCTTCGCGGCTGGTTTCAAAGAAGTGGTCGAGGGCTTCTCTCGCTCTCTTTACTTTACTGCCGCTCATCGAACCAGTCAGGTCAAAGACGATGCCCAGACTTACCGGAGCGTCTTCATCGCTGAAGAAGGTGATCTCCTGCGGTTGTTTGTCGTCGAGCACGGTAAAGGCGCTCTTCGGTAATCCAGTTACGAAACGACCATACTGGTCTGTTATGGTGACATTAAAGGAGATCAGATCCGTGTTGATGATGACTCGGTCATCACCCGGGTTCAGGTTTTGCTGAGTTGCCTGCGCAGGGGTGGTCGCTGCCGGTTTGGCTCCTGTGACTTGAGCGCTCATGGTTTGAGGCAAGCCCAACACCAAGAAGATAACCAGGAGGCGCAAACTATTAGCAACGTGCCAACCTTGAGCCCTCATAATTCTCTCCTGCTCTATTCTTAATAGTCCTGAACAATCCGGTCTTCGCCCCATACGAGTGACGTGAACCACGCTGATCCCTACGGCGCCTAACTGCGTCAAACCAGTCATCTATTGAGCCGTTATGATCGTTGATAATTCGATTACTTGTCCGGCGCGAAGTACTTTGCTCGTCAGTCTTTCGCCGACTTTGAGCTGGTTCAGACTGGCGTAGATCTGATCGACCGCACCCGCGGCCGCGGTCACCGGCCTCCCATTTATCTCGAGCAGAAGATCGCCTCCCAGTAGCATATCTTCACCGTCGACCGATGTGCGCAAAGTTCCTGCTCGCAGACCCTGACGCCACGCCGGTGACCCTTCAGAGATGTGTTGCACCAGAATGCCTGCCGCTTGAGGCAGATTCAGCGCCTTAGCCACATCACCCTGAATTAGGATTCCGTCCAAACCGAACCAGAAGGTTTTTTTCTCCAGCAGAACCTGACGCGCTGCTTTTGACGTCACGGCGAATCCCAATCCTTCTGAACCTCCGGAGCGGCTTAGAATATTGGTTGCGACACCAATCACTTCGCCCTTCATATTGAACAACGGACTGCCGGAATTCCCGCTGTTGATGGCGGCGTCTGTTTGTAGTAGCTCTGCGTCTCTGGGGAGACTCACGACGCTGTTTGGCTCATACCGAGCGCTTATGTGTCCCACAGTGAGTGAGTGACTGAGTCCGTACGGTGACCCAATAACGAAAATCTGGTCCCCCACTTCGACCTTGCTTGAATCGCCGAGAGTTGAAACCACGGCATTTGTTGGTACTCGTTCGAGTTGCACTAAGGCGACATCGGCGGCAGCCGATGTCGCGATCACGCGGGCAGGAACAAGCTGTCCGTCAAAGAACTCAACACTAATCTGGTCAGCCGCCTGAACCACATGTGCGGCAGTCAGGATCTTGCCATCCGTCGAAATCAAAACCCCGGAGCCAAAGCTCGGCAAACTGACCAGGCCCTTCTGCGGATCAGAAGACGTTGTCTTCTGTTGTACGCGAACAATGACTACTGATGGATTTACCTTGCGATAAGTCTCACTGATCTGCTGAGCGTCAACCCGCGTTGAAATTCCTGAGCAGCAAAGGACGAAAGCGAAAAGCATCAATCTATGACTCATATTGTTTTCTCACCATTAAGTTCAACGCATCGATCTCCGGTTTAGAATCACCTTCAGGCTGCTGGAGTGTGGTGTCCGCTACGAGCGCCCTTCGCCCGAGAAAGCGGTAATGTAACCACACGCGAGGGAGCGTTTTTTGACTTCTCATCCGACGTTCGCCGTAGCATGCTGTTGACCAGTGACCCACCAGCGTATTTCATGAATGCGAGCTTTCCGGTCTTACGATTCACATCCACATGAACCACGTCACCTGATTGCATCTGTTCGGTTGCGATTAGGCTGGACAATGGATGAACAAGAAAGCGCTCAATGGACCGCTTGATGTGGCGGGCGCCGTACCTGAAATCGAGACCTTCTCTGAGAAGCATGTCCTTGGCGGCGTCGGAGTACTGCAAGACAAATTTCGCGCCCACAGAATGCATGATGCGGTCCTGTACGGCCTGCAATTCCAGATCGACAATCTGAAGCAAGTGATGCTCTTTCAAGGGTCGGTAGACGACCACCTTATCGATGCGGTTCATAAACTCGGGAGAAAACTTTCGCCGGGCCGCTTCCAGGGCCGTGTGATAGATTTTCTGTTCCACCTCGGTTTCGCCTGTATTCAGCGAAACGTGAGCTGGAGCAAAACCGATCCCGCCTGAGATCAGTTCTGATATTTCCCTCGCTCCGAGGTTTGACGTCATTATGATCACCGAGCGCGAGAAATCGACGTGGTGGTTGTCGCCTAACGTTAATGTCGCTCTGTCGAGGATGCCCAGCAGGAGTTGCCACAACGCGTCGGAAGCTTTTTCGATTTCGTCGAAGAGCACGAAAGAAATTTTGGTATCTTCAGTGTGATAGCGATCGAGATTTTCCTGCGACAACAGAGCATGAGTCTCGCGGTGGCCCAGATATCCTGGAGGAGATCCGACCAGCTTTGCGATTTCGTGGCTGTGCTGAAACTCCGCGCAATCAATCTTGAGGACGACGTCTCGCTCGCCCAGCAATATTTCCGCTGCTGCTTCTACTGTATGCGTTTTGCCTGAGCCTGTCGGTCCCAGGAAGAGCAGGACGCCGAGTGGACGATCTGGCTGATTCATGCCCGCCAGGAAAATCTGATACAAGCTGCTCATAGAGCGAACGGCTCGCTCCTGACCGACGATGAGTTCCGACAATCTCTCCTCAAACTCTTCAACGCGGATGTTTTTTCGCTCTGGGTCGAGAAAAATGGGATGTGATGTATTGAACCGGCCTTGCGGTATATCAAGCTGGCTTTCAATTGTAGCAATCATGATCAACTCCCTTCGAAACGTTTCTCGATTATTTCTTTGGAGCGAGTTTTTCCTTTTCTAATCTTGAGCCTCTGCTCCTCTTGCTACGATATCCCTCCGCTACGCCCTCCCCAGGTCGGGGCTTATGTGGTTGTGATCCACTTTCGCCCCAACTGGAGTGGCGCTAACTTTGCAATTCACAACAAGCCGGCGACGATGTCGACCGTTTCGACCGCTATCACTTTTCCAGACATATTGCTCTGCTGGGTTGGTGCTAATTGCCGCCGGATGGTTCGCTCGCCGCGAGACTCGGGCAACTGCGTGCCCTCCAATTCACCACCCGTCCAAACCTCTTCCAGGAAGTACTGGTCGCCGTATTTGTGGAAGACCAGAGTCGACTCGTTCTTAGGTGTAAAAACGCTAGCCGCAATGGTCGACTGAAACACCTGTGCCCTGGAGTCCACACTGCTGACCGACATCACTCTGCTGCCAGAGAATGCCGATAAACGACTGAAGGTGTATTCGCCGGCCGCAAGCTTCTTATCACCGACATTAAAGTCAAACGGGATTTTAGCCCTGATTGGATTACTGAATTGCGCGTTTGCGGATGCGGCCGCCGCGCAAAGAGTGAACATCGAAACCAGACTCAATATCGTGAGCCTTTTGATAACTTTCTTTTTCATACAATCTCCCAATCTGTTTTCAGCGAGCGGGCACCCAATTGACTGCCCCAAACTGCGCCCACCTACGTTTACCTTCTCGAGAGCAAAGTTGGTTCTCTCCTCGCAATGATCCAGGCGACTTATCAATCAACCAGTTGTCTTAAAGCCTGACTCAAAGTTCTCATCGCCTTCTGCTATTTCAATACCGCAGCTGTACAGAAAAAATTCCAAGGGCGGATGACAATTCGGCAGCGGGAATAAATAGGCAGGTGAGTGGGTCTTATGTCTAATGATGAGACGGACTCATTACTTGCAGGTAAGCGACAAAAACGGAATCACGATTCCAAGCTTCAAGACGTTCGGCCGGGGGATCGCTTTTGTCGTGATTCACCGCCGGCCACTGGTTGCATTCAAATCAACTGAGTTTTTCGCGACAACCTGGGAATAAATCTGCAGGCCGCTCGGTATTAGATGGTTGAGTGGTTGGAGTCCGGACCTTCGAAGCGATGCGTGTTTAGACCTTGGCATTTTTCTACGCCAGACACCGTGTGGTGTGACAGCGCCTGCTGTTGCGCTCTTCAGTACGCAGGTTTCTTCCTGGACTTCTACCTTATCGACGAAAAGACACTCGTCAACTTTGAGAACCATCAGGTAGACAACAGGGAGGGGAAAAATGAAGAAAGTTTTTGATTCTCAGTTCGGTTTCGTGCTCGTCGGCGCGCTCTTGCTCTTAGCGTTCAGCGCTCTAACAAGCCAGGCCCAAATTACGCGCGGCACCATTTCGGGCACAGTGCGAGATGAGAATGGTGCTGTCGTGCCGGGAGCACAGGTTACCATCACGAGCACTGGCAGCAGCCTCACAAAACGGGACGCCACTACCGACGACCAGGGGTTCTATCGCATCGGCGCATTGGATCCTGGATCCTACAACGTCCTGGTTGAGAAGGACGGCTTCGAAAAATTGGAAAACCGCGACGTCGTGGTGAAATCCGCCGGCGAAGTAACGTTTGACGCAGCGCTAAAGACCGGTAGCCTGACGGCTACTGTTGACGTAACTAGTCAGTCCGAAGCTATAACACTCGACAAGACGAGTCCTACGCTCGGCTTGACTGCGACTTCGCGCCAGGCTGTGGACTTGCCGCTCGGGCCGGCCCGCGACGTGAATAATCTGGCGCTGCTTGCTCCCAACGCTTTCACTGCACCAGGTTCAACCGGTATCTCGGTGAACGGCCAACGAGCTCGCAATGATAATTTTAGTATCGACGGTTCCGACAACAATGATATCAGCGTTACGCTGGCAACGGTGCCCGTGGTCCCGGAAGCAGTTCAGGAATTCCGGCTTCAGACGAATCCCTACAGCGTGGAATTCGGGCGAAACTCAGGCGCACAGATCGATGTGATCACGAAGTCGGGTGGAAACAGTTTCCACGGCGAGGGCTTTGAGTACTATCGCGGTAGCGCGCTGAATTCTCTTGATAACATTGAGAAGCAGAGTGGCCTGACTCGGCCTGCACGTTTCAATCGTAACCAATTTGGCGGTGATATCGGCGGCCCTGTTAAGCTGCCGCACGATAACAATCGAACTTTTTTCTTCTATCTATTCGAGGGCGACCGCACTAGAACCGGAGCAAACCTGGGACCGACCATTAGGATTCCGACAGCGGCGGGTTTTGCAGCGCTCGGCACGGTGCCGTTGCGGTCCGGACAATCGGCGGCCAGTCGCACAGGAGTGTTGAATTCGCTTTCCTTTCTTAACGGGATTTATGCAACCAACCCGGTGTTCAGAAGTCTGACGAACACAACGGTCAATGGCGCGCCTATCCAGACGGGTCTGACGAACATCCCAGCGAATCAACCGACAAATATCTACAACCACACTCTGCGGATAGATCACAGACTCACAGAGAACGACACCTTAACGTTTCGCTACATTACTAACCGGCCCACCAACGTCGGCCAGATCAGCAACACTCAGTTCGGCACGTTGTTCGCCGGCGACCAGGTAATCAACGACAACAACTTTGCGGTCAGTGAGACCCATGTGTTCAGCCCGAAGCTGCTCAACGAGTTCCGCTTCTCTTACGTTCGACGGAACCTTCAGTTTCCCGAGAACGATCCAACAACACCAAGCACGACGATTACAGGTTTCTTCTCGATCGGAGGCCTTGCGAACTTTCCCCAGGGACGCATTCAAAACGATTATCAGTTTTCCGATACGGCGACGCTACAAAAGGGTCGTCATGCATTCAAGTTTGGCGCCGACATTCGTCGCCTTCAGTTATTCAATCTGGCGGCGTTTGATTCAAAGGGCACGTTCTCCTTCAGCAGCTTCCAGGATTTCCTGAATAACAATGCGCTCTTCTTCCAACAGGCACTGCAAACAGCAACCTTCAATGCACATCAGACGGAACAGTTCTATTTCGCGCAGGACGACATTCGTGTGAACCAGAGTCTGACACTGAACCTCGGATTACGTTATGAGTACTCGAGTGTGCCATTTGGCTTTTTCGGCGCCACTGATCCGCAGAGTCTCAACGCATTGGTTCCGGGCCCGGTGCGGGCGGATAAGAACAACTGGGCGCCAGGGGTTGGCTTTGCGTTTAGTCCCCACTACAAGAGTGGTCTTCTTAATAAGATCTTTGGCGATGGGAAGGGTGTGTTACGGGGCGGATACCGCATTGCTTATGACGTTCTGTTTTTCAACCTCCTGACCGTGGATGCTATGAACTTTCCGCGTGTCGTGGTTCCCAGAATAGACAATGCCGTCGATCAGTTTCCAAACCTTGTGCCTGTATCCGGCTCGGCTGTATTTAATCCGCTGGCCACATTTGTCAATACACCTTCGGACGCAAAAACGCCTTACTCTCAGCTCTACAGCTTATCCTTCCAACGTGAGGTACATGGGAACTACATTATCGAGGTGGGCTATACCGGAAGCCGTTCAATTGATCAGGTAAATCAGCTTCAGGCTAATCCGGGTATTCTGACTGCAGCCCAAGCCGCCACCGTGGCCGCAACGGGCAATCCTAATTCGATTCCAAGTGTGCAGCAGCGTCGATTACTCCCGCAGTTCGGCTCGCGGGTCTTAATCGACACAACGGCTCAGGCGACATACAACGCCGGTTTCGTTTCCGTCAACCGAAGGTTGACACGTGGTTTGCAATTCGGAGTTGCTTACACTTTTTCGAAACTCCTGAGCAACAACGACGAGTCACTGGGTGTCGGAGCGATCACTGGTGGTTCCCCGCAAGTTCCGCAAGATTTCTTTAACATTCCAGCCGAGAAGAGTCTCTCAGCCTTCGATCGCACGCACCGTTTTGTCGCGAATTATATCTACGAGGCTCCGACGCCGGGCTTTGCAAAGAACAATAGAGTTCTGAAACAGATGCTTGGCCATTGGGAGATTTCCGGGATCACGTCGAGACAATCGGGTCAACCGTTTTCAATACTCACGGGTGTTGACTCAAACGGCAACGGCGCCGCTGGTGATCGGCCCAACTTCAATCCGGCCGGCCAGATCATACTGGACCCTGTTACCGGAAACCTTCGCACCTTCTCGACTTCTGGTACGCCGTTCTTTGTTCCGCGCGGTAGTAATGGCCTGCCACTGAATTTTAGCCTGGGGAATGGATCGCTCGGCCGGAACACCTATCGAGCTCCCGGCTTTTACAATACCGATTTCAGTCTTTCAAAGCACATCAAGTTCAACGAGGTGCGCGAGTTCATCCTGCGCGCTGACTTCTTAAATGCTTTCAATCAGGATAACTACGGGATTCCCGTTAATAGTCTGAACAGCGCTGACTTCGGTAAGAATCTGAACAACTTTGGAAATCGTTCGGTCACGCTCGGAGCAAAGTTCAGGTTCTAGGTTTCTGAGCGAAGCCCGAGGCGCTCTCTCGGCAGAAAGGCCAGGAGCTTTTCACTAGAAGCGCCTCTTAACCATTCACCTCAGCGCCAGGCGGGGTTCTACCTTCGGTGGAACCCTGCACTTTTTGAATAGAAGGACACGTCCACCGATTTGTTAGTTGTCTCCCCGAGACGCAACACATCACAGAAAAAGAGGAGACGCTGATGAACCAGTTCAATGCATTGAAGAGACCGAGAAGAAGAAGAATAGCAAAGTCTACGACGTTAATTACTTTGATTGCGTTATTGTTAGGCCACGCCGCCCTGCTCAATAAGACCGCTTTTGCTCAGCAGATACAGCCGCCCGCGCCGTGTCATCCGAATCCAAACGCCAACCAGGACATGGCCACGGTCCGTAATCGCGACGATATCAACAGCCTGCCAGCTCCACTCAAGGACCGGCTGGCAATACTGGCAGGGCGACCGCATAGTATTCTGCCCGTCCAGGCTTTTGCTGAATCTGACAAGCCCAGCCAACTCTTCCAATACTACCTGCTGGATACACACGGCTTTGAGCCCAACGTTTTCACCAGCAGGATTCAGGGCGTCAATGACGCCGCCCAGTTGACTGCCACGGGAGTTAACTGTGGTCTCGACACCGTTGGGGCGGTCCGCTTAGTCCTGGAGCCGAAGCCAGGTTTACCGACCGATCCAAATAACCCGCGAGCATTCATCGATGTCTTTACGGATATCTCAGGGCTGTTCGTCATTAACAATGAGTCAGGCTGGTACGAAGGTTGGATGATCCACGACCTCACGGTGCCGGCGATAGCCAAGCCGCGGCCCGACGGCCATGCCCAATTCGGAATGATCACCAAAGCAGATGCCGAAGAACTGCGTGAGATGGGACAAGGCAACAACGTTCCCGGCCATATCTTCACGATGGATGGGAAAACATTACACTTCCCAAGCGAGACGGATCACTTTCCTGATAAACAGACGAACGTGGTGCCACTGCAAGTGAGTATGGGTGCCTACAACTCTTACCAGCAGGGCGACTCTCACTCTTATTGGGAGTTCAATTATCTGGGAACCAATTGGATACATCCACTTTATGAGTTGCCATTTACAGGCGGTTTCCCTGACAACTTCGGCGATGAACCCGACACCTTCCAGGACGGCGAGATCGGAGCGCTGCAATCCATCGTTCCCGGCTCCGGACCTGCTGGTGTGAAGAATAGCCCGGTCACCCACGGCGACAATCCGAATCTCCCGCGCGACCCAGATAAGTTTGACGGCGACATCGACGCGCAGCGGGAATTTCGCCAACGGGGTATTCCCAGCGGCTTGGCTAACGAGATCTTTCTGGATGTTTACGAGAGGCTAGCTTCGTTTGAACCTCAAGTGACCAACTTGACCAGGCGTTTGAATGATGCCTATGCCGCAGAAGTCGCGCGGGTCGATCAGAATGGCGATGGTGTGATCTCTGCTGTTGAAGGTGATATCGACACAGCCTCGGATGGGTTTCCCGATAACGCGCGCTTATTTCTCGCGCCCCCGGTCTTTAACCGCTTCGCGGTTACTCGAGAGATCAACGATGGACTGCTGGCGCCGCGTTTCGCGCCCAGCCAGCGAGCTTGGGTGCTGAACGGTTTCCTGGTAAGCGTTAACCCGGCTGTACCCGCTTCGGCTGGACGCGATTCTGACGATCGTTAATCTGCAAATTCGAGAACGTGGCGACGGGATCCGCAATCTGTCCCGTCGTCGCGTTTCGCGAATTTAATATTTCCAATCGAAAAATTTTGATTCCTACAAATGCCCTTGCTATTAATTCGAAGCGCTAAATGAGGTATTCCTCACGGTGATCTGCGAACAGCTTTGAGATTGTACCCAGTTTGTTCCAGTTTATACCCTCGAGTTTTTCGAACAGCGTCGCAAGGCCGTTACATCGCCGTCGCGACACAGAGATATTCCGTGCCAAGTATACCAAAGGCACAGATCCATCGCTTTTTGTCCGCGTGAGTGGGCGATCTCCGCCTTGACTTTCCGGCTTGCGTGAAACAAAATCCGTCCGCGAACTGAGGGACCAGTTTCTACCGGTATAGATTCCGCACCATTTGCCGATGAGCAAATGCTTCGGTCGCACAATTGGAACTTTGCAACGCGCTTCTTGATCTTCCATTATTCTCGGAACCGGTCACTCGGACTCTTGTCTTGGGCTTGTTAGTTGCTGCCCGCACTGGCTGACCGGATCTGGCTTCAGTCTGGCGAGCAGCCGCGGGAAGAAATGGCATGCCGCGCGCTGGGTCAAATAGGGAAAAAGCGAAAATATACCCTCCTTCGGACACTACGGAGTGGAAGCAAACGGAGGAGGCCCTGCGAAAGAGTGAGGAGCGGTGGCGATCTGTCTTTGAGAATTCGGCCACTGGCGTTGCGCTCACCGATCTAAATGGCCGTTTCCTGGCCACAAATCCCACTTACCAAAAAATGCTCGGTTATACGCCGGAGGAATTCCTAACGCTTTCATTCCTCGAGATTACTCATGAGGATTACCGCGAGGCTAACTGGGCTCTAGTTACGGAACTGCTGGAAGGAAAACGAGAGCAGTTTCAGATCGAGAAGCAGTACCGACGTAAGGATGGCAGTCTCGTCTGGGTAAGGAACAATGTCTCTCTTGTTCCCGGCACTGAGAGCATGCCGCAATTCATCATGGCGCTCTCCGAGGACATCACTGAGCGAAAAAAGGCGGAAGAGGCGCTACGGGACGCCGAGGAGTTCCAGCACCGCCTAATCGCCTGTAGTGAGGACTGCATTAAGGTCCTTGACCTGGAGGGTCGCCTGCTGTCTATGAACGAAGGCGGTATGCAAGCGCTCGAGATTTGCGATTTGGCCCCTTTCCTGGACAGTTCCTGGATTGATTTCTGGGAAGGCGAAGACCGAGAAGCGGCGCAAGCTGCTGTGAAGGCGGCCGCGAACGGCGGAACTGGCCGCTTCATTGGGTATTTCCCCACAGTGGTGACAAAACAGCCCAGATGGTGGGATGTTGTCGTAACTCCCATTCGGGATGCAGAAGGCAAACCAGACCGTTTACTAGCTGTCTCTCGCGACGTCACAAAACATAAGCAGAACGAACAGGCGTCGCGCGAGGCCCAAGCGCAAATCGCGCGCAGCGAGGAGCGCGTGAGGCTGGTCCTTGATTCCGCCGCTGAGGGAATCTTCGGTTGCGAACCTGACGGCACATGTCTCTTCTGTAATCAGTCAGCTGTTCGCTTGCTCGGTTATGACGAACCCATTGAGTTACTCGGCAAGAACATGCACGCGCTTGAGCACCACACACGTAAAGACGGCACGCCGTTTCCGCTTGAGGAGTGTCCCATCTACGTGGGTTTCCATAAGAATCTGGGCGTCCATATTGACGATGACATTTTTTGGAGAAAGGACGGTACGAGTTTCCCAGTAGAGTATTGGTCCCATCCCATGGTTCGTGATGGCAAGACTGTCGGGGCCGTCATAACCTTTTTTGACATCACTAAACGGAGAAAGGCGGAAGAGGCGCTGCGAAAGAGTGAGGAGCGGAATCGCACCTTGCTCGAGATCAATAACGCCATCATCACGAACCTGACACCTGAGGCTCTCTTTCGATCCGCCTACGAAGCTATTCGTCGTGTCGTTCCATTTGACCGGGCTGCCTTTCTTCTCTACCAGCCGGAAACAAGAACTCTGAAGCTGCATTCTATGGACAGCAATGTCGAGTCAGAGTTCTTCCGTCTGGGAAAGGAATATGATCCTGAAGAAGCGAGCGTTTCGGCATGGGCCCTTGAACAGCAGCAGCCCGTCGTGCGCGGGGATCTCGAAAAGGAACAGCAGTCCGCCGGCGATCGGCGTCTTGTCGCTGAAGGTATTCAATCCTATTGCGTTGTACCGCTCGTGGCCATGGGCAACAAGATCGGCACTTTTACAGTGTGGAGTGAGACAAAGAACCGATACTCCGAAGCGGACGCTGAGCTGCTTCAAGAGGTGGCGAACCAGGTGGCGCTGGCGATCGCAAACATGAAATCCTATGAAGAGATCGCGGCGCTGAAATCAAGGCTTGAGAAAGAGAACGTCTATCTTCAGGAGGAGATCCGCACTGAACACAACTTTGAAGAGATCGTCGGCAACAGCCCCGCCCTTCTTGAGCTTCTGCGGCGAGTCGGCCATGTGGCTCCCACAGACTCCAGCGTGCTCATCTATGGAGAGACGGGAACCGGCAAGGAGTTGATCGCGCGGGCCATTCACGATCGCAGCGCGCGCAAGAATCGCCCTTTGGTAAAAGTGAACTGTAGTGCCATCTCCGCGGGTTTGGTGGAGAGTGAACTGTTCGGGCATGTAAAGGGTGCTTTTACCGGCGCCATTGAGCGGCGCATCGGTCGCTTCGAACTCGCCGATGGCGGAACACTTTTTCTTGACGAAGTGGGTGAACTGCCTTTGGAAACCCAGGTTAAGTTGCTGCGCGTTCTCCAGGAGCGCGAGTTCGAGCCAGTCGGCAGCAACCGTTCGGTGCGCGTTGATGTGCGAATCATCGCCGCCACAAATCGAAATCTTCAGGAGTCCATTAGTGCCGGCAAGTTCCGCTCGGATCTCTTTTATCGATTGAACGTCTTCCCGCTTGAGGTGCCTCCGTTGCGTGAGCGTCGTCCCGATATTCCTCAACTCGCGATGTTCTTCCTTTCTCGATATTCCCGGAATCTCGGTAAAAGGATGGAAGGCATCTCAGCGGCGGCCACTGAAAGGTTCAAGAGCTACTCCTGGCCAGGCAACGTACGGGAGCTGCAAAACGTTATCGAGCGGGCTTTGATTCTGTCTCACGGTCCGATTCTCGAGTTGGACCCTGAACTGGCTTCCGTTTCGGCGCCCGAGGTTCTTCCTGATGCTCCGTCAGAAGCCGCCGCGGAGACGCGGCCTGGGGGGCCGTCACTTTCAATGCTTCCGACTTTGGAAGAGGTTGAGCGGGCTCACATCTCCGCCGTGCTGCAGCAAACTCGCGGGGTGATAGAGGGCGCAAACGGCGCCGCGAAGACTCTTGGTATGCATCCGAATACGCTGCGACACAGAATGGAAAAGTTGGGAATCAAACGCTCCGCCCACCGCATATCGTAGCTGGCCTGCCAAAGGCTAATCTTTTTATCCACTAAATATCGTGGACCGGTGCGGCTCGGTTCTGCTTCTTCGCGCTCGCCGTCCACGTTTTCTCTGCAAATTCCTAAATCTTCAATCATTAAATGAAAGTTAAATTTCGCTGTCTGCTTTCGCGGCATGAGATCTGCTCTGTTGCGAAACGCGTAACATTTCCCAGAGAGAGAATGATGAATGCTGAAGATCACAAGGGTTGGGTCGACGGACCAAGAGGTAACTCTGCAACTGCATGGCCGGGTGACAGGCCCGTGGGTGGAGTTACTGCGCCAGTCTGCTGAGTCTGTATTGCACGGCGCGCGACTCACCCTTGATTTGGAAAACATCTCCTTCATTGACTGTGAAGGAGTTGGGCTTATCAAGAATCTGATAGACCGCGGTGTTCGACAGGTAAATGCTCCCCTCTTCGTGGCCGAACAGATCAAGAAGTGCACGGCTCAACAAGGCAATTGAGTTTGAAAGAGAGCAGAGTCTATGCGAACTACGCTACAGATAAAGAAGCGGCTCCGTCTCAGACGATTCAGAGCGAGGCGAGTAGGTGCGAATCGAAGTCCGACGCAAGCGTACGCAGCGCATATGACTCTCGTCCAATCACTGCCGGCTTAACAGATCGCTTGGTGGGCTAGTAACGCCGCATAAAAAGAATTTTGTTAGGGCAATCCAAGATTAGTGGCTTCCAAGTGATGCGAGCGTCAGTTACCCGAAGAAGACTCGTTACCCGAAGGAATACATTCATGTGTTCGGCATACAGATCCAGAATCATCATTGCATGTCTTCTTTTCTCAATGACTGCTTCCGTTGCAGCGGGACAGGTTAAACCAGTTAGGTTACAGGAACCCGACGATGCCGCCACGTACTACGTTAAGGCGGTTGAGCAATACAAATCGGGCCGCTACGAAGAAGCAGTTGCGGCCTTTAAGCTAGCCATCCAATTTAAATCAGACTATGTACTGGCATACAACGGCTTAGCTCTGGCGAGTATGGAGTTAAGCCTGTACTCAGACGCAGCCGCCGCTCTTGAAAAAGCCATCCGGCTGGCACCTTCGATGGCAGAGTTGCACCGAAATCTGGGTCTGGTCTATCGCGAGTTAGGGCGGTTTCAGGAAGCAGTTAGGGCGTTTCAGCACGCGATAGAGCTGAAGCCGAACTATGCCGCAGCTTTCGTGGATCTGGGCGCCGTGTATAACGATCTACGTCAATACAAAAAGGCCGTAGGCGCTCTAAAACAAGCAATTCAATTCGGGCCGGCAATTGCCATGGCCTACAACAACTTGGGCTGCTCATACGCCTTCATGGGCCATTACACAAAGGCTATTAATGATTACGAGCAGGCACTTCGCCTTGAGCCAGACTTAGAGGCGGCGCACTTCAATTTAGGCCTGGCGCAGGTTGTATTGGGCAATAGGCGCGCTGCATTGGAGCAATACGAAACGGTCGTGCGGAGCAACACGGAGTTGGCGCATCGACTTTATCAGCAGATTTATGGGAACAAGCTGCTCGCTGTTGGCGCAGATTGAGTCCTAAACCAAACCTACTCCCGACGCAACAAGCAAAAAGGGGAGAGGACACCGAATCGGCAATTTGGAAATCCCCGTGATCGATGGACGACTGAGAAGCGTTATGGAAAGCCTGCTACAGAGTTTTGAAGAAGCCGCATTGCCACACTTGGGGGCGGCATACAATCTTGCCCGTTGGCTCACTCGCGACGATACAGATGCCCAGGAAGTGGTCCAGGAAGCTTACCTGCGCGCTCTAAGGCACTTCGGCGGTTTTCATGGTGGCGACGGCCGGCCGTGGTTACTCGCGATCGTCCGCAACACCTTCTACACCTGGATGCAGCATAATCGGGCACTTGAACTGCAGACCGCTTTCGACGAAGAAATACATACCCCAGGGGAGGACCACTTGAATCCGGAGACGCGAGTACTAAAGGAAGCAGACAACGAGTTACTCAGGCAAGCATTGGAAGAGTTGCCTTCGGAGTTTCGCGAGGTAATCGTGCTGCGAGAACTGGAGGGATTATCCTATAAACAAATTGCGGAACTGGCGGAGATTCCTATAGGGACTGTGATGTCCCGCCTTGCGCGTGCCCGCAAACGTCTCCAACAAAGCCTTGCCAGTCGCGGGAACAAAGAGACGTCCAGAGAGTTGGCAGTCGGAGCTTTGTAACTTCCTCACTGCCCTTGTTCCACCAGACGTGCAAACTCGTGGTGGCCGGCAGTCGGTCAATCTCATCAGTTAGACAGTCAGCCTTCAATAGATCTTATGAGCGCCATTTCAGTAATCAAGATCTTTCCGGATCGCGATGATTGAGACCCATGATTTCAGCATTGAAAAGGCTTGATCGAGGTCCAACTGGAGCTTCGCTTGGGGCGGAAAAGTAAATTATCGTGTGGCCCCGGGAATATCTTATCCGCTTACCGAGTATAGGACTACGCAGAGTGTTGAACTGATCGATGTCGTACGACAGTTCCGTCACCCGTGCCCGGATTTTTCACGTAGACAGGAAGGGACATTGCTTAAATGGCAAGAATTTTGATTGCGCTAGCGCTTTGCGCCAGCGTCTCCCCCCTAGTGGCCGGCGCTGCCGGCACCGCGAGTAATGAAAATCAAGATCAGGCAGCCCGCTCCTCTGCTCAGTCAGTCAACCCGGTGGTGCAATGGAACAGGAATCTGTTGCTTATCGTCCGCACTCCCGGCGTGCAGCCAGCAACGGTTCACCCAACGCGCAGCTTCGCTATCATGCACGCCGCAATCTATGACGCGGTCAATTCCATTGACAGGACTCACAAGCCATACCTGGTCCGCCTGTCCAACGCTCCGCGAGATGCTTCGCAGGAGGCAGCAGCAGCCGCAGCGGCGCACCGAGTTCTTGTCGTCCTGTACACGACGCTCAAGAGCACACTCGATACTGAACTTCTGGAATCATTGGCACAGATTCCAGACGGAGAGCGCAAGACCGAAGGCATCCTGGTAGGAGAGACTATTGCGGATCGCATCCTGGCCCTGCGAGCCAATGACGGCTCGAATGCCCAGCCTCTTCCTTATGTTTTCGGAAGCGCTCCGGGAGACTACGAATCGACACCTCCGAATTTCCCTCCACAACCTCAATTCACCCATTGGTCTCGGGTTACTCCTTTTGCTCTTGAACGTGCAGACCGGTTTCGCCCTGATTCTCCCCCGGCGCTGACCAGCGGTAAGTACAGTGATGCTCTCAACCAAGTTAAATCACTGGGAATTGCCAACAGCGCGACCGCTACAGCCGACGAAGCATTGACCGGCCGCTTTTGGAATGGGGCCATTCAGAATTATTGGAACGAAATCTCGCAGACAGCATCGGTGGCGCATGGCTTGACCACGGCGGCGAACGCACGGCTGTTTGCTCTGCTTAATCTGAGCTTCGCCGATGGGGTGATCGCCTTCTACGACGCCAAATACACATATAACTTTTGGCGACCAGTGACCGCCATTCGGGCTGCCGATACCGACAACAACCCGGAAACAGTGGCTGATCTGAATTGGCTTCCCCAGGCTGGCAAGACTGCGCCCGACCCATCCTATCCAGGTGCTCATGCCGTCATCAGTGCTGCAGCGGCGGAGGTATTGATTTCCTTCTTCGGGAGGGACGATTTCAAGTTCAGTGTGACGTCGGAAGTTCTCCCAGGGGTCGAACGCTCTTTCACGAACTTCTCTGGCGCCGCCGAAGAAGCGACGTTGAGTCGTATCTTCGCAGGTCAACATTTCAACTTTGACCTTACCAGCGGTCAGCGCCTCGGTCGTGAAGTAGCTGATTTTGTTGTCGACAATTTTTTAAGGCCTCATCGCGGAGACGCAGAGGACGACAACGATAAATGACCCTTGACCAATCGGAACAATTAGTCCCTTGCGGCGCAACCAAGATGTCAAGATGATTTGCTCGCGGTCGGCACGACACCGGTGTCAACATTTTCCAATTAGCTGTTCCAACTTAATTCAAAGAAGGAGTCTTCAAAATGATAACCAAAGTTTTCGTTAGAGTGTTTCTGTTAGGTGGCCTGCTGGCTGGGGTCTTTACGCTCAGCGCGATGGCCGAAGGGTTCTTATTCCGCTCGACAATTATCGGCTCAAATCCAAACACCGTGATCGGCGGCGTACCGAGCGGTGGGGCGCCCTGGACCGTCCAGCGCGGTTCAGCCGCTCTGAGTGACGACGGCCGCCTGCGCGTAGAGGTGCGGGACTTGATCCTGCCGAATCTTGGAAACCCTGGACCGGTTACCAATGTCAGCGCCAGCCTGGTCTGCGGCGGCTCGGGCGGGACCGTGGTCGCCACCACTGATCCTGTTCCGCTGTCGGGCGATGGAAACGCCGAGATCGAAGCGGGAATCAAGCTACCTGATACCTGCTTCGGACCCATCGTTTTAGTTCGCGCCGCGGGCTTCAATGGCAATCTGCTTCCTCACCCTGGACCATGGATTGCCGCCACCGGCTTTACAAGCAGTTCTGAACATGATGACAAAGACGATAAAGACCGCAAGTGACCTCAAGCTCTGATAACTGGGACTGGGCCGCATCCATCGCCGCAGGAATCGCGGATGGCCCGGCCCCAAGCCCAATGTTCCTCGCACTCAACTGAGGATCCGGGCAGCACGGTGACAGGGCGACCTTACTACTTATAAGAGATGATCATCTGCTGAAAGTTACTCACCAGGGGGCGAAGCTCGCTACGCACGAATCCTGCGTTGCTGAGCATTCGCTTGAATTCATCATAGGTATATGCGTCGCCGTTCGGCGTGGTACCGAGCATTGTCATACAGAAAGCCGCTGGTCCGGGAGGGGAAACGCGGCCTGCATCGGGCACGAAGTCAACCGTGACCGCTCTACCATGCGGGGCAAGAGCCGCATGGACTTTTTCGAGCAGCCTTTCGCAAGTAGTCATATCGAAGTGATGAAGAAAATTTGTGAGAAGTATCAGGTCGTAATCACTGCCGTAATCGACCTCGAAGGCGCTGCCGGCGATTGTGCTATAACGATTATCTATTCCCGCTTTCAGAGCATTTTCCTTTGCTACGGCGAGAACGCACTCCCAATCAATTGCAACCACTTCAGCCCGTTTGTTGCGTCGAGCAATCTCAATCCCATACATCCCATGACTGGCAGCGACATCCAACACCTTCAGCTTCTGTTCCGGCGTCTTGTCGACAAGTCTGGCCATCTTTTTCGCCGGGACTGCGGTCATCGGAGCCATTGCCCGGGCGAAGTTGACCCACACATGATGGTCGGCTGCTATTGTTCCAGCTTCTGGAAGCAAAGTCCCACCTTTCCGTACGACGGCTGAGACGTCTCTAAATCCGTCGGTCAAGATCGGCGAGAGGAAGAACTCAATCGCATCCGCCAGGTACCCGGGAGAGCGACGATTCAGCAGCAGTGCGGAATCAACGGTTAGACCGTATCGACCCCTTTTCTTCCTCAAAAACCCAATGACTACTAAATAATCGGAAAGGATACGCATGCCGCGTTCGGAGGCGCCGCAACTTAGAGCAAGCGCCTGAGAAGTTTCGCGCCCTTCACCAATGGCTGTGAAGAGATCGAGTTCGATGGCAGCTTTGATTGCCGCAGTGCGCTGATAGGAATTTACCGTATCAAGGAACAGGGCAGGGGAGAGCCGGTTCATCATTAGCGATTGAATACTCGAGCGTTGACCAATGCGGCTGGAGGCTAGCTTCAGAAGGCATCTGAGAAAATGTTTTCTCATACAAGGGTCTAAGCCTCTTTAAATAGAGTTTGAAATGTGATCCTCGGATCGGGCCGACGCCTTCCTTTAAACTCGTCCACCCATCCGGAAACGTTACGGATCAACTCTGCCATCGGATCCTTCACGTCCTTCTCCCTTGGCACTAGTGCTGACTGTGACTCAGGGGTGTTGCTCGCGGTTCCTTGCTTGATGATTCTTATTCTACCTGTGCCCATATTTTCGACTTCGATCACTTTGCGAGAAAACGGAGTCTCTCTCCTGAACTTACCGCGTATCGTGTCTGAATATTCCCGAAGTCTCGAAGCTGTTTGGTCCGAGCCTCAGAAAAAGGGGAATCAGGCAGATTGACCCGGTGTCACGGAATAACTGCGTGGCTCAGACGGTATATCGATGGGAGGGATCAACTCAGGACTTACTTTACGACGATCGCAAGGTTGCAGAGCATATGACTATGGCAGGCAACGGTCTCAATAAATTACGTGAACGCCGCAAAGATTAAAGCGCTGAATAGCAGATCCAGGTATCTGCGTCCTGGCTTGACCGGACTGCTGGCTGGTTTCCTGAGCAGCTTCGTCCTCGCTACGACTCTGGAAAGTATTCTTATTGCAGTTCTTCTTGGATCGGTGATCGGTATTGCGTATGTGGTGGCATTTCGCAAGGTGCAGCGCCAGTACATCGACAGCATGATGACAGCTGCCGCCCTCGGCATACCGCTTTGGGTCTTTGTCAGCATAGTTTTATTTTCGCTTCTAGCAGGCCAGACACCTCGGTGGACCGTCGATGGAATGAGAACCATGCTGCCGGAGTTGGTCGCATGGGTGGGGTATGGTGTCGTACTCGGCTTGGCTGCGGAGGCTCTAAGCAGGATAGCAGTCTCGTGGCTTGGTCCTGACTCTATCCCATGCAAATCGCCGAGGGAAGCGACAGAGCAGATTGTGATTCTCGGAGGGGGTTTCGCGGGCATGGCTACCGCTGAACAATTAGAGCGAGTATTTGGCGCAGATCGTAAGGTCACCTTCACACTTATCAGTGATACGAACGCGCTGCTCTTCACTCCTATGCTGGCCGAAGTCGCTGGGAGCAGCTTAGAGCCTTCCCACATTAGCAGTCCTCTCCGCTCCAGTTTGCGGAGGACGCAAGTTGTGCGCGGACGTGTCATTAGCATAGATCTGGAGAAGCGCTGCGTCTTCCTGGCAATGAACGGGCGCTCGCGTGGGACGCCCACTCCAAGCCGCGTCACTGAGGAACTCCGCTACGATCATCTTGTGTTAGCTCTTGGTTCTGTCACCAATTATCCGAGCGCGATGCAGAACCTCAAGGAATTTGCGCTTGACTTCAAGACTCTCTCGGATGCCATGCGCATTCGTAACCGAGTGATAGAGATGTTCGAACTCGCTGATCGCGAATCCGATCCGGGCCGACGCCAGGAGTTGCTGACGTTTGTGATCGCCGGCGGCGGCTTTGCTGGCGTCGAGTTGGCCGGCGCCTTAAACGACTTTGCTCGCGGCATCCTGGCTGACTATCTCAACCTGCGCGCCAACGATGTGTGCGTCATCCTCGTTCATGCGCGCGATCGCATCCTTCCAGAGCTGAGCGAACGGTTAGGCCGTTATGCACTTGAACGAATGACGGCGCGCGGTGTCACTTTTAAGCTCAACGAGCGTTTGGCTGACGCTCGTGCCGGCCTGGTGATCCTGGAGTCGGGTGAAGAGATTCGAACGCAGACACTCGTATGGACGGCGGGCACTGTCCCTAACCCGCTGCTTGGTTTGCTCCCAATCAATCGCGACAAACGGGGCGCAGTGATCGTCGACAGCGCACTGGCGGTGCCGGGCCATCAGGGATTATGGGCTCTGGGAGACTGCGCCGCCGCCAGCGACGGCAAGACAGGCAGACCGTGTCCGCCCACTGCGCAATTTGCCTTGCGTGAAGCACACATGCTGGCCCAGAACATTCACGCCAGCCTCAAAGGAAGAAAGCTCAGGCCATTTCGCTTCCGCTCGCGGGGAGCGTTGTGCGTCATTGGTTACCATACGGCGTGTGCCGAGCTCAGAGTACCGTTTCTGAGAAAGAAGTCAGTTCAATTCTCAGGCCTGTTTGCCTGGTTAATGTGGCGCGGAGTCTATCTAAGCAAACTACGGGGACTCGATCGCAAAGTGCGCGTGCTCACGGATTGGCTCATCGAGCTCTTCTTTCCACGTGACATCGTCCAGACGATTGAGCTGCATGAAAAGGGAGCGCGCGATGGAAATCTCATCTGAAACTCTCATTCCAGCTAGCGTTGATATTCACCCTTTGGTGGGAACTCCGCTGATGGTTCCGATAATTATTTGCATCTTCACAGGAGTAATAGGCGGCGCAGTTTGCTCCGCTGTGGTTACTGTCTCGTTCCCAGCCAGCATCATGCTTGGCGGAATCTACGGATTACTCTTTGCTGTTTTATGCCACCAGCGTGCGGTGACACCTGGTGCTGGTTTGATTTGGGGACTTGGATTTGCTCTCCTGCTCTGGCTCGTTGTTCCCGCAGGAGTCGTCCCTGCACTAGCCGAGGAGCTGTCAGCAAACGGAGTGGATTCACTGCGTGCTAAGTTTCCCCAATTGGTGGCTTATGTGCTGCTCTTCGGAATGCCTCTCGGAATGGTCCTGGGAATCTGCGGTAGCCTGCAAGTCCGTCCGACACAGGCAGCCTTTAGCCTCAGGCGCGCCATAGTTGCGGGTGGCCTGGCCGGTTGCGTTGGCGGTTGGGTCTTCGGCAGATGGATGGATACGGTTGATCTCTTCCCGGTCCTCGGCGGACTGGTCAATTCTCACACGCGCGCGTCAGGCCTGGCAGTTCATTCCTTAGTTGCGATGGTGATAGGCGCTAGTTTCGGCCTGTTGTTTCAGCGCGACATCCGCGGCTATGGATCTAGCCTGGGCTGGGGAATGGCCTATGGAATCTTGTGGTGGTTCCTGGGCCCGATGACAATTCTGCCGTGGCTTCAGGGTAGGCCTCTAGACTGGTCGTACCAACATGGTGGTGCGTTATTTGGCTCTTTGGTAGGACACGTTGTCTTTGGGCTCATTGTCGGACTGATTTACGCCTTCGCCGATCGGCTTTGGGTCGGGTTTTTTACGGATTCTGATCCAATCAATCGTGAGCCAGAAGGCCCGGGAGTGAGAACCATATATTCGCTTGGGTGGGGAGCAGCGGCAAGCTTAGCCGGTGGGCTACTCTTCAGTCTAGTGATGCTTGCCACGGGTGCGCTGCCGCGTGTGGCTCGTTTGGTCGGAGGTACCTCACCATTGTTGGGCTTTGTGGTCCATCTCGTGATCAGCGCAGTCATTGGTATGAGCTATGGGCTGCTCTTCCGGCGTGAAGCTCCCGATAAGGGATCAGCTGTGGCATGGGGACTTTTGTACGGACTGATTTGGTGGTTCCTTGGACCTCTGACGTTATACCCGGTTCTCTTGGGAGGCTCGATAACCTGGACGACCCAGGCTGCAGGTTTGGCACTGCCATCGCTTATCGGGCACCTCATGTATGGTGCGGCAACAGCGCTAGCGTTCATCGTGTTTGAAAGGCGCCATGACGAATGGATGAAACTCGATCCGCGATTGGCCGCTCGAGAAGTTCGTTTGCGGAGACCGATCGGTACTCCAGCCCCCGCAATCTGGCTCTTTGTGTTGGGTTTGGGCGTACTGCTGCCGATCGTCTTAGGTTAGTCAAGCTGGTCAGGTCAGCGGAGAGCATCTACTTCCGCTGATTTGCCGGCGGGACTATCTATCAAGCTCAATGCTGCCACGATGACGATGGCCCACCGCTTACTCATAGTTGTCAGGGCCCCCCCTCAAACAGATTACAAGGCAAGTAGTACGTGTGATTCATCTCTTCTGCCTCCCCCCGGCACTAGTTGATTGATCGCGGGAATATTTCTGAAGCCAAGTCGGTACGGTTATATGAGGGACAGCTGGAGTCACAACTTTGGTTTGTCAGGAGGATACAGATGGGCGAAATGGACAGGCGTGGGTTCATAAAACTCGCTGGTTTGGGTGGCGGGATAGTATTTGCTTCAAGTCTGGGTCTTAACACCCTTGGATCAGTGGTGGAATATGCAAACGGCTATGCAGCCAAAAAGGCTGAAAAGGATTTCTACTTTGTCCAACTCTCTGATACCCACTGGGGTTTTGCCGGCCCAAAGGTGAATCCTGATGCTGAAGGGACTTTAAAGAAAGCCGTGCAAGCCGTGAACAGCCTGGAAGAACAACCGGACTT
>Ga0207685_10000062_pt1 | contig 30331 bp, 39 predicted proteins | sample LARL111metaG_FD_184350 | JGI IMG/M metagenome (GOLD analysis project Ga0207685, IMG submission 184350) | Corn, switchgrass and miscanthus rhizosphere microbial communities from Kellogg Biological Station, Michigan, USA - LAR L11-1 metaG... | ecosystem: Host-associated > Plants > Roots >...
GGTCGATAGTACAGCGTTGCGACCACGGTGCTCGATGCTGACAAAAACGCGATGTTGTTCGCGCCCGGATCAAGGAAGAAATCAGCAGTATTACTCCCTGAGAGAATGCTGTTGGCGATATTCCCCTGGAACGTCGATGTGAAGCTGAGGCTATCCGGCTGGAATACCAGCGTGCAAACTTCGCCCGCACTAATCGTCAGATTCAGCCACATGCTGCGGTTGGTGGTCGCGTTGTAGATACTGTAGATCCGCGCGGTCCCAGACGATGGCCCATAGATTTTAATGATCGGATACGCCCGCGCGCTGCCGGTATTCGTGATCGTCGTGGTCCCCGGCCCGATCGCGCTGCCGCCGTTGGTGGTCCCGATGTAGAATTGTCCATTTGGGAGACTCAGACTCCCGTACATGCTCGCCGTCGCGGCCGGAATGATATCCTCATACACCCACGTTGCGCCGTTCCAGATTGCGCCGCCGGTCGGCGTGGTGATCCCGCCTGCCGTGGTAAATGTGCCTCCGGCGTGCAGCAGCCCGCGCGCATCGAACGACAAGGCCAGCACGTTGACGGAGTTGTTCAGCCCGGCCCCCAGTGGGGACCACGTAACCCCATTGTAGCTGGCGATGTAGTTCGCCGCCACCCCGCCGATGGTCGTGAAGTCCCCCGCCGCGTAGAGCACGCCGTTGGGCCCAATCGCCAGCGCCTGCGGGTCGCTCCCGCCGCCGGTCGCGGTGCCGATGTTGGCCCAGGCGCTGCCGTTCCACTTCTGGACATTGTTGTTCTCAACCGCCGCGTAGATCGTGGTCCCGCTGGCCGCTAAGGCGCTGACCCCGCCAGCCGCGATGCCCGCGCCAAGCGCGGCCCAGGTCGTGGTGGCCGGGTTGTAGCTCGTCACATTCGTGGCCGCGACCCCGCCGATGCTGCTGAACACCCCGCCGACGTACAGCACGCCGTTCGCGCCCATCACCGCACAGCGGATCTCCGTGCCGACGAACGCCGCGCTGATCGAGGTCCACGCGGCGCCGTTCCAGACCGCAACTTTATTCGTGTTTGCAACGCCGCCCATGCTGGTGAACGTGCCCACCGCGACGATGTTTCCATTCGGAAACACGGCCAGTTGATACACGAAGCCGCCCGCCGCGCCACTCCCCATGGCGCTGAACGCGCTGCCGTTCCAGCTGGCCACGTCGTTCGCGGGCGCGGGCGTGAAGTCGCCGCCGACGTAGATCAGCCCGTCCAGGCCGCGCGCCGTAGAGATGACCTTGAAGCCCGCCGTCACGCTGCCCATGCTTGACCACACGCCAGCCGGGCTGCGCTGCAAGATACCGTTGGCATTCGAGGCGATGTTCGTTTGCACACTCAGCGCCGCGCCCGCCTCCCCATCAGAGAGCACGTTCGGCAGATACTGCGTGAATGTGATCGCCGCCTGCTCGGCTATCTGGTTATCGGTGTTGCCTTGGAGACCCCCCTGGTACTTCACCGGCAGTTGGCAGGTTGTGCTCTGCGTAGTCCCACACGGATCGATGACCTCGCGCTTCAGGAGCAGGCGCTGATCTTGCCCCACGAGATCCCTATCGAGCAAATGCGCCAGCCCGCCGCGCTGCTGACGCAGCTGGAGGTAGTCGGTCCCAGCCTGGAACTGGCCGGACAGTGTGAACTGCCGCGTTGGCTTGCGGGTATAGTCATCATAGCCGCCGTCGATCCTTGCGTATTCCGTCGCGACATTTTGCGGCGCGGCCAGCCCCAGGCCGACGATTGCGGTGAGCAAAAAGCCGAATTGCTTGAACGGTATCACCATGCCTCCTGCGCGGGTCAGCCCCGAGCGCGTGGATGTCGATGCGTGCGGCGTGCCGCTCCAGGCGTAGGCGACGGGCACCTGGTTGGGCACGAAGCCCAGCTGATCGCCGTCGCAATAAGTAGTAAAGGTATTTCCCGGCACAACGATTTCGACTTGCGCACCATCTATGTAAAAGATAGCAGTTGACGCACTACCATTTTTACGAATCGTAAAGCGTCGAGTAGTTGTGGTCGACTCGTACCAATATCCCCCAACCCACTGCCACCTGCCAGATGCAACAAAGACGATCGATGTGAGTTCGACACCTGCCGTTGTTTCAATGCAGAGCTTATAGGATACACCAGCCTGCCCCAGCACCTTCGCACTGTAACCATACATGACGCCAGTGGTGAGCGCAACCGTATCATACCGTGCGCCATCTGTGGTTGCTGCGGTTGGAGTAATCGCAAGGGAATAGGCACCGTGGTATTGGAAGAGTGTGCTTCGTGCAATGCTGCCGCCAATAGCCGTCCATGATGTAGTATTGGTTTCAAATGAAGGGTTGACAATAATATTTGTGGTAGCAATAGGAACCACGACGCTGAACTGATCGTCCAGCTCGTAGCCGTTTTGGATCGACGGCAACCGCGTGTAGGTGCGGAGTGACATCATAGCAGCGCCGCCCCGGCAATCGCCATGCTCGACTGGAGCACGGTCGGTGACTGATTCGTGTAGATCGGCATATTCAAGGTGGTGCTACTCGTAGTCGTCGTCGTCGGATGCGCGTAAGCATCGGCGCGTGTGTTGACCGGCGTTTGCAGGCCGCCCAAAATCGTCGCCAGCTGATCGACGATATGAATCTGGCTGTCGGTGAGATTAATCCCGGCGATGCTCTTCATGATGTCGTTGATCTGAGAGGCGATGTTCTGCAACGGGCTGGTGGCCTGCGCGGTCGCATCGAACCCGCTGATCTCGGCCTGCTGGGCCTGATTGATCAGCTGCATCTGCTTGGTGATGCGGTCCTTGTCATCCTGGCTGGTGGCCTCGCTCAGATCCTTCTGGAGCTTGGCGTACTCCAAGATCTGATCTGAGCGCATCTTGAAGAACTTCGCGCCCTCGGCCGGGTCGGCCATGCCCTGCGCCTGGCTCTGCGCCTCTTGCAAGGCGCCCTGGGTGTACTGCGCGTACTGCGGCAGCACGTCCTTGAAGCGATCAAGGTTCTTCGCGATCTGGCGGTCGATCGAGGCGGTCGATCCAAACGAGTCAGCGATGGCGCTCTGGATCTGCGTGCCGATATTCCCCATCTTGCTCACCAGATCGCCCGAGAGGCTGCCGATCTGATCGGTGAGCGTGGGCCATGCGGCCTTGAAGCCCTCCATGATGCCTTGCACCGCAAACTGCCCAACCGGCATGAACTCAGTCGCGGGCGAACGCGCGCCGATCGCATCAAGCGCGGCGCTGACCATTTCCTTTGCTTTGTTTGACAACCATCCCGTAAGGCTATCCCATGCCCCGATAAGCCCCTGTTTAATGCCATCAACTGCGCTCGTGCCCACCTTAATCATTAAATCTCCAATATCCCGTTCGGTTTGGAGTCCCCAATCGTTTATGTTTGACCACATCTCACCCAATGCCTTGAGAAGCTTCGGGATCGCATCTGTTCCGACCCATTCAGTCATCGCCAGCGCCCACTGAAGCATCTTTTTATTGAGCTCAACCGATGTTTCGACAATAAAGACGCCGATGGCCAGCGCAATTTTCCCTACTTCAAGTAAAAATCCTGGGATCATCGGCACCACCCATGCGATAAACGACACCGCCCAGTCACCAAGTTGTTTGAGAATTGGCCCCGCCGACGTGCCAATCCAATCAAGGAATTTATCAAGCGTCGTGGGCCATTCCTTGAGGAATGCCACCGTCGCCGGTCCGATCCATGCACTGAATGAGGTAGCCCAATCTTGAAACTTTGCTAAGATCGGCGCGGCCTGATCGCCAATCCACCCTAAAAACTGCGTGGCGAGCTTGCCCAGCTCAGCAAGTGCCGGCGGGATCATCGGCGCGATCCACGCCGATAGCTCGTTGCCCCATGTGAGCAGTTGTTTGCCCCATTCCGGCGCCTGCTGCTTGACCCAATCCCACCCCGCCGCCGCGAAATCGCCTAATGCCTTAATTGCCGGCGGGATCATCGGCGCGATCCAGTCGACGAACGCCTGCCCCCAGCCAAGCAGCGCTTTTTCAATATCGGGGATCGCCGCCGTAATATCTGCGATCAGCTGATCGATCGCGCCGGAGATGCCGCCGGTATCGAAGGCTTTGGAGAGCTTTTGTGCCTCGGTGACAATATTTTCAATCAGCCTGGCCGGTGCGTTGAGATGGCGAGTTTGTCCAGTGACGATGCAAACGCTGCTGTACTTACGCCACCGTCATTGAACGCACTAACGATCCCCTGCACATCTGTAACCAGCGTACCGATCGTTGTAACCATCCCCTGCATGACCGGATCGAGCTGGTTGAACGCATCTTTATCCCCAAAGAGCGCACTCGCGAACGTGGTCAGGGTATTGATCGCTGGCGCTACCACATTGTTCATCAGATCGGTGAGCACCGGCAGCAGCGCCGTGCCGACCGTAATCTGGAGCGCCTCCACGCTGCCCTTGGCGTTTTCGACGGCGGTATTATAGGTGGCCTGGTTGATCGCCGCTGCGTCAGTGAGCGTCGTTTGCTGGCCGATACTCTTGGACAAGGCGTCGTAGCCCGCCTGGCCCTGCAACGCGAACACCCCGGCGGCGCGAATCGCATCGTTACCAAAGATCGTTTGCAGTGCCTGCTCACGCTGGGCGTTCGTCAGGCCAACCGTGGCTTTGTTCAGCAAATCTTCGGCGGCCTGCATGCCGATGAAGTTGCCCTGCGCGTCGTAGAAAGCGGAGCCGGTTTTGTCTGTATACAGCCCTAGTTCCCGCATGGCATCGGTTGCAGGTTTGGTCGTGGGCTGGAGACGCGCGAAAAACGTTTTGAGGCTGGTCCCCGCATCGGCCGCGCTGGCGAATGAGGGGGTGAGCTGCGCTAAGGCTTTCACCGTTTCATCGAACGATGCGCCAGCCAGCCGCGCCGTGCCGCCGACGTTCGAGAGCCCCAGGAACAGCTGATCGACGGTGGTCGATGCAGCGGTCGTGGCCTGCGTCATCAGGTTCTGGGCGTGCGTCAGAAAGTCGGTTTTGGTTGCGGTGGTATCAGTGATGCTGGTCCACGCCTGCATCGTCTTGGCGCTGATCTGCGCGGCCTGCACCAGATCGCCCTTCATCGCAGCGGCGGCAAACTGGATGGTCTGCTTCAGCGCACCGGCCGCGATCACGGCCGGGTCGATGCCGCCCTTGGCCATCTCCGTCGCGGCGGTTTCCACCTCCTGGGTACTGACCGGCAGTTCCTTGCCCAGACTGATGAACAGCTTCTTGAAATCATCCAGCGATTTGCCGCTGTCGTCGATCGTGTGGCCGACCGCCACCTGAAACTGCGCAAAGCCCTGCTGGAAGTTGCCGGCCACGTCGATCGAGCTCTTGACGAAGCCCGCGACGGCTTGCCCGGCCTTCATCAGCGCGTCGACCGCGAGGGTGCCGATCTCGCGCAGCGCGCCGGTGACGATCTCGCCAAAGCCCTTCGAGAAGCCGCCGCCGGCCTCCTGCCCGTTCTGCGCGAACGAGTCGACCGCCTTATTCATTTTGTCGATGCCGCCCGTAAAATCCGGAACGTTCGTCAGGGTAGCATCAAGGCCGATCGGTTGCAGTGCCATGCTATAATCCTACTGATGAGCGCGGCAGCGGGAAAGAGCGACCCGGCAGAGTAATCTGTGTTCGGTGGTAGATATATCTACATAAAACCCAACATCGGTCGGTGCGAGTCCGGCCCGCGCTCATCGTCGTCTCTTCTTGCCTATCGGATGGTGGATCTGAACCGCCTCCAGGTGCATCGCCGTGCGGTACGCGGCCAGCACGCGCCCCTGGTCCTCGATCGTGAGCGCCTCCATCGCCGCGTCACTCAGCCCGCGCCACCTCGCGGCCAGGATTAATTCAAAATTAAGCGAGAAGCGCACCCCGGAGGGGGGCAGACTCCAGCGGTTCAGCGCGCGGCCCTGGTACGTCACTTGAAAAGGTGGCGGTCGCGGCGTCGGCGGCCTCCTCGACATCGCCGCGAATCAGCGCGCCCAGCTTGGACAGCTCCGATCCTTCGGTCACGCAGCAGTGCTTGATGAACGCCACCTTATCGCTGATCTCGACAATTGGCTCGTCAATCCGCTGCATACCCTCTTCGAGCCGTGACAACGCGAGCTGATCGATATCGATGTCGATCGCCAAATCGATCAACTTGTCCATGGTCAGCATGTTGACCTGGCTGCGTCGATCCGTGACCGCCTGCTGGTACTCTTTCGAGGCCGGGTTAGGTTGCTCAACCGGACCCGCGCCCATGTCGGTCGTGAACGTCGGCACCGACACGGCCGGAATTTTCTTTTCAACCCCCTGCGCGATCTGCGCGATCGTCATCTGGCCGATGCGGTGGATCGTCGCAACCGCGCCGTTCTTGAAGGTGTAGGTTGGCAGCGCCTCGGGTAGATATGGCATCGTATCCCCTTTATACCGTCCCCAGAGAGGAGCGCGCATCAGCGGTTGGGGATGGTCCCGCTGTTCAGGAGCGACCCTAGCCGCGCGCTACGAGGACTATACCACCGGCGAACTGCCGACGTAGATCACGCCATCGGTGAACCCGCCGCCCAGCCCAGCGATAGCCAGGTTGTTCGCGTCGACCATCAGATCGGGCACCTGCGGCACCGCGATGCGATTCGCGCGGGCGAACACCGGCAGGGTCGGCGGCAGGCGGCTCGTGTTCGACTCACCCCACAGCGCGCCGCCGAACGTGGTCTGGAAGATCGCCGCCGTCGGCCCGGTGCGCGTTGCCGCGATCCATCCGTCTTCGTTCGTCGGCCACACGATATCGTTGACCGTGGTCAGCGCCGCGCCCGGCAACACCTGCTGCGTCCAGATCGCGCCGGCCGTCTCGGTGTACCACACCTTGCCGGTGGTATCTAAGGTCCCCAAGTACCATTCCAATGGACCCAGAACGCATACGGCGCTGTGCGCGCCGGTCACGCCCGCCGCCGGCACGCCCCAGGTGGCGCCGCGATTGGTCGAAACCAGGATCACGTTGCCCGCCCCGACCACCACGATCGTACCCGCCGCGCCGTGGATGCGATTCAGGTTCTGTGTGGTCTGGCCGGCCGCCGACAGCACCGTGACACCGCTCAGGATGTTCGTCGATTTGTAGATATACCCACCGTCGCCCACGAAGTAGGCCGCGTTCGGGCTTTCCACCCACATATCGTTCGGGCCTTTGGCGGCCACGAAGCCGGTCGACACGCGCACCCACGCCCCCGGCGCGCCGGTCATCTGGTTGATCTGCGCGACGAAATACGCCAGTTCAGTTTTACTGAGCACTACCAGGAACTGGCCGACGATATCGATCGCCGTCACAAGTGAGCCGATCGCGAGCCCGGTGATCGCGCTGTCGGTCCAGGTCAGCCCATAGTCGGTCGAATATTTCACCACGCCATTGACCGCTGACGACCCGCCGGCCGTCTGCTGCAAGGCGTAGATCCACTTCGTGCCGTCATTGGCGGGCCCGCAGTCGGAGCACACCGCCGCGCCGCCGTACACGATGTCGACCACCTCAGTGGTCACGGAAACGGACGCCTGCTCCCCGATCGCGATCCCGCCCACCGTGTACACATCGCCCATCCAGCTAAAGCCGATCTCGGCGTGCGTCTCATCCGAGCCATCGAACGGCGTGCGCCCGGTGTAGCTCTTGTCAGTCGAGAGCCCGCGCGAGAGCGTCGTCAGCGTCAGCCAGCCGTTCAGCGGGTCGGCGGGGTCGCCGCATGGGCCGAACGACTCATACACGTTGATCGGGCAGTTCAGCCGGAACTGATACCACGGCACGCCGTTGATGAACTGCTTGAAGGTCAGCGTGTTCGAGGGAATATCCGGCGCGTCGATCGTGATCCCGGTGCGCTTGAACAGCCCGCGCACCCTGGGGTCGTTCACGTTGATCGCGTTGATGCTGCCGCGATCGGGCCGCGCGATATCCCCGACCATCAGATACTGCTCGTCCAGCCCGGCGAAGCGCACGAGATTGGACGGCGACGGGCCGCCGCGCTGGGTGAATGCTCTGATAAAATTCTGGGTATAGGTCTCGTTACTTTGCGTCGTAGGCATCGTTGGTGCTCCTTATGCGCTGTACCCGCGCCGTAAGATATAGTCGTTGGCCTTTTTCCACGCGGATATATGACCAAGCCGGGTGCCAAACGGACAGTTCATGTCCTCGTTCGTGCGCTGGTAGCGTTCCGTCTGCGTCGATTGCAGCGACAGGTCCAGCTGGAGATCGTGAATCCGCTCATTCACATCTCGGCAGGCACAGATCCGCCGCTTCAATTCCGCCGCCGCTAGCATGGTCGTGGTCTGCTGCCACTTCTTGGCCATGACGCCGTTTTCGAGCGCATCGCCGGCCAGGTAGCGCAGGATGACCCGATCCGGCTCGGCGTAGCACCCGCCGCACGTAAACGCGCTTTGCCACAGCCCCGTCGTCGTGTTGAACACCGCTGGCGCCGGGTCGATCAGCCCGAGGCGCTTGTCGCGGATGCCCGCGCGCCCGATCGCCTCCGCGACCGTCCCCGGATCGGTCGACCCCGCCGCCGGCCCGATGCAGAAGCCCGCGCCCCAGCCGCCGCAGTCGCTCGACTCATATTGCAATGTGGCCTGACACGTCGTGGTCGTCAGCCCGTCGCCGTTCGTCGTGTGCGCATAGACATCGAGGCTCGTCACGAAGTTGCCCGCGATCGTGGGGTTCAGCGCGTTGAGACTCGGCGCCTGGTACAGAATCGGTCGCACCACCAGCCAGCGGCGGCCGACGATCGTGACAAAGCCACCCGCGATACTGATCTGGAGCGGCTCGATGCGCCAACGATCGCCCACGGCCAGATCGTCGAAGCGATCCGCCACGCTGAAGTACACGGCGATCTCGCCCACATCCGTCACCGTCGTGGGCAGCGTGATCGTAAAGGTATCGTTAAAGCCGGTGCCGAACGCATCCGAGTACACCAGCGTGCCGCCGCCGACCGTCGCGCTGCCGATCAGGGTCAGCTGCTCGATGCCCATCGCCTGCACATAAAACTCTGGGGCGAGCAGCGCCACCCGGCGCCCGGTCGCGTCGGTATCGCGGTAACGCACCATCGACGCATCGTTGAAGCGCGGCCAGGGCAGCTGTGTCGTCACGTACTCCGGCGCCACGCGAAAGCCCAGATACTTAAATAAGGTATCCTCGGCGCGCTCGATCGCCCGCCGCAGATCGTCGCGCCCCGCCGCGTCGGTGCCCTGCCAGGAATACTCGCGCACCAGGCCCGAGCACTTGCTATCGTTTTTCACGATCGTGCCATCGGCCAACCCCCAGAACAGCCAGGGGTTGAAGCCGATCTCCGCGCGCCAGATGTCAAGGGGGAGTAAGGGCATAGCTAATTTGCCCCCGTCGCCTGATACCGATCGTGCTGCGCTTGCGTGCATGCGGGCAAACTGGCCGGCGCACTCATAGGTAGCGTCAGTGCGAACAAAATGATCGGCAGTAGATATTTTGTCATTATGGCACCGTCGCTAATGTGACAATTTGCGTACCTGACAATGCAGATGCGAACAGCGCCACATGCGCGATCGATCCATCATACGGGCTCGATCCCGTGCTGCTGATCGCGCCAACATCGGCCTGATCAAAGGTGCCATTTTGCCAAACACCCAACCCAACTTGTGTTGATCCGACTTGAGCCCCGTTTAAATATGCCTTCATTTGATTCGCGCCAGCACTCCACGTTATCGCATAATGCATCCACGCCGTTGTATTTTGCCCAGCCGGGGAAACGACCTTTGCTACAGCATTTGCCTTGTAGTTAAAATCAAGCTGCCCCGCTATATTTCGCTTGATAATATCAACAATATTATTTGCTGCCGCACGTTCTAGGCGAAAAATCCAGCGGTTGACCCCATCCGACCATACTCCTGCTGCGCGCACCTGTGCCCAAAGCGACAACGTGCCCTCTGCGCCATTGAGCGCCGTTGACAGCCCTGCCACGTTGACATTGTTACGGCTGCTGCTGGCAGGTACAAACAATGCCGATGTGCGCCCGTCGCCAATACCCGCGCCGCCAAGCGTGACACCAGTATACACGCCGTTGAACCCGCCACCGCTAGCATCAAGCGATACGGTCGCACCTGCAGCTTCCGCCTGTGGCCAGTAGGCGATTGGCCCAGCAGCAATGATCTTCTGGGTATACGTCGGCGTGTAGCCCGCGCTTGTGGCGGGCGTCGATCCGGCCGCGTTCGTCGCCGTGACCGTGACCGTAAGCGTGGTGCCAATATCAGCCGTGACAATCGTGTAGGTGTTCGCCGTCGCGCCGCCGATGTTCGCGCCGTTACGTTTCCACTGATAGGCAAAGCTCGTCGGTGTATTCGCCCAGGTGCCGTTGGTTGTACTCAAAGTGCCAAGCGCCCCGCTGATCACCGGGAGTACCGTGTTAGCTGGCACTGGATTGAGCGACCCGCTCACCACCACGATCGGGATCGCCAGCCCAGCCAGCACCCCCGCCGCCTGCGCGCCACTCGCAACCACGATCGGCATGGGTTCATTGCCTTGCGTCGGGCGCCCATCGCTCACCACAATCACCGGACGCGCGGGTCCGGCCTCGACGGGCCGCCCATCAGCCACCACCGCGACGCGCAACGCCGGGCCGCCGTCGGCGGATCGATCCGTGACGGCGACGACGGGGATGGCAGGTCCAGCCCGAGTCATCGCTTTTGCTCCCACTTCCGAATAAGGACGGTTACACTCGACAGCGCCAGCCAGGTTAACGGTAAGGTCCACGTGAGATCGATGTACAGCGCGACGGCGAGCGCGACCCACACCGACATGCACATGATGCACTCCAGGCCGCGCCCGACCCACGTATCCGGCTTGGCCAGCCCGCGCAGCTTCGTGAAGATCATAAACGGGCCTTCCTCATCGGTGAGCATCCGTGACAGGCGGTAGACCGCAAGGGCGGCCAAGACGAAGGTCGTCAACTCCACGCCAGCCCCCGCGTCACCGACCGCCGCGCGTAGCGATCCCCGATGTGTTCGCTTTCGAAACCGGCCAGCTTCACACAGTCGAACGCCTGCATGAGCGACCACGCGCAGCCACTTTCGAGCGGCCCGGCGAATTGATCGGTGTACTCCAAGAAATGCGATTGCTGTCTCCAATACGCCCACTGCGCGCTCGTGACCGCCCACATGGCCCCGTATGCCCCCCAGCCGTTTGCGCCGTCGATGTAGACCTTATACGGCGGCTGCTGGGTACGCTCGAAACGGTGTGGGATCAGCACCTGATCGGCAAAGCCCGCCTGCCAACTGTATACCCGCTCAAAGAACACCGGATCAAGTGGCCAGTTGTCATGCTCGCTGTAGCACAGCAGATCGTAGCCAAACCGCCGATCGTCCATGAGCCTGCGGCATTCCAGCGGCAGCCGCAGCGGATCGCCGTCGACGTGCGCCCAGTCACACAAGCCGATCGGCACATACTCGCACGCGGTGTGGATACCGTCGTCAACCACGACGATATCAAGCTGGTGCGCTTTCGTCGCAATGCACGGCCCGCCGAAGTCCTGCACGCCCGACTCAGCCAGCCCACGCCAGCCGACCAGGCAGCGGGTGAGATTTGCGGCGGCCTCGGGCGTCGGCTGCGCGTAGTGCGCGATGGCAAGCAGGATGTTCACGACGTAACCTCGATTGCTTTGTAGTACATCCTAAAGTTCTGTTCTGATACAAGCTGGAGCCATGTCCGTCCATCGGTGTAACCGGTAACAATCCAATCGCCTGCCATAATATGTGCGCGCCCAGCTGGGGTATTGATATAGCCCCAGGTTGTGTCGCGCGGCTGCATTCCATGCTCATCTGGCCATGGATGTATACATTCTGGCCATGTTTGCTCAGGATCAAACTGTTCAGCCTCGACAATCGCCGTTGTTAAACAGTAGCTCACAAATACACCACCCCGATCCCGCAGTACACGCCCGGCAGCGCGACCTTCTCAGCGGTCTTCAGCCCCTTTTCGGCTTTGATCTCGCGCCACAGTCGGGGCACATCCACGCGCTCATTCGGCATGCCGCCGTGGTCGGTCACATCATGAAAGGCAATCACGCCACCCTTGCGCACCATCGGGCGCACGTTGGCCCAGTCCTGGCTCACATATTCATACCAGTGCGAGCCGTCGATGAACGCGAAATCATACGGCGCCTGAATCCGCATCCAATCCACTGATGCGAGACTCGTGCTATCGGCGTCGATCGCCTCCAGGCCATGCCCGCGCTCGTTCGCCCAGCTGACCCACAGCGGAATATGCGCAGTCGAGCCAATCGACACGCTGGTGAAATTCGAGCCCTTCGGCGCGTGCTGCATGAAATGCCACAGCGTGCCGCCGACGTGCGCGCCGATCTCTAGGACCTTGCGCGGCTTCAGCTTATCGTAGATGCCGAGCAGCCACTCGAACTCTTCTTTGAGCTGCACGCAATGCACCGGCGTACTGTCATCGTCCATCCAGGTCATGATCGCCACCCGTTTGCCTTGCGCCGCTCGTACAGCGCGGCGTCCTGATCGATCTTCATGCGCCCTTCGGCATACACCGCGTCATCGTCGCCGCCGAAGTAGGGATGGTCGTGGAACAGCGTCGCCCACGGCGCTTTGACGTACAGGCCATCGGCAATCGCGCGCTGGCACAGCTCCGTATCGCCATGCGTATGATCGTACATGGTCGGCCAGCCGCCGTAGTCCATGAGCAGGCTGCGGCTGATCAGGAAGTGGCAGCTGTGCCCGGTCTCGTGATGCCCGTCGTTGAAGCCGACCATCCCCGGCCCATCGCCAAACGTCGCCTGGTAGGCACGTACCGCCCGTATGAGCCAGTGCTGACCGGGCAGGAGGTCGTTGGCCAGGTTGACCAAATGGGTAAACTCCGGCCAATGATCGGTTGCTGTTTGGAGACAACCCCAATACCCGCGCCGCTCATGCGTACCAGCGTACCAAATCGGCAGATCGGCATTGGTCAGTGCCCCCATCACAGGCGGATCGTTATCGACCATACAAATCAACTGCCAATCGCTGTAGCCCGCCGTCGCCAGCAGCCGCTTGACGTTGCGCACGGTCTGCTCTGCGCGCCCCCGGCAGGGCATAATCGCCGCGACGTTCATTGCCTTTCCCCTGCACGCTGAATCTGCTGCCATACCACCCGTTGGTTATCAGGGAGATTTTTGCGCCCCTCTGCCTGATAGGCATTATAGTGTTTTCCGCAAACTGGGTAGTGCCCAGCGGTGGTAATCGCCCGATCACCGCAGATAACACATTCAGGTGGCAAATAAATCGTCACACGATCCACGACTCGTGCTACTGCATTTGCCTGCGCCCGCCTTGCCGGCCGCAGCGCGTGCGCGTTCTGCTCGGGCCGCACCACCTCCGGCAGCGCCTCGGGCGGCAGCGACGGCGGGTCGGCCTCCGGGACCACGATCACCGGGATGCGCTCGGCCAGCCACGCCGCCTGCTGCACGGTCACATTCGCGTAGCGGTGCATGGCGTTCGCGCCCAGCCGGATCGGCTCCCCGACGCCGAAGTCGAAGGGGATGCTATTCCGATCGTCCCCGACGTACTTGACTCTGACCATGCCATCGCCCACGCCGCGCGCGGGTGGCGCGGCCACGCCCTGGACGCCCAAACCGGCCAGTTGCGCCAATGTGGCATCCCCTCCACAGCAGCTTGCCATCTCAATCACCCCCTGTGTATTGCGATACAGCTTCCAGACCGGCTCCATGGTCGAGCGGTCGCGGTTGAACACGGTCATCCGATCGCCCTCGAACACCCGGTACACGAACACCGGCTCATCGACCCGGTAGCCGCAGATGCCCGCGATCGCGAGCTTCAGATGCCAGGCCCAATCTTCCCAGGCGTCGATGCGCTCATCCAATCCCCCGAGCCTTTTAACGATGTGCGTCGGGATCAGCGTCGTGATGACATGGATGTTGTAGTGCGCCATGTCCTTCTGGACGTAATCCGGCGCACCCCTGAGCACGTAACTGCCATCTTGCTCAACGGTAAAACAGTTCCCGTAAATGTACCCATAACGCCCGGTCGCATAGGCCCGTAGCATGTGCTCCAGCCCACGCGGCTGGAGATAATCGTCGGCGTCCAGGAACGTGATGAACGATCCCGCCGCCTGTGCGATGCCTCGGTTGCGTGTGTGCGCCGGACCGCGCCGCTCGCCGTCCGATTCCAGCACCGTGACCCCGGCCATCGGCGCGACATCCGCGCTGCCATCGGGCGCGACGATCACCTCGACCGTGTTCCGCCCGATCGACTGCTGGAGCGCGCTGGCCGCCGCCACCCGGCAGTGCTGCGCGTGACGCGGGCCGACGGGGATGATGACGGAGCAAATTGGCTTGATCATACGGGGTTCATCCCGTCATCGTCATCGCTCGGCGGATACATCCCCACTTGCGCCGTGTCAAGCAACTTCGCCAACTTTGCGATCAACATATGCTGACTGTGCCCCGGTACACCCGCGCTGTTAAAGTTCTTCGCGTAGGATCGCGCATGGTTGACCTGCACACGTTCGCGTGCATCCAGTTCTTCGTACCACGGATAATCGTCCATCGGTTGTCCCTCCCGTTGGATTGTTGGTTTTCCGACTGCGGTCACACCGCCCTTCGAATCATACAGCCGTTGCACACCCTCGACTAACACGCCGGTCTGCTGATCGCGCCATCCCGCGCCATCCCATACGATCGTCACGGTTTTTGTCAACGGAAGGCCCATTACGATGCCCTCCCCCGCTTGATCGGCGGCACCGGGTAGCCCTCGCTGAGCCTACGCTGCGTCTCGTAGCGGTGCGCCTCGACCTTGGCGATCATGTCCAGCTCTTCTTGCTGGATGCGGTCGCGGTTTTCGATGGCGGTGCCGGTGATAAATGCGTTGTTCAATTCTGGACCATCCATCCAGTGCAGCCGCGATTGGTCAACGCTGTGATCCTGAATCAATCGAATGTCATCCGACCGCACGATCAGCGCCCCATCCTTCGTTGTAAATGTACACAACATGCGTGTTCTCCTTTCACGCCTCCGAGTGAAGCGCGCGGCAGACAGCGGAGTCTCTGTCTGTTCAGGAGCGACCCTAGCCGCGCGCTGATTACACGATTGTAATGCTATAAACACTCGTTTCGTGTTATACTAATTCTACGTGAAGTTAAGCCACATAGGAGTACATCATGAAACGTTGTTCGAAGTGTCAAATTGAAAAGCCGTTGACTGACTTTCGTAAAGGCAAAGGCTATGCCGATGGGTATCGCGGTCAATGTACCGCATGTCTGAATGAGCTTGCTCGTGAATACAAGCAGCGCCCTGAGGTTAAACAACAACGGCGCGATTATGATCAAGAATACGAGTCGCGCCCAGGACGGCAAGAGCCACGACGAGCATATCAGCGCGCATATAACCAGCGCCCTTATGTTAAAGCCCGCGTCCTTGCCCACATGCAGCGCCCCGATGTAAATGAACGGGTCAAAGAACGCGAACGCCAACGCTGGCAGAATGATGCACACCTGCGTGAATACAAACGTGTGTATCTGCGTGAGCGCTATCGCAACAATCCAGAACATAAACGCAAACAGATCGCGCATTCGATGGCCGCTATTCACGCACGTCGCGCCAAACTCAAGAAGAATGGCGGATCGTACAGTGCGAAACAATGGCGTGAGCTGTGCGCGAAATACGGCCATGTCTGCCTGTGCTGTGGGAAGGCAGAGAAATTGACGCCCGATCATATCGTTCCCATCGATAGTGGTGGGTCTGGCGATATATCGAACATTCAACCGCTTTGCCTTCCCTGTAACCTGCGAAAAGCCACAAAAACAATCGACTACCGCCCGACTCATCCGCCAACGGAATTTGGATAAAAGTAAGGAAGTGGCTGCGTAGTGCCGCCACCATTGGCGAAGTACGCATCGCCCGGATACGCATCGCGCCCAGCCACGGTGATGTTATATCTGACGTTGGTCATCTTCGCCGCCAGAAACGGTGTCATCAGGATCAGGCGTGGGCGCTCCACGATCTCCACCTGCACACACGTATGCGTGGGGCTGAGTCGCGACTGCAAGAAGCGCCCGTTTTGCAAGGTCGTAAAGTAGCCGGTCGGGGCCATCGCCGCCGCCGCCGCCGCCGCCGTGGCCTGCTGATCGAACTGGAAATACTCCCAGTACAGCGTCGGCTGGCCGTTGGCGGTGAGCGGCAGAAAATAGATGTTCGACTGGTACGTGCCGACCACGCCGCCGGCGGCGGGCGTCTCCGCGATCATATCGTCGATGACCACCTCGTAGTCCTTGCCCTCGATCTTGAGCACCATCCGCGCGCGCATGTCGTCGCGCATCTGCGTTTGCTCTTCGAGGCTGGAGGTGCGCACGATCTGATTCGTCGCAGTCGGCGCGCAGCCGGCGGTTGCGTACACGCACGGCCAGATTTGGGTGAGCGCCCAGTAGGCGCGGTAGGTCATCGTCAGCGCCCACTTGGTCTCAAAGCCCAGCTGGACTTGCAGCCGCTCCAGATTGGTCACGATGTTCGCGATGATCGCGTACACCGTCGCGCCGCTGGTGCTGGCGTTCGTGCCGTTGAAGTCGAATACGACGGAATCGGCGGCCGGGCAGAGCACCCCTGAGATCGCGTCGCGTTTGCCGTCCGACACAAGCAGATCCAGGCCGCGATACTGCATCCAGCCCGCCGATCCGGCGGTCACTTGCGGATTGCCGGTGTAGAGGAAACGTGAATAGTCCCTGAAGTACCCGTTGTACAGCTCACCCATCTTCTTTTCGACTTCGGTTTGCAGGATCTGGCCCCAGTTGATCGGCCCGGCGGTCACGGCGTTGCCGAGATCCGGCTGACCAAACAGCACGTTGTCGGTGAACTCACCGCGATTGATCGTCTGCCCGGCGTACTTGATGTTGAGGACTTGCGACTCGCGCCCCTGCTGGCCAAACGGCGTCTGCTGCTGGCAGACTTTGAACTGTCCGACCATCGGCCACTCGGCGCAGGCGGTCGATGGCTCGGCGCCGGTCGAGGCCAGCTGCCCAGTCAGGATCGCAAAGATCTCATTCGTGTTGGTCGACGGCTTGACCGGCAGCCGCCCGCTGATCCCGCGCGGCATGATCATCGCGTTCGGGATCTGCGCGTTCAGCCCGCGTGTTGAGAGCAGTCCACCAGGGCCGTGCAGCTGCGCGCCAGCAGCGGTCCCGGCGTCCTTCGTGGTGATCCCCGAGGCCATCGCATTCAGCAGCGCGATAGCGTCAGGGGAGAGCGATGGTTGGGAAGCACCATACGTCATTCGTTTGCTCCATTCTGATAGAGTTCGGGCATGACTGACATACCTAACCAGGCGAGCGGGCGGTTGGGATCGTTCAGCGCCTGGGTGATGGCGGGATTCTCCGGGACCGCAGGCTTGGCGGGCCCGGCGCTCTTGAGGGCCGCCGCGACCTCATCCGGCAAAATGGTGTTGGGCTGATCGCCCTCGATGGTAGCGATCTTGGCAGCGAGATCGGCGTACTGCGCCTTCAGCGCGATCAGCTCCTGGGCGCGCGCGTCGTCCTTGGTCGCGACGCCGCCGTACATGCCCTTGAGTTCGGCGTGCGCGTCGCCAATCGACTTGACCATATCCTGCATCTTGAGCACCGGCCCCAGCAGCTCGGCCAGCATCGCCTTGAAGTCGTCGACCGACATATCGCCTATGTAGTCGCCCGTATCCTCCGGCCCTTCGGCCAGATCTTCGGCATCCGGCGCCTCGCCGGGCGTCTCAGGCGCTTCGGCGGCGTCCTCTGCGTCGGGCGCAGCCATGGCAGGCGGCGGGCTGGCCTTGTAGGTCACGCCGTTGACCACGATATCGGGATATTCGATCTCCGCGTCTTTGTACGCAATGCCCTGCTGGGCGGCTGCCTTCTCGGTGGCGACGAGCTGATCGCCCAGCGCCGCGCCTTGCTCCGGTGTCAGCCCCAGTTCGGTATACATCGCCTTGAAGCGCTTTTCCATTTCGGCTATGTCCATGCGGAACTCCTTGACCGTGAAGCCAGTAAACAGATTCGATGCGCGCCCATAGCGGGTAGGCACGACCGACCGTTCAAACGTGCGGATCGTATGAAACACACCCGCCACGTCCGGCTGATCGAGCGGGTGAAAGAAGCCAGGGCTCATCTCTAGACCATCGGCGGCCTGCGCCACCTTGCGCGCGATGCCAGGGTCGCGGAACGTGCCACTCTCGACGCGGGTGCGCCCGATGACCGCGCTGTAATCGCAGTCACCAATATCCAGGCCCGGCCCCCACGGCGCGCTACTCGCACCGGGATCGGGATCGCCCACGTGCCACCAGCGCAGCGGGCCAAACTGCTTGCGCGTCGTCATGCGCTGGCTGTCCTGATCGAGCGCGGCCTCGCTGATGATCTCGCCGTCGCGATCCTGGTACGCCGTGGTAGTGCGGGCGATCCAGCGGTCGCGGCCATCGTGATCTTTGTAGACGATGAAGGACTTCTCAGCAGGCACGGGCATCTTCTCTGCGGCGTACAGCTTTTTCAGCTTGGCGATGGCTTCGGTTTTGCCCGGCCCCTGATACACGTTGCCGCGAAAACCAGAATGCAAGGCACTCCACGCGGCCCCCATCAAATGATGGTCGACCGTGCCATTCCGCTTGACCTGGAGATGCCAGGTCGTGGGTTTCTGCGGATCGTCGACGATTAGGAAATCGCTGGGCGTATTCGATGCGGCTTTCTTCGTGGCCGTCAGCCCGGCTGCGGTCAAGATCGGCGCACCGTCCTTGCCCAGCCGCGCCAGGCCATTGGTCACGAGCTGCTGAATCTGGGCTGGTGACACCGTCGCCCCAGTCGATACCGCGCTGGCCGCGTCTTTCAGCGGCTGCGCGATGGATGGCGTTGCGGCTTTCGCCGGTGCTTTGGGCTTCGGGCTGGACAACGACGGTCCTTTGGGCACACTCGAATGCGGGCGTGTCTGTTTCGGATTCAAGGTCGCGCGCTGAGCCGGTGGCGCCTTCGTCGGGTTTTTCGTGCCTTTGCTGGGTGCCTTGCCGCCGCCACTGGGCTTCGCAGGCTTGCTCGCGGCTGCCGCAGCACGCCGCGCCTGGATCTGCGCGCGGCGGGTCGCGGCGGCCTGCTGGCGCGCGGCGCTCGCGCTCTGGCGTTGCTGCCGGGTCGTGGTGCGGTCGCGTGCGCCGCTGATGATCGACCCGGCGCGGCCCGCGTCCCCCGACTGTGCAGCCGTAAGCGCGGCACGGCCCGAGGCGGTCATGCGGTACGATCCATCTTGCGCTTGCTCGACCAACCCCGCCTGCTCAAAACCGCCGCGTTCGAGCGCCTTCGGATCGGGCTGCTGGCCATTTCTGAGTGCCTCAAGCGCAGCCTGTCCACCTGCGTCGATGCCCAGACTAGATAACACCTTCGCCTGGTTCTGGGTATGCTCTGTATCACGCTGGGCGCGCTTCTGCTCTGGGGTCAGATGGATGACTTTGGGCTTCTTCGGCTTGGCGGCGCGGCCCTTCTTGCCCTTGACCGGCTTGGCGGCTGCGCCGGTGTCACATGGCCCATAGCGCCCATGGACGTTACACAGATTGCCGCGTATGCGGGTGATGCCTGGGCCCAGCGATTCGCCCGGTGCGCCGGTGGGAGCTTTGACGGTGATCCCGCAAGTACATGCTGACTTCACCGTACCAGTCATCAGCAGCGCATAAAGCATCCGTAAAAGCCCCTCGTTCGCATCGTCGGTATTACTACCCTGCAACAACCGCTGATAGGCAGTAGACAACTCATCGATCGGCATCTGATGCGGCGCACCCATGATGTTTTGGGCCATGCGCTCGTCAAAGCCAGCCTGCGTCAACTCAGATAATCGTCGGCTGTAGGCTTGCTGTAAATCGTCGTGAGTAATAAAGCGATGTTGTCGAACGTCTTTCAGCCGCCTGCCCCACTTCTTGCCCTTGCGCGTCCGGGTTGTGCCCAGCCCCGGCGTACTCAGCAGCCCGCCCGGCCCCGCGAGCTGCGCGCCAGCCATCGTTCCGGCGTCTTTGTGCTCAGGGAGCGCGGCAAAGTCGGTCAGCTTGTTCCACCGCTTGGCGAAGGGCTGGCCGCTGGCGTTGGCCCATCGGGCTTGACGGCGTGACGAATAAGGCAAGATGATCACAAAAAGGGGCTGATCTCATTGAGATCAGCCCCTGCTCATGTAGGGCATTGGCCGCGACGCACGCCCGCGACCTAGCATAGATTGTGGCGCCGGTGCTCCGACCGTCCCGTCATTTCGCGCGCCTGAACCCCAGCGCGCTACACCGGCGCTGGCTCCAGTATAGCACTACTGTCAATCTTTTGCAGCGGGCGCCAGTAGCGCCGCGCGCCGCAGGTCGTACAGCGCAACGCCACCGGCTCATCGCAGCACGATCCCTGATTGAAGAGCAGTCGATACGGCGTGGCCAACGCCAGCTGACGCTTGCAGTGATGGCAGGTGATCGGTTGATAGTCGGTGGACTGATTCATTTGATTGCTCGGTGCATCAGCTGTTTCCAAAACGCCGATTCCTCGACCGTGAGCACGCCCATAATTTGCCGGCGGATCATACTCGTGATTGACAGCTCTGGGAACGCGCAATGCTCAATGTAGGCTGCGCGAATAATCGCCAACTTATCAATGTAGCGATGCGGGTAGCCTGGGTGTGCCTCGATATCCGGCATACGCAACACATCGTAAAAAAGCTCAATAACTTGTTCAAGGGAGAGCACGGCTACACCTCGCTATCAATCGCCCTTTGCATGATGTCGCGGAACTGCCGATCCCATTTGATTTGTATGGCCACGTCGAACTTCCGCGCCTTACTCCCCGGATGGTTCACCCCGCGACTGAACACCGTCGCACTGCCCTTACTTCCCGGCCCGCTCATGATCTGGTTCGGCAGCGTCTTGGGACGAAACGGCGTGTTGAAGCGCAGCGCCTTGCCCTTGGGCCGGATCACATGTGGCCGCGTGCCGTCGTTCACATACCCGTAGATCGGGTCGTCGGTCGCGATGATGCGCCGGTAGTCGCTCGGGCTGCTGATCGGAAACGACGGCTTGTGCTGCCAGGTCTGGGTGGTCACGTAGAAATCGACCTGGATATCCAGCGCAACCCCATTTAAGGCGTTCGTTAATGCCCTTGCCATCTTCGCCGGGTCAGCGATCAACTTTTTGGGAATGATGAGTTTCATACCTGCAACACCCCATCTCTGATTTGCACCGGGCTCCAATCCTGCTCCCGTTGAACACACGTTTGACAGCTATCGTCCTTGGATCGGCGCCAGTAGGCATCCGCGTTGCCGTCGCCCTCCAGCTCATCGATCTCCCAGCTGCACCCGCAATGGCCCATACATTGCGTGCCCTGCGCGGGCATCGCCGGCAGCGGCAGCATCTTGGTCACACCGCGATTGTACGGAATTTTGATACTATTCGCGTAGGACTCCGCGCGGGCGTTGTAGCCGTTCTCCCAGCGCTTGCCGCCCTGAATCGTCGCGCCGAAGCGGCTCAAAAAATGCAGCTGGTTCGCCAGATCCTGGGTGATCGCCACCGTCATCGGTTTGTCGAGCGCATCGACCCCCGCGCCCGCCATGATCGCCGCTGCGTGGTAGCGCGCGAGCTGCCGTGCAATCTCCTGCTGCCACGCCTCTACGCCATCGGGATACGACGCCTCCAGGCTGTCCGTCGCCGTCGCGATCAGGCGCGTGAGACGAGCCAGGAGCCATTGAAGGGCGCTAGGCATTTAATACTTTTTCCCCAAATCAATCACCACTTCGTTCTTGCACTCTTTCGGGCGTTGCTCGGGCGACAGTTTTTTGCATCGATCACACAGCAACGTTTCGCGTGTAAACAAATCAGGATCACCGCACTTCATGCGAATATCTTTAATCGGTGGTCTTGGCATGCTTCCTCGCCTCCCTGCCCAGCCGCTTCGCCCAGCCTAGTTCTTCGTCAAGCAACGCAGTGGCTTCGTCGTCGGCTTTGCTCTTCAACGCAGGCGCGGATGGCCCCGGCGCAGCAGTCGGCGCACCCTGGATCAGCGCCATCGCCGCCGGTGATAAGAGGCTATGCGTCGGCGTCTGCTTCTCGTCATCCGAGATCGACCCCTCGGGCGTCACGTCGCCGCCGACCAGCTCCTCGGGCAAATCTTCGGCATCGACCGCGATCTGCCGCGCCATGGCCGGGCTGATCTCGCCGCTCGCTATCTGCACGCTGCGCGTATTCGCGCGGATGCTCTGCACTTCGGCGCGGGCCTTCTGATCGCGCAGGTCGTTTTCGTCGGTAAATTTGAGTTCCGTCGTCTTCGGCAAGATGCGGTCGCTCACCGTCTGCTCCCACCACTTGAGGAACGCGGGCAAAGCCCCCTGCCCTGTCGCCTGATCGTCAAGCACCAGCGTTTGCGTGCCGGTGCCTAAGCCTTGGCCGCTCAATGGCTGAATCGATTGCACCGGCACGCCGATCGCGTTGGCGTAGATCAGATAGCCGTTGTCGCGCTCGTCCTTCGGCACAAAGTTGGTGAGCAGCTCTTTCAGCCGCACCTCGATACTGGTGATCGGCTGATCGCTGGGGATCGCGCCCAAAATCGTGCCCAGGTAGTACACGAGCCCACGCGACTGCGCATCGGCCCGGCCGCTCTGGAGGATGGCCTGCAGCGTCGGGTCGTTGATGCCTTGCAGAAACACGAGCTTGTTCGCGCCGCCGCCGGTGAGATTCTCGAACACCAGCTGCTCCATCGCACTCAGCTTGGCGATCGTGTGATAGGCGCGACTGGCGGCGCACTCCCCGACGCCGAAGTGCTCGGCCCGAGGACTCGGCTGATCGGCGTACATCAGCACCTGATCCCAGCGGAACAGCATCTGCACGCCTAAGACGGACATGTAGCGCAGCGGGTAGGCCAGGTTGCCGGTACGAATACAGCGTAAGGAGTCGAGGTGATACAGGCCGGTGATCTTGGCACCGGGCCGCGAGCGAATCACCGCCGCATCTGCGTAGCCCGCCATATCGGCGCCCTGGATTGTCTGCGCCTTGACCTTGATCTGAAACTCCTCATCGCCGTCGCGCCGAATCGCCGTGAACGTGCCGTTGTCGGTGGTCAGCAGGTCGCGCATGATCTTCTGTGCATACGTGACCCAGCCCTGGCCGCCATCGGCGCGCTTCATCAGCTCCTGGCTGGCGCTGACCTTGCGCTGGCTGTCCTGGCTGTCGTTCAGCGTGAAGCCGTGCGAGGCGAATTTCGTGGTGGCAATCGCCACCGCCGACCCCCACATATCCTCTTTCTTCGGCGTCTGACTGAGCACCCAGTCGCGGCGCGGGCTCCAGTAGGCCGGGAGATCCGTGTAGTTCGGCGGGCTGGCCATCCACGGCAGCGCCAGCCCAAAGATCGCCCCCTGCGACGGGTAATTCAGCGTATCGCCGCGAATCGCGGATGGAGGGGCGACGCCGTTGGTCATGGCGTATCCTCAATGTCAGGTTCAAATCGACCATGGAGCTGAATTATTTCAACTTGTGGTGGGTTGTGTGTCCAGACAATAGGCTGATCTTTCCATCGTTTCAGCGCAGCCATGATCGCATCGTGTTCGCCTTCCACAAGTGGCGGCACGAGCGATACCCAAAGCAGCTTGCCTTTGTCATCCACTGCCGGTTCAATCATACTTCGTTCCGTTTCGTCCAGGCAATATAGCGGAGCGCATCCGGCCCATGGTTCACGTCATCAATCGGGTTGCCCTGATCGTCGTTGCGATAGCCGGCCATCTCACGCCGCAGATAGGTGCAGCGCGGATGCACATGGATGCGGCGCCGCCCGTTCGCGTCCTTCGCCAGCATGCGCCGCGTCGCCTTCACGCTCTCGTCGATGTGCTGCGGCTTGCCGCGTGTGTAGATACCGCTCAGGTGCAAGCGCCCGCGCAAGGCTGCCGAGGCGCTGTCAACCGCCGCATACTCCGGATCGGGGTAGCCCAATGCCCGCGCGCTGGCGATGTCGTCCTCCTCCATCGTCTTAAAGCGGTACTGCTCGGCAAAGACATTCAGGCTCCCATCGGGTAGCTCCTGCAAGAGCAGGAACACGCGCGGCGCGCTGTTCGGCGTGAAGTAGCCGGTCTGCGGATCGTGTGCCCCGCTGTAGCCGTCGTCGACGCCCCAAAAGATCGGCCCCGCGCCCGCCTGATACTCTGCGTCCTCGGTCACATTGCCATCGGGTGGCCCGTCGCTCCACACGTCGTACACCAGGCCCGCCGCTGCGGTGAACGCCTCGATCGGGTTGGCCGGGTACTCCCGGAGCACCGACGCCGTATCCCCGCTGGCTTCAATCACCTTCTGATCGCGCCAGTCAGACCCGCGATCCGGGTGTGCAAACCAGGGCAGGAACACGGCTTTGTAGCCGTTTGCGCCGCTTTCGGCGTGCTGCCAAAACTGATGATACGCGCTGCCCTGACCATCGGCGCTCGAAATAATGAACAGCTTCCCGCCGGCGTCGATCGTCGGCTTCACGGCAGCCAAGGTCTGGCGCGGCCAGGCCATGAACGCCCACTCGTCGAGGATCGCGATCGAGGCGGTGAAGCTGCGCCCCGCCTTGCGCGTCGCGGCCAGGCTCAGCATGCGACTGCCGTTTGCCCAGCCGAGCATGCCGATGTTATCGGTGGCCAGCGCCGGGAGATCCGCCTTGTGATGGTGATACAAAAACGACACCCGGCGAATCAGTTCGTTCGCTTCCAGCTGCCCCTGACTGTAGGCCAGGATCGTCTGGTTCGGCGTCGAAAGTGCTTGATGCAGCGCAAAGCCACACACGACCCATGAGATGCCCAGCTGGCGCGCTTTGAGAAACACGGCAAGCCGCGCGTGCTCCATGACCGACAGCGCCTGCCGCTGGCCGTCCCAGAGCTTAAATGGCGCGATCCCGGTCTGCTCATCCGCGATCACTTCCAGCGACGTTTGTTCGATGAACTCAGTCGCCGTCAAGCTCAGGCGGCTCGGGCTGACTTCGGCTGATGGCTTCGAGAAGTCGAACAGACTTGTCGGCCATGACCCCGTGAAGGATTGCAAGGCCCTCCGCTGGCTGTCGCTCAATGTATTCTGGCTGGCTCGCAACATAGGCTTGTGCCGTTAACGCTTGGAGGTTGGCTTCGAGATACGCAAAAATCAGTTGACCAACCCGATCCTTTTTAATTATTGCAATGGGTTGCATGTCATCACGGCTACGCCAGCTCGCCAGCGTACCCGAGGGGATGCCATGTTTTGCCGCTGCCGCACCGACACCAATGAACTGACTGTCAGCGATTGCAGCAGCTTTGAGTTCATCAGTATAGCGTGGCCGGCGTTCGCTCACCGCCCTAGCCCCCGAGCAGCTTCGGCAGCAGCGCCGGGAGCACGAGCAGCAGCGCGCCCATCACGAACGCTGCCGCGAACCAGCGGCTATTCCACGGCCCGACGATGATAGCCGAACAGCCCGCCGCAATCGCCGCGATGACCAGCAGCAGCAGAAATGTGACCACACTCATACCATCACCTCAATACGAAAAAGATCCAATACAGCAGCGCGCCAATGCCGTAAAACAGTAGCGCCCACAGCCCCGCGCCAACGCCCAGCGCGATCCAATGATACCACGTCCAGCGCATTACGGCTTCGGATGTATCACGTTCCATATCGTCCCCGTCCCGCGATGCAATTGCGCGGCAATCGTGCGAAGCGACGCGCCCTGATTATGCAGATCACGGATGGCCGATCGATCCGCATCGGTGAGATAGCGCGGGCGCGGGCGCAGTGCGATCAGCTCGCGCTCCAACACGTCGATCCGCGACTCCAGGCGCAGGCAGCGGGTCAGCAGATAGCGGCGCTCGTTTACTGGCATGCCTTGATCCGTCGCTCCAGGTCTGATTCGGCGCCGTCCTTCGCCGGTGGCGCAGTTGGACCATGGCCGTTGCAGAACTGGATCGCAAACCCGCAGATCGCGCAGTAGGCCACGCCGTAGCGGATCTTGACATTGGCCTGCTTAATCGGAACAGTCGGTAGCTTCATGCAGCCCCCGCACGTCGCACCGAGCGGATAGTACGATCCACAGCTTGAGCATTGCCAGTGCTGCACACTCACGGCGGCCACCTCCAGCTGATGGCGAGGAGCACCAGCGCAAACGCGACGACGATCCCTAACACGATAAGCCACACGATCATGTGAACCACATTTGCGCCGTACGAATCACCACAAAGCCGATCAGCAGCAGATTGATCACCACCAGCGCGGTCAGCGCGCCCAGCCAAATATTCAGCACCAGCTGGCGGTTTAGCCGGTCGATCGCGTCGGCCGCGCGCTCCTTGCGATCGGCAGCGTGCTCGTCACGATGCTGGCGCGTATCGAGCTGCACTGCCGCGATCGTCTTAAACACGTCCTTGCGCATCGCCTCGACGATCGCGTACACATCCGCGCGCAGCTTCGTGCGCTCCTCGTCGGCGTGTTGCTGATATATATCCAGCTTCTGCGCCATCTCGCGCACGGCGTCGACCATGGCCGAGGTGTGCCACTCGTCACCATTCACGACCCCACCCGCACGAACAGCGCCAGCACGATCGCGCAGCCCACAATCAGGATCAGCAGCAAGGCCACGATCAGCCGATGTGGCGGTGGCGTCCAACTCACTGATGCTCCCCCGGTCCGGCGGGCGGCGCATCCGGTGGCGGAATGATCGCCGCTGCGATCGCACTGATGATCCGCTGCTCACTGCCGCGCGCGTGCGCCACCTCGACAATGGTTCCGGCGCGCTCTTCGCGTAAGCTGGCGATTGAGTCCTGAAGTTGCATAATCTTCCGCTCCATGGCGCTGCGCTGGCTATTCACGATCTCATGCACCTGTTCGATCTTATCCGTGTTGAGGTGTGATTGATGCACACCCTGATCAACCTTCGTGTCGGTATTAAACAGCTTGATCAGCACACCGATCGCCAGCAGCACCCCCGGCACCTGCGCGGGGGCGGCGGCTGGCGCGGCGTAAAACAGATAGCCGATCAGCATAAGCCCGGCGATGATCGTGATCATAATGTTCGTGTTGACGCTCACGCGCGGTCCTCGGCTAAGGTGTCGCGGGCGTCACTGGCCGCGCTGGCGATCTCATCTTGTGCATCGTGCACGGCGCGCTGCACGACCTTGATCGCGTCCATACGCGCCACGCGCAACAGGCCGCGTGCCATCTCGGCGTGCGCCTCCAGTTCGGCCAGTTGCGCCGCCGCCGCCTCGTGCAAGAGCGCGCGGGCGGCGGATGCCTGCTGCGCAATGGTCTGGTTGTTCGCCTCGATCAATAGGTGCATCGACTGGATCGACACCCCGAGCGCAATCGAGCGGCGGTCATGTTCGATCATCCGGCCGTGCATCATCGTGATGACCTCTGCCAGCGCCTGGATCTGCTCCCGTTGTTCCGTCACCACTTCGGCCAGCTGGGCCGTGAGCCCGTAGATCCGCAGGATGTCATGGAGCGCGTGCTGAAGCTGGCCTTCCGGATCATGAATATCCTCTTCAATCGCTTGCAGGATGGCCACGATCTGCGGTGTGGTTTCGCTCATAGCGCCCCGTACTGATCCGCGTAATCTGATCGTCCCGGACGAGCCGCCCGAGCGCGGTACGCGTCGAGGTTGGCGTGACGTGGTGCATCGTCCATAGATAATTGATGATCCTAGCGGCCGTGCGCTCCTCGTGGACCTGTTCCAGATACGCGACGATCAGATCGCGGGCGCTCATGGCTTTGCCTTTGGCGGCGCGCTGCACTGGATGCTCTGGGCGCGACAGACGCGCATCGGCCGCCCGCAGATGCCACAGAACAGCACGTACCGATCGCCCCAGCGGATCAGGGTATGGTCGATGATCATGGCTTTAACCGCCTCGCCAGCTCGTTGCGCACCGCATTCATATCAACCTTGCGGCCAGGACACGACTTGTTGTCGAGGCACTCGCGGTGCCCCTGCACCTGCGCGGGGGCGATCTTCGCCCACTTCATCAGTACCACACACGTGCTGTACACCAGCTCCGCCACCTCGCGTGGCCAGGGCTCCACGTCGTAGTTGCCCACCACTTCGATGCCGATGTGTGAGCTGTTACAGGCGCCGGCGTGAATGCCCGTCGTGGCCAGCGGCGTGCCGGCCCAGATGCCGTCATTGAGTTTGCCGGGCGTCAGCTCGGCCAGGAACAGATGTGGGCCGGCTGACCAGCCCTTATTGATGTAATACTGTTTCGTGGCTTCCATGGTCGATCGGCCGCGCCATTGCGATCGGGTGGGAATCGCGCTGTGGTGGATCGTGATGGCTGATATCCAGGCCGGCTTATGGAACGGCAACAGCGCCGCTGTGTAGGCGGCGAGGGTCGGGTAGTGGATCGTCTCCCAGCTGAACACCGACATGGCGCGCTCCTGTTGATCTTCAGTATAACATAGGCGTCAATAACAGTTTTGTCATATCGTCGGAAGACGATAGATTGAGGGCTAGACAAGATAGCGATGCTATGATATACTAGCATCAGTTAGCAAGGCATAGCACACAGGAGCAAGCACTATGGCCAATGAGCAGTTCAACATCCGCCTTTCGCCCGAGGTGATCAACATGATCAACGGGCTGTGCGTCACGGAGCGCGGCAAGATCGAGCGCGGCGCGCTGATCGAGGCACTGGTACGCAAAGAGTGGGCCGCGCTAAAATTGCCAGCCAAGCGCATTGAGCCGGTATATGAAATGATCGGCAAGCGCAAGAAGTTGGTGGGCTTCGACGCCTGGTATGGCGACGACCTGATCGACACCCGCGACACCCTCGCTGCTGCCGAAGATGCGCTTAACGCCTACGTATTCGAGGAGTTAAGTAAGTGATCAGCATCGTCAACGGCTACATCGTCGTCCAGCGTCCCGGTGGGCGCATCATCCCAATCCAGCCGGTGGGCGAGATGGATTACTACCAAGCACTGCGGGCGTTCGGAGTGCGCGAGAGCGTAGCGGCGGCATTGACCAAGGGCCTGATTACGACGAAAGGGGTAGCGGGATGAGCTGGATGAAACACCATCTGATGAACGCGATCGAGGCTGGCGAACCGATCCACATTGCAACACCGAAACAGGCTCGCCGCACCGCCAACAGTGACCGCATCTCAGAAATTATGAAGTTGGTACGCGCTGGCAAAACCATGTCTGAGGCCCTTGAAATCGTAGACAAAGGAGCAACCCCATGACCACCTACACCGTTGAATACCTGAACGGCGGCTACGCAATAACATCAGGCGCGCACACCGATATCTGCGCAAACTACCACGCCGCCGAGCAGATCATCGCCAGCATCACCGAGGCGGAGCATAGCTGGGTTATGGGCGGTGACGCGCTGCTGATCGAGGCCGGGCGATTCGCGGCGCGGGGACGCGCCGAACAATGGGAATCTGGTGAGCGCACCTATGACACTGAACCGACGTTCGCCAGCCGCTATATCGCGCCGATGTATGAGGAGCCTCTGCTTGCCCAGTGCGCCGCGCTGCTCGACAGCCTGCTCGGCGGGCCGGTGGCGAATGGCGGGATCGTGGACGAAGTGCGGCGGGTGCGCGCGGCATTGGCAAAGGAGGGCTGGTGATGGATGAGGATATCATGGGCATGACAATCATGCTCAAACCAACACACGCGGGATATCAAGTGATCATTGACGGTGAATGGATCGGCTCAATCTTGCTTCGTATTTACGAAGGCGATCGGCGCGTTGAGGACGGAACTGCGCTCGCGGTGTCTGCACAAATTGACATTGCATCACAACGATTTGGAACAGTAGGTGCAGCACTAGACTACCTAACAGCAACGAATGGGGGCTACCCATGACCGCCAACCCGTTCAACGAAACCCTGCTGATCCTCATGCTGACCATGGCGATCGGCCTGCTCTTCGACAAACTGATCGCCCGCGCGGCCTACGCCCGCGCAATCGAATACGCCAACCTGCTTGACACCATGAAGGGCCTGGTCATCAGCGAAAAGGTTCGCTGGCGACACGGCTAAACGAAGGGAACGAACCATGCTTGATATCAACGACATGTACCGCTATCTCTTCGCCCACCGGCGGAACAGCGATACCAACATCATTGACGCAGCTGCTGATGACGTGGTGCTGCTCCAGGCGCAACGGGACGGTTACGTTGATCGAGTCAACGACCTCTGGATCGCGCGTGGCCACATCCGGCTTGGTGAGCGGCGCACCGTACGCCACACCTATGGACCGCCATCGATCGTTGAGGGCAAGTAACAACAACGCCGGCGGTGGAAGCCGCCGGCCATTCACCGGAGGTATCATCTCCCATGAACGTCCAACATCCTACTACGACATGCCCAAACTGCCAAACCAAGGACGCCACGATCCGCCGACTGTCATGGAACAGCGCGCTCGACATGTAC
>Ga0207685_10000066_pt1 | contig 28003 bp, 38 predicted proteins | sample LARL111metaG_FD_184350 | JGI IMG/M metagenome (GOLD analysis project Ga0207685, IMG submission 184350) | Corn, switchgrass and miscanthus rhizosphere microbial communities from Kellogg Biological Station, Michigan, USA - LAR L11-1 metaG... | ecosystem: Host-associated > Plants > Roots >...
GTGGACTGGGCCGTGTACGACCGGCTGAAGGAGCGGGTGCTGAATGAACATGCCGCCGACCGACCGGGGCGAGCTTAATCAGGTAGCCGCCGAGATGAGGCAAATCCACGACCTGCTGATACGGATGCGGCCGACCGGGTGGGACCAGGACCAGGGGGTGCCGTACCGGTTCGTTCAGGCGTGGGCCGACCGGATCGAGGTCATCACCGGCCGCATCGGGGCGGTAACCTCGATGGAAGTGTTGAAGATAGAGGTACAGGAGGAGCTGGAGAGGCACCGGCAGTGCCAGCCGGAGGACTACGTGTACCCGGCGGAGGCGAAATCGGCGCAGATTATCGGATTCCACCACGCGCTGCACCGGGTGCTGAGGTTGATCAACGGGTCGTGAGTGGCATTGGAATCAACGTTGGAGCGACGTTGGAGCGGCGTTGGAGCAGCATTAGCACTAACGTCGAGGCCCACGCCGGGGCCACGTCCGGGCGGCGCGGGCCTTGCACTCTCCCGGCTGGGCCCCCCGGCGGCGGAGGGCAACCTTGGAATGCGAAGTTCCCAAATAATCAACGGGAAGGAACGGTACGATGAACGGTAAACAGCGTAAGGCGGCGGCGAAGGAACGTAAGGCGAAGGCGGCAGTGGTAGGGACGGCGGAGCCGCAACAGGCGTGGGCCTCGAAGCACGTCAAGGGCGGTAAGCGCGAGGCCCCGGAAGAGGCGGAGGAAGCGGATGGCGCGGGGGCCGAGGCCACGGTCCACTCCATCAAGGAGGCTCACATGAAGAAGGCGAAGAGGAAGACGGAGCTCAAGCAGCTGCCACCGCTGCCGAAGCTCAAGGCGGCGCGGATGCGGCCGACCCGGGACTGCGAGTGCGGGTGCGGCGAGAAGACGAAGGCGCGGTTCGCACCGGGGCACGACTCGTGGCAGCGCGGGCTGATGATGCGCCTGGAGCGCGGGATGCTCGACCGGGCGTGGATGGAAGAGAACCTGGGGGCGGGGCAGATCGCGGCCATCGACGCCAAGGTCAAGGAGGCCAAGGCCGAGGCGCGGAAGGCGGCGAAGGCAGCGAAGGTCGAGGCGGCGGAGACGGTCGTCGAGGAGGCCGAGGAGGCGGAGGTGGCGGCTAACGACGAGTAGGGCGGTGGGCGGCGGACCGGGGGGCCGGGAGCAACGGCCCCCTCACCCGCCACTCCAACACGGAGGATGCGATGGCAAGACCGACAAGTAAGCCGAGGCGCGGGGCACCCGAGAATAAGACGGACCGCGAAATCAACGAGTTCGTCGAGGCGTCGAAGGCGGCAGCACGCAGCTACCTGAGGCACCTTCACCCGGCCACGCCCCCGGCCGGTGGGGACGTCCGCCGACTGGGCCGACTGCTGCGCAAGTTCGCCCGAGTGTACGCGGCGACCCTCATCGGTGAGATCACGCTGGGTATCGCCGAGGAAGAGATCAACGACGTCGAGGAAGAGGGGATACAGTGAGCGAGTTATACGACGAGAACCAGGTGCATGAGTGGTGGAACAGCCTCCAGATCAAGGAGCCGACCCCAGCCTGGGATATACTGGACCGGGTCATCAACATGATCGAGGATGACGAGAAGCGGTTCGACATGGGGAGCTGGGGCGGGATAATAATGCCCGCGCAGGGAGGACCGGCGTGCGGCACGGTCTGCTGCCTCGCCGGATGGGCCGGGGTGATGGTGGTAGGAATGCCGGTCACGGCGGGCCGGAAGATGGCGTACGTACTGGCCGGGGAAGAGAAGGGAGAGAACCTGTACAGCCGAATCTTTATCAACGTCGAGTTCACCAATTACCGGCGGGACCGGGCGGCGGCGCACGCCATCGGGGCACTGCGCTACTTCATGATGGACAACCGCGACCTGCTGCAGAGTCGGATCGTCGAGCCGGGCGGCGGCATCTACTCGACCGACCTCGCGCTCGGCCGCGACCGCTGACAGCGGACAGCGGACAGCGGACAGCGGACAGCTTTAACGACCACGGGAGATACGATGAGTACCGAAATGACGCCGACAGCGGATCCCAAGAAGATCGTGGATACGCTGAGGCAACGCCTCAAGGATACGCCCTCGAATGAACTCAACGATTACGTTAGGCGCTGCCTCCGGGTGGCGAGGAAGCAGGGCCGCAAGGAGGGCCTGGAGCGGCGGGGGATCACGGTGTGCAACGACCCCAATCACGAGGTTAAGTACCTCGCATGACGAACGACCACTTCATTCAACACCTGAACGAGCCCCTCAAGAAGCGGTTCGCCTACCTTGAGGCGGTTCTGAGGGACGCCAAGTCGGCGGCGACGGAGGGACGGTGGGCGCTGGCTCAGGAGGAACTGAGGACGCTGGAAGTGGAAGCGGCCCGGTTGGCGCACGCGCTGGAGGAGGAGAAGCAATGAGAAAGAACCGGAGGTTGGAGTGGTGAGAAAGCCTACCGGGGTGCGCCACACCCTCATCCTGCACGTGGACGTGGCAATGGACGACCAGACGGACGCGACCGCGATGGCGGAGATCGTCGAGTACTGGGTTAAGAGCAAGATCGAGGAGGACGCAGGGCTGACGGGAATAACCTGGCCCCTCGATTGGAACGTGACGTACGTAAACGCAACGATCCTCAAGGAGGACGCTGATGGCGAAGCTGAAGGAGGGTAAGTGGGCGCTGGTGCGTCACTCGGGCTACACCAAGCCCGGGTTCGCCCATGCCGTCGAGGAGGCAGCATTAGGGACCGACGCCGAGGTCAAGAAGGTCAAGGCGGCGGGAGGAGCGGTGTACGACACCTACCTCGAAGCCAGCGATGCGGCCGAGCGCGAGAACTACCCACCGGGCGTCGAAGGCTTCTACCCGGAGGCGCGAGGCGTGTTCAGGGCCTTGTCGATCGGAGGACGGGCCATCTACGTGGCACCCGGAGCCGCGACTACTCATCTCCCACAGGAGGGCACGAATGAAACCCAAGAAGATTCGGATCGTAAGGAATAACGGCAATCCTCGACGCATCGCACCCCGGCTGCTGTCCGGCGAGAAGCGCACTGCATTCGGCCATGGCCTCCCGCCTGCAATCAAGGAAGGGCTGCGCGCCATCGCCCACCGCGAGAACAAGTCGATGTCCTGGGTCATGGAAGAGGTGATCATCGACTACTTCAGCCTCAAGCAGCCCGAATACGTCGGCACGTGGGACGACGCGAAGGCGAAGGAACGGCGACGGGCGTGACGGATGGCGTGAGCGCAAGCGCGTGACGGGCGCGGGGGCCCCGGAGCCAATGGGGCCCCCCTCCTTTTAAACCCACAGGAGGGAACGGTAATGACGTTAGACGATCTGTTGGAAGACGAGGGATGGAAGGCGGACGAGTGGATTGGCGAGGCGCACCGCGACCAGCTGCTGGAGGTGCTCCAGTCCAACCTTGAGGGAGAGGCGGAGGCATTCGATCGCCGCAGCCTCGAAGAGGAGTTCATCGTGCACCAGATGAACGGTGTCGTGGGCTATAACCAGATGGACTACGAGGATCTGCGGTCCGAGGTGCGGCGGCTGCTGCGGGAGGCGCGGATATGAGCGGCGCGATGAATGATGCGGGCAATCGCGATCTCATGGACAAGCTGGGCAAGATCCTGGCCCTGACGTCCAGCCCGAACGAACACGAGGCGGCGGCAGCGGCGGACCACTTACAGCGCCTCCTCACCAAGTACAACCTCGACATCGCCGACCTCGAGAAGCGCGGTGCGAAGGAACGGCCCGGGGTGGAACGGGCCGCGCACGACCTGGGCAAGGCCGCGTTCAAGTGGAAGCTGAACCTGGCCGAGGGGATCGCCGGCCACTACTATTGCCACCCGATGGTCAACCACCTGACCAAGACGGTGGCATTCGTCGGACGGCCCGACAACGTCCAGTCACTCCAGATGCTGTACGGCTGGATCATCGACCAGATCAGGCGGCTGGCCAAGGAGGAACGGCGCGTCCACTTCGAGGCGACGGGGGAGCACATCGATCCCCTCAGGTGGCAGGTCAACTTCGGGATCGGGTGCGTCCACCGGCTGGTGGAACGGCTGCAGGAGATGAAGGCGCGGGAGGAGGAGGACGCGGTATTCGAGGCCGCGGAGAACGGTACATCTACCGCCCTCGCCGTCATGTCGAGTGAGCGCAACCGCGAGATCAGCGACTGGCTGGAGGAGCAGGGACTGAGGAGGATCGACGGGCGCGAGACGAAACGCGACCGCGAGTGGCGCGAACGCTACGAGGCGCGAGACGCGATGCTGCGCGAGCTCAAGGTCACCGACATCGAGGCCTACTACCGTGAGTGCCCGTGGGAGCGGCCCAAGACGCCTGAGCAGTTGGCCGCTGAGGAGAAGCGGCGCAAGGAGGAGGAGCGGAGGGAGGCGCGCAACCGGCGGAAGCGCGAGAACTACATACCGACCGGCGGCTACCGCGAGGCCAAGTACGATCCGGCCAAGGCGGACCAGGGTTGGACGGCGCGGGAGTCGGGCAAACAGGCGGCGGCGCGGGTCAACCTACGACCGTTCATCGCCGGGGGAAGCAAGAAGGGCGAGATCGAGTAATGGACTTCCGCCACAACTCATTCCTCGACATAGTAGCGCGACTGATCGTCGTAGCGATCTGGATCACAGTAATCGGCTGGTACGCCCTCAAGTGTGCCGAGGCGTTTCACTTAACCTAGGAGCGGAGCAGTGCCACGAATCAAGCCGCGTGTTGACGAGTCACCCCTGTACGTAGTGTTCACCGGGCCCGGCGCCTACGCCGTCGCCTACTACCTCGACGACCCCTCACCGGCTTACCGGGAGGGGTTCGTCTCGGGATTGACGGACGAGGCGCACCTCGATAATGCCATCGTCGTTATCTGCCCCGACTGCGAATCCGACCGCATCACCGGGTCGGACCACGAATTCTTCAAGCGAACCGGCATACCCGAGCCCGTATCAGTCGCATGCCAGAAATGCGCCCGCGTATTCCTGGTAGCCCCGAATGGACGCGAGGCGGAACTGTGGGAGGAGGAGGAGGAGCGATGAACGGACCGAAGGAGGGGCGGATGAATGGACCGAAGGAAGGTCGACCGAATTACAAGCGCACCATCGTGGAGGTGGTGCTGCATCTGGTCAACCTCGGGGCGGACCTGGCAGTCGGCAAGGACGCCACCGGCTGGACCCTGACCACGCAGAACGAGTCACGCAAGATCGGCGGGCCGTACGGCGGGAAGGAGATGGTGATATTCCTGACCGGCTATTCGAGGGGACGGCAGGACGAGGCGCTGGCGCAGCTGGCCGAAGGGGGAACGGAGATCGAGGAGGGAGGGGGCGGTGCCCATTAAGATCCACCCGTCAGGCTGCATCACCGTCACGGGTGCCGCCGCCATCGACTTCTACCGTACCATGGTCCTGCGCTCCGCCCTCGGCCTCGAATTGAAGGGTATACGCGCCATCCGGGGCCGCTCCGCGTATGCGCTGGTGAAGCGCGAGTTCGGCTTCAAGGGCAACAAGCAACGGGTGTACGACCAGCTCGATGCGCTAATTGCGACGATGAAGGCCAACGCCGCAAACGGCGGGCAGGAGCAGTAGGCGGCAACGTGGACCCGCGTTTGCGCCTCGCGTTTGCGCTCCTCGTCCTTACCGCTCTGACTGTCTTGACCGCGTTGATCGCCCTTTACCGTTACCTGAACGGGTAAGGGGCCGAACGTCGATCTTCGGCCTACTTGACGGGCGGGCGAAGGAATGCTAGAATCGTTCTTTCGTTCGCTCCTCCGCCCCTTGCTCCCTCCGGGGGGCGGCAACCTTTTCCCACACGGGAGGCACGCCCAGTGGAAGCAGTACACTTAAAAGAATTTCTGACCGATCCCGAAGACCCGCCCGACACCAGGCCAGCCATCTTCACCCAATTCGAGGTGGTAAACGGGCGCAGGATGAACGTCGGCAAGCTGGTCCCGGGTATGGTCATTCGAATGAACCCGGTCGATTCCGTCCTTTACGTCGTACGCACCGTCTCGGATAGTCGCGCCTATTGCGTCAAGGTGCGTCCATCGGACCGTGCCCGCGTCTCGGATGCCTCGTTCATTTACCTCGACCGCGAGGGGGACGACGGGTCCGGTGGCACGAGCATTGCATCTCGTTCCCTTGTGGAAGTGCTCGACCCAGACGCGCTAGGGGACGCATTCGCACGGAAGGCGGCGCAGGACCGCCTGCTCAAGGGTAAGCCCGTTCCTGTATACGAGGAAGCAACGACCAAGGAGGTCAACATGGCAGTGGTAGTTGGATTGCCGGTCGCGGGTGGCGCGGCCAAGGCAAATAAGGTAAGGCTGGCGCGCAAGGCGGCGGGGAAGGTAGCACTCCCAGGGAACAAGGCCAACGCAGCGCGCAAGGCGGCGGCGGCGGTAAACGGGAACGGCCGGGCACCGAAGGAGACGCGATCGTGCGCCTGCGGTTGCGGGGCCCAGACGACCGGCCATTTCGCGCCGGGGCACGATGCCCGTTACCACGGCTGGGTCAAGAAGCTGGCCCGAGGCGAGACGCCCGACAACCTCCCGGCCAAGGTGAAGAACGCGATGAAGCTGAAGGCGAAGGGCGAGGGCTGGGTGCCGACCGCCTCGTACAAGGACTGAAGGGACGGAGGATAGCATGATGAGGGGTGCCGCGGCTATGTCAACGAAGCGCGTTCTGATCCCGGTCGATCTCGGGGAAGAGCCGACCGACACCCGCATCATGCAGGTCTGGGAAGTCGTCTATCCCGACATCCGGGTTGACGGCTTCTCATCCGCCTTATTCGGCAGCGAGTCGTCTGCTCGCTCGTTCGCCTCGCATAAGCCCGGTTGCGCGCTCACCTCGCGTTGGGTCACGTTGGCTGACTTCATGCGCCTGAGGAAGCAGCACCGTCTGTGACGCCGTAGCACCGCGCCTCCGTTCCCTAAAACGGCCACTCTGATTCTCCCTTTACTGTGGAGGGCACGCATGTTCCCGTCCGATCTGAATTTGCCGCCTAAGTTCTCCGAGTGGCGACGCATCGATTCCCGCCGCACCCAGTACGACGCGATCATCGATGCCGCCTCCTCCGATAAGCGCTTCATCATCCTCAACGCTCCCACCGGGGTCGGCAAGTCCACCATCTACATGGGCCTCGCCGCCATGCTCGGCGGTCGTACCCTCGTCCTGACCGACTCCAAGAACCTTCAGGACCAGCTGTACCGCGACTTCGCCCCTATGGGCCTAGTCGAGATCAAGGGTCAGTCCAATTACGGTTGCCTATACTTTGACGATGGTCGCCGCACCCTGCCCGGTTGCGACGAGGGCCCGTGCCACGCCTCGATCCAGTGCAATTACCGCGACAAGGGTTGCCGCTATTACGACGCCGTCCGTCGCGCCGCCGGCTCCTCCCTCGTCATCGCCAACTACGCCTACTGGATGAACGTCCAGAAGTTTGCCGATCCTGAGTCGATCGGCGTGTTCGACCGCATCATCCTCGACGAGGCGCACAACGCCGCCTCCACCCTGGCCGACTTCGTCAAGGTCACGATCGACCGTGCCCACGTGTTCAAGCTGCTTGGGCTCGAGCCGCTACGCAATGCCGATATCGATGCCTGGGTCGAGTGGGGTGGTGAGGCGCTGCGTGTTTGTAACGACCGCATCGAGGCCGCGTGCGCCTCCGCCTCCGCCTACCGCGAGTCGGTCGCCATCGTTCGCCGCCTCAAGTCCCTTCGAGGTGAACTTCAGGATCTGGTCTGGGCCCATACCTGGCGTCGCACCGATGCCCCGAACATTCCCGCCTGGATTCCGGGTACGGCTACCGACTGGATCATCGAGGAGACGCCCACCATGGCCCTGTTCCAGCCGGTGTGGGCCACCGCCTACTCCGAGAAGTACTTATTCGGCGGCATCCCCTCGGTCGTCATGGTATCGGCCACGGTCACGCCCAAGGATGCCGGTTTCCTCGGCATCCCGCCGTCCTACTATGACTACTTCCAGTATCCGTCCCCCTTCCCCCTCTCTACCCGCCCCGTCTACATCGTTCCCACCGCCCGCGTTGGCCGTTCGATGAGCGTCGGCGAAACGCGCATCTGGCTCAGCCGTATCGACCAGATTATCGCAAAGGAGGCGGTAGACCGCGGGGTCAAGGGCATTATTCACGCCCGCTCCTACGAACGTGCGCGTCAGATTTTCGCGGCATCGGAGCACAAGGATCTGCTCATGATTCACGATCCCTCGAACACGCGCAAGACGGTCGAGCAGTTCAAACGCGCCTCCGGCGCTGCTGTCCTCATTTCTCCCGCCGTCTCGACCGGCCACGACTTTCCCCTCGATGAATGCCGCTTCCAGATTATCGCGAAGGTGCCGTTCATCGATAACCGTCCCGCCGTCATTCAGGCGCGGGCCAAGTCGGACCGCAAGTACCTCGATTACATTGCCATGGTCGAGCTTATCCAGATGGCCGGTCGCGGCGTCCGCTCCGAGTCCGACTTCTGCAACACCTACATCATTGACGACAACTTCGCCGCCTGGTTCTTCCCTCGAAATCGCGATCTGGTACCCAAGTGGTTCCGATCCGCCATACGCAAAGTGCGTCTCCTTAGTGAGGTTGCATAGAGTCATGACTACCGATACCGGCACCGTCGTACGCATCATTCGCGACCGCGGCTTCCTATTCATCCGGTCCGACACCGACCAGGTCGATGTGTTCGCCCACCTCTCCTCGTTCCAGCGCTCCCCCGGGTTCTCGTTCGATGAGGTCACGGAAGGTGCCCGGGTGGACTTTGAGCGCCTCGACGGCCCGCGTGGTCCACGAGCCGACCGTATCACTCCTTCGGTCGCTCCGCCGCCGGTCAGCCGCCGCCGCCTCGGCCTCGATCGCGTTATTGACAGCCGAGAAAAGGCGCGCTAAAATAGTCGGTTTGGCGGGGCTCCCCCGTCGCCCCCAACTCACTCCGTCGCCAGTGCGCACGTTGTTAACATTTCGCTCCCCGTGCTCGTTGCCCGGGACACGTTGCCCCGGGTTGTTGCTTTAACCATTGACTTAGAGGAAATGAGAGTAGTGATGGCAAAATCGCCCAAGCAGGAAGTAGCCGCAGTCTCGCTCAACCCCAAGGACATGATCTCCGCGGGCCTCAAGGACGACTTTCGCGGCAAGATCGTCGAGGCCTCCTACGCCCCGTGGGACTACATGGGCAACATCGAGGAGCCCGTGCTCGCCGCCAAGCTCGTCATCCAGGAGATGGACGACGACGGTGCGGACGTCACCGAGGGCGAGTCGGAGGGCAAGATCACGCAGTACTGGTCGGCCGGTGACCTCGCGGCCTTCGCCCCCTCACAGGACGGCAAGGAGCCGACCGATGGCGAGGGCATGGAGATCGAGGAAGGGCCATTCCTCGTCCGTGTCGGCAAGCGGCAGGGCCTCAACAACAACACCAACTTCGCCCACCTGATGCGCTCCGTCCTCGACTCGGGCACGGCCGCGAAGAAGTTCACCGAGGACAACCTGACGGCGTCGATCGAGTGCCTCGTCGGCCTCGATGCCCACTGGAACCGCGTCCCTCAGGCGAAGCGCCCGGGGCTGGTCGAGGAAGCGACCGAGAAGAAGCGCAACAACGACGTTCTGGTGGTGACCAAGGTGTACGGCTACGGCACGGCCAAGGCGGCAAAACCCGCCAAGGGCAAGCCCGCGCCCCCGCCGGATGATGACGACGACGACGACGCCGAGGACACGGACGCCGAGGTCAGCCCGCTCGATCAGGAGACGGCGGACGCGGTGCTCGAGATCCTGGGCGACTCGCCGGGCAACAAGATCAAGAAGGGCAAGCTGGCAGCGGCGATGCTCAAGGTTGCGGCCAAGTCGAAGAACAAGTCCAAGATGGTCAAGCGCTGCTCGGAACTCGACTTCCTGAGCAACAGCGAACTCGGGTGGCAGTTCGACGAGGACAGCGGCATGCTGTGGATCGGCGCGGAAGAGGAGTAAGGCGGGCCGGGGGGCGGTGGCAGTAAGCGCCGCCCCCACCTCCAACCGTGCCATGGCCCCCAAGCTCATCTCCACCGTGATCGAGGATCTGTTTCCTCAGGTCCGCACCCCTGGACGGCACGTCTCCTCTGCCATCCATACCATCATGCGCCGCCAGCACCCCGACCGCTTCAAGGATACCCCCATCGACATGACGCGTGCCGCCATCGGCAACGCCATCGAGCGGGCCATCGGTGCCGCCCTTCACCGCAAGTACCCCGGCCGCTACCTCGCCCTCCCCGAGCTTGAATTCGAGGACTTTTTTGGGAATTGTGACCTCGTCGATACCGTCGATGATGCCGTGGTCGAGATCAAGTGTACCTGGGCCTCGACCAAGCGCGTTCATGAGGATGGTATCGATGGCCAGTGGTTCTGGCGTTACTGGGCCCAGGGTAAGGCTTATGCCAAGATGCTGGGCCTGACCAAGGTGAGGCTGATTATCCTATTCATCGTCGGTGATTGGAAGTCGGGTCCCCCTTGCTGCTTCACGTGGGAGGAGAAGTTCTCACAGGAAGAGATCGACGAGACGTGGGCAATGATCAAGGCATATGCGAAAGACGAGGAAGGTCAGAATGAGCGCACAAGCAGCAGCCGCATCCAGCCGAAGTCGAAGCCCAAGCCCGCCAACCCTGACCCCTCCCCCTCCGACCCCCGCCCACGTAGCGAACGTGGTACCTTTAAGAGCGCCCGTGGAAAGCTGGGTCGATAAGGTTCATCGAGGTGACTCGCTCTACAACCTCGGCAAGCTACCTGACGCCTCGATCGGTGCCATTATCTCCGATCCCCCCTTCTTCTGCGGTATTACCCGCGACGAGGGCGGGGTTGGTTCGGACCCGTGGACCGAGGACACGGACGATACCATCGGGGCGACCGCGTGGTGCGCGCCCTTCGCCAAGGAGTTTATCCGCGTCGTTCGCAAGGGCGGGACGGTGGCATTGATGGGCGGGGCCCACGCCTGTGCCGCCTGGATGACGACCATGGAAGCGGTCGGGTTCAAGTGGCTGGCCGAGATTACAGTGCTGTGGAACTCGGGGAAGCCGCGTCAGGCCAACTTCGGCTCGCTCACTACCCACGTCCTGTGGTTTGCCGCCCCCGGCGCTCGCCATGCCTGGAATACCAAGCGTAAGGCGGTATACTCGAACGTCGTCGTGTGCCGCAAGATCCCGGTGCAGGACCGCTGCCACCCGGCCCAGAAGCCGCTTGAACTCACTAACTTCCTCGTCTCCCTTCTGACCGTATACGACGACATCATACTCGACCCCTTCTGCGGCTCGGGCAGCACTCTCGTCTCCGCCGCCATCGTTGGCCGTCCCTACATCGGGTTCGACAAGGACGCGGCTCACATCAAGACGTCGCGCCGTCGCCTCGCCCATTGGGAGCTGGAGGAGGAACACTCGATCCACCTCTGGGTTAACGGCCGACTGGAGGAGATTTAATGCTTCCATCAGAATTCTGGGAAGTAATAATCGTGACCGGCCGTCCCTCTCTATGGGTGTCGGACTTCTTCAATAGCATCAAGTTCGACCACATGGACGTGAGAGCCCATTCGAGGGAGGACGCGATGCGGCGGGCGGAGGAGCGGTTTGGAGTAGAACTGGACCTGAGCGATGGCTACGTGATCCTTAACTGGTACGCATTCCCCTCGGGGGAGGAACGCAATGGCAGTAATCAAGAAGCTTAACGGTAGCGGGTGGAGCGAATTGTCGGACTCCGTAGTGACGGCGCTCAAGAAGCGCGGTATCCACATGGATATCATGGGGCTGGAGGGGGTAGGTAAGTCGTCCGTCGCTCTATCCCTCGCCCACCTGGGACGCATCGCCTACATCAACATCGACCACTCGGTGGATCGTGCCCGCTACCCCGAGGGCAAGAGCAAGAAGAACGTCGCGATCCACACCGTCCAGTACAGCGTGAGTCACGGCGAGAACCAGATGAAGGCCTCGTGTATGCCCGCCTGGGATGAGGCCGACAAGAAGATGCACGCCGCCGCCGCCGACTGGGCCGTGGGCGTCGTCGTCGATACGGCCGACGAGGACTGGGAGTTGCTTAGACTGGGCGCGTTCGGCACCGTCACCCCTAAGGGACGCACCGACCGCCTCTACGGGCCGGTCAACGCCAAGTTCCGCAACCACTTGAGGGACGTGACGCGCGTGCACAAGAAGCACCTTGTAACGATAACGAAGCTCAAGGACGAGTACAAGGATGTGGTCAATCGGCAGACGGGCGCGAAGGACTCAATCAAGACGGGCAAGCACGTGCCGGTAGGATTCCGCGAGCTGGGCTACATGGCCGACGTCCGCATCCGCGTCAACCGCAAGGGGGATGAATTCAGCGGCCTGATCGAGGTGTGCAAGCTGGCGCCCTTAGGGCCGTCACTGGAGGGAATGGAAATCGAGGGCGAGAATCTGGACTTCGCCAGCATTGTTGCCCTTGCTACCGAGACGGAGCGGGAGGAGTGGTTGTAACATGAACATGAGGCTGATTCGCGACACGTTGGCAATCCTGGTCATGGACCTCGGCTACACGGTCCAGATTCCTCCCATCCCCGGCATCCACCCCATCCGCCACTGCCGTGCGTGGGCCGAGGCGCACGCCGTGTTGACGCCCGACGAGTTCTCTGCGGCCGTAGTCGGATTCCAGGAACAGGTGGTGCGCGAGGAAGGCATTCAGGCATGAGCCGCATCATCAATGACTCCGTCCTCTGTTCCATCCTTACCGAGATCGAGGCCGAGCTCTACAAATCCGCGTCCCGCGTCTACCCCCTGTCCCACCTGCGGCGTACCGCCCTGATGGTCGAGGAAGCCGGGGAGGCGCTGAAGGAAGCCCTCAACGTTACGCGGGAGTCGCATTTCGCGGCAGAGGGCCATACCACCCCGCCCCGGCGCTACAGCGAGTCGGACTTTTTAGTGCGCCTGCGACGCGAGCTTATTCAGACCGCCGCCCTGGCGATACGTCAGTTAACCGAAATGGAAATAGAGAATCGGAGGAGCGCGTGACGAAGCCGGTGATAATTGTGCAGGGGGCCCAATTCGGGAGCGAGGCGAAGGGAGCGATCGCGGCCCATATCTGCGAGACCGAAGGGGTGGACATTTGCGTGCGGACCGGCGCTACCAACGCGGGCCATACCGCCTATTTCGAGGGCGTAGAAGTAAAGTTGCAGCAGCTGCCGGTGGGGTTCGTCAATCCGTCCACTAAGCTCATCCTCGGGGCGGGGACGCTGATCGATCCCGTCATCCTCGAACGTGAGGTGGCGCTGCTGTCGAAGCTTACTCGAACCGACATCCGGTCGCGACTGATGATTGACCGCCGCTGCGGGTTGCACATGATGGGCCATGCCCTCAAATCGGAGGCGTCAGGCCGTCACCACCTGATGGGCGCAACCGGCAAGGGCTGCAGCGAGGCCCTTATCGACCGCATCCGCCTCCGTGGCTCTAACTACGTGCAGTTCGGCGATTCCTCCTTCTCCAAGAACTACGATGTGGGCGATACCGAGGCCTTCCTCAACTTCAGCCTCAACGAAGGCGCCTCCGTCATGCTCGAGGGGACCCAGGGCCAGCTGCTCGACCTCTACCTCGGCCCCTACCCCTACGTGACGCACAAGCAGACGGGCCCCGCTCAGTGGCTGCTGGAGGCGGGCCTATCCCCCGCCCTCCCTACTCGTATTATCTCAGTGGTGCGTACCTACCCGATCCGCGTCGCTGGTAACTCCGGTCCCCTCGACCGCGAGATGTCGTGGCCCGAGCTTGCCCGTATCATCAACTCGAAGCGTAAACTGGCCGACCTTCCCTCGATCGTCCGTGGGGCTTCAATCGAGGCCTTCGAGGATTCGGTTCGCGCTCTCGCCGTCGACTTCGACCTACCTCAGGGCTCGGATGGCCTCGACCAGCATACCTGGAGTGAGGGCCTGCGATTCGAGTTCCGCGAGGCCTTGAGTGAGCTTAATGCGGGGGCACTGTCGCTGCTCGATCCGCCCACGATAGCCGACCTCCGCCGCCTGTTCGAGCTTACCACGGTCACCAAGAAGTTGAGGCGCGTTGCCGCCCTGTCGAATAACGACCTCGCGGTGTCGTCCCGCCAGATGCGGCCCCACGAACTCGCCGTGACCTTCATGAACTACGTATTCCCGGAGGCGTGGTACGAGAAGCCGGAGGTACTGGGGACGGAGATGATTGCCTACCTCAACCACATTTCCGCCGTCTGCCGCGCCCCTGTCTCCTACGCCTCCTTCGGCCCCGAGTCGGGCCACATCTCCCGCGTTCCGTTCGCCTAGGGCCCGGGTTCGCGCATGATCCTATTAGATTCGAGGGACGGCAGTCGGGGGTTGGCGGACCTCCCCGTCCTCGATGGCTACTGCGAGCTGACCCGCCTGGAGTGGGGCGACGCCATGCTCACCGGCCACGGCCCCGGCGGCTCTACTATTTCCGTCGGGGTCGAGGTCAAGTCCATTACCGATCTCATTCAGTCCATTGGTAACGGGAGGCTCGGTGCTACGCAAATCCCTGGCATGCTCCGAACATACGACCATAATTTCCTTCTCTACTACGGAGAGCACCGCCCCGGCCCTGGGAATGTACTTCAAATCCGCCGCGGCCACAGCTGGCGTACGCACAAGGTCGGACCCCGCGCCGTCCCGTGGGCCTACCTCCAGGGCTGGCTGCTTACCGCCTCAATGCTCACGCCGCTTCGCATTGTCCACGTTCAGGATGAACACGAGGTCGGCTGCTGGTTGCGCACCCTCGACCATTGGCTCGAAAAGCCGTGGGACAAGCATAAGGCGTTGGCCGTGTTCGACCGCTCACGCGATACCGTCGCGCCACCGGCAGCGGACCCCGTTGAGGTTCAAATTGCGCGCACTGCGGCGTCGCTCCCCGCTATCGACTTCGTTCGAGGGTTCGACATTGCGCACCATTTCAACTCAGTGCAGGAGTTTATTAACGCGTCGCGCACGGACCTGATGGACGTGCCGGGAATCGGCCCGGTAATTGCGCTGGCGGTACACGACGCCATCAACCGGAGGAAGGGCAAGTGAGGATCGCGGCTTTCGTTACCGCTGGCGCGGGCTTTGCATTGTCCCTGTGGGCCCATCGTTCGCTGCCGCCGGGCACCTCGCACTGGCCGGTGCCGATAGTGACCCGGTCCACTAAGGGACCATACCGCTACCTGCGCCACCCGGCGTACGTGGCAACAATAATGATCGTGGGGGCCTCGGCCTACCTTGCGGCGGGCTGGTGGAACGTGTTGGCCGTCACGACAGTAACCGAACTGCTGCTGCGCGAGTGGGCGTGGCGCGAGGATGGAGAGGGGTGGAAAGGTGAGTAATGAGGCGAGTAATGAGGCGAGTGGACTACCGTTCGAGGAAGAACAGGAACACGCGTTTGAGTCGGGCGCTAAGCGCTCCGCCGTGATGCCGTACTACTCGGCCATTCCCGCCGAGTCTCTAAAGCGCCTTGCGATGCGCGCTACCGGCGCTCCTAAGCACCTCCCTCCTTCGACCCTCGAGGTGGACGGCCACACCTTCCACTACGCGGGCGGCTCCCGTGGCTACGGCTACGGCAACTGGTCCAAGGGGCTACCGCTGCAGGACACGTTCAACCACGTGATCGCCCACCTGTTCCGCTGGAAGGACGCGGTCGAGGCGGGCGTGAGGCCGGACGATGACGATCTCGCCGCCGCCGCGTGGGGGATCATGATGCCCTTAATGACCTTCGAGGCATTATACGCCAAGGGCCAACTTCAGCTCGACTCCGAGCCTGAGGCTAAAAAGTGAAGGTGGTACATGGCGAGGGGCCGAGCCCGTGCAACGTAATGCTCGTGGGTGAGGCCCCGGGGCAGCACGAGGCGGAGCAGGGCCGACCGTTTGTGGGGCGGACCGGCGTCGCCCAGGACCGCATTCTGCGGCAGGTCGGCCTTACCCGCTCCAAGATGTACATCACCAACCTCAAGAAGAACTACGACCCGGGCAACCCTCAGCCTACGGCTCGCGACGTCGTCGAGTGGGGCCCGACCCTCCTCAAGGAGATAGCCGATGTCAATCCCCGATTCATTATTGCAACGGGTGCGCACTCAATCCGATTCTTCCTTGGTCCGGACGCTCACATCGAAGCAGTTCACGGAATCCCTCACCATTGGGACGGAGTTGGCGCCTCACGTACCATTCTTCCAACCTATCATCCTGCAGCTCACTTCTACTCTCCCGACATACTGGCTCATACGATTTATGACTACAGTCGTGCGGCGGCGGCAATCCGGGGCAAGCTCGACGTAGATACCCCCATCGACCGCCATCCCAACCCCATCTACTACGACCTCGACGACCTGTCCTGGGACTGGTACATCGGGCAACTCGACTCCGAGATTGCGCTCGACACCGAAGGCGTACCCGGGGCCGAATGGTCCGTTCAGGTGTCGGTTGCCGAGGGTACCGGCTTCACTCTCCGCCGCTCTCACCCGAAGTACGCCCGCGCCATTAAGCTCCTCAGAACCAAGCTGCGCAAGTTGCGGCCCACCATCCTTATCCACTCCGCCCTCTACGACGTCGAGATGTGCCTTGGCCTCGGCCTTGACTTCCTCGACGACCTCTCCGCCTGCCCCATCTACGACTCCATGATGGCCGCTTACATCATGTGCGTCGAGCCCCAATCCCTCAAAATGCTGGCTCGTCGCCACTGCGGTATGGTGATGCGCGAGTACGAGGAAGTCATCGGCACCGTTGGTACCGAACTCCAGCTGGCGTGGCTGGATCGCGCCCTCGAATTGACCCGTTCCTGGCCCAAGCCCGAGGCCCGGGTCGAGAAGGACAACGACGGCACCACTCGCGTCTACCAGCCCCAGCCGATAGCGCGCCGCATCGAGGCCATCCTGGTCGACTTTCACACCGGCAAGAAGAACAATAAGGGCGCAGAGGTGGTGGTTAACCCGCGCTCCCGCTGGCGTAAGTGCGATCGCGACCTCCGCCTCGAAGTCGAAGCAGTCATGGGCAAGATGCCGATCGGTACCCTCGCGGACGTCCCCCTACCCGAGGCCATAGCCTACGCGGGCCGCGATCCCGACGCCACCCTGCGCGTTTGCCGCAAGATGCGTACCGCCCTGGCGTCTCAACCGGGCGGTACCAAACTGATGGACCTAAAGATGCGCATGCTGCGCGCCGCGGTGGCGATGAAGGTCAACGGCATCCTCGGTCGCCGGTCCGCCTTCGAGGCCTTATCGGAGGAGATGGACGATAAGTGCGATCTCATCCGGGATCGGATATCGCGTACGTTCCTCGGGGGGCGGAAGTTCAACCCCATGAGCAGCGATCAGACCGCCGAGCTGATGCGAAGGCGCGGCCTCAAGGGGGAGAAGAAGACGAAGTCGGGCAAGATGTCTACCTCGAAGAAGTCGATCGAGCACCTTCGCTTCCAGGATGAGTCCATCGAGGAATTGGAGCAGTGGCGTGAGCACTCAAAAATCCGATCGTCATTCACCGAACCAGTTCTGGAACATTGGCCAGGCAGCACTGAACTGGTACGAGTCAAGTGTGACCTCAAAATCACACGAGTATCCTCAGGTCGTTTCTCAGCCGCCCTACTTGATGATCAACCGTCTGCTCCCCTCCTTGCCATTCCGGTGCGGTCCGACCTTGGCAAGGCTGTTCGAGGGTGCTATGAGGCAGAGGAAGGCTATCTACTGGGAAGTTACGACCTGGATCAAGCCGAAATGCGGCTCATGGCCGACGAGTCCAACGATCGCCGCCTTGTCCATCTGTTCAATGACGGTAAGATCGACATCCACACCGATACCGCCGCCAAGATCTTCAAGCTAGAGGTAGGGAAAGTCGACAAGATGAAGCACCGCTATCCGGCCAAGCGGGTCGGATTCGGCGTCATCACCGGCATCCAGGGGCCCGGCCTCCTCGACCAGCTGCGCATGGCGGGTATCTCCGGCTGGACCGTCAAGCAGTGCACCCAGCTGATCAACGACTGGCTGGACCTTTATCCGGGCGTCGCGACCTACATGGAGGAGTGCCGGTCCGAGTGTCGGCGCAACGGCGGCATCGTCTACGACCGCTGGGGCATGCCGCGCCACCTCCCGCAGATCCTCAATGAGACGGATGAGGGCTTCTACGAGCGCCTTGAGGCGGAACGGCAGACGCACTCGCACCGCATTCAGGGCGGGGCGCAGGGCTACCTCCAGAACGTCATGGCCTACCTCTGGACCGCCCTCCGCCCTTATGGTGATCTGGTCCGCTTCCTGCTCCAGATCCACGATGAGCTTATTTTCGAGGTGCACGAGGACATTCACTCGGAGGTGGGTGAGGTCATTCACGATGCGATGGTCAACCACGGCGGCACCCGCCTCAAGGTGCCGGTCAAGTCTTCTGGAAGCTGGGCACGCACATGGGACAAGCTCAAAGACTGATATTCTGGGAGGCGGTACGAAACTTCGGCCACCGTCTGGTTGAGGCGGCTAATTCCCGGCTCGACGCACGTTCACCTGTAGAGTTAATCGGAGGACTAAGTGGCAAAGACACCAAGGCAATCAAGTTCGACTGCTCGCCGGGGCGCTACCGGATTACCTGTTCCGGCGCGGTCATCGAGGGCACAGGATCCTTCACCGTCCGAAGACTGGAAGGACCGCCCGCCGACCGCCAACTGGCAGGACGAAGAGTTCGAGGGGTTTGAGGAGCGGGAGGACGCGGCCGAACTGGCCGACGCGATCAACGAGCTCAACCTCGCCAAGAAGGAGATCGAGGAACGGATAGCAGAGAAGGCGGCGCTGCTCAACGCCATCATGTCGGGATACAAGGACGACGAGTCGTGGTCGATGGCCTCCGACGAGTGGACCGTGACCTACGTCAAGCCCCAGCCCCGGAAGACGCTGGTACCGGAACGCCTGATCGAGCAGGGGGTAAGCTTCGCCATTATCGACAAGGCGACCAAATTAACGCCCGTCTCGCCCTACGTGACAGTACGGGCCAAGAAGGTGCAATAATGCCCGTCGATCCGAAGCGCCTCACCGATCTCCTCGCCCTCTCCCACATTCCCAGGTGGTCCATCGTGCCGCGCCTCAAGGAGCAGTCCGTCTCGGACCACGTGTTCCGCGTCCTCGTGATCGCCCTCGAGATTTACGCCCGCCTCAGCCTCGAAATGCCTGCGATCGTATGGCTGTGGGTCCTCACCCATGACGCGGATGAGTCTCGTACCGGGGACATTCCCACTCCGGCCAAGGAGTTCCTCAACTACCCGGAGATCGGCACCTTCTGTACGTGGCTCGCCCCCTTAAGGTTGGACCCGGAGGACCGCATGCTCACTAAGCTAGCGGACCTCGTTGAGGCGTACACCTGGATTGCGATCAATGGGACCGGGCACCACGCCGACTTTGTGTCGGACCGGATGCGGGAGGAGATCGACGACACCATGGCCGATGCCGACGATCCCGGTCAGCTTAACACCGTCATCAAGACGATCATCAACGACATTGCCGGGGATGTAGGCCGGTTACAGGGGTGAGGGGTGAGGGTAAGTGAAGCCGGAGCCACGCGTGGTCATTCCTCGCGTGGCTCCACCACTCCCATCAATTCCAGCAGACCCCGCGCCGACCGTCCCGGCTGGAACCGCTTACCGGGCGCGAACCCCTCACCAGGCAACAGCTGCCGGATATCGGCCTCGTCAATCTTCGGGATGACGGACCCGTACTCGACCACCGCGTCGCCCGCCGCCTTGGCCACATCGTTCTTTCGGAGGCTCTGCCCGAACTTAGCTGCGGCGGTGAATGGTAGTGCCATCGGCCCTATTCCCGATGCTACGATTCCCAGCTGCATGTTGGTCGGGTTGGCCCAGTACCCGAATACTCCCCCCGCCACCATCGCTCCTCCTCCGAACACCTGCCTTGCCACCCGTGCCCTCGAGCTTAACCCTTCCTGAGGAATGAACTTGTGGGTCAAGCTGGGATTGCGCCTTACTGACCGAGTATTCACAAGCTGTCCCACGATCGGCGTATATTCGAGGCCCCTCTCAAACGTCCCGATCCGCACCCGGGAGAACTTCATTAGCGTCCTTAATGCGAGGTTGGAGTTGATGAGGCTGAGTGCCGCCTGGCCCGTGTGCGTTGTCGGCGTCCCCAGCAGCATCATTCTCTCCGTCTCCGCCGCCGTATACCCCATCCGCTTCATGATGATCTCGCCCGCCGCATCTGCCGCGATGAAGGGCCGGAGCACGGTAGTGAGAACCTTATTCGGGAGGCCCGCCAGCCCCATCTGCACCTGCACCTGCCCCGCGTATGCGCCCATCTTGTGCTGCAGGACCGATGTATCGGCGGTCAGCGTCCGGTAGTACTCCCCGGTCGCCTCCCTCCACGCCGCGTTCACCCCCCGCTTGAAGTCCGCTGTCCGCCCCTCCGCCAGCCGTTCCGCCATCCCTGCTGCCACCCCACCAAACGACCCGAGCGATGCCTTCAGTACCGCCGCCCCGGCCAGCAGGTTCGCGGAGTCCATCGCCTCCACTGCCGCCCAGGTTGACTTCCACGGCACCTTCGGGATGACGCGGCGTGCCCCGACTACCGCCCCCACTCCCGCTCCTCCGATCAGCGCTCCGCTCAGCATCCACGACATCCGGTCGACCACGTCCTCGCCGTCGTACATCGCCCCGCCGATCAGCGCTCCGCCCAGCACCGCCGATCCCGCTAACAGGATCTCGGTGTTCATGAATCCCTTGGGATCGGCCAGCAGGTAGCGGTAGCGCCGGTCCATGTCAATTTCCATTTCCCGCAGCGGCCTCTTGCCGTGCGGGGGACCGCTCATCTCCCTTACCTCCGCCTCCGACATTCTCAGCAGTCGCCCCGTCTCCCGTGCCCCGAAATAGCGCCTCATCGCGTCGATGCTGCGATTATCCTTGATGCCGTGGAGCTCGATCTGCTCTCGCGTTACATCGGCCAGCGCATTCATCGCATCCCAGGTCGACTGGTGCTGCTCCTCTGTCAGGTGCGGGAACCGCTCGACCACATCCGGGGGCGGACCGTCCTGCTTGGCCAGCTGCTGCGCGTGCTCCGCCCTCGCCTCCGTCAGCCGTGCCGCTGCCCGCTGTTCCCTTGGGCTGAGTTCGCGGCGTGGTATCGGCCCGAGATCGGGAGCGGTCATCTGAGGATTGGCCTCGATCCCCCGCGCCTTAGCCACCGCCTTTAGCTCCTTATCCGTTACCTTGCGGCCCTTGGTGCGCTCAAGCTCCGTCCGCAGGTCGTCCAGCGGTCCCTTCTCAGCCTTCACGACCTTCTCGGCCGCTACCTTTTCCCTGAAGGGGGCCAGCTGCTGCCGTGCCGCCTCGGTGACCGGCGATCCCGCCATTGGCATTGACCCGGTCCGCGGCCCCATCCCTGCGGGTGGCTGCAGCTTGAGGCCCTCGCGTTGCGCAAATTGCGGCACCTCGACTCGCGGCCGGTCCGGAGGTGGTCCCCCGATCCTCATTCCCTGGGTCTGCCTCGATACCCCTTCCGGCGTCCCCGTATCCTCCGCCGCCTGGAACTTATCGAGCGTACCCGCCGCCTTCTCTCCCGCTGGAAGGCTCGCCCGGATCGACTCCCCCAGTTCGAGCCCTGCCGCGTTCGGCTCCCTCAACTTCAGCAGCACTTCGTTCGCCGCCGCTCCTACATCCTGTGGCGTCGGCTCGGCCCTCGGCGCATCGGGGAGCGCAATCTTGTGGGCCGTCTCCACCGACCGGGCCACGATGGAGTCGGCCGGGGCGGTAATCGGCTCACCGAATCCCGGGAGCGGCACGTCCACTACCACCCGCTCCGCTCCGGCAGCTTCTCCTCCGGCATTACCCTCGAGTACGTCAATTCCGCGCTTGATACTAGCCCAAATTTTATTAACATCTTCAGCAGTGGATGCGGATTTGGCATCCTCCATGGCCTTATTGGCGATGGCCCGGGCTTCCTGGCTTCTGCTGGCCGCTACCCGGTCACTAGGATCGAAGTCGTTTACCTCCTGCAGCAGCTGGTGCAGTCGGCTTACGTCGGCTTTAAACGCCGCACTAGTAGCGGAATCCGCCGTCACAGGCTCGACCGCCGTTGCCGTCGCTACGGCCGGTCCCGTCGCCACGTTCCCCGGTTGCCCTGCTGCCCTTGCATTCTCCCGCTCCAGCGACGCTACGATCGGTGGTACTGCCGCTGCGGGTGCCGCCGCCGCTACCGGTTCGACCGCCGCCGTTGCGGACGTTACGGGCCTCACCGGTTCTGCCGCTTCCGAGGCTACCGTTGCCGCCGCCGCTCCCGGCTCCCTCGCGGCCCGCGCTCGCGCATCCTCCGCCGCGTAGTGCGCGTCCCAGTGCGTGATCTCCTGCAGCTGCTTCTTATTCTTCGCGGGCAGGTCGGGGTGGTCCATTACCTTCCGCAGCACCGCCGGCAGTTCCTTCGCCTGTTCCGGGGTCAGCGTCTTGATCTCGGTCAGCAGCTTCCGCAGCCTGACCAACGGTGCTGCCAGGGTCGACTTGGGGTTGAGCTTTACTCGCGCCAGCTTTTGTACCGCATTGGTCGTGCGGACCTCAAGCTCCTGTCGAGTAACGACCTTCCCGGCAGGCTGACCGCTCGGCTTGCCTGTCCCGGGCGTCTCCGCTGCCGCCTGATTCTTGTCCGCCGTCAACCGCGCCCGCTGCTCAAGCGTCGTCTCCGTTCGCGGCGGCACTGCTCCCTGTTGCCCCGGCAGCGGCATCTCTACCGTGCCCGTGTGGACCGGGCCCTTGTTCGACCCCACTTCCCTCGCGACCGCGTCTATCGCCTCCTGGTGCGCCTTCTCGATGCGCCTCGGCCGCGTCAACCGTTCCGTCTCGGTGAACAGATCGTGCGCCTTCGTTAACGCCGCCGTCGCCTCCGCGTGGCTCAACAGCGGGCTCGACGCCTGGTCCATCAGCTGGTCGAACTGTGCCCTCCGCGTATCCTGCCCGTCGAAGGCTTCGTCGATCCTCGCCCTCCCCACCTCCGCCGCCGTCTTCGGGCCCTTGCCGCCCGTCGTATACGTCCCGCCTCGCGTCCTCCCGGCCGTATCGACCATGGTGCGCTCGGTCTCGGGGACGGCCTCGTACTGGCGCGTCTGCATGTTGTAGCGGTACTGGATCGGCGCTGGCTCCCCCGCCTGTCCCGGGCTGGTGCCTCGACCGCCTAAGGGCGCTGCTGGCGGGCTCTCCGATGGCGGCAGTTCGACCGACATTGGCAGGTCGGGCCTCCCCGCCTCCCCCAGTCCCTCCGCCACCCCCGTCTCAATCTTATCCTTCGGGGTCCGGTTCTTGAGCTTGCTGCCTATCGCTTCCTTCGCCAGCTTCCGCCGCCTGATCGCCGCCTCGACGTCGATGGCCTCGTTGATGGCGTTCTGCACCGCCTGAGTGGTCCGCGCCCCGGGCCGCGCCGGAATCCGGTCCGTCCCCTTGACCAGCCTCGGCGTAACGTCGTTCCCGTACCCGTAGTTCTCCAGCGTCTGCCGCGCCGCCTCGTCCGCCTTCGCCTTCAGCGTCTCGCGGGTGAACATTTCTGGGGCAACCGGCGGCTCCGGGATGGGCGCAACGTTCTTCCGGCTGAAGATGTTGCCGATCGTCTCCCTGAGGTCGGTGAACGCCGATTGCGGCCTCCCCGTCGGCTCGATTGACGCCCCTCCCGGCGTCCGCGTGACCTCCATGCCGAGGCGCGCTGGCTTGGCCTTCGTCGCCCCCAGCATGCTAACTCCGAACGCCATGCGCCCAATTGACCGCGCTACCGTATCGGGATTCGAGTCCTCGGGCACCTCCGCGCCGGTCAGTCCGATTGCCGCCTTGGCCACATCCTTTATGGCCGCTGTCCCCGGGCTACTCTGGCCTACAACGTACTTGGCAGTTTCCGCTGCCCGGTTGAAGTCCTGCATGGAGTCCTTGGGGGCCATCGCCAGGAACGTCTGCCATGCCGCCTCTCCTACCCCCTTAGCGGCCTCGCCAACGTCGTGCAGCGGCCTCAGCCCCTCCCGCCACCGCTGCAGGAACGGCGCGGCATCGGGATTGTCGTGCCCGGTTGTCTCCTTGATGGCGTTAACGACCCCCTTGGCTGCCTCCGCTCCCGCCCTCAGGTCGACGATTGGCCGACCCTGCTCCGGCTTCGATAGTGGCCAGTCGTTATACTCCCCGGGGTGCTTGGCGATGATCGCCTTTTCGAGGTCAACGTCTGACCAGTTGTCGTACTCACCCGGGTGCTTCGCCTTTACGGCCTGAGCTAGGGTCTGAGGGTCAGCCATATTACTTCCTTGTCGGCGGTGCGCCGAGGTCTAGCGGGTCTGTCTTGGGCTTGCCGGTAACCGTGTTTACGGTGCTGCTCGGCGGAGGTGGCGCGAGCTTCGGTAGACCTCCCGGGGCTGCCGCCGCCCCCGCGTTTCCCGGCGCGTTCGGGTCACTCAATACCGCCGCCGCTCCTCTTATTCCCGCCACCCTCAGCGTTCCCTCGCGCTTCAATCGCTGGATCGTCGCGTTCAGGTCAACCTTGCCCTGGGTGTCGCTCAGCACGTCCTCTACTGCCTTCAGCGCATCGTTGGTAGGCTTGGACCCGCCCGACTTCAGCACCGCCAGTGAATCCTTGACCCGTTGAATCGCGGCCTCCACCTCCAGCGCTTTCGCCGCTTCCGGCCCGCCCCTCCTCTTAGCGATGGCGACGCTCACTCGGGTCAGCGGCCCGTACGTATTGCGGTCCCATGCGGCATTGGCCGTTTCGAGGTCAGACAGTGCGTCGTTGAACGTCTCCGCCGCGGTCACCATGTTGGCCTGATCGCCGCTGTTCATCGACTTGATGAAGGTCGTCATCGCCGCCTGGTCCAGCGCCATCCGGGTCTGGTTGACGCCCGCCTTGTTCAGCCCGCCGATCACCGCCGCCTTATCGCGCCCGCTCAGCCCGTTGATCCAGGCCATTGGCGTCATTCCTGAGGCGAATCCTGCGGTAATATTCTCCAGCTGGTCTGGCGTCGAAATGGTGACGCCACCGTAGTGCGGGACCGGTTCCTGTTCCCAGCCGTGGGACGCCGCTTCCTCCTCGGTGACGCGCCGCATCTCCAGCTTGCCCCTGGCGTCACGCGTCCTCACCCACACCCGGTCCGGATCCCGTGGATTATCGGCCAGGACCGCCCCGGTCGAGGGCTGGACCAGCCTAGCCCCGTAGCTCAGTTCCACCGGCTTGGTGTTGGCGATGTCCTGGGCTATCCGCGCTTCCTTGGCCTTTTGCGCCATCACCTCCTGCATCGACTGCGGGGCCTTCTTGTAACCCGGTACCCCGAGTTCGTCGATCCCGGGAACATCCACCGGCTTGAACCGGGTCTGGGTCACCCCGGTCAGCGGGTTCATCGACGGCAGCACGCCCCCTTCGGTCTGGTCCGGGGTAGCCGCCATAATATCCGTGCCCTGCAGCTGCTCAATCTGCTTGGCGATCTGGTCCCGCGCCAGGACCTGATCGTTAATCTTGAGGGCCTTCAGCTGGTGCGCCAGGATGTTCTTGTGGATGTCGCGGTCCTGCTTCTCCACCTCCTGCTGCCACTCGGTGAACAGCTGGTTCTTCTTGTCCCGTTCCCCCGACTCCTTTTCGAGGCGATTGCGTTGCCCTACGGAGAACCCCTGGATGAACTCTTCAGCAAATCCCACGGTGCCCTCCTATTGACGAGTCAACGCTGGGAAGTAGGGGGAGGGACGTCCCCCGGTGACAGACGGCAGGTTGAGGTTGGTGTACCCCGGATTCGGCATCCCCGCTGTCGGCGTCTTCCCGAACGCTCCCTGCCCGTACAGGAAACCCAACATCGAGGCTACCCCGGATACCGCCCCCGCCGCCCCGCTCTGCCCGCCCCCCATGATCGTCGTCGTGTTGCTCCTCGTCGAGTTGATCATGTTGAGCGCATCCAGCAGGTTCTGCCGCTGGTACTCCTCCTGGAGCAGCGGCATCTTCTGGTCCATCTCCGCTATCGCCCCAACCCGCTTGGTGTTGAGGTTGGCGTCGGCTGCACCCGCGATGGGCGACGTGCTCAGGCCCCGCGCCGACAGGGCGTTGTTCAGCCCCATCTGCGCTTCGCCGTAGTCCTTGTTGATCGAGGTCAAATTGGTCGCCCTCAATCCGCCTGTGTCGAGGGGCGTCGATAGCCGCTTCTCGATCATCGGGTTGATAATGTTCTGCAGCCCGGCGTAGGCGGGATCGATTGAGTTGACCGAGGTCTGTGTCTGGGGTGACCTGCGGTTGGCGAGATACCCTCCAGCCGCAGAGGCTCCAGCCAAGATTAGAGGTATCAGCAGCGGGAATGGCATCGCATTTTCTCCTGGGGTGGCGCGATTATACTACGAAGGTAACCCGACTGTCAACTGACGGGGTTGATGGAACAGTCCTCATCCTTGGCCGAGTACTGACCGTTCATGTCAAGCCCGTACTTCTCCACGACCTCCTTCCACACCGCCTCGCGTTTGGCCTTGGACGCCTCGATACGCCCCTGTACCACTGCCAGCGTTGCCTGGTCCCTCTCGAGGTCTGAGTTTACCGCCCTCAGCCTCCAGTAATCGTTCGCATCAAGGTTCATACTGTTCCCACCGCTCCCGTGTCCACGCCCGCGAGCGTGTCCCAATACGTTGCCACCTGTGAAAGGATCGCGGCGTCCGTCGCCGTCGTAACGATCCCGTTGTCAGTGATGTCTACCGTCCCGATGAGGTTCGGCCCGCCCACCACTGTTCCTGCTGCCTGTTGCGTCGCCATCATCGAATTGCTCAGCACGTTGGTCGCGTATTGCGTCCGCTGCGCGTGGAACGGTGTCGTCTGCGGCTCAGCCTTCACCGTCCGTGCCTGCTGCAGCATCAAATACTGCAACCTCTGCAAAAAGATGCGGTCCTGCGACAGCTGCATCTGCAGGACCGATTCTGACATTGGCATTACTGTACCCTCGCTTCTAGTTCGGTTAACCGCGCATTCAAGTTCTGGATGACTGCCGCCATGACCGCTACCACCCCCTGCAGGTCCAGGTGCTTCTCGCCCTCCACGTCCAGTACCAGTCTCGAATCGGCCGCTGCCGTGTCATCCATCAGGAACCCGGCACGACGCTGGTTCATGTGGGTAAACACCACAGGGCGGAGACGAAGCGCCGAGGTCTCGCCACTTAACTCTTGGATCGCGGTCACATCGGCTGCGACCAGTCCCCCCGTCACCCGGCCCAGCAGCCCGCCGCTGGTGACCCACACGTTCCCGATGGACCCCGCAAAGCCATAGTTGTAGATGGGAGCCGCGATGATCTGGTTGGAGTCCGCTGCAAAGATCAGCCGATGGAGTCCACGGATCGTGAAGTCATCCCAACCATAGGTGCCACCTGACGCGCCTAATGCCGCCGCATTCCCCAACCACCCGTAGGTGGCCGCTGACCGCTGGAATTCGAGGTATTTGGCAGCGCCATCAGAAGCGTCGAAGATGATGTGCTGCGCCTCACTGTAGGTAAACCACCGCGCCGAGCCGTTGGCCGTGAAGCGGAAGACCTGCGTCCCGTTCCCGTGGAAGATGTGCCAGTCGGCCGTCCCGACATTCCCGAGGTGCATGTCGATGGACCCGGCGGCATTCGGAGCCCCGCACCCGAACATAGTGATATAGGGTCCGGCGTTGGCATCCGCGCCCAACCCACCGGCTAACGTCAATCCGTGGTTATTCGCATTGCAGGCCACCGTCGCCCCGGGGGCGAGATAGACCACGCCACTTCCATTCACGGACAGCGGCCCGTACACCCCGACGTTCCCATCCGTGTTGACGTTGAACAGCCGCGCCCACGAATAGCTGTAAACATCGAAGAACGCACTGTTGGATTGCCCGAGGCGCATCCGGATGCTGCCGGGCAAGTTGTATGCGGTGGTGTCGCCCAACCCCGAGATGGTCATGTATGCGCCGAAGGGTGAATCGGCACCACGCCCTCCAGCGATGGCAATGCCGCCGTTGTCGTCCACCCGGTGCATTACGGCGTTCGATACGAACTGCAGGTTGCCGGTCAGGTACATCCATCTCGAGACGGTCAACGTGTTGCCGACGTAGAAGCTCCCGGCGGT
>Ga0207685_10000067_pt1 | contig 27549 bp, 14 predicted proteins | sample LARL111metaG_FD_184350 | JGI IMG/M metagenome (GOLD analysis project Ga0207685, IMG submission 184350) | Corn, switchgrass and miscanthus rhizosphere microbial communities from Kellogg Biological Station, Michigan, USA - LAR L11-1 metaG... | ecosystem: Host-associated > Plants > Roots >...
TCTCGTGTTGGCTGCAACCTGTAAGAGAATGTTAAGTTATGTCACTGAGTGATAACGCATGCAGTGACGGTCTATGCGCCTTCGCAATGCGGAGGTCAGGGGTTCGATCCCCCTCTGCTCCACCAATTGTTTTCAACCATTTACAGCCACAGGCAACTGTGGCTGTTTTGGCCAAGTGGCCAATACGTGGACATTTTTCTGGAATGCAACTGCACGGCGTCGACAGCCGCACGTTTGCTCTCCTCAACTGTCCTCACGTAACGCATGGTCACACGAACGTCTGAGTGCCCTAAGAGTTGGGCGATTGTGAAGGCGTCGCATCCGACTTCGGCAAGGCGGGTTCCAAACGTAGCCCGCAGATCTTTCCATATCAGTCCTTCAATTCCCGCCAGTCGGCAGGCGGTATGAAACCCTCTCTTTGTTTCCTGCAAACGTGACCCCTTTTTCTTGGGACTGACAAAGACGTAATCGTCAGGTCTCTTATCCCGACACAACTCAGCCAGAGCTTCTCTGACATCATCGTTCATCGGAATATCGCGTGGTCTTCCGTTCTTGGTGTTTCGCGCAGTGACTATATTGCGAAGGAAGTCCACCTGGTGGCGTTTCATTTGCAATTGTTCGCCCATGCGCATTCCGGTGCCGAGTGCGACTATTACGGCAGGCTTAAGATGGGCACGTGGACCATCAAGCTGTGCCATGAGTCTAGGCTCCTCTTCCGGTTGCAGGTATCGGTAGCGGAGGTTATCGAGTCTAAACAGATCCACCTTCCTACAAGGATTCGATTCTGCTTTGTCGTACTTGACCGCCAGCGAAAACGCCGAACTGAGCAAAGTCAACTCACGGTTGACCGTTCCCGGTCTCCGCGGCGTCCCTTTCTTGGTTGGCGTGTTCACGCGATCGTTCTTGAACTTTTCGACTAGCTGAACCGAAATCTCGTGCAAGGCTTTTCCCTCGAAGTATTGTTTCAACATAGGAACAGTGTAAGCATCATCTCGCCACGATTTTTTGTTTGTCTTGGACCAGGGAATATAGATTTGATCGAGGAACTCCGAAAGCAAATCCGTTCCCTTCTCGTCCAACCCGTGTCGCTTGTCAAAAATCTCCTGCTTGGCTTTGATTTGAGCTTGCTCTGCGTCCCACTTTGTGCGAGCCAAGGGCACGATCTTCCGATAACGCTGTTTGGTAACGCGATCTCTAAAGTAGTACCCATAGCTTATGGTTCCGTTCTTGTTCTTCCTCCTAAAAACTGACATCTTTCTCCTTGAGGTTGCAGCCACCAAAGAGAATGGCGGCATGGTAGCAGCATCAAGCGATGAAGTCACTTGCCATTTCGACCTTTAGTCCACGCTATGATCTCGTCGAGATCAAATCTGAGAATGTTCGATCCTGCGGGCTTGCGGTATGGGATGCGTCCTTGCGCAACCATCTCGTAGATCGTTCGCGGTTTTAACTTCAGTAAGGCAGCAAGTTCAGCCACTCTTAGAAATTGTGGATGGCGTTGTAATGAAGCCGCCGACACATTCGCTCTCATGACTCCGGCCCTCGATACTCGGAATCACAAGGGGAAATAGCCGGCAATCAAGACCGTGACTCAAGCGATATGCCAAATGCCCATTTGGTAGCGGTGACTCCCGGAACGGAAATCATCAGGGCTGCTCGGCGATTTCTCTAAGAAACTTGTGAACTCACTCTACGGGCGCAGCCAACCATGACGACTTGGTAACTAACGACACTGTACGTTACCTGTTGTGAAATACGTCAAAGTTGTAATTCCCTACAGATTTGATCTCGATGCATACCGCTGGTGCTGAGACATCGGCTGTAATTCCAATGGTCCCCGGTGTGCTCTCCTGAACAGACTGTCTTTCTGAACACATTGACTAGTAGATCTGACAACTTGGTTGAACCGAAAACGAGGCTCCTGACGTGAAGATGAAGAAGGTCAAGCGCAATCAGAACGGAAACAGCTTTCGTCAAATTGTTGAAAAGGTAGGGCCAGCGAATGCCCGCAGACTAATTGAACGCGCCCAAACTGCCAATCGACTTGCTAAGTCGCTGCGAGGGAAGGCGCGAGCTAACGCGTACGCGGTCAAAACTGAAGCTTTGCTTGCTCCGCTTGCCGGTATGCATTTCGTCTACTAAGGAAGTTAATTCGACGGTAAGGCTCTTCCCCAAGAGATGCAAACTGAGAACGAGTATTTATCCCCCGCATTGGGATACATTGACGAGCATCCCGACTCAATTTGGTGAAAACAAGAACAAATCCGCCGTCATTATCGACACTCGCCAAAGCGATTTGGTGAAGGCTCCTTAGTCTCCGCCCGAAGCGCGTGAAAAGATTTCCTGGTCTTGTCCTATTAGTGTGTTGCTGAATTATGGCTGGGCGTCTATTTTCCTTGAGGACGACCTTACCCTCTAACCAAATTGACTATAGCAAAGGCTGCCAACGCCAAGACACCAAAAACAAAAAAGCAGCCAACGAGTACTTCTGGGCAGCCGCTCATGTCGCCACTCCCACGATAGTAAGGATCAAAGATGTGAGAATGTTCTGAAAAAGCTACGTTCTCGGTTCTGAGCAAACGGTCTAACTTGCGTTGAAATTGCTGGCTACGCCAAATCATCCACACTAACCTGAAAACGCCGCCAAGAAGGGACAATCCTAATAGACACCATGCAACGATGACGAGACCAATAAGATATTTTTTTGGAGCGATCTTTTCTAAGAAAGTGATGCTAAGAACAATAGCACCGCCACTCAAACCAATTAGAGTGTTTACAAAAATCTTCCTCTCGTCCTTGATTCGTTTGTAGCGGTCAGTGTACAAGCGGCGCAGTTCGCGCGTTTCTCTTCGCGATCTCTTGCGCATCTCCGGCATAGATCACGTCTACCTCCTGAGCTTTGGGGGGATTCACATTACATGTCGGTTGCCGCCAAAAGCAAATCTTTCACCGTCCACACATGATCCACAACCCCGGCTGCCATTGCTGGCGTACAGCGAAGCGTTTTGTGCATCCGGCAGAAGTTATAGTAAGCGAAATAGAGAGCGAGCGCCGCGCGATGGTTGGCCCACTTCTTGCTGTAGGCTGTGGTCAGTCTCGTGAACCTTCGGTTTTCCATTCTCACGCTGAGGTTGTGACGCTCGATATATGACGTACTCACGCGATCCATATCCGGGTTGCCCATGATCGCCTCTTTCTTACAGCCTGTGCATTCAGCCGGGGAGTATCGCGCTTCGTCCATGATCGGGGTGCGATAGATTTTGATTAACTGCGCAAAGCTTACTCGCTGCATTCCTAGACTCATAACGACCGCATCGCGATAAGCGGCAAAGCCATCGGTGCTGATTTGGAAACTGCCAGCGGTAGCGTGCGCAATCTTATCTGTGAACGTCACCGTATCCTCATAGGTTCGGTGTCCAACGTGCCAAGCCAGAATCAGTTTTGAGTTGCTCTCAATTGCTGTGAACGTCCACGCATCGCCTAGCTTGCCCGAAGTCTCGCCTTTGCGAATCTTCGTTTTATTTTTCATTCCCACGTAGCTCCAAACTTCGTCGCATTGAACGTCAGAGACTTTCAGTCCCTGAATCCGATCCAGCATAAGGGCTTCACACTTGCGGCCAGCGATTGCCAGAAGATTGAGGATCGTGTCCCGATGCACTCCCGTCAGTCTTTCGGTGCTTCGGATGCTGCAACCCTCGATTAAATGCGACAGGACGGCCAGCGCCTTACCTTCGGCCAGCCGCGAATCATCGAGCGTTTTAAGCTTGGGTTCTTGAAAGGTTTTGCGGCAGGATAAACACTGGAATCGCTGATTTCCCTTACGGTCTTTGCCGAATCGCTTTGATGGCTTGTCGCAGGTTGGACAATTCATTTGATTGAGACCTCCTCGATAGCAACACAATTATACTTAGGCCACAAACACCTGTCAAGATAATTATTGAAAATCGTCCCGCAATATGCCACAATCGTCCCATGGAACAGGCCAATCGATACATGAATGAGCTATTTCGTATTGTAACTGGCGCACTTCGTCTCGATATTCAGAAGGTGCGGAACTATACTGCGTTTTTGGCGGACAAAATGGAAGCGGCAGGGGATCGTGACTTGGCTGTCCGACTCCGCAAATTGCTAGACGAGTCGGATCATGAACTCAGGCCCGCCGGTATCTCCGTCGCCAGGGCGTTGCCTGTCGATTCGGAGAGCCGTTTTCCATTGTTAGAACCAGTCGATCTCAAAACGATCCGAGAACCCCCGATTCTGCTCACTCAACTGCAAAAGGACATCGTGCAGGAGTTTTTAAGTGTTGCTAAGTGTCACTCCCAGATTGAGGGGAGCGACATTTCCGCGTCGATGAGTTTACTCATGTATGGGCCGCCGGGGTCGGGTAAGAGTCGGCTTGCCCGTCACATCGCAACCGAACTGGGACAGCCTCTGTATATAGCGCGCTTGGATGGTCTCATTTCATCCTTTCTTGGGAGTACGGCAAAAAATATTCGAGCGTTGTTTGAGTTCGCGTCGAAGACACCTTGTGTCTTATTCCTTGACGAGTTCGATGCTATTGCAAAGTTACGTGGCGATAATAATGAGCTGGGCGAATTGAAACGAGTTGTGAATAGTTTTGTTCAGAACCTCGACACGATAGGCCAGCACTCTATTGTACTGGCGGCCACAAATCATCAAGAGCTATTGGATTCGGCTGTGTGGCGGCGGTTTAGTTATCGAATAGAATTCTCGTATCCGTCACCTGAAATTCGCGCGTCTATGTGGCAACAGTTTCTGAGGCCAATGGAGTTCGCGCAGCGGGAAGTTGATCTATTGGTCGATTTGTCTGAGGGCTTTTCTGGCTCAGACATTCAGGACGTATGCACAAGGTTGCATCGGCGGCGGATTGTTACTGGCGAACACCCTGCGCTTCACGACGCGCTGCAAGCTTTGCAGAATTTGTCCATTGGCGAAGGAGAAGATCGACGCTTCGTTTCAAGTCTCAAGGGCAAAGACCCGGATGATATTGCCGGGCTACTTAGAGCGAGGGATGCTAAGCGTTATAGCTATGCGGCCATATCGGATTTATTGGGAGTATCAAAATCCACCGCAGAAAGGTGGGCCAAAGAAGGAGTAAATCAGAATGCCTAACACCAACGACAATAACACACGGCGGGAACGCCTTCCTATCAAAGTTGTCTTGCCCAAACAAGGCAAAGAAAGGCCCGTGCCGGCGGGCGGTTCAGAAGCCAAGCCCTTTGTAACCGTTAACCGTGCGTATCGCGCAAGGCTGCAAAAAGAAGTCGCTGCCGTTCGCCAACTCGTCACGACGCAAGCAAAGGACACGGGTAGCGCACCGATGCGCGTTAAGCTCCGCACGAAAGCCGTTGCTAAGAGTCACCGTCCCACGGGACTGTTTTCGGATTCATCGTGCCCGATCATTGGTGGGGGCAAATTGGGCGAGTTGTTTGTGAAAGCGACGCCTAGAGGATTGTCGAGACTGGCCCGCAATATCGAAATCAACGAGGCCAAGAGTATAGTCAAAGAAATTTCCACCGTCGAGGTGATTGAGCCAATTACTCCGCTGTTTCGGCGAAGGCAGTTGTCGCCGATTGAGATTCTGAAGAAGAGTCCACGGCGGAGGGATGGGTTCGTGTTGCAAGTTAGGCTTTTTGATTTCGGACAAGAGGATCAGCAAAAGCACATCCAGAATTTTCGATCAGTTTGTGAGAAACAGAACCTTGTTTTCGATCAGAATGGATATGAACACGCTAGTCAGGTATTCGCTGTGCGATGCAAAGATGTTAATGACGTTGAAGTTGTTTCCAACACGCTGGGCGTGCGTTCCGTAAAACCCATGCCTTCGATTAGCACGCTTCGTCCGCAAGTACTGAATTCCCGCGCATTGCCGTCTGATCTTCCAACCGCAGAGCAGGTCGAGGGAGATTTTCCCGTAGTTGTCGTCGTTGACAGCGGTATTTCCGATCAGGTTCCTGAGCTTGCGACATGGATCGCAGGACGCAAGTCTTCTGTAGCTCCAGAATACCGCAATCCTGGTCATGGCACGTTTGTCGCAGGATTGATTTGCTGGCCTTCGCGCCTTAACCCGACTCTGAGCGGGATCGATGATAGTCCGTGCGGTGTTTTCGATCTTCAGGTGATGCCTAATTATGATCCCGATAAGGGCGACACAGAATCTATAACTGAACAAGAATTTCTTATCGCGTTGAAGACGGCGTTGGATCAGTACGCAAACAAATATAAGGTTTGGAATCTATCCGTCGGGACAACGGACGTGTGTTCGCTGGATGAATTTTCAACGTTGGCTGAACAACTCGATAATTTTCAAGAGCAATACAAGGTTTCATTTGTAATCAGTGCTGGAAACTACGAAACGCCGCCGCTTTTGTCATATCCCCGAACAGTGGCGCAACTGGCGACAGGCCGCGTAACAAGTCCGGCAGATAGCGTTCTCGGTGTCACGGTCGGCGCGATTTCTCATATCGATCATCCGAATGGCGGGCCAAAGAAAAACGAACCTTCTGCATTCTCGCGGCATGGTGCTGGCCCGAACTACATCATAAAACCCGATGTCGTTCATTACGGGGGAACTTGCTCGACTGATTTGATTCTTCGCAATGGCATCCGATCTATCGACGCCGGCGGTTCCGCTGAGGATTTGGGGACGAGCTTTGCCACGCCGCTCGTGTCGCGCACTCTCGCTCAAGTTTACCATTGCATTAACCCGACACCTTCGCCCGTAATGGCGAGGGCACTTCTTACGCATCACGCGCGCGATCCGCGCAGCGGGCAACGCGTGCCTGACGGTCAGGAAAACTTCTTTGGCTTCGGCGTACCTACTAATCCGCCCTATTGTCTGGAGTGCACACCGCATAGTGCTACCCTAGTTTTCGACGACGACATATTAAGGCCCGGTTTTTTTCTCGAATGGGACGATTTTCCTTATCCAGCCTCACTCAGGCGCAATGGGCGTTACTTCGGCGATATTTGGATGACGGTGGCGTTTTCGCCATCGCGTGGCGCTCGATGGGGAACTGAATACTGCGAATCACACATCGAAGCACATTTCGGCGTTTACCGATGGGTCGAAAACAAGAACAAGAAAACTAAGACGCTCAAGTTTGCGGGACTGGTTCCTCCTGAGCACAAAAACCCAGGTTTGCTTTATGAATCATATCAAGTTGAGAATTTGCGAAAGTGGGCACCCGTGAGGACGTACTTTGGCTCTATGGGGCCAAAGGGCGAGCGTGGCGAACGATGGCGGCTCTACGTCAGGCTTCTGACCCGTCATAGCGGCGAGAACGGCCAACCGTCAAAACCGCAACCGTTTTCGTTGATCCTGACTATTTCTGATCCGCAGAAAACAGCGCCTGTGTACGACGAAATGGTTCAGTTGATCCAGAGCCGTTTTGAAGTGAAGAATCTTGCGGTGCGAGCTGCGGCGAGAATCAGAACGAGAAGTTAAGATTTTTTAGCCTTCCGCTTGGCCCACCTTGCTTTTGCCGCTTTCTGCGCAATCGATCTGCGCCTCTGTGGAGATAGGTTTTGCGCACGGATATGACCACCTTTAGCACCGCCTTTGACGCCCAAAGCGACGGCGCGAGGATGCTTACCTTGCTCTCGTGAGGCTTCTGGATCGTGTTTAGCGATAATTTGATCCAGAACAGACCGGGCAAACTCGTTGGGGTCGTTCTCAGACACGCACCGATAATAGCATGAGGGATCGCGGTCGGCTAAAATATCTTGCGGCTCAGCAACACACTAATAGGACAAGACCGATTTCCTATAACTCTTGAAGCGGATGGAAATTTGTACTATTGTCTCGTTGTTTGCGCGGGTGAGTGTTGGATGAGAAACCGATTCGCTCGGTCGAGCAAGCTAATTAAACCCGGCTGATCCTCAGAGAGCCGCGTAGAGCCCGCTCCTAAATGGGAGACTTGATCTCTCGCAAGCAGTTAAACCTCTCGACCGGGACTGTTTCAAAAAACCCCGTGTTCCAAAATGGCCTCGGAAACACGCTTTCCATGCCTAGCGGTACTTCTTGTTAGCTTGTGTGCACAGTAGATTGATGGCGCGTATAAACTATAAAGAGATCGATGTGAAGATCGAGCGTGATGGTAAGCGCTACGAAGTCAGCGCTACCTCCGATTGTGGCGGCAACGTTTCGGAAAAGTTTGCTGCAGCTGAACTGGATTTTGATTTTGTTCTGACAGACGAGCCGAAGGAAACAACCGACAGACACCTGCTCCCGCTTTCGAACCTGAATAAGGACAATCTTTCTTTGATCACGACCCGTCCGCCCTCTTTGATGAGGGCGCAAGACTTCGGGCAATTACTGTTCAAAGTAGTTTTCAAAGGCTCGGTCAGAGAGGCCCTGACTCTCTGCTTGAACCAGGCGAAGGCGGAAAATACACAGTTGCGAATCAGGTTAAATTTGACGAAGGCTCCGGAGCTGGCAAGTTTGCCCTGGGAGTTTTTGTTTCGTGTCCCGCAGAACACCTTTTTTGCGAGGTCGTATAATTCCATTGTTCGCTATCTGGAACTGGAAACGCCTTTTGCCGAGTCGCTGCTGGAAGACCCACCCTTAAGAATTCTGGCTGTGGTTTCCAATCCTGAAGGTGCGCCCAGACTGGACGTCAGTGGGGAACTGGAAAAATTGCAGGATGCAATCAACCAGGTCGATGATGGACGAATTGTCCTCGAACCGCTATACAAGCCTACGATCAAAGCGCTTCGCCTTAGATTGCACGAGCATAGAGCTTCAGACCCCTATCATGTCTTTCATTTCATCGGACATGGCGTATTTGACTCCTCCACTAACGAAGGCAAACTGCTTTTCGAGAATGAAGTCGGCGGTGTTAACCAAATCAGTGCCCAGTCATTAGGAGAGATTCTAGCAACCCACCGCTCTCTCCGTCTGGCGATTATTAATGCGTGTGAAGGGGCGCGCATCTCACATAAGGATTCTTACTCCGGCGTTGCGCAAACTCTGTTGCGAAGTGAAGCGGCACCGACAGTCGTCGCCATGCAATACGTCATTAGTGACAACGCCGCCAAAATCTTCGCGAAGTCTTTTTATGAAGACTTATTGAAGGGCAGTGACGTGGATACAGCGGTTTCTTTGGCGCGGATGGCTATCTCTGATACGGAACAGGAGCAAGGACGGAGCAACTCGATCGAGTGGGGAACACCCGTGCTATACATGCGGGCAAAGGATAGCCGATTAGTCGATTTCCCATCCGTATCGACGAAAGAAGAGATCAAGGTCGTTCCGGCAACTTCTCCGAACGCTCCTCTGGACGGACATTATCAAGACGTCATAAGGGCTCTTCTCGGCGGACAGCTTGTTCCGTTTCTGGGATTGAATGTGAATCTGTTCGATCAGAAGGCCACACCACGCCCGCCTGCTTATGATGAACTTGTCAGGCGTCTAGCGGAATTCAGTCGATACCCCTATCACCCGGGCGGATTGTTAGCGGGAGTATCGCAATATGCACAGTTACCCAATAATCTGGCGACGCTCTACGACGAACTTGACCCCCTCTTCAATGATGAGCAATTCAAGGCAACCAACCTGCATAGATTCTGGGCCAGGGTCGCCAGGGAACAAACATTGTACCCGACTGATATTGATCCGAAACGAAAGCGCTTCCTCGTAGTCACGACAAATTACGATGCACTGCTGGAACAAGAGTTCATAAAAACAGTCAAGGACTTTCACATATTCAGCTATATCGCCGAGGGCACCGATCAGGAACGCGGTAAGTTTGTGCGTAAGGTCTATCACAATGGATTAGGCGGTGAACCGATCTTGGTTGAATTGAACAATAAAGAGTTAAGGGATGAATTACCGGTCATTCTCAAGTTGCCCGGAACGATTGAGCCGTTCAATTCCAAAATCCGTTTTGCGATCACCGAAGATCAATACTTCGATCTACTAACAAACAGAGAACTCACCAGTATCTTGCCCTCCCAAGTCATGACCAAGTTGCGTGGCAGTCACCATCTATTCATGGGCTGTACCCTTAGCGATTGGAGTTTGCGAGGGATCTTCTATCGTATTTGGGAAAAGGCATGGCCCTCTTACGATTCATGGGCCATTCAAAAGGGAGTAACTGATTTCGAACGCAAGTACTGGGAAGCCTGTCGCGTCAAGCTCATTGACGTTGATCTGGCTGAGTACATCACAGGGCTTGCTGAACGGCTGCCCCCGGTCAAGAAAAGCATGCCAGAAAAAGATGACTAAAGCGGCGGAGGATATGTGACCAGCAGACACACCCTGCTCACGACCGACTCAACGCCAGGCATATTACCATTCCGACTCGTGCGGGGTGCGCAGATACTGCGCCAGACAAGAGACTGATTTCAACAACGCGCCGGAGTCGCAAACCATGAGCGCTGCCTTGCAGGCACAACAAAATGTAGACGCCGAGCCGGCCGCCAGCTCACGCACTGCTGTGTCGTGTCCTTATGTCGGACTGGTTCCGTTCTCCGAGAAAGACGCAGAGTTTTTTTACGGGCGCAAGGAAGAAAGCAAGATTATTGCCGCCAATCTGCGCGCAGCCCGGTTGACCTTGCTCTACGGGCCGAGTGGCGTGGGGAAAAGTTCAGTCTTACGGGCCGGCGTCCTCTCGCCTTTGCGCGATATCTCACGGCATGATCTTAATGCGCGAGGCGCGCCTGACTTTGCCGTCATCTTCTTTAACTCATGGGCTGGTGATCCTTTGGAGGGTCTGTCGACAACAATCCGGGCAGCGGTTCAAAGCTGCCTGGGTCTGGAAAGGATCGATTCGATTCCCGCGAAGCGCAGTCTTGTTGAAATCATCAAAACTTGGACAGAGCGTTATGGCATAGAACTTTTGATAATCTTAGACCAATTTGAGGAATACTTTCTCTATCACGGCGACGAAAGCGGAGCAGGCACATTCGCCGATGAATTCCCAAAGGCAATCAATGACCAATACTCGCGCGCCCGTTTTCTGCTCTCAATGCGTGACGATACACTTTCTAAACTTGATCACTTTAAGGGCAGCATTCCCATCCTCTTCGACAACCGTCTACAGATTGAGCCTCTCGACCTCGAATCGGCCCGCGAGGCAATCATCCAACCCGTCAAGAAATATAACGAGCTGTACGCGAAAGAAAACCCTTTCAGCTTTGACCATGAGAACGTTGGTGTGAACGCAGTCCTGGCAGACAATTCTGCGAAATATTTAGTCGATGAAGTGTTGTCCCAAGTCCAGGTAGGGAAAGTGATCATCGGGGTCACCGGACAGGGCGTCGTGAAAAAGGATAAAGAGTCGGGCGCCGCGCAGACTGAAAGCATTAAGTCTGCGATTGAAGCTCCCTATCTGCAACTCGTCCTGACTCGCATCTGGAATGACGAAGAAACCATCAAAACCCATGAATTAAAAGCAGCCACGCTTGAAAAGCTGGGTGGCGCGCAAAGGATCGTCGAACAGCACCTTGACAAGTTCATGGAGCGACTGTCTGAAGAAGAGCAAGATATCGCGGCCGCTGTCTTTTACTATCTGGTCACCCCTTCGGGCACAAAAATCGCGCATACGGTAAGGACACTGGCCGAGTATACGGAACAGCCCGAAGAAGAAATACAACCGTTAATGGACAAACTGTTGAAAGTGTCTGAAGGCGAGGAAAAAGAGGAGTACCGAGTTTTGCGCCTGGTAAAGCAGACGAGCCGAGGCGATGCAGTTGACGCCTACGAGGTTTATCACGATGCACTCGCACCGGCAGTACTGGCTTGGAGCGAAAAACATAAACAGGAGCAGGAAAAAAGCCAGGAGAGGAAAAAGTCTAGAAAATGGACAATGGCGATTGTCCTGAGCCTCGTTCTAGTAGGCATAGGTCTCTATATCTTCCTATCCATACTGAACGAAAAAAAACAACTACTCGCTAAGGAAGAAGCGACTCGTGCGCTTCAGGCACAGCGAGAGCAAGCCGAAAACAAAGAGAAGTCCTTGATTGCCCAACAAAATGCTCTCAAGCCTTACAAGGCAGCGATTCTGTCACTCATTTCTCTCACGAGCGGATCGCGGGAACGAAAAGGAGCCGCTATTAAGACTCTGCAGCAACAGATTGATAACAACGAGCTTGACCCGGAGCTGGTGCCGCTGATTAAACCAATTCTCGAAAAGATTGCTAAAACGCAGCCCCGGACGCAGGCAGGAATAGATGCCGCAGAAGCGGTTAACCAGATAACCCAACAAACACAAGATACAAGCTTGTCGCCAAGGGTTTATATCCAGATTCAAGATGAGGGGCAGCGAGATGTGGCCAGCTATTACCTGCAGCAACTTAATGCACACGAGCTATCAGATCTTCCCAATGTCAGGCCGAAGATCATCGCGCCGGGCATTCAAAATGTCGGCACGAAGCGAAACCTCACCGTTTCAGAGTTACGTTACTTTCATCGATCAGACTTGGAAAAGCAGATCGGCGAACAGCTGATACGGATACTCAACGACGCGGGACTGTCGAACGTTCAGCTTAAGCTAGTTGGAGGCTACGATAGCAATCCGGATATTAGGCCCAACCATTTCGAGTTATGGCTTTCTGCCGATGTTCGTTAAGACGTTGGGATCAGTTTGAACTCACTTTTGGCGGGGCGAATCAAAATCCGAGTACGCCTCGTGGTGATGTCGCCGACAATGACCTGGACAAGTTTGGAAGTGAACCATACAAGATAGAATTGCAAGACGCGGTAAGTGGCAGACCGATGCTGTCCTCACTTCTAGGTGTTTTCGGTTACGGGCAGGAGTTGCCAACGATCGATAAGGGCGCCGATCATGCGAACTGTTCACCGCTACTCCGTCTCACGCGAGAGGTTGTTCGGAAATCTTTCGACCCTAATTAACATCAAGAGGCAACCGAGGAGCAGATTGATTCTACTTTCTCATAGAGAAGGCAGCGCTTATTCAGTTGTCTTTCAGTCGTGAAATAAAACTGGGCAGATGGCGCTAGTGGGTTAAGGAGACAACTATGACCGACACAAACAATGTAATGCCCAAACTCTACGCGCTACTAATCGGCATTGACCGCTACATCCCAAATGAATTACCCGACGGCAGCTATTATCCCGATCTTGGAGGCTGCGTCCGCGACATCTCCCATGTCGAGCAGATGCTTCGCAGAACGCTGAGCCTGACTGACGATCGGATATTCAAGTTCACCGCATCCGTGCTCACAGACGGGAAATCTCCAGAACCTGCAAGTCAGCGGCCCACCTACGAAAACATCGTCGCCGCATTTAAGAATGTGACCGCCTTAGCCCAGCCCGGCGACCAGGTCTACATCCATTATTCCGGTCACGGCGGGCGTTCCCCGACCATGTTCCCTGAACTCAAAGGCCAGAATGGGCTCGACGAATCGTTAGTCCCAACCGATATCGGCAACTCGGAAGCGCGCTATCTTCGCGACGTCGAGATGTCACACCTGCTCAAGGCCATGTCCGACAAAGGATTGCTCGTGACACTGGTTCTTGATAGCTGCCATTCCGGAGGAGCAACAAGAGGAATGAGCGGAGGAGTCAGAGGGATATCCAGCGTGGATACGACGAGGCGCCCGACTGATAGTTTGGTGGCAAGCCGTGAGGAATTGTCTCAGACGTGGCGGGATATGGCTCACGGCAAGACGCGCAGTATTAATACCGCAAGCGGGTGGTTTCCTGAGATGAAAGGATATGTTCTGCTCGCCGCCTGCCGCGCTAATGAGCTGGCCAACGAGTACGCATTCGACGGGAATCAGAGAAACGGAGCCCTCACCTATTGGTTACTTGATGCGTTAAAGCAAAGCGGATCAGGACTCACCTATCGCATGCTATACAACCGGATCGTGGCCAAGGTTCACGCCAAGTTCGTGGAACAGACACCACAACTCGAGGGCGAAGGCAATCGTGAAGTATTCGGAAGCAATCAGGTGCAGTCGCGGTACGCGGTAAATGTTCTGAAGGTCGACCCATCAAAGAAACGGCTGTTGCTAAATACGGGACGGACGCAGGGTGTTAGCAAAGGAACTCAGTTCGCTGTCTATCCGGCGAACGCCGATCTCACCAAAATGGATGCGCGGGTGGCGGTAGTGGAGTTGGATGATCCTAAAGAGACCGAGACATGGGCCAACATCGTGCAGCAATTGCGCGAGGGCGACATCCAAGAAGGCGCGCAAGCCGTGTTGCTTGGTGTTGGAATTCGGATGCGCGGCAGAGTTCGCCTGGTGCGCCAGAACAACCTGCCGCCCGGCGTGGATCAGGAGTCGCCGCTACAGAAGTTGTCGGATGAGATTACGAAGGATGAGGTGACGGCAAATCAGAACAAGTGGGTGCGTCTGACAGCGGATGACGAAGAGGCCGACTTGCAGGTGGCGATCAACGGACGCGGTGAGTATGAAATCTGGGACCCGGACGGAAGAGTTGTGCCCAACTTGCGTCCGGTTCTAGAGGGCGCAGATCAGAATAATGCAGCGAAGGTAATGCGAAGGCTTGTCCATTTAACCAAATACCGGAACGTTAGATTAATTGACAACACGGACCCAAGCTCAACGCTGGCGCGAAAACTGATCATAGAATTGGGCACCAGAAAGCCACCGGAGAACGGCGAGGAAGGTGTTGGCACCTTTGGCGAACCGTTTGGTTTGCGGTCAAGGCCACTCTCCGTTGGCGAAGTGGTGTTCTTACGCGTGAAGAACCTGTCGAAGAAAGCCATTAATGTTACCGTACTCGATCTGCGCCCCGATTGGGGCATCAAGCAAGTATTTCCGCCACCTGATCCTGGAACAGGCGAGGCGAAGGACTATGAACTTCTTGAGCCAGGTGAAGAAAATGCGCTCTTGATTCCCGTTAAGACAGATCTGCCGGAGGGATACGAACAGGGAACGGACGTCGTTAAGGCCATCGCCACTCTCGAAGGCACGAGTTTTCGATGGCTGGAGCTTCCGCCACTCGATCAGCCTTCGGCTCCAACCAGGGCTATTACCAGAGGCCCGACCAACCCGCTTGAAGAGTTGATGACAGCATTCGCCTCTGACCAACTCACACGGCAAGTAGTCAATCTTACCGCCCCCCAGGGTAAGAGCTGGGGTACGGCTGAAGTGGAGGTCTGCGTCCGCCGTCCAACCATTGCACACGTCCACGACCCGAGTCTTTCTCTTCTGCAATCGGCTTTCGATCAGGTGATTGCTCAGAAGGATGGGGAAACAAAAACGAGAAGCGTTGGCGGTCGAGAAGAGGTGATTAAACGCCCTGAACTGAGCGATCCGATAATCAGAGAAGTTACGCAATATTGCATGGCCGTGGCAAACGGCGACTTGTCCACTGATGAATTGTTTTCGTATGACGAGCGGGCACTTGAAGACGGGCAACAGCGTGGGGCGGTGGATACGATCAAATACTGCGCGAGCATGGCAGTCGGGATGGCCAAGAACTTGTGGGCCGCAAAGGTGGACGGTGACACGACCCTCTACGATCAATACACGGACGCCCTGACGAAGAAGTTTGGTGACTGTGATCCGAATTACAAAGAAGCTCTGATCCAGTACGTCAAATTCCTTGCCGATAGAGGCGCGATTCCTTACATAAAGTGGAAGCAGCACGACGATTTCGTGATTGATGACAAAGAGAAGCTGCCGAGAAATGCGGTTATCGGAGTCGTCGCCGATTGGGGAACGGGCGAGCCGGAAGCGCTGGAGGTTCTCAGGCAGGTTAAGTGCCACAATCCGCAAGTCGTTATCCATCTCGGCGACATTTATTATGCTGGAACCAAATATGAAGTTGAAAACTACTTTTATCAGCCGTGGAAGAGTATTCTCGAACTCGACACGTCGAATCTGTTGTCTCTGGCGCTACCGGGTAATCACGATCTGTACGCTGGAGGAGCGCCGTTCTACGGCTTGTTGAGAAAACTGGGCCAGGAGGCCAGCTTCTTTTGTTTGAGAAATGAACACTGGCAGTTGATCGGCATGGACACTGCCCTACACGATAAGCTCGGAGGTCATCCAACCGCGCTTGAACCAACCGAAGCTCAGTGGCTGATTGAAAAAGTGGAGAACGCAGCCAACAGACGCACTATCCTGCTTTCGCATCACCAATTATTCTCGACCAATGAACAGTTCGACGGCAAAAGCTACAATCAGAACCTTTACGACCAGCTCTCTTATATACTACCGAAAGTTGACTTGTGGCTTTGGGGACATGAGCACGACCTCGTCATCTTTGACGAATACAAAGATCTCAAGCGCGGACGATGCATCGGTGGTTCCGCGTTCCCCGTAGGCAACTTCGAGATGCCCACAACTCATATAAACGCAGATGTGCCCTTCAACAACGCGGTAGCACTGAGCAAAGGCTCGGCTTTTTATCAGCATTGTTATGCAATGATTAAGCTTGACGGGCCGGGAGCCACAGTCTCATATTATGAGGATAAAGGCGGAGGAAGACTCTTGTTCACAGAGGTAATTTGATTGCATTCTCATGTTGGTGCGGCTGGTCCAGTTCTTACCCGCACCCATAATGGGCCCGCGTGCCCGATCTGTGGCTGAATACAAGGTCGTCACGAGATTCCGCTCGGCTAGATTCTTCCCTCTCCTAATTCGCAGTATCAAACAGTCCATCCGACCTTCGGTTCGGGCTGCCACTCGGTCATAACCAACGTTGGGAAGCAACCGAGTTAGTTATCTTGACCAGGTTAAAGTTGCTTCAGTGAGGAGGTCATCATGGGAAATGTCAGCAATGAAGCGATCCGCGTCTTCAATACTGGGCTGGAAAAATGCACCAAAAAAATTGGCGGCGGTAAAGTTGGCATGGATAGCATTTGCGTGCGGAATCTCGTGCGAGCAAACAAAGATGTTGCTTATCGCTACGTTGAACTTCATTGCCTAATGGCACAAAGCCAACCCGGTTATGTGCAGCCGGCTATCATCATAGCAACTGCATATCAAGTCGAGTTCAAAGATGACACTCTGTATCAGATGGTCATGAAAACGGCTAAAGATCTTGGCGCAGAGAAGCACTTAGAGTCCATCGGCGTCTCCAAGACTATGGACGAAGCCACATCTGAGCCACCACAGCGTGAGGCGGCTCGTGCTTGGTGGCACAAGACGGAGCGTACGGAGGGAAGATGCGATAACTGTAACCGCCCGTTACGACGCGGCGAAGGCTACCTGATTACCGGCCGATCCTTCATGATTGACAATCAGCGAGTGGATATGGGCGAGGAAATCATCTGCCAAGAATGTTTCAATAGCCTACGAGCAACCTGAATGAAGGCCTCACCCATGGATCTAAACCAAATCTTAGCAGAAGTTCTTTCCGGCAAAATGACGCTGGACGAAGTGAAGGAATGGGTTCAAACCAACAAACACTTGTATCAGCATCCCCCGTTGATGGACCGAATAGAAAACGCTTCCTCCGAGGAGGAGCGTGACACTTTAATCGACGAGTATTCCGATTGGGAGATTCGCGCTCACGAACTAAGCAGACTTTTTCGAGAGTACACGCATCAGGCTCACGGATTAGTTGAACGTGACGCGGACCACGCAGTTAACATAGTTAAGACGCTTCACGTCCTTTCAGGTTTATCTACAAGACCGGAAGCTGAGCCACATGCGGCCTTCCAATTAGGATATATTCTTTGGGCGTCTAAACAGTTTTTCGATGCGGCTGATGTTTTGTCTGCGGCCTTAATTGGCCTACGGCGATCATCTGACGATCATCTTCTGGAAACTACCGCCTTAAGCTATCTCACCGACGCACTTTGCCAAGACAAACAATTCGATAGCGCGCTCAATAGATCCGATGAGTTTCTTGAAAAGGCTAAGGAATATGGTTTTCGGGGCCATGTTGCATTGGCGCTGCGTGATAAAGGCCAGGTGCTGGCGAGTAAGGGCCGCAAGCAAGAGGCGTTAGACTTCCTGCGAAAGGCCGTTCAATTACGCCGCACTCTCGACGACAAAGAAGTCAAGGAACAAGCGGTGGCAACACTGGAGGCTTTTTTGGATACGTTAGGGCAAGTAGCCTCCCGCTTCGGACAATACGATGAAGCAATCGAGGTGTTCGGTGAGCTGGCTGAATTGGAAGCAGCGGCCGGCCATCTCGATCTCAAAGCGCGAGCAATCAGCCACATCGGACACACATACAGTCAGGCGGGTGAGACCGAACGGGCCGTTCAATATTTGTTGGAAGCGGCTAACGTGGCTGATACGGCGGGGGCCGCATGGGAAGCCAAATATTGGCGCACGCAAGCCGACGCAATGAGAGGAGAGCCCATAGTCGACAGCGATCTGGCTAAAATTCACCTTGGACACGAAATCAAAGATGCCGAGACGGCCTATCTGCTAAACGCACAAGCGCAGCAGTTAGCCATGAACCACCGATGTGAGACTGCTGAATTGATGGCGCACTCTGTTCTTGAGTGGGCGCAGCGCGCTAAAGACACGCATATGGAGATCAGTGCGCGCAATACCCTGAGTGTTTGCTACAAAGAGACTGACCAAAATGAGCGGGCTATTGAAGAACTTCAAAAGGGAATCCAACTAGCCGATTGGGCAAATGAATATCAGGCTTCAATGGTCCTTCGCTATAACCTTGCGAAGATTTTTCTGGAGCAAAGAAACTATCAGAGGAGCGTGGACATACTGTTAAATGGAATCGGTATTAGCCAACACGTGCTCTCACAGATCGAAACCTCCGAATTTCGACAACAAGTAATAGCAGGCAGCCTTAGCCTCTACGAGTTATATGCCTTGATTCTCTCGCATCACGAGCATCACAACAATCATCTGAACCTCCTGTCAATGACAGAGCAGGTCCGAGCAACGAATCTTTATAGCTGGTTGTTGGCCGATCATTTACTCGAGAGCAGCAACCTCCCCCCCGATTTGGAAATTCAGGGGTGGCGCGCGCTTCGAGACTTGCGGGCCGTCGAAGTAGAACTTGAGGTGCGTCATTTGACAAGACGCATTCCTGTTCAGCAAATCACCTCACTACAAACTCGCAGAGCGGAGAGTCGTGAAGAGTTTAACTCTATTTTTCAACGGGCTGGTCTGCCCGCTTTCTATGGGAATACACAAGACGCCGAGAATCCAATAACAGAGACGGAGCAATTAATCGAAGAAGTGTTAGAGCCGCACACAGCTATCATTTGTCTCTTCAGCGTGCCTGAAGGAATTTGTCCGGTCGTCCTGTTTAGGGAAACTAGCGGACTAGTAAAGACTTCGGGGCGGTTTATTGACTGGGATAATAAAGATAGACAGGAGGCTCTGTCACGTTGGACTGGCAATCTCGATTTTCGGCAGGGGAGAGGAGTCCTGTCCATTAGTCAAAGAGATCTTAACTATGTCGGGGCCAGCACGGCTGACAGTTTCAGCGAGTTAATGAGACTTTTTCGTGAGCATTTAGCCGATCGTCTCATAGAAATCCTCAAGCCGGTTCAAGCGCAAAAGCTGATTGTCGTTCCTCATAGAGAACTTGCTTTGATTCCTTATTGGGATGTGATGGACAGATGCGAATCGATTCGAAGCATAACGATCGCGCCTAGTCTGAATGTGCTTCGCCTGTGTCTTGAGCGAAAACGAGAATCTGTAGGGCCAAGCCTGGTGGTTGGCGACAAGACAAGGAGTCTTCCTCAAGCAGAGAAAGAGATTAAGTACGTCAAAACATTACGCAAGGACACTCCCGTCGCCGCACCTGATTCTTTTGACGAATTTAGGCAAAGTAGTGAGCGCTGCTCACTTCTGCATATTGCAGCCCACGGACTGTTCAATCCAGACAATCCTTATCTCTCCGGTTTTCTAGTTTCAGAACACGAACACGCCAAGGATATTTTTGTCCAATACGCTTCGCTTCCCTCTCTGGAGCTTTCAGACGAACCGAGGTCGGGAAGTATTCGCATGATGACTGTAGCCGAATGTATGGCGAACCTCTCATTAAATTCTTGTCGGCTTGCGGTCCTGTCAACTTGCGAATCCGGAATCGCCCGACCACATGGTGGCGGGGAGATGACCGGATTACCTACCTCGCTTCTGGTCGCCGGAGCGAAGTCGGTAATCGCCAGCTTATGGCCCGTGAATGATACGGCCACTGCTTATTTGATGCTGTGTTTCTATGATATCTGGGAGGGAGGCGCTGGCAAAGAAGTTAGTCCCTCGGCCGCTCTCGCTCAGGCGCGCCTGAAATTGAAGGCCGCAGATCCAGAAGAGATCAGAAATCGATTGGGAGATGTTAATCTCCCTGGCAATTCCCGACCTTTTTCCGGATCGATCTACGCCGACGCTTTTCAATGTTTTGGAAGCTGGTAAAGGATGTCAGAGTGCTTACTGTCTCCGTAATGGGGATCGCTGAATGCGAAACGTTTGAACCGGTCTGTGGCGAACCAACATGACAAAAGAATTACGCGAGTCTCCTCGATAAGCAAATAGTCAGAATCCTGGTTGAGCAGTCAAAGCAAGCCCTGGGGAAGCTTCATCTGCGAGGTTGACTGGATGACTCCACAGACGCAGGCTTTCGCGGCCTAAGTTCCCGTGCATGTCATCTAATCATCCATCTGGCGGACTTTGACGAATTTACCCCAAATTCCAAGTGGCCAATACGTGGCCAAAAATAACTGCACGCGGCGTATATGCGATGGTAAAGAATGGCAAAGAATGTGAAAACCCTTAATTTTCTTCGGTGGCTGCAACTTTCGAAAAGGCAATAACTTAGCGTTTTGCCGGTAGTCCTTTTCGCAACGCAGAGGTCGTGGGTTCGAATCCCATCTGCTCCACCAAGTCTCTTAGTTTCAATGGTTTAGCTAGCTGCCTTCAAGCTAAGAAAAACCCATGTGGCCAAAACGTGGAAAAGATTTTCTGCGGCCGATCACAATGGCCTAGCCATTAAAACTGAGCGCGTCACTCTCCTTATATATATATAAGCATCCTAACAACTTAGGAACGAAGACAAGCGCAACTCGAAACACCAACGCAACTGAGAGGGAGCCGCGCGCCTTACGCGGAGGTCACCGGTTCGATCGCCTTCTGCTCCACCAGTAAAGCGCTTTGGTGTAACCCTCCCCAAAATTCGGTCCATTGAAAATAAAACAGCAACCTATATTGCTAACGGTTCTAATCGAATAGTATAGTGCATTTGCTATTACCTCGCTCAAGTGCGGAGTCGCGTTAGCATCGCTTCTGCGATTTCTATAATTAGGTTTCCAAGTATACGCAGCATTCCATCATCTCTTAACTGCGCATACATCCTTTCATAAGGGCAGTCGTCTCGTCGCTCCGTCATAATTAGGCTTGAAATGTTGAGGGTTGCAAGCGTTGATCTCAAGTTTTGGCATAACCTGATACAGCAAAAGCTCCGCAATCACTTGGCGGTGACAGCGGAGCTTACGCATAAGACAACCTCCATCGCTATTGGCGCGGGGATGTGTCCTTAGTCAGAGGCATCTTAGCGCAGGGGCGGTCGAGACTCAACTTCACAAGGAGCCTTACCCAATGGCAGTCACTGTCAGCTCCGATCCGTATTTGCGCATTTTTTTCCGCCTGAGTCTCTCTCTGCTCTTCAGCTTGAGTTTCACCGTCGCCGGTCACGCCCAGACCGCCACTTACCACCTCCATCGAGAGGCTTCGACCACCGCAAACCTTTTCCAGCTAAAGACGGCGGGTCCTGATGCGGCCAGCCTGGCGGTGCAGTCCGCGAACTTGAAGAACGTTGCCAACGGCGAATACCTCATTAAGGAATTTGATACGCAGAGCGGCGTTCCAAATGCCTCCGGAGTGATCGCGGCTGGCTCTACGGTAACCTTCTCGTTATGGCTAAAGAAGACAGCTTCACAAGGAACGATGTATCCGCGTGTGAAACTGAATCTCAATTCGGCTTCCGGAGCATCAGTTTGCCTTCTGACCGGTTCCACCGCATTAACTACCACGCTGACCAAATACACTCTGACGGGTAGCGTGCCCGCGAACGTCTCAATGACAGCTGCGGATCGCTTCTACTCATGGGTCGGGATCAATCTCGCCGCCGGATCAAACCAAAACAACCTGGCGGAGTTAGACATTGAAGGTTCACTTAACGGAAATTACGACTCGCAGATCACGGTTCCACTGCCGGCTCCTCCTCCGCCATCGATAAGCAGCCTGTCACCAAGTTCGGGAACAGTTGCCACCTCCGTTACTGTCGCGGGAACCAACTTCGGCGCCACTCAGGGAACCAGCACAGTCACCTTCAACGGTACGACGGCAACACCGACGAGTTGGAGCGCCACCAGCATCGTTGCTCCCGTGCCTTCCGGTGCCACGACGGGAGCGGTGGTCGTCACGGTCAATGGACAAGCCAGCAATGCGGTCACTTTCACAGTCACACCAAAGATAAATAGTCTCTCACCAACTTCTGGTGGTGTTGGCGACTCGGTAACGATCAGCGGCTCTACCTTCGGTGCCACTCAGGGAACCAGCACCGTCACTTTCAACGGTACGACGGTAACGCCGACGAGTTGGAGCGCCACCAGCATCGTTGCTCCTGTGCCTTCCGGAGCCACGACGGGAACGGTGGTGGTCACAGTCAATGGACAGGCCAGCAATGGGGTCACATTCACGGTTACGCCCAAGATAAATAGTCTCTCTCCAACCTCTGGTGCTGTTGGCGCTTCAGTAACCATTGCTGGCACCACGTTTGGTGCCACCCAGGGAACGAGCACGGTCACATTCAATGGAACTACGGCGACGCCGACGAGTTGGAGCGCCACCAGCATCGTTGCTCCTGTCCCAGCAGGTTCGACGACAGGGCCGGTAGTGGTCACTGCCGGAGGACAAGCGAGTAACGGCATCGCTTTTACAATTACTGCAACGGGCACGATTGCTGGAACAACCACACGAACAAGTGATGGCGCTGCGATAAACGGAGCTTTAGTCGAAGCCCTTCAAGGAAGTACTGTCAAAGCATCAACCACTAGTGCTGCTAATGGGAGCTATACGCTCAGCGGGGTTGAGCCTGGAACCTACGATGTTCGCGCCTCAGCCACGGGTTATCAAACCGGACTTCAAAGCGGCGTTGTTGTCACAATGAATACGACGACAACGGTTAACCTAAGTCTTAATGCAGTAGTCTCTGGAGACACTAACTACATCTATGATGAACTTGGAAGACTTGTTGCTGTGGTCACTCCAGCGGAAACAGTCACTTACACCTACGATGCAGTAGGTAACCTGTTATCCATATCGCGCGGAAGTTCTTCGCAAGTCTCGATCATTGAATTCACCCCAAATGGCGGTCCCATCGGCACCACGGTCACAATCTACGGTACAGCGTTCAGTACGACACCGAGTCAGAACGCGGTTACCTTCAACGGCGTGACAGCTAATGTGACTTCCGCGACCGCTACGCAAATTGTTACGACCGTGCCGGTCGGAGCTACCACCGGAACCATAACCGTGACTACGCCCGGGGGGTCGGCGACAAGCAGCACCTCGTTCATAGTAGGTGATTCTGGAGCGCCGACCATTACTGGATTTAGTCCTACGATTGGCCCTGCTGGGACTGACGTGACCATTACTGGAACAAACTTTGAATCTAATTCTTACAATAATAGAGTTGAATTTAATCAATCTCTTTCAGCGGTAACTTCCGGGACCAGCACGATGATCGCCACAACTGTTCCCTCGGCAGCCGCATCCGGTCGGATAAGTGTTGGCACGCCCGCAGGAACTGCTGTGAGCAGTGACTATTTCTTTATTCCCCCCTCCCCGTACACTGTTGCGGATGTCGAAGTCACTGGCCGAATGGCGATTGGAGAGGACAAGTTGGTCGCAATCACACAAGCCAATAAGATTGCCATAATCGTTTTCGATGGCGTAGCCGGGCAGCGGGTGAGCGTGGGGATGAGCGGGGTAACAATGGGCACAGCTGGCTGGTGGGACGTAGGCAGCGTCGCAATCTACAGGCCGAACGGTACAGTGCTACTTTCCCCGTTTGGCTTTACCACTGGGGGGAATGGCACGCCGACTCAGGTGCTGCCAGTCACCGGTACTTATTCCATCGTGGTTGATCCCTCCGACACGAACACCGGAAGTGTTACGTTGTCGTTGTTGGAAGATCTGGCTCTACAGATTGGTATCAATGGCCCACCGGTGACGCTGAACTTTAATCGCGTAGGACAGAATGCGCGGTTGACGTTTGATGGCACGGCTGGCCAGCGCGTGAGCGTAGGGATAAGCGGGGTGACCATCGGCACTGCCGGCTGGTGGGACGTGGGCAGCGTGGCGATCTACAAGCCGGATGGCGCAGTGCTGCTTTCTCCGTTTGGCTTTACCACTGGGGGAAATGGCACGCCGACTCAGGTGCTACCCGTCACGGGCACCTATTCCATCGTGATTGATCCTTATACCGCGAACACCGGCAGCGCCACGATAACTTTGTCTGCGGACGTGGCTGTACCGATCAGTATCAATGGCCCGGCGGTGACCCTCGACTTTAACCGCACAGGGCAGAATGCGTGGCTGACATTTGATGGCTCGGCGGGACAGCGGGTGAGCGTAGGGGTAAGTGGGGTAACCATCGGCACTGCCGGCTGGTGGGACGTGGGCAGCGTGGCGATCTACAAGCCGGATGGCACAGTACTACTTTCTCCGTTTGGCTTTACCACTGGGGGGAATGGCACGCCGACTCAGGTGCTGCCAGTCACAGGCACCTATTCCATCGTGATTGATCCTTATACCGCGAACACCGGCAGCGCCACAGTGACCTTATCTGAAGACCTCTCTCCTCCGATCAATATCAACGGTCCGGCGGTGACCCTGGACTTCCGGGTAGGACAGAATGCGCGGTTGACGTTTGATGGCACGGCTGGCCAGCGCGTGAGCGTAGGGATAAGCGGGGTGACCATCGGCACTGCCGGCTGGTGGGACGTGGGCAGCGTGGCGATCTACAAGCCGGATGGCGCAGTGCTGCTTTCTCCGTTTGGCTTTACCACTGGGGGAAATGGCACGCCGACTCAGGTGCTACCCGTCACGGGCACCTATTCCATCGTGATTGATCCTTATACCGCGAACACCGGCAGCGCCACGATAACTTTGTCTGCGGACGTGGCTGTACCGATCAGTATCAATGGCCCGGCGGTGACCCTCGACTTTAACCGCACAGGGCAGAATGCGTGGCTGACATTTGATGGCTCGGCGGGACAGCGGGTGAGCGCGGGGCTGAGTGGAATCACGATGGCACCGGGCTACTGCTGTGAGATAGGGACTGCCGCGATCTACAAACCGGACGGGACAGTTTTGCTTTCAGCTTTGACCTTCACCAACGGAGGCGCAGGAACACCGAGTCAAGTGCTGCCAGTCACAGGCAGCTATTCCATCTTGGTTGATCCCTACTACGCGAATGTGGGAAACATCACATTGACTTTATCTGATGACCTTTCGCCTTCGATGAGTATCAATGCCGCACCTCTGCCTTTGGACTTTAGCCGAGTAGGACAAAACGCTTACGTCAGCTTCAACGGTAATGCGAGTCAGCAGATCACTGTCAGAGTAGCGAACAATACTTTAGGCGACGTCACTGTGAAGTTGTTAAAGCCTGACGGGACTCAGCTCACCTCCACCGATTCGGCCAGCAGTAGCTTCAATTTGCCAACCCAGATACTGCCGGTGACCGGAACATACACAATCAGTATCGATCCACCGGGACCCAATACAGGTGGCCTGAGTTTGACCGTTGAGGATCCGTCTGGGGACTTGGCACTGAACAAGACTGCCACGCAATCGAGCACTAACTATAGTGGAACAGCCGATCGCGCGGTGGACGGTAACACCGACGGCAACTTCTGGGATGGATCGGTCACACACACGCAGGTCGAAGCGCAGGCGTGGTGGCATGTCGATCTCGGCAGCATTCAGACTATCAGTAGGATCGATCTATGGAACCGTACCGATTGCTGCAGTGAGGCTTTAACTGATTTTTATGTCTTCGTTTCAGACCAGCCGTTTGCATCTACGGATGTGACGGCCACGCAGAACCAGGCCGGCGTCTGGACCTATCACAACACCGGTCAGGCGCCAAGTCTGACCCCTGTACCCGTAAACCGCACGGGACGTTACATACGCGTTCAACTTGGCGGCGTCGAGCGTCTTTCGCTGGCGGAGGTACAGGTCTGGCAGTAACAGAAAGTACTCTGGCTAAACAATGGAGTCCTTAAAACGTCGTATGGAGTTACCCAGGCTATCAGAGTTAATTAGAGGCCCGATTCATCGATGGGAGAGAAGCATGAGCAAGCGCATCGTTAAGTTCCTTGCTATAGGACTCTGCGTCATCTTGGTGGCAGTGCCAAGCCTTTCTTTAGCAGCTCCGGCTAAGGCAGACAGAAAATCTGCTTACCTTCCGCGGAATACAAAATCGGCACTCAAGTCTAAGCGGACTAAGCGGCCTAGCACACGTCCCGTTCAAAGAACAACCAGCTCGGTCGGCCAAACTTCGACGTTGCTGCCCGACGGCCGTCAACTCCTGATTGGTGGTGAGGGAGAAGATGGCCCTCGCGCCGATGCGTCGATTCGTGACGCGCGAACAGGGGAGACATCTGCACTGCCTTCGGCGCTGCATGAGGCGCGTGCGTGGCACTCGGCCACGATGTTGCCTGATGGGCACGTACTTGTCGTGGGCGGAGTGGGCACTGACGGTCAAGTCCTCTCGAGCGCAGAGATCTTCGACCCTGAGGCCCAAACATTTGAAACGTTGCCGTCCGCAATGTTCTCCCGCCGTGCCTATCACACCGCTACCCTGCTCACCGATGGCCAAGTACTGCTTGCGGGAGGAATCTCTGACAAGCGACGGGCGACCAGTAAGGCGGAGCTTTGGGATTTCCAGACGAAAGCCACTATCAAGCTACCAACCCAACTCTCCGCGGCTCGTCAAAAACACCGCGCCACCTTGCTGCCGGACGGCAATGTGCTGCTTGAAGGCGGGGTTGATGTCAACGGAGACAATCTCGCAGTCGCCGAGCTATACAATACCGAGACTCGAGACTTTTACTTTACATCGCTCACGTCCGGACAAGATGATGTCGCTCCATTTCTTGCGGGTTCGTTGCCACGCGAAGGAGCCACGGACGTGGCGGTGGACAGCCTCGTTGCGCTGCGCTTCTCAAAACCGCTGCGCGCGGAAACAATCAACAGTAAGTCAGTAAAGCTCGTCGGGACGGAGGGGACGATAGCGGTCAAGATCGTCCCCGCAGAAAACGGCAGGCTCGCCTTCATTACTCCTAACGGTTCGTTGCTTTCTGCTGTCACCTATACCGTGACGATCGCCCTCGCTACAGATGGAACAAACGAAATTACGCCTGGCTCGGTCACCTTTACAACCAAGAAAAAGAACGGTGACAGCAACCAATCTCAGCCCGCGCCGGTTGCAAGCGATACTGATTGGGTACCGAATCCCGACAATCTCGGCGGTAACTGGAAGAGCAAGTTTGAAAAGTCACAGTGGCAGGAACTCGCTCACCTGCAGGCGGCTCCCGGCGAAACAGCTCTGGCCGGTCAGGTGTTAACGCTAAACGGGCAACCGCTGGC
>Ga0207685_10000068_pt1 | contig 27372 bp, 25 predicted proteins | sample LARL111metaG_FD_184350 | JGI IMG/M metagenome (GOLD analysis project Ga0207685, IMG submission 184350) | Corn, switchgrass and miscanthus rhizosphere microbial communities from Kellogg Biological Station, Michigan, USA - LAR L11-1 metaG... | ecosystem: Host-associated > Plants > Roots >...
ACGACGTTATCAGCAGATAAACATTTACGCCCCCCTGCGCGTCGAAATACTTCTCCTGCACCGTGGGAAAACCGAGGCGAAAGCCCGGACTGGGCCAGCCGTTATCTTCATCAAAGTAGATGTATGGACCCGACCGCGTCCAGATTTCCGAAGAGTAAGACAGCCCCAGACCTAGATCCAATCCGGAACGACCGGGCAATGAGAGCAATGACACTCCCCATTCGCAATCTCGCGTCAGCAGTTGATTGCCGGTTTGATTAGTTAGATCTACGCGCGCGGATGAGAGAGACGAAACGGCGCTCGATGCCGAGCCGGTTGGCGTGATCGTACCGACATCATTGATGAACTCGCCGCATTCATCGAAAGCGCGGCGGATCGCTTCGCGTCCCTGAGAAGGCACCATGCTCTCCCAGTAAGCCCAGCCACCGGTATCAGGACCGCGCAACAAATAAGTCTCGTAAAGATCGTAAACGTACCAGTGGTCACTGCGACTGCGCGCCGCATAATCGGAACTCTCAAACAAAGTCTTGCCCAGCTCGCGCGCGGCCATCACCATCGAGGTCTGACCTTTCGGATAAGCCGCACGCAGAATGTCGTACCAGTAGGCTTGTTCAGTCGTGTTCGGATAACGCGCTAAAGCTGCGTAGACAAACGTCTGCACGTATTGATCGTCGGCGATTGGTGGAGGCAGAGAGATCGCAGACTTCGGTTTGCTGATTGCTGATTTGAGCGAGTGGCTGAACTTGCTTATTCGACGAGCAGAACCATCCCTAACCAACGGAACAATGACACGGCTACTGGATCTGGCCAAGTTGTCAACGCGCCGAGTATTAAGCGCACCAATGAGCGTCGTTCCGGGGTCGCCGACTCTCTTGACATTGCGCGGCTCTAACGGAATGCGTGGCGAACGAAGCGAGGAAGGCAATGCCAGCGGCGCTTGCGGCGGTGCGTAATTCCTGCTGCGAACTTCATCCAGATTCGGCAAGTTTGCTTCCGGCGGACCCAACACACCCGCAGGCGCAGCCACCCTGCTGCCTCCACCGTTCGGAGAATTGCCTTGCGCATGGACTGTCGAGCTATTTCCAAATTTGATTGGCGCAATCGTTAACCAGGAAAGAATGAGAGCAAGGGAAAGAAACAGACTCGTCCACCGAACTAACCGCATCGGAAAACGGCGAGATGACCTCATGAGGACAACTCCTTCTCTTGGAAAACCAATCGGTTTGGGGGAAGGGGGATATCGCTTAAGTCAGCTAATGTCTCTGGCTGCGCCGGCGAGTTGTCTTGAGGCAGCTCGTGGAAGGTCAACCAACAACCATCAACTGCAAAGAACCTTGCAAGTGGCTAAAAACATACGCTCGGGAAGTGAGACTGTCAATAGAGAATATCTGGCACACTAAGGACCGAATCGAAATTGTTTTTTCCGAGTGTGGAAGCCTGCACAGTTAAAAACAAAAGAGCCGCAAATCGTCTTGCGGCTCTAATCTGTTGTGATTCCCGTTGAGGATAGCGGCTTACGTTCCCGTCTCCCAACTCGATAAATACTCAAGCTGCTCCGGCGTCAGGGTATCGATCGAGATTCCGAGCGAGCGCAGTTTCAAGCCTGCAATCTCCTGATCCACTTCCGGAGGCAGCAGATGCACGCCAGGTCCCAGCTTTCCTTTGTTTCTGACCAGGTACTCGACCGACAAAGCCTGGTTCGCAAAGCTCATGTCCATCACGCTGGCGGGATGTCCTTCGGCGGCAGTCAAATTGATCAAGCGCCCTTCGCCAAGCACGATGATGCGCCGGCTGTTGCTTTGAAGCTTGTATTCTTCGACGAAGGGCCTGACGTGCGTTGGCCCTGCAGACAACTCTCGCAATGCGACCAGATTCAGTTCAAGATCGAAGTGACCGCTGTTGGCGACAATGGCGCCGTCTTTCATCTTCGCGAAGTGCTCGCCGTCGATCACGTGACGATTGCCGGTGACCGTCACGAAAATATCACCGATGGCTGCAGCCGCGGCGATCGGCATTACGCGGAATCCATCCATGACTGCTTCGACGGCTTTAATCGGATCGATCTCGGTGACAACGACGTTCGCGCCCATGCCGCGCGCGCGCAACGCGAGGCCTTTACCGCACCAGCCATAACCAATTACGACCAGCGTTCGTCCGGCCAGGAGAATATTCGTCGCGCGAATTATTCCGTCCAATGTTGACTGGCCGGTGCCATAACGATTGTCGAATAAATGTTTTGTTTGCGCGTTGTTGACGGCGATGGAAGGGAAGCCGAGCACGCCGGCTTTTTGCATTGCCTCGAGTCGCACGATGCCGGTCGTAGTCTCTTCGGTGCTTCCGACCAGCTTCTTTGCAAGATCCGGTCGTTCCTTAATTAGAGTTGCAACCACGTCAGAGCCATCGTCGATAATGATGTCCGGCTCGAAGTCGAGCGCGGTGCGGACATGACGTCGATAGGTGTCGGTAGTTTCACCTTTAATAGCGAAAACCGGAATCCCGCAATCCGAAACCAGCGAAGCCGCCACGTCATCCTGGGTCGACAAAGGGTTCGACGCGATGAGAAGGGAATCAGCGCCCCCAGCCTGCAAAGCCCGAGCTAGGTTGGCCGTTTCGGTCGTGATATGCGCGCAAGCCACCAGACGCAGTCCCTTCAATGGTTGCTCGGCAGCGAAGCGTTCGCGGATCAAACGCAGCACGGGCATCTCGCGTTCGGCCCATTCAATCCGTTTCTTTCCCTGTGGGGCGAGGGAGACATCTTTTACGTCGTGTTCAATTGCGCGCATTGCACTACTCATTTTTATTCCTTCAGTGTCCTGGATTTGAAACTTGGCCGGGGCTAGATACCCGCCGCGGCGCGGAGAGCCTCGGCTTTGTCGGTCTGCTCCCAGGTGAAGCCATCCCCGGTGCGTCCAAAATGACCGTAGGCCGCAGTCGCTTTGTAAATTGGCCGGCGCAGCTTTAGTTCTTCAATGATCCCCTTGGGAGTAAGAGGGAAGTGCTCGCGAACGAGTTTTGCCAGCTTCGCTTCGCTGATTCTTCCGGTTCCATGCGTGTCGACGGAAATTGAAACCGGATCCGCAACGCCGATTGCATAAGCCAACTGCACCTGGCACCGATCCGCAAGGCCTGCGGCGACAATATTTTTTGCGGCGTATCGCGCCATGTAGGCCGCCGAGCGATCGACCTTCGTCGGGTCTTTACCGGAAAATGCACCGCCACCGTGCGGAGCATAACCGCCATAGGTGTCGACAATGATCTTGCGGCCCGTCAGCCCGGAATCGCCCTGCGGACCGCCGGTGACAAAGCGGCCGGTAGGATTGATGTGGTATTTCGTATTCTCGTCAATAAGATCCGCAGGCACGGTGTGTCTGATAACGTGCTCCAGAATCTCGGCGCGAAGTTGCTCGTTCGTTACTTCGGGTGCGTGTTGTGAAGAAATTACGATCGCGTCAACTCGAAAGGGGCGTCCGTCGCGATATTCAACTGTGACCTGAGACTTGCCATCGGGACGAAGATAGGGCAGCAGGCCGGACTTTCGCACTTCGGTCAGCCGCATCGCCAGCCGGTGGGCCAGTTCGATCGGCAGGGGCATCAATTCCGGAGTCTCGTTGCACGCGAACCCGAACATTAGACCCTGGTCGCCGGCGCCGCCGGTATCAACTCCCATGGCGATGTCCGGAGATTGCCGATGGATTGCCGAAAGCACGCTACAAGTGTCACAGTCGAAGCCATACTTCGCGCGGTCATAACCAATGTCCCGGATCGTCTCGCGGGCGACCTCGGCGTAATCAACCTGGGCCTTGGTGGTAATTTCGCCCGCCACGATTACCATGCCGGTTGTCAGCAAAGTCTCGCAGGCAACTCTTGAGGTTGGATCTACGGTCAGCGCCGCGTCCAGGATCGCATCCGAAATCTGATCCGCAATTTTGTCGGGGTGGCCCTCGGTAACCGACTCAGACGTAAACAGGAAGCTGGAATCGTGATTATTACCGCTCAACTCGAACTCCTTCTTAGCTCTTCCATAGAGCAAGACTCTGTTAAGTAAAAGACCGCGTACTGTAGCAACCGGCCACTTCGGATGTCAAGGAAGGCACTGGGGGCCGCCAACCCGGCGCATCATTCAAAACCGCGGTTTTGCTTAAGGATTAGCGGACAGGTACAACGGCTTTGCCTCAGAAACGCCGTCTGCCTTAAAAAGCAGATTGACAAAGCGTCATCAACTCGCTTGCACCAATCTGCGATCATCTCTTGGCCTTCAGGGGTCTTATCACACGATTTCTCAACTTCGTTGGTTAGGTTCCGTCCTTCGACCAGCAAAGCGTTGATAGCTTGTCGCGCCATGTCGAAGCGGTATTGACGGCGCAACTCTCGGATGATTGTTATTAAGCCAAGCGCGGCGATAACTGGCACAGATGATCCACGTAATGCGCCAATGAACGGAGGCGTAAGGAGAAATCACAATAACGAGGGTTACGACGGTGCTTATCATGACCAGCACCCGTGAGGTTGTAATCGAGCGACCGATCGCTTGAAGTTGATTCCGCATGTGTGCCAGCCTATCACTAACACGCTCGTCACTGACGCGAAAACCGCCGATCAGGTCTTTGAAAAGCAGTTGGAATAATCCAACGCGTTAATTTCTATAGTTTGGTTCAGAAATTGTTTTGTAAACACGATCAGAATTGCGATTGAGTAATCGCGAAAAGGCGCTGCTGGGGTTATTTTTATTGCGCGAAGTTTTTGCGGTTTATTAAACCGTGAATCTAATCGACACTATTTTTGCGAAAATCGCTAAAAAATGCTCTTGGCGGATCATTTGCGAAATACTGTGAAAGCTTTCAAAAGTAATTAAAGGCGCGAATATTGACTAAGTCATTGACTTAGTCCTACTATGTCACTGACATAGTTCTCTTGACTCTATTGACTTCAGAGAATTCGCTTAAATTAACGTTTAGAAAAGAAATTAAGACAAATTTCCCGGAATAGAAAAGTTCGCAGATTTCGCTCTTTTTATTTAGTTCTTTGAAAAGTTTTGGCCCTTTCGGGCCAAAAATGGCGGAGGAGGTGGGATTTGAACCCACGTGTCCTTGCGGATCAGCCGATTTTTAAGTCGGCCCCAGTTAACCGCTGTGGCACTCCTCCTCCCCCGCACTTAAAGCGCCCTTTAGCCACCATCGCGTTGGCGCGATGGTAAGGTTGAGCCGGAAAACCCTATCGCCTCTGGTGTGGAACTCTTTGGCGACCGCGTGGCTGCGTCGGAATTTTCGGACTTCCTTTTGCTAAAGGGCGCTTTCACTATAAGCCTCACAATAAATAAAAACAAGATTCAGTAGCGAAGTTGTCAACTTTTGATTTAGGTTCGTTCCTACTCGAAGGGATTCTACTACTGAATTGACTAATGCAGGTCGGACAAATCGCGCCGACATCCTGATGTCATTTGTCCGATAAAGGCAGTGCGCCGTCACCCGTGTGCCCTACGTCGCTTTCCGAATGGCTTTCGAATGTAACGGCGTTCTAAGGTAGAGGCTGGAATCTTCATGTCATCACTCACCCACTGACGCGCAGCTTCGCCGGGAGTGAAGCTCCGAGCGGCAACTAGTCTCCCGTACTTGAGAAAGTCCGACGATCTGTCCGCATAGACTCGTTTCTCATGCTCATCCCAGACATCTCTTTCAAACTGATCATAACCCGTCTGATTACTGTTTTTTGTGTATTGCTGGTAAAGCTCGTTATAGTCGGCCTGATATTCTTTTAGGAGCTCCGTGCGACTATGGCATTTCGCGCTGGCTTCAAACTTTAGCCATTGCTCGCGTTTTCTCTCTGCTACACCCGATTTCAGCCGTCGCGTCGAAACCAATTTTATATAGTCACAGAGGTCTCGCAAGAAGGCGCTCAAGAACGCCTTGTTTGGAGTTTGACCGCCATGTGTTAGTTGGTACGCCTCTTGTAGGATCGCGTCGATTCCCTCTGTAATGCCATCACGCAGGAATCTCTGAATGTACGCGCAAGCGGCCTCGATTTGCGAGTCGGCTAGAGCGGGATGTGCCTGATCATCTTCCAAGTAAAAAGTGGCTGAAGACGGCGAGCCGTTAATTCTAACTTCATACCTGACCCGCCTCTTGTTCCCGCGACGGTGCTCAACAAAGCAGGCAAACTCAACGCCGAAGCCGAGTACCTGGCCTTTTTGATGCACCGAGTCGATATCATCATTTGGTTTCTGTCTACTCACTGTAAGAATGCCACTGGCCGCGCTGCCTTCTGTAATTCTCTGGCCGCGATCTGCCTCAGTCGTTCCCTAACCCAACTCGATAGAGGCACACCGGCAAGCTCAGCTGCTTTCCTGAAAGCTTCCTTTTCCGGGCCTTCAAGCCGCACTAAAAGCGCCTCGTTTCGCCGCTTATCAGCATCTTTGGGCGGACGCCCACGTTTCGGTTTCTTCATGCCATTACTGTATCAACAAAAAACATACAACGCAAGGGCTCGTAACCTTGACTCGTATGTTATTCTGATATACAATAATCCTGTAAGATCGAGACATGAAAGGCCCTAACGGCGCGAACCGCTAGAGCCTCTTGAAAACCAAAACGCGATTGCTCGCATTGAGGCTTCCGACAAAGACATTGTGAGTCAATCGCCAACGAAAGGCAAGGATTCACAATGAGCGCACGCGAACAAAAAGCACTTGAGATAGCAGCAAAATCAAAGCTCACCCGCAAAGGCGATACGTGGCTAGTTCCTTCACAGGCTGGCACCAAGAAGAAGTACACGGTCGATCCTAATCCTCAAACACCGCATTGCACGTGCCCGGACTTTGAGGCCCGTCAACTTCGCTGCAAACACATCTTTGCAGTCGAGTACACGATCCAGCGCGAATACACCGATGATGGTCAGACCGAGACATTAACCGAAACCTTAACGGTCAAGAAAACCTACACGCAAGACTGGCACGCTTACAACAAAGCACAGACGAATGAGAAGGCCCATTTTCTCGCTTTCCTTTACGACCTTTGCAAAGGCATCGACGAGCCGATCCAAACATTTGGCAGACCTCGCTTGCCGCTCTCGGACATCATCTTTAGCGCAACGTTCAAGACCTACTCGACTGTGAGCGGTCGCCGTTTCGTGAGTGACCTGAGAGAAGCGAAGGCGAAAGGCTATCTGTCAAAGCTGCCGTCATACAATTCGATCTTTGATTACCTGAAAATGGAATCGCTCACGCCGTACCTGAAACAGATGATCGCGGACAGTAGCTTGCCGCTCAAGTCTATCGAAAAGGATTTTGCGATTGACTCATCCGGGTTTTCGACTACTCGGTTTGTGCGATGGTTCGATGTGAAGTATGGCGGTGATGAAAACTGGCACGACTGGATCAAGTTGCACCTTATGTGTGGAACGTCAACGCACATTGTAACGAGCGTAGAAGTGAGCCGCGCTTATCAGCATGACAGCCCGTATTTCAAACCACTGGTTGAGCAGACCGCCGCGTGTGGTTTCAAGATGAAAGAAATCTCAGCCGACAAAGCGTACCTGAGTGCAACTAATATTCATGCGTCGCTGAAGCAGGGCGCGATGCCTTACATTCCGTTTAAGGCGCGCAGCACAGGCCGGACAGGCGGTGAGGTATGGGCGAAGCTTTTCCATTTCTACAGCTTCAAGCGTGAAGAGTTTTTGCAGCACTATCACAAGCGCAGCAACGCTGAAACCACCTTCAGCATGATCAAGGCGAAGTTTGGCGAGCGGCTGCGGTGCAAAACCGAGACAGCGCAAATCAACGAGGCGCTTTGCAAGGTGCTGTGCCATAATCTCTGTTGCGTAATTCAGTCAATGTATGAGTTGGGCGTTGACCCGACCTTTGGAGTTGAGGCAGCTTGATGAGAAAAGTAAGAACGCCGCGAAGAAACATACAGCACTGGCCTTATGATAAGCATCGTTGACAATGATTACCACCCGGAATATTCTGGTTGCGAATCCGGGGGTTAACACTATGACGCCGATAAAGAAGAGACCTACTCGACGAAAGAGAACGAGGAGACGATCCGAGTCTTTGAGCATCGCCAAATGGGCCGCACTTCAAGAAGAGGCCAAGCGGGCTAAACAGGCTGCGGACATGGGCGAGTATCTTCCTGCTACTTTTTTTCAACCTCAGCCAGGAGACACGCTTCTCTCGTTCACTCTGCGAAGTGCGTTAGAGATCGGATTCGGGGTTATGAAATTCCGCTGGAAGGGAGTTGCCCCAATCTCATATCAGATCAATCGAGCCGTTTATGCGATTGCTCCTCAGCGGCCAGTGGAGGACGGTCCTGCACTTAACCTTATCGCACTAGGAACGGGTCTCTATGGTTTACGCTGCGTCTTAGAGAGCAAATAGCCTCACTAACAAAGCCAAAGGCGACAAGCTCCTGCCAGAGCCGTCGCCTAGTCTGAACGCTTCCCCGCGTTGCTGGTCGCATTCTACCCGAAAGAAAGGTAAACCAGCAATGGAAGAGTTTGGTAATCACCCAATATTCGAGATCCTATATCCCGACGATCGGCGCATTCGCATCTACGCCAATGGCATCGTTGAAGGAGCTGAGGGCCATTGCGGTATTGTGAACTCTATCGGCGTTCTAACCGATAGCATTCTCTTTACGCCTGAGATTCCCGGCGAGTCGCTTGTTGAGCGATATCGACGGATAGTCGCGCCACTAGAACGTTACTTCAGTAGATTATGGGCGAACCCCTCATCGCCGCATACGAATGCAAGTCCCTCCATATCCGCTGAGGGCGCTTCCGACTCTCCACCACCGAGCTGTCTAACCAACGCCATGCACCACGAACAGGCGACGGGCGAAAAGTAGATCAGTCGGTAAGCTTCGGAGGGCGTGGCGATGTCGTATTCCCATGCGCGGAAAACTGCAAAGCCGGGCGGCTTGTCGGTTGTGTCATATCTTAGTTGGGCTAGTTCTTTGACATGTTCAAGCGGATCGCCTTCGCGGGTGTTTTTCCTAACCCTGTACCAACTGGTTATGTGTTCCATCTTAGGCCGTGAGACTAAAAAATATCGTCGGCCTTAGATATCACGCACCGAGTCACTGACACAATAGCGAAAGGAGTATAGTACGAGTTGGGTGTTAAGCCGACTTTTGGAGTTGCGGCGGCTTAATGGCGGAATCCTTATATGAGCGATCACTCACAACGCGAATGGAATCACGCCAAGCTGCTAAGCGTTTTCACTGGCTGTCTTGTTGTCGTTGGAATCGTCTACGGCATTACTACAATTTTCCAGTTACGGAGCATGAACCAACAGGCCCGCTTGATGAGTCAACAACTGGAGATCATGAGAAGTGAGATCGAAGACACGAAGCTGTCCCGATCCGCCGATCTTATTCTCAGGTATGGTCAACTTCTTGACACGCAGCCAAACCCAAAACTCCGAATTGCCATTGAAAGCGGCAAGCCGATTCTAAAGGCACATGGCGGCAAGTTTAGCGCGGACGAATTAGAGAGCTATCTCGGTATTTTTGACAGTCTCAACGATCTCTACGAGAAGGGCATGATCAATAGGGATTTATTCTATAACGAATACTCTTACGACGCCGTCAAGCTCTCTGATAATCCTGAGGTTCAGTCATATCTGAAGGACATCAGAAAAGAGGAGGCCGACTTTTATATTGGCGTTGACGACCTTGCTCAGAAGATGAAAGTCTACCCAAACCCCGCCCTGAAACACTAGAGTTGGTTCGATAGACTTTTCGTACAACCAACTGACTTTATGTACAGACCGCCACATTTCGGCCAAAGCTGGTACAACATAATATGTATTATCAGACGCGGACTATCAGTGCCGGCGCGATGTGCGGCTTTTGATGAAACTGGTTCCCCAGACTTCCCTTCCAGGGCGCAGCGTGCGCGTTGTTGGAGTACGAAGGCATGTAAATATGAAGGGCGGGCATTGTGCGACGATAGTCGGAGAGTAAGGTGTGGTCGCTTTATCGTGCCGAGGAACGGATCGTTTCAGGATAAGCGCGCTTGACGTGGGTATGCGGCTAACCTAAATTGCTAACTTCCGTAAATTGGCTAAAGTGAGTCGACAAATGCCTGTCAGGATTGAAAACCAATATTCAGGAAAACTGCCGCGGAATGCTGTCGATGTCGCAGAAAGCGCGATTGCCAGTGTGCCGCGTGAGCATCTGCGCGGAGTCGAGCGCCTAAGGCTGGTGAGCTCTGTTCTTGAGCCGCGCGCGAGGATCGCGGCCAAAGGAAACGAGTTGCCCGGGCTTTATCACCCCCGACAGGGTACGCAGGGGGCCTGGTTTGAAGTCGCCATCGATGCCCTGATTCCTCCCAACAAACCGTTTCATAAAAAGATCATTCCGCGGCTTTCCTTCAAGGGGAATCTCGCGGGCGTGATCTTCTCTCTGGTCGGGCAGCATTATTATTTGACGCTCAGGCACTCAGTTAAGCGCGGCCAAATCGAGCCGGCGGTGCGAGCGTATGTAGAGAAACAGCTTAAGAGCTGGAACGAGCAACAACATCGGTTCCGGGCCAAGCTCTTCAAACCAATTCAACCCGCGCTCGAGCGATGGAGTAGGTCGCTGGCAAAGAAGGCCGCTCAGGAAAAAAAGAAAAAGGGATAAGAGCCAGGCACGCGCATCCTTACGGCGCCGACTTCACGTGCGATGATCAAATGTCCTCGCCCATGGCTTCGGCCGCCGCGTTTAGGGCTTCAAATAATTCGTCGCCGCTTACGCGAGACTTCTTGAACTTCACTTCCACTTTGAATTCCCTTCCCGGCGGTTCATATCGATAGACATAAGGTTCTGACGCGCCGGTGGGATCGACGTAAGCGCGCCGGGCTTTGCGCGCGCCGTCGCGCGTCAATCCCTCAGCGGCGATTTGCTGGGCCATGGCCATCATCGATTCATCGTCAGGCTGGCGGACGATTTGAAGGAGAACCGACTTTGATGAGATTTCTGCTTCTCTGCATATTTCTCGAATCGATTCCGGGAGCGAAGCTATCGATAGTGCTTCAGTGACCGTGCTTCTGCTCTTGCCAACTTTTCGCGCCACGTCTTCATGTGTGTAGCCGAAGCGATCGCAAAGCGCGCGGAGCCCGTCGGCCTCTTCCCAGGGCGTCAGATCCTTGCGTTGCATGTTTTCGATCAGCGCGATCTCAGCGACGGCGCGATCGTCAACGTCCATCTCAATACAAGGTAGTTCCGTCAGGCCCGCTTCCTTTGCCGACCGCCAACGCCGCTCGCCGGCGATAATCATCCAGCGACCCATCATCGTCGGCTTTACAAGCAACGGCTCCAACACGCCTTTTTCGCGAATCGAAGCGGTGAGCTCGGTCAGATCGCCGATCTCGGTGCGCGGCTGGTCCGGATTGGGATCGAGTTTGTCGATCGGAATCAAGCGACCGACGTGACTCGGTCCGAGCTGGGTTAACTCCTCAACGTAATGCGCGTCGTGGCGCATGCTTACTCCTGCAGGAAGGCCTCTTCTAGACACGGCTCATTACCTCTTCGCAAAGTTTTTCATATTCGACGGCGCCCGAAGATTGGGGCGCGAAAGTGAAGATCGATTCTTTATAAGCCGGCGACTCTTCCAATCGCACGCTTTTCGTTATGACGGTCTTGAATAGTTTAGGACCAAATACCCGCCGGATTTGTTCGAAAACTTCTTTGCCCAAAGTTGTTCGCTTGTCGTGCAGGGTCACCACGACGCCGAGGACTTCCAGACGAGGATTGGGACGGGCCTTGACCTTCTCGATCGTCTCCAATAAGTCGTCGGTGCCTTCGAGAGCAAAATACGACGATTGAATCGGAATCAGTACATGGCTCGAAGCCACCAGTGCATTTACCGTAATCAGCCCGAGCGTGGGCGGCGTATCGATAACAATGACCTTGTAGCGTTGCTTCAATGGCTCGATTCGATCCTTGAGGCGGAACGGCGCGTCAAAATCACCTACCAGTTTGGATTCCAACTTCGCCAGGCTGATGCGTGCCGGAACAATGTCCAAACCTTCGACCGGCGATTTATATACCGGCAGTTCGACTCCGTCCTGCCCGTCCATCATCAAGTCGTAAGCGGAACGCTCAATCCCCAGCGGATCCAGGAATGAGATTGAGCTATTTGCCTGGGGATCGAGATCGAGTAAGAGAGTCTTTGTTCCACGTCTGGCGAAGGCCGCCGCCAGGTTGATCGCGGTAGTAGTCTTGCCGACTCCACCTTTCTGGTTAGTAATCGCGATTATCACTCTTGGTTTCTTGTGAGCACATGAAGATTCGAACTCTACATTGTCAGGTCGCTGGCATCGCCAATGACCTCTGGCCATTCTTCTTCTTCGCTGATTCCCTCTTCCGAAACCTCTTCGTCGTCGGTGGTGATGGTGTTGCGCGACGCCTTGATGACTTCAGCATCGACAAAAATCGGGCAGTCTGCGCGCAAGGCGAGAGCGATCGCATCTGACGGTCTCGAATCCAGCCGCATGGCGTCGCCATTCTCAGCCGTCATTTCAATGACCGCGTAAAATGTATTGTCGCGCAACGAAGTAACAACGACGCGATCGACTTTCAAGCCCAATTCAACAATCAGGTTGCGCAGGAGATCATGCGTCATCGGCCGCGGCGGAGCGATCTTTTCGATTTCCAGCGCAATCGCATTTGCCTCGTAGGCCCCGACCCAGATGGGCAACATAGTTTCGCTATTAACGTCCTTCAGAATGATTATGGGCGTTCCGCTGTTGGGGTCCATCATCAACGCGCGAATCTTCACCTCAATTTCCATAATCACACCTCACTTGCTCCCCTTTGTTCTCCTTCAGCTCTCGCAGATTGCTTCGCCATATAGGCTGTTTACTTTTGCTTCCGTGATTCGAATCCTGGCAATTTCTCCCAACCTGGCACTCTGTGCTGGAAAGTTTACCACTTTATGGCAAGTCGAATGACCGGTCAGGTCACAATCGCTCCTGGAGCTGTGGCCCTCGACCAGCACTTCGACTTCCCTGCCGACGTAATCTCGATAAGTTTGCCGCTGAATTTTCTTTTGCAGGGCTTCAAGTACGGCAAACCGCTCAGCCTTTTGCTGTCGCGTAACGTTATCACTCAGGTTCGCTGCCGGCGTGCCGGGCCGCTCCGAATATTTAAAAATATAGAGTGCGTCGTATTCCACTTGCTCGACCAGCTTCAGCGTTGCCTCAAAATCCTCGTCCGTTTCGCCGGGAAAGCCGACAATAATATCACTGGTAATTGCGATCCGGCGCTGCGAATTTTTGATGGCTGCGATTCGCCGCAGGTAATCGCCGGCTGTATGTCCCCTTCGCATGCCGCGTAGTATTCGATCGCTTCCCGATTGCACGGGTAGATGGACCCAGTTACAAAGGCTCTGGTGCTCGTCGATGGCGGCGACGATATCGGAATGAAAATCACGAGGAAACGAAGTCGTGAACTTAATTCGTTCGATTCCAGTGGCTGCAACAGCGCGCATTAAGCGCGAGAACGGCGTCACTCCGTCGAATCCTTCCAAACCCACGTCAGATGCCGGGCGATAGCTGTTAACGTTTTGGCCGATCAAGTGAATCTCACGATAGCCAAGACTGCGGAGTTCGCGCACCTCGTTAATGATCTCAGCCGCGATGCGGCTCTTTTCACGGCCGCGCGAAAACGGCACGATACAGTAGGTACAAAACTTGTTACAGCCCTCGATGATGGGAACAAACGCGACATACTTTGATGAGCGCGACTGTGCGGAGACCTCCCACCTATCCTGCGGGCCGCGTTCATCCAGATCGATTACCTGCGGGTCCCCTTTCAAGGCGCGATCAATCAAGACCGGCAAACGATCCGTGGCCCTGGTACCGGCGACGATATTGACGGAAGGACTGTTAGAAAAAATCGTGTCGCCCTCGAGTTGAGCGACACAACCCATAACCCCGACTACCGGCTCGTTGCCCAGGCGCTGCCGCCGTACCTCGCCGATCCGGGTGAAAACTTTGTGGGCGGCGCGCTCGCGGACGGAACAAGTATTGAACAACACAACATCGGCCAACGCCGGCGAATCAGTCAGATTGTAACCGGCGTTTTGCAGGCGTGTTTCCGCACGCTCGCTATCGGCAACATTCATCTGGCATCCGAAGGTCTCGATGTAAACAGTTGCTTCCATCTGTATTTCACGCGTCGGGCAAAGTCTAGCAGATACCGGGAGATTCTTGCTATTAACGCATGTTCGAATCTGTTCCCTGCACCGCGATGCTTCCTTGACCGTGATCGAAACTCCCGGTAGTATCAGCCCCTCGTTCTATGACTCCCAACATGTAACGATCGGAGAACTCACTATGTCATTTAACAAGATCATTCTGGTTGGCAACCTGGGACGCGATCCGGAGCTGCGCTATACGCCGCAAGGGACTCCCGTCTGTAGCTTTAGTCTGGCGACAAATGAAAAGCGTCGCGATCGCGCCACCGGTGAAAACACCGACATCACCACATGGTTTCGGGTGACGCTTTGGGGACGCCAGGCCGAGACGGCGTCGCAGTACCTCACCAAGGGACGGCCGGTGTACATCGAAGGCCGTCTGCGCGTCGAGGAATGGACTGATCGAGATGGAAAGCAGCGACACACGCTCGAGGTCCATGCCACCGACATGCAATTCATCGGCGGTGGCCGCAGCGAAGATGCGGGGGCGCCTCCCAATGCCAGAGCAGCTGCCGCGGGAGAACCGATGCCGGCCGCGCCTGATTTGACCGATGATGACGTGCCCTTCTGATCTCGCCAGGTTCCAACTGACGAGCGGAGCGTCAATCCGATTTCCACTGACCGAATTTGCGGAGTTTCTGATAGCGCCGCGATAGTCGTTCCTGGACGCCTGTACTCTCGGACTCTGCGAGCTTCGCGCAGAGAGCTGAGTCCAGAAGCGCCGCAGCTTCATCGTGAGAAGTGTGTGCGCCTCCCTTCGGTTCCTTGATCACTTGATCGACGATCCCGAACCGGTGCAGTTCCTCAGCGGTGAGCCGCAACCCTTCGGCCGCTTTTGCTGCCTGGCTCGAATCCTTCCAAAGAATGGCGGCGCAACCTTCCGGTGAAATGACTGAATAGATCGCATTTTCGAGCATCACAACCTGGTCGCCAACTCCGATCGCCAGCGCCCCGCCTGAGCCGCCTTCGCCGATCACGGAGACAATAACCGGCACGGTGAGTTTTGCCATCTCGCGCAAGTTGTAGGCAATGGCTTCCGCCTGCCCGCGCTCTTCAGCGTCGATCCCGGGATATGCGCCCGGGGTGTCGATGAAACAAAAGACGGGCCTTTGAAATTTTTCGCCCAGCTTCATCACCCGAATGGCTTTGCGATAGCCTTCCGGTTTAGGCATCCCAAAGTTTCGATATTGACGTTGTTTGGTATCGCGGCCTTTCTGATGTCCCACGATTACAACCGGCAACCCATGGAAACGCGCAAAGCCGCAAACCATCGCCGGATCGTCCGCAAACCGGCGATCGCCGTGGAGTTCTACAAAGTTCTCGAACATCCTTTCGATGAAATCGTTGGTGTGAGGGCGTTCGGTATGTCGAGCCAACTGCACCCGCTCAAACGCAGTCCTCGCGCCGATTCCGCTGTTTTGGTTTTTGGCCATCGGTCTAAGCGCCGGCGGCGCGCGCGATTGTTCCCGCCTCCCAGGCGATCTCGCAACCGAGATCCTGCAGGGCTTTCTCCAGATTTACGCTACCTTCAACTCTCAACGACGGATGGACTCGCATTCTAACCAGGCTACCGTCGACTTCCAGCTCCACGAAAACCTCGCAGTTGCCTCTCGATCGTTCCAGAATTTCCGAGATGCTCCGACATAAAAGAGCAGGTTGCTCCCTTTGCGGCAAACGAATCACCAGCTCCTGTGCCTTTCGCTGAACAGCTTCGTCGAGCGCGAGCACATCATCCGCGAAAACCGTCGGTGGACCATCTTCGGCAATTTCAACCTTACCGGTAATTAACACGGCTGAATTGTCCTTCAGCCGTGCTTCGTTTCTGCTGAATGATTCCGGCCAGAGTACGCACTTTACCGATCCGCCCTGGTCTTCCAGCCGTAGAATGGCAAAGCGACTTCCCTTCTTGGTAGTGCGAAACTGCAAATCGCTCACCAGGCCGCCGATCCGCACTGCCGAACCAGTCTCCAATGAACTTAGATCCAGAGTAGACACGGCGCTCAAATTGGAAATCGCGCTCACATAGTTATCCAGTGGATGGCCCGTAATATAGAAGCCGAGCGCCTTCTTTTCAGCCGCTAACATCTCTGCCGGCGTCCAGGCGTTCGCCGGCGGCATCGTTACCTTTTCCTCGGGTGATTCAGGCGCGGCCGCTCCGAATAACTCATTTTGTCCCAGCAGGCGGGCGCGCCTCGTCCGGGCAGATCGCGCCAGAGCTGAGTCGATCGCAGTAAAAAGTTGGGCCCTCCAGGTTTCTGACGGGGCAGATTCTTCTTTAAGAGAATCGAAAGCTCCGCCGCAAACCAGGCCCTCGAGCACGCGTTTATTAATTGAGCCTTCCTCGACTCTCTCGGCGAAATCGAACAATGATCTGAACCGGCCTCCCTCTCTCGCTTTGGTGATTGCCTTAACACTGGTCAGACCAATTCCTTTGATTGCCGCCAACCCATATCTGATCGCGCCTTTGAGCGGAGTGAACCCGGCATCACTTTCATTGACGTCCGGAGGCAGCAGCCTGATCCCTTTGCTGCGCATCTCCTTCGTGTATTTAAAGACCTTGGCAGTATCTTCGATTTCGTTCGAGAGTACGGCGGCATAGAAGTGTTCGGGAAAGTGAGCCTTCAGGTAAGCGGTCTGGAAAGCGAGATAAGCGTATGCGACGCTGTGGGCTTTCGGAAAACCGTAGTCAGCAAACTGCTTCATCAGCGAGAAGATCTGCTGCGCTTTGTCGCGCTTTATGCCGCGCCCGACCGCCCCATCAATGAATTTTTGCTCCTGCAGCGCCATCTCCTGGCGGTTCTTCTTGCCCATGGCTTTCCGAAGGCTGTCCGCTTCAGCCATGGTATAACCGGCCAGCTTCTGCGCCAGCTGCATGGCCTGCTCCTGGTAGACGATCACGCCCTGCGTGCTGTCGAGAATCTCCTTCATCTCCGGGACAATGTACCGAATGCTCTTCTTGCCGTGATGCCTAAGAATAAAATCGTCGACCATGCCCCCGTCGATCGGTCCCGGCCGATACAGAGCGTTAAGGGCGGCCAGATCGTCAATGCTCTTGGGTTTAAGCTTGCGGCAAATGTCCTGCATTCCTGAGGATTCAAACTGAAACACCGCATCCGTGCGGCCCTCGGCAAACACTTGCATAGCCGCCTCATCGTTAAGCGATATCTTTCCCCACTCTAAAGCAATGTTAAGCAGGCGCTTTATACTGCTTAAGCAGTCGCTTATAATGGTAAGCGTATTAAGCGCCAGGAAGTCCATTTTTAAGACGCCAACCTTCTCGAGGTCGGTCATCTCGTATTGAGTCGTGATTTCGTCCCGGCCGGAGACGGCGATTGGAATGATCTCCTCGAGAGGTTCGGGTGTGATGACGACGCCGGCCGCATGAACCGAGGCATGGCGGGCGCACCCTTCCAGCCTTCGCGCCAGATCAATTACCTCCTGAACCTGCGGACTGGCTTCCATTGCCTTCCTGAGTTCAGGTACTTGTTCAATTGCCTGCTCTATGCTGACGTTTCGGCCACGGACCGGCGGCGGAATCATCTTTGAAATTCGATCTACCTCGGCGTAAGGCATATCCAGCGCGCGGCCGACGTCCTTAATCGCTGCGCGCGACGCCAATGTTCCAAACGTGACAATCTGGCAGACGGAATCGCGACCGTAAAGGTCGGCCACATGATTGATCACGGCGCTGCGACCGCGAACGCAGAAGTCGATGTCGATATCCGGCATCGAAATTCGATCCGGATTCAGAAAGCGTTCGAAGAAAAGGTCGTACTTTAAGGGATCGATGTCAGTGATCCCGAGGCAGTAGGCGACCAGCGAGCCTGCCGAAGATCCGCGGCCGGGTCCAACGGGGATGCCATGCTCTTTGGCATACCGAACGAAATCCCAAACGATAAGGAAATAGCCGGAGTAGCCCATGCGTTTGATAACGCTCACTTCATGAGCCAGCCGCGCCTCGTACTCAGACTCCGAATGACGTAGTTCTCCGCGCTGCCTTTCCAGGCCCCAGATAGTTGCCGTCCGCGTCTGATAACCGTCGCGAACAACTTTCTCGAAGTAATCGTCAGCGGAAAGCCCGGCTTCAGAAGCTGGAATGGGAAAATTAGGAAGAAACTTCGCGTCCTTTGGAAGCTTTAGATCGCATCTTTCGGCAATCTCAATTGTACGCTGGAGAGCCTCCGGCAGTTCTTCACCGAATAAGTTCCACATCTCTTCCGGCGAACGAACATAAAAATTCGGAGTGCCATAGCGCAAACGATTCGAGTCACTGACTACTTTGCCGGAACCAATGCAAAGCAAAATGTCATGCGCCCGCGCATCGTCGGCGTTGAGATAATGTGCATCATTGGTGGCAACCAGAGGAATTTCCGTGCGCCTGGACAGCTCGACCAAGGGCTTGCGGATGCGGGCCTGCGGCTCCAAACCGTGCTCCTGAATCTCGAGGAAATAATTTCCTTTCCCCATGATCTCCTGGAATTCAATCGCCGCGGCGGCAGCGTCATCAAACCGATCACGCGCCAGCATTGCCGAAGGAACTCCGGACATACATGACGAAAGCGCAATCAACCCCTTGCTGTGTTGCGCGAGCAATTCCTTGTCGATACGAGGTTTGTAATAGAAGCCTTCGGTGAAGGCTTTCGAGGTAAGCCGCGCCAGATTTCGATAGCCTTCAAAGTCTTTGGCCAGGAGAATCAGATGGTAGTTCACTTTTTCTCCGGGTGTGCCGCGGCCAGTGCGGTCCTTACGGCTGCCGGCTGCAACGTACGTCTCACAACCGATAATCGGCCTGATTCCCTGCTCTTTCATTGTGTTGTAAAACGAAATCGCGCCGTACATATTCCCGTGGTCGGTCATCGCGCACGACTTCATTCCAAGTTCATTCAGGCGGTTCGCCAGCGGATTGATTTGGATTGCGCCGTCAAGCAGGCTGTAATCGGTGTGGAGGTGCAGGTGAACGAAATCTTTGCTTGCCATGATTACCGAAAATCGGAGCGGAGAATGTGCAGAAACTTCTGCCCCTTACCGGGAGGTCTGACACTATATCACGCGGGCAGTGGAATCAAGTAAACAACATCTTGCATTTTTCCGTGGTCATTCCCATTCGATGGTACTGGGCGGTTTCGAGCTGATGTCGTACACAACTCGATTGACGCCTTTCACTTCAGAGACGATGCGCGATGAGATTTTGGCGAGCAGATCCTGTGGCAGGCGCGCCCAATCCGCAGTCATGCCATCGACGCTGGTGACGGCCCGAATTGCGATGACCTGTTCGTATGTCCGTTCGTCTCCCATAACGCCGACCGTGGAAATTGGGAGCAAAACAGCAAAGGCTTGCCAGACCGCCTCGTAAAGGCCTGCCAGGCGCAACTCTTCGTCTAGGACTCGATCTGCGGCGCGCAATAAGTTAAGCCGTTCCTCGGTAACTTCGCCGAGAATCCGCACCGCCAATCCCGGCCCGGGAAAAGGATGACGATTCAGGATCTCACCGGGAACGCCGAGTTCCCCTCCGATTAAGCGGACTTCATCCTTGAACAATTCACGCAGCGGCTCGATCAGTTTGAGCCTCATGCGTTCAGGTAGACCGCCCACATTGTGGTGACTCTTGATTACCGCCGATGGTCCGCGCACCGAAACAGACTCAATAACGTCGGGATAGAGAGTTCCCTGCACCAGGAAATCTACATCGCCGACTTTTTTTGCCTCTTCCTCAAACACATCAATAAATTCAGCGCCGATGGTCTTGCGTTTCTTCTCGGGGTCGACAATGCCCCTGAGCTTCGTAACGAAGCGCTCGCGGGCATCCACGCCGCGAATATTCAATTTCATTTTTTGCTGCAGCAGCAGTAGCGTCGTTTCGAACTCGCCGTCGCGTAACAGTCCGTTATTCACGAATATGCAGGTTTGCCGATCTCCAATGGCGCGATGCACCAGTGCCGCCGCGACCGACGAGTCGACGCCGCCTGAGAGTCCACAAATAGCTCGCCCCTTATCGCCCAACAGTTCGCGAATGCGGCCGACTTGCTCGTCGATTGTCGCCAAAGGGGTCCAATCGCCGTGGCAGCGACAAATATTGAAAAGAAAATTGCGAAGAATTTGCGCCCCCAGAGGCGTATGCGCCACTTCAGGGTGAAACTGCACGCCATAAGTTCGCTGGTTCTCGTCTTCGAAGGCATTCATGGCGTCTTCGGTCCTGGCGGTAACTCTGAATCCTTCCGGCGGCGAGGTAACGTGGTCGCCATGGCTCATCCACACGTCCATCTCTTTCGGGAGTCCCGCGAACAGTTGGCTTGATTGATCGAGTACTGTGAGCCGGGCATAGCCATATTCCCGCCGGCTTGAAGGCTCGACTGCCCCACCCAGATCGTGAGCAATCAGCTGGAAACCATAGCAAATGCCCAGCATCGGACAATCGGCGAGATCCATTGAACGGATTCGCGTGCGCGGCGCCCCGGCCGCATAAACCGAGGAAGGACCTCCTGAGAGAATCAATCCCTTTGGCTGATGGGCGCGTATTTCCTCAGGTGTGGCGCTGAACGGAAGAATCTCGCAATAAACGCCGGCTTCGCGGACACGCCGCGCGATGAGCTGAGTGTATTGGGCACCGAAGTCAAGTATGATGATGGTTTCGTGATGGCCGTTAAGATTCAAAATAATAAAACCCCCGCGTGTGACCGGACGTCATAGCGTTAGTCTTTTTGATTTTCGCAATTATAGTTGGGAGTTTGAGATTTCCAAATAGATCGATAGTTTTAAATTTGACGAATGGTCGATTTGAATCGAAACAGGCAGGGGCGGATCCCATTAAGAGTTTTTTCCCTTCTCGCATTTGCTGCGTTGATATCCGTGCTGAACGTCGACAAGATTCTTTGTTTGGCCGGCAACGGTGACTCAACAAATCAAGTCGCATTGTCACAGCCTCTCACCGTAAAGTGGCGCTACGACTCTGACCAAACAACTGATCTAACTCCCGCAACCGACGGAAATCGAGTCTATCTTCCCCTGATCGGTGGAAGCATCGTGTGCTTAAACGCAAACAACGGTCAGTTGCACTGGAAATCTGATGAAGGGGGCGCCATCTCCGCATCTCCGGCCGTCGATGAGCGCAGCGTATACGTGGCCACTCAGCCCGAGAATACCGCCGACGCGCAGCACCGTGGCGATTTGCGGGCGCTCAGCAAAGAAACCGGCGTCACGATCTGGATGCGAACCCTGCAGGCGCCGCTGCGCGGAGGTCTGGTTGCCGGCAGCGAAGCGATCTTCGGTGGGGCAACCGACGGCAGAGTGCAGGCCTTTGACAAGCGAACCGGCAGAACGCTTTGGGCCAATCAATACTCATCGCCCTTTTCCAGTCAACCACAACTCTCCGGCGATCGACTTTATTTGGGAGCTGAAGATGGTATGTTGCTCGCAGTCGATCAGAAAAGCGGCCAGGTCGCCTGGCGATATCGAACGCATGGTCCTGTTCGCGGTCCCGTAGCGATCGTCAACGGCGTCGTTTACTTCGGCTCAGGCGATGGCTACGTGTACGCTTTCAGTGAATCGCGCGCGCACTTGCTCTGGCGCAGAAGAACCGGGGCGGGGGTCCAGGCCGTCGCGGCAGTCGAAAGCGGTTTGCTTGTCGCCTCGCTGGATAATTTCGTTTATTGTTTTTCCCTGAACGGCGGTCATCACATGTGGCGGCAGCAACTGCCGGGACGCATTGCGTCGCAACCTGCCACGGCCCGCGACGGAGCGCTGTTCACGCCGCTTTCAAGTGACAGCGCCATTGTGTTGGGATTAACTAACGGCAAGCCGGTTAATACTCTTCCGGTAGGCGAAGACAACAGCCGTAGTGCTTCACCAATAATTGTTGCGCATCTTGTATTAATTACGACGCCGCGTGGGCTTCTGGCCTTTGCTGGCCCAACGAAGCCCTAATGACTGGTCCGAGGATGTTAGGCTGGACGACGCCTTAGAGAGGCGACCAGTCGCGACCCGAGCCCATGAACAACGTAGGCGGTAACGAGAATTAGCAGCACCCACCGAGAATACAAGTAAATAAGACCAGCCAGCGCAATTACACCTATGACTAAGCGCGTGTTGCGGCTGCCCGTTCCGAGCGACTTCAGGCTGGTGAACCGCATAGTGCTGACCATCAGTATGCTGAGGAACCCCACCAGTATCATCATCGAGATCGAAAAGAGTTGAATATGCGGCGGCGAGTACTTGATGGGCGCGGGGGCAAAGTGAACGATTGCGGCGATCATTCCACCCGCGACGGGAATGGGAAGACCAACAAATCCCTTCTTGTCCACTTTCGGCGTTCCCTCCGCGATAAGCCTTGGCCGGGAAGCCTGCACATTGAATCTCGCCAACCGAAAACCACCACAGATCAGGTACATGAAGGAAAGAAACCAGGCCAGCTGTGAAACGTTACTCAGGTTTTCGAGCGAAGTTCCGTAACCCCACACGTAGGCCAACACTGCAGGCGCGAGGCCGAATGAAACCACATCCGCGATTGAATCCAGTTGAATCCCGATCTCGGTAGTACTCTTCGTCATGCGCGCGATCCTTCCATCCAGGATGTCGCAGAGCAAAGCCCAACCAATGGCCATTGCCGCATGATCAAAGTGAATCGTCGCCTGCTGAATATTTGCAGCCCCGCCGATACCGAGGAGGCGGAAACCGCTCATTGTCGACATCAGCGAATAGAACCCGGCAAAAAGATTCAATGCCGTAAAGATCGACGGAATTAAGTAGACGCCCTTTCTTAATCCGCGCCGTTCCGGCGCGTCTTGCGTGGGTCGCGGCCCTCTCTCTGGTTGCAAGCGTGGAAAACTCATCAGATTAACAAGCGGGCTATTGGGGTCACGCCTCCTCGGACACGCATTCCCTCTTTCACGAGCAGCTCGGCGCGCGCGTTTATTGTCAGGTCAGTTCGCGAACCGAACTTGATCATGCCAAAACGCTCGCCGATGCGAATCGAATCACCTTTATTTTTCCAACACACAATTCGCCGGGCTAACACGCCGGCGATTTGGGTGCACCCGACTGTGAAACCATCGCCCTCAATTAACAGGGCATTATGTTCGTTCTCCAGCCTTGCCTGATCACTCATGGCGTTCAGAAACTTGCCCCTGGAATAACTGATCCGGGTAATCTTTCCACTAACCGGCGAACGATTCACGTGCACGTCGAGCGGCGAAAGAAAGATACTCACAAGAAGGTCACGGTTGTTCTCACCTGACTTAATCAAGGTTATTCGGCCATCTGCCGGAGCCACTACGATTCCCGGCTCAAGCGGCGGCGTCCTTTCAGGATCGCGAAAAAAGTAGATCATGAATGCCGCCACGGCCAGAAGAATCATTGCCGGCAGCCAGGAGCCCAGCGCCAGCGGGGCGATGGCCAGCACGATCGGCACAACTACAAATGGAATTCCTTCACGAACCACGATAGCGTGTCTACGGCGCGACCAGTCAACCGTCCTTCTTAGCGAAGGCTCAATAGTCTCAAACGAAAACACTGATTTCGTCAAACCGAAATGTTATGGAGCTGGTCATTGATTAGACGATACGGCCTTGTATTAAGGGAAAACGGGGACATTCGCGCGGACGTGCCCCCGTCGACATTAAATCGATTAATTAGGAAATTCAGCTCAGTGCGCTGTTTTCACGCTCTGCTCGTGCTTGAGCATGATTGAATACATCTGGTCCTTTAGTGCCAGCTTCTTCTTTTTCAGAGTAATCTCTTCCAGTTGCTCTTCATCGCTCGGATATGAAAGCGCGGACAACTCACTCAAACGGGCTTCGTAACGGCCGTGTTCCCGAGCAAGCTCCCGAAATTCGGGGTTGCTCGTCATCAGTTCCTCTTTCAAGTTATCCGCCTGTGTCATTTCCATATCGACAGGTCTCCTTTCAAGTAGCCGAGTTGGCAAGGAATTGTAAAGCGGGTACAGCGGACGGGTCATTTCGGCAAAATGTTAACCCAGCAATACGCTGAAATCAAGGCTTCGGTCGCAGGTTTTTGGACATAATGAGAGCGTCCTCGGGCGGATTTGCATAATATCGTTTTCTCCGGCCTGCCAGATTGAAACCACAGTGTTCGTAAAGCTTTTGCGCAGCGCGATTCGAAGCTCTCACCTCGAGGAAAGTGGCGAGACAATTCTGTTTGGCGCCTGCGAGAAGAGCGCCGTTCAGCAGCCGCGAGCCGATTCCCATTTTTTGAAATTCCGGCCGCACCGCGATGTTGTTAATGTGTAACTCTCCAGCGATCACGCGCGAAACAACGAACCCTGCAATTCTCATCCCTTCTGCCAGGAATGGCTGCGGCACATCAATTCTTGCTACCAGCATGACAGCTTCTCGGCCAGAGCCGAGTTCCCGGTGATAAGAATCCCAGCCCCAGGGACTTAAGCCGCAAATAGCTTCGATCTCGACGACTTCGAGCAAATCGTGCTCGGTCATTGAATCAAGCCAAACCTTCAGTGACTTGCCGGCAGCAGATTTTGTTTGCGCCATTTCTCATTTATCTCCGCGTCTGAGGGTCTCACATAGTCCGCATGCAATTCGCTCGCGGAAAGTGCTTTCCCCGCGCGATAGTCAAACAGTCCGAGGGCCGCAACCGATTCCGCGAGATGCCGATCGATTTGCGCCAATGTCCAACCTGATTCCAACTTTGCCGGCAGCGCATCGGAATTCGAAGACTTGACGAAGTCTATCCCCTGGTTCGTTGCCCAGCTCCTCAGTTGATCTTCGTGGAGGTGCGCTCCGTCGCCGGCCCATCTCAGGCTCCGCAATGACCCATATCTTTCAAGCAAGGCTTGCAAAGAAAGATGCGCCGCATCGTCGAGCGGTTCTGTCTCGCCCGTCTGAGCGACGCGAAACATTTGCGCGTAGACTTCACCTCGCCCAGCGGGCAGCAAGGCAACAGTTTGCTTCGAACATCCTGCGCCGTGCGCGACCGCAGCCAGCGAGGACACGGCCACGCATTGGCGATCGAGATAAACGGCAAATGCTTTGATTGTGGCTAAACCGATCCGAAGCCCGGTAAAACTTCCCGGGCCGATCGCTACCGCAAAAAAATTAATCTCGCTGAGCGCCACCCGCGCTTCATTCAAAAGCTGCCTTATATGATCGAGTAAGTCTGTTGAATGTGAAGCCGTTGGATCTCCCGAGAGAGAGCCCAATATCGCGCTTCCGCGAGCGATGCTGATACTTCCCGCCCGGGTCGCAGTTTCTATCGCCAGAACCAGGGGCTCGTCAACCAGAGACATTAATTCCCTTCCCTCGATCATAGCTGTTTGACAGCTTCAATTCGAAAACGCGATCATATCAGAAGCAAGCAAACAACTCAGTCATGCAAGGGTCTTAGCCGCGAACCGACTATTTGCATTGAATTACGGACAGTGACGGTTCGCTTTTCTGATGAGCGTAAAAATCGGACTATTAACTGCCGGCGGAGACTGCCCGGGGCTGAATGCCGTCATCCGCGCGATCGTGCGGCGGGCGTCCACGGACGGCGCCAATATTCTGGGAATCCGCAACGGCTGGCTGGGACTAATCGAAGATGACGTCGTCGAACTAACTCGAAACGCCGTCGCCGGAATACTTCCACGCGGTGGCACAATTTTGGGCACGTCCCGCTTTAATCCTCTGCAGGACGACCAGTCGATTACCAAGATCAAAAACAATTGGAAGCGATTTGGTCTGGGCGCATTGATTGTTGTTGGTGGCGAAGGAACGCTTTCCGCGGCGCGCGATCTGTGGCAGCAACATGGATTGCCGATCGTCGGGATCCCGAAGACCATCGATAACGATGTTTGCGGGACTGATTTTACCTTCGGGTTTGACACGGCGGTATCCGTCGTCACGGACGCAATCGATCGCTTGCATTCAACTGCCGAGTCTCATCACCGGGTTATGGTCGTCGAGGTAATGGGCAGGCATACCGGATGGATCGCCGCTTACGGAGGAATCGCCGGCGGCGCAGATGTCACTTTGGTCCCTGAGCACCCTTTTCGGCTGTCGCGGGTTTGTAGTCTTTTGCTCCAGCGGCAAAACGATGGGCGTGCATTTTCAATCGTGGTGGTCGCTGAAGACGCACATCCGCATCCGGACGAGCCGTTTTTATCGAATGAGGTCAGCGAAGCGATTTATCGTCACGATCGCCTGGGAGGAATTGGTGAAGTACTCGCCGCTGAAATCGAGCGCTGCACGAAGATTCAGACGCGCGTGACCAAACTCGGTTACGTTCAGCGCGGCGGGTCGCCCACAGCCTTTGACCGCATTTTAGCGACCCGTTTTGGAATCAAGGCCTATCAGATGGTTTGCGCCGGCGAGTGGGGTCACATGACGGCGATCCGCGGCAACAAAATCGTCAGCGTGCCTCTGGATGAAGCTGTTTGTGAACTGAAGCAGCTCGACGAAGATATCTATAGGGTCGCGGAAGTATTTTTTGGATAGCGTTGAATTCGGCAAACAGTGGCGAGGAGGTCATTGGTGCCTGCGGATCACCAGGTGCTTGCCGGACTGAATGCAGATCGTTTGCATTCTTCCTGGTTGTGAACGAGTGAGCGGGCAAACCATAAAATCGCCAAAGATGAGTTTGTCCCAATCAAGTTGGTTCAAAATAGATGCTGGAATGATGGACTGTCCCGGCGGACTGGATATATTCTCCCGGTCAAGGACCCCGAGCAATCTCCTGGTGCCGATCGGCCAAAGTCTAATACTCGGCGTGCCGTTGTAGACCGATAATCTCCCGTGAACCATGAAGCACTTGCCAACCAGGTCCGAACGAGCGCTGCATGAATTCACCGCTGGTTTGGTTGGCGACTGCGCCAGGATGCTACAGGCAGTCATCAATAAAAGAATGGGTAATCTGGAGAACATGAAGGATCGATCTTCTCGGTCTATATGGAGTGCGCCGGCAGATTGACCACCCCAGCCGTGGCTGTCACGCTGGGGACCCCGCTTGCAGCGGCGACGGCGCTTTTCAATCGTTCGGAGTACCGCCTTTAGGCGGATTATTATCTTCAGACATATCGGCTGAACGCGGAACTCCAAACCACAGCGCCGTCGTCGCTACGCTTTGCCGGCGCACTCCAAATCAATTACCGCATTCCGCGTTGCTATGGGTGATCACTGCACTGAATCGCTGCTGATATTCAGTTGAGGTGATGAACCCGCAGACCATCCCGCGATAGTTGCCGACTTCTCG
>Ga0207685_10000072_pt1 | contig 24440 bp, 29 predicted proteins | sample LARL111metaG_FD_184350 | JGI IMG/M metagenome (GOLD analysis project Ga0207685, IMG submission 184350) | Corn, switchgrass and miscanthus rhizosphere microbial communities from Kellogg Biological Station, Michigan, USA - LAR L11-1 metaG... | ecosystem: Host-associated > Plants > Roots >...
CCGGGCCGGGCATGTCGGTGTGCTTGAGGACGGGATGCAGTGGATGCCGTCCGCGCACTCCAACAAGGACATGGAGTACGGGGAACTGCGGCTGGCGAACCGGGACGAGCTGCGGGAGGCGTGGCGGATCCACAAGGCCATGATGGGCACCTCGGATGACGTCAACCGGGCCAACTCGCAGACGGCGCAGGAGGTGTTCGTCGCCTGGCAGGTCATCCCCAGGTTGAACCGGCGCCGCGACACGCTCAACTCCAAGCTCCTGCCGTTATTCGGCGGGGCAGAGAAGGTCGCCGAGTTCGACTACCAGGACCCGTCGCCGGAAAACGCCGAAACAGCCGCTCTGGAGCTGTCGGAGAAGGCGAAGGCGGCGCAGGCTCTCGTCAACGCCGGATACGACCCCCACGACGTGCTGGAGACGGTCGGCCTGCCCGACATGGACGTGGTTGAGAAGGCCACCCAAGCTCCGGCGCTGCCGCCCGCGTGGGTGCCGTCGCCGCCCGAAGCGCCCGCCACCGAGCCGACACCGGCCGGACCGCCCGCGGCAGCCCGGGAGTCCATCACCATCCGCGCCCGCACCGCGGACCCCGACGACATGAAGGCGCTGGTACGGCGCGTACTCAGCGATGGATACCAGCCGGTAGAACTAGGGAGCCGCTGATATGGAGCGCGGAGCACGGCCGATGCGGTCCACCCGCCGGCTACAGAACGCCCAGGGCGGCCAGCCGCGCTGGTGGTCGATCACCAACAAGGCCGACGTCGGCGAACCCACCTTGGTCTCCATCTTCGACGAGATCGGGTTCTTCGGCGTGTCCGCCGGCGGGTTCCTCGCCGAGTTATCCGGCATCGACGGTGACATCGACCTGCACCTCAACTCGCCGGGCGGCGACGTGTTCGACGCCATCGCCATCTACAACAGCTTGAAGGCGCGGCGCGGCATCGTCGCCATCACCGTCGACGGCCTGGCCGCCTCCGCCGCGTCGTTCATCGCGCAGGCCGCCAGCCCCGGCCACCTGGAGATGGCGCCGTTCTCCACGATGATGATCCACGACGGGTTCGCGGCCGGGATCGGGAACGCCGCCGACATGCGGGACCTGGCGCAGCAGCTCGACGACGCGTCCGACAACATCGCCGGGATCTACGCAGAGCGCACCGGGAAAACCGCCGAGTACTGGCGGAACAAGATGCGGGCCACCACCTGGTACAAGGACCATGAGGCGGTCGCTGACGGGCTGGCGGACCGGGTGCGGGGCCAGGACGGGTCGGTGAAGGACGCGTGGGATCTGTCGGTCCTCAACGCCACCCGGCCCGTAGCCGCCGACGGTGACAAGCCGATCGGTGACGGGTGGGTGATGGGCGCCGACGGCAAGCCCCGCTTCGACCCCGACGGTGACGGCGACGACGACGCCACCCCCGAAGGCGACACCGACAACGACTACTTCGACGCCGACGGGAAGCAGATCAAGCCGATCCCGCCGATGCCGGGCAGCAAGACGGCCGCCCGCGAAACCGTCACGATCCACGCCACCGCACCCGCTCCCCGGCCGACCGCTGAGACCGACGCGGCCGTTGATAACTCGGCGTGGGACGCATCCAAGGCGTGGCACAACGGCACCCAGGCCGACGACCCCGAGACGTTCTACGCCGGGATCTGCGCCGGGAAGCGCACCGGCGACCCCGACACGCAAGCGGCGTGGGCGCTGCCGTACAAGTACCACCCCGACGACCCGCCCAACGCCAACGGTGTCCGCGCCGCCCTGGCCAGGCTCTCCTCCACGCAGGGCCTGATCAACAAGGCCGAGGCGCGGGAAACCCTCGAAGCCGCAATGAAGAAGATCAACCCGGACTACGTGCCGGGCGACCACATAGACCCCGGCCTGCTGTCGGCAGTGCTGAGCCAAGGCCTGATGGGAGGCACTAAGTGACCAGCAAGACGAAGGTCCCGACCGACAGCGCCGGAATCATGGAGCTGCTGAACGACCACAAGCGGCTGACGGAGTACTTCAGCCCCGAAGCGGTTGCCAACGGCGACAACAAGGCGTTCATGGACGCCTACGCCAAGGACTACCTGAAGCGGAACCCCGACACCGTCGACGACGTCCGCGACCAGGTCCAGTCGGTGCTGTTCGACATGATCCGCGACAACGGGTCCCGGCGCGGCCCCAAGCTCGGCGTCACCGCTTCGGGCGGTCAGCCGCAGCTCACCGTCGACGGGACCGCGGCGGTGTCGCGTGGCCGCGGCGCCATCTACAACAAGACGGCCGCTGGTGCCGCGCTGGAGCGGGCGTACAAGCCGCAGGACCGGCTGAACAGCATCGGCGAGTACTGCAAGGCGATCTTCGAGCTGCGGTCTCCGTCGACCCGGCCGGACCGGGACGAGCTGATCGCGAAGCTCACGCGGGTGAAGGACTTCCAGAACAGCTTCTCTTCGGAGGAGCCGGGCGCGGGCGGGTTCCTGATCCCGGAGATCATGCGGTCCGAGCTGTTACAGCTGGCGCTGGAGAAGTCGATCGTCCGCAGCCGGGCCACGGTCATCCCGATGTCGACGCTGCGGGTGCCGATCCCGACCGTCGACGACACCAGCCACGTCTCCAGCATCTTCGGCGGCGTCACCTTCTACTGGACGGAGGAGGCCGCGCAGCTCACCGAATCCGCGGCGACGTTCGGGAAGGTCGTGCTGGACGCGAAGAAGCTGACCGGGTTCTTCAAGGTCCCTGCCGAATTGCTGGCTGACGCTCCGGCGTTCGCGGCGTGGTTCGACGAGCGTGTTCCGATGGGATTCGCGTGGTCGGAAGACGTCGCGTTCATGACCGAGACCGGCAACGGCACCCCGCAGGGCTTCATCTCTTGCCCCGCGTCGGTGTCGGTGACGAAGGAGTCCGGGCAGGCCACGGGCACGATCGTCTGGGAAAACATCGTCAACATGTACAGCCGCATGCTGCCGACCTCGCTGGACAGCGCGGTGTGGATCTGCTCCCACGACACGTTCCCGCAGCTGGCGACGATGGCTCTGAGCGTCGGGACTGGCGGCGGCCCCGTCTGGATCGGCGGCTGGTCCCAGCCCGGCTCCGACATGCCTCCGATGACGATCCTCGGCCGGCCGGTCATCTTCACCGAGAAGGTCCCGAAGCTGTCCACGACCGGCGACATCAACTTCGTGGACTTGAGCTACTACCTGATCGGCGACCGGCAGCAGGTCCGCGTCGACTCCAGCGAGCACTTCCTTTTCGCCAACAACCAGGTCGCCTACCGGATCATCTCCCGCGTCGACGGCCGGCCGTGGCTCCAGTCGGCGCTCACCCCCCACAACAACAGCTCCTCGACCCTGTCGCCGTTCGTGCAGCTCCAGACCCGCTGACCGTGTAGGTGCCGGCCCCTGCGCCGGCACCGAATCAGCAAGCCGAGCAGTGGCACCCTCGGCCCAAGACCGAGCCGCAGCAGAGAGAGAGACCAGCATGGCTGGTATGGAAGCGCTCGGCCGCGTCTGCAACGTCGTCGCCTCGGCCGACAACAAGCCGTTCCGCGTGGACCTGAACTCGGGCGTCATGTTCGTCGCAGTGGCCAGCTCCACCGCGACGACCAGCCTCACGTTCACCGCGGCCACCACGTTCTCCGGCAGCTACACCAACTGGACCACCGCGAACTCGTTCGCCCAGCCGGACCACTGGTACCAGCAGACCGTCGGTGACGGCACCGTCGCGTGGACCAAGCAGACCGCGTCGTGGTCGTCGCAGGTTCTCACCATCGGTGCCACCAGCGGCTATGTGTCGGTGGTGCACATCTTCGGGTCGCATTTCGCCGACGGGTACAAGTACATCAACTGCGACGCCACCAACGCGTCGCTGACGGCGGTCATCTACGACCTGACGGTGCAGCGGAAGCCGGCCAACCTCACCATCGTGGGGGCCTGACATGGCGAACTTCATCAAGGGTGTGCAGCTGCGTGAGCTGCTGCTGGGGACCCGTGTCAGCAAGGCCACCGGCACGCTGACCGCGGCGACCGTGACCCGGTTCACGGTGGCGGGCGGCGAGTGCCTGATCACGTCCATGTACGGGCTGGTCACCACGTCCATCACCGTCGCCAACTCCTACTACCTTCAGTTGGCGCCGACGACCGGGCAGACCGCGCAGCTGTGCACGGCGCTCGACATCGGCACCACCGACACCACCGCCGGCAGCCTGCTGACGTTCGGGGCGTCGACGGCGACCGCACCGCCGAAGCTGATGTCGGCGTCGACCGCGGCCGGCGGGTACGGGCAGGCCCTGTCCACCGTCGTCACCACCGGCAACATTCAGGACGTGTCGGCCGGCACCGACGGGGCGATCACGTGGGTGCTCACCTACATTCCGCTGACTGACGGCGCGACGATCGTGGCGGCCTGACCGTGACCTACATCCCGAACCCGATGGGTGTGCGCGTCGCGCTGCTCGGCTTGAAGGTGGACCGGACGACTGCGGCGCTGCCGCAGACCACGACCGGCACCATCTTCACCGTGTCGGGCGGCCGGGTCGTCATCACCAGTCTGGTCGGGGAGGTCACGACCGTCCTCGGCTCCGGCGCCAACAGCCTGACGCTGGGGTATGCGCCGACGGTCGGTGTGGGGGACGCGACGGTGCTCGGCAGGGGCGCGGTGAGTCTGCTCACCGCGCCCGTCGGCACCCACATCGCCGCGAACCCCGGCGGGGACCCGTTCGTCGACCTGGCCACACAAGCCGGGGTAGCGCTCCCGGCGTTCGGGCTGCTAGTGGACGTCGGGTCGGTGACGGTGACAACGACCGGCAGCGTGACCGGCTCGGTGAAGTGGTCGATCACCTACATCCCGTTCGAGGACGCCGGTGTGGTGGCGGCGGCGTGAAGGGGCTGGTCTGAGTGGTGCTGTGGCAGTGCACGAATTGCAGCACGCAGTACGCGGTCGGGTTGCTGCGCTGCCCGCGGTGCCGGGCTTTCGAATATCTGGAGGAGGGATCGATCGTGCCGAAGACGACTCTTGGCGGCCCGTCGAACGCGGACGCGGCGCCCGGTGAAGTCGGCCACATCGCCGAGGAGCCAGCCGCGCCCCCGGCGAACGACAGTGCCGATGCACATGCGGAAGCTATTGCGGACGCGGAACCAGGCGGCGCGGGCGCCGAGGAGGACGCGCCGGCGCGGCCGGCTTCCTCGGCGCCGAAGGATGAGTGGGTCGCCTACGTCGTCGCGGCCGGCCTGGGTGAGGCGGAGGCGGCGCGGATGACGAAGAAGGAACTGGCCGCGTGGGAGCCGCCGGCGCCCGGCGACCTCGGCGCTGAGCTGACCATCACCGCTGAGGCGACGGTGACCCGCGGCGAGCCTGAGGAGCAGGGCGAGTGACCGCCGGTTTAGCGGCGGCCGACGCCAACGCCAAGCTCAACGTGTGGCGGAACACCACGTACACGGGCGTCAACGCGTTCTGCAAGCTCCACACCGGCGACCCCGGCAGCGCCGGCACGGCGAACGCGTCCACGGTCACCACGAGGAACGCCATCACCTGGTCGGCGGCGTCGGCCGGGTCGATGAGCCTGTCGTCGCTGTCCGGCTTCTCGATGACGGCGACCGAGACGATCACCCACATCTCCATCTGGGACGCCTCGTCGGCCGGCAACTTCCTCGCCTCCGCGGCGTTGACCGCCTCCAAGAACGTCACCAACGGCGACACCCTGACCATCTCGACGCTGACGGTGGCGCTGACCCCGATCGCCGCCTGACCAGACGAGGGGGTGAACCGTGGCGCCGTCGCTGATCACCCACTATGAGGTGTACTCCGCAGCCGCGGACCAGACCACGCTCACCACCCCGTCGTTCACCCCGTCCAACGGCGAGGTCATCGTCGTCAAGCTGACGACCTGGTCGTCCACGGACGGGATGAACGCGCCGACCGGCGGCGCCCAGAGCTACACCCTCGTCGGGACCGCCGCGCCGGGCGGCTTCAACGGCTGGTGCGCGGTGTACGTCGCGACCGTGTCCGGGTCGCCCGGGTCGATGACCATCTCCTCCACGGTCGCGACCGCGGTCAACACCCGCCACTCCATGGTCGTCGAGCGCTGGTCGTCCGCGCAGGTCGACGCGACGCCGGCGACGAACGCGACCAAGTCCGGCACCGGCACGACAGCGACGACGACGCTGACGACCGTGTCGGCGAACAGCTTCGTCAGCTGGTGCATGGTCGACGAGCAGTCCCGTGACCCTGCGGGGTCGACGTATGTGGCGACGTCGGGGACGCCGACGCAGGACGGCCTGTTCGATGGGCACGTCGGCTCCAACTCGGTGCACTACTTCGCCTACCAGGACGCGGCGACCGCCGGCAGCCAGACGTTCGGGATCACGGGCGCGAGCTCGTTCGCCTGGACCGCGGTCGGCGTCGAAGTGCGGGCCGCCGCCGCGAGCATCACCGGCGACGTCAGCAAGACCATCACCGCCACCCTGACCGCCACCGGAACGAACAGTGCGGTCGGCGCGGCCACTGAGACGACCACAGCGACCCTCACCGCCGCAGGCACGAACAATGCGGTCGGTGCCGTCTCCGAGACGACCACGGCGACGCTGACGGCCTCCGGAACCAACGCCGCCGTCGGCGGCGTATCCGACACCGTGACCGCCGGGATCACCGCGACCGGCACGAACAGCGCCGTCGGCGCCGCGAACGCGACCACTACGACTTCGGCGATCACCGTGTCGGCAACGGTCGGGTCGGTGGCGTCCGTGTCCCCGGCAGTGACGATCACGGCCGCGGCGACCGTCACCCGGGCGGCCGGGCAGCCGCGGACCGGCGTCATGGGCTGGGACCTGTATTCGACGCTGGCGCAGCAGGCCTCCTACATCGACTACTACCGATCCGTGCCGCCCGTCGCCTGCCCGAATGATGGTGAGCCGCTGCGGCTGGGCCCGTCGTCGACGCCGGGTGTCCTGTACTGCCCGTTCGATGGCTGGCAGTACCCGCGGGACTACGACCCCGAAGTGCACGGAGGGATGTGACCGATGGCCATCAGCCGGTTGACGTACTGCACCCGGGAAGACGTGAAAACCGCTCTCGACTACAAGGAGACGGCCCGCAACAACGTCCAGGTCGACCGGGCCATCGAGTCCGCGTCCGACGCGGTCGACGGGCTACTGCACCGCGTGTTCTACACCACCGACACGACCCGCATGTTCGACTGGCCGAACTTCCAAGGCGCCTACCCGTGGCGGATCTGGTTCGACGCCGCCGAGCTCGCCGACATCACCACCAACGTGCCCGTCGTCACCTCCGGCGGGAACATCATCGCGGCGAGCAGCATCTTCTGGGGCCACCCCAACTACTCGCCGCCGTACACCTACATGGAGCTCGACCGGTCAACGTCCGCGACGTTCGGGCAGGGTTTGACGCCGCAGCGGGACGTGCACATCACCGGCACGTTCGGGTATTCGGCCGCCACCCGGCCGGCCGGGACGCTCGCCGCCGACATCACGACCACGACGGCGACGACGTGCACGGTGACCGACGGCAGCCAGGTCGGCATCGGCAACGGCCTGCTGATCGGCACCGAGCGGCTTCTGGTCACCGGCCGCGCCAACACCACGACCGGGCAAACCCAGCAGGGGGCCGGGGTGAGCACGAACAGCAGCGCCGACAACGTGCTGGCCGTGACGGACGGGACGAGCATCTTCGCCGGGGAGGTGCTCACCCTCGACGCCGAACGGATGCTCGCGCTCGACGTGACCGGCAACAACGTGACGGTGCAGCGTGCCTGGGACGGCACCGTGCTTGCGACCCATTCCGGCGCGACCATCTACGCCAGCCGGCTGCTGACGGTGACCCGCGGCGTCCAGGGCACGACCGCGGCGGCGCATTCGTCGGGTGCGGCGGTGGCGGTGCATCTGGTGCCGGGGCTGGTGCGGGAGTTGGCGGTGGCGTACGCGTCGGTGACGCTCACGTCGGAGTCGTCGGGGTGGGCGAAGGTGTGGGGCGAGGGCGGCGGGTCGGCGTCGAATCTGGGCCGGTCGGTGAAGGAGCTGGAGTGTGACGCTGTCCGGGCGTTCGGCCGTCAGGCGAGGACGCGGGTCGTGTGAGCTAGGCGGGTAGGCGGCTACCTGCCATGATGTGGACAGACAACTTCATAAAGGACCCTTCCGAAGTCTTCTCGGCCGCCCCTGGCGGCTAGGACAGAATGCGAGTCAACGAGTGGATGAGGTGAAGGTGATCGCCGACGGGCCGCTATTCGACGGCCGCGCGATCACCCAACTGAGCGTGTTCCTCGACGAAGCCGTCGACCTGGTCGCCGCCGCGGCCGAAGAGGCCGTCGACCGGAACCTCGCCGCCTCCATCCGCCACCCGTCCTCGCCGCCGCGCTACCAGTCGCAGATCAACATCCGCCACGACGGCCTCGACCGCGTCATCAACGACAACGGCGTGATCTACGGCCCGTGGCTGGAAGGCGTCGGCTCCCGCAACGCCACCACCCGTTTCAAGGGCTACTCCTCGTTCCGGCGCGCACACCAGGACATCGAGCAGCGGGTCCCCGTCATCGTGCAGCCGGCGCTGATGCACTTCATCGAGGCGGTGAGCCGGTGACCCTCAACTCCCGCGCCATCTTCACCGCCGTCCAGGACCACGCTGAGACCCTGGCAATCTTCGACCGGGTCGGGAAGCACGAGCCGAAGAGCGCGCCCGGCAACGGCTTATCCTGCGCCATCTGGGCCGGCCCGCTGCGCGCGGTCGCCGCCGCGTCGGGGCTCGCGTCGGTGTCGGCCCGGATGGAACTGATGATCCGCGTCTACAACCCGATGCTGCAAAAGCCCGAGGACGACGTCGACCCGACCGTCCTGGACGCGGTCGACGCCCTGTTCGCCGCGTACGCGGGCGACTTCGAGCTGGGCGGCCTGGTCCGTGACGTGGACCTGCTCGGCCAGCACGGCACACCGCTGTCGGCGGTGCCCGGCTACCTGAACCAGGACTCCAAACTGTTCCGCGTCATAGACGTGACGTTGCCGCTCATCATCAACGACTTGTGGAATGAGGTGGCGTAGTGGCGAAAGAAACCGGCCTCGGAGACGCCTTATACGCGGGCGGCTACGTGCTGTCCAACGACATCAGCACCTACAACATCAACTCCCCACTCACCGCCCTGGAATACACCGGCATCGACAAGAAGGCCCACGAACGGCTCGGCGGCCTCCGCGACGGCGCCATGAACTTCACCGCCTACTACAACCCGGCGGCCGGGCAGGCGCACCCGGTGCTGTCGGCGCTGCCGACCGGCGACGTCATCACCACGATGATGCACAACCCCACCGCCGTCGGTGCCGCGTCCGCCTCCATCGTCGCCAAGCAAATCGACTACCCGGGCACCCGCGCCGCTGACGGCATGTTCACCTTCGCTGTCGGCACGCAGGGCAACGGGTACGGCCTCGAATGGGGCCGCAGCCTCACGCCCGGCTCGTTCACCGCCACCAGCCTCCTCACCAGCGACGCGTCCACGTTCGAGGGCGGCATCTCCACGTGGGTCGCCAAGACCAACTGCACCATCGCCCAGACCTCGGCGCAGGCCCACGGCGGCACCAAGTCCCTCGCGCTCACCTCGGCGGCGTCCGGGACGATGACGGCGCAGCACGTCACCGACTCGCCGAACGGCAAGGGCGGCTTCGCGGTCAACGGCGGCGGCTCCTACGTCGCGTCCGGCTGGTTCCGGTCGGCGGTGTCCGCCCGCACCTGCGAGATGCAGGTCCACTGGTTCGACTCGGCCGGCTCGTCGGTGTCGACCACGACCGGGTCGACCATCACCAGCTCGACGTCGGCGTGGACGCAGGCGTCCAGCGCCCACACTGCGCCGGCCACCGCGGCGTACGCGATCGTGCAGGCGACCGTGGTGTCCACCGGCGGCGCGTCCGAAGTGCACTACGTCGACGACGTGCTGTTCATCGCCGGGCCGGGCTCCTACGACGGTGGCGCATCGTCCACCTTCGGGTTCCAGGCCTACTTGCAGGTGTTCAGCTTCACGGGCACCGACGCGACGATCACCATCCAGGACTCCTCCGACAACGCCACGTTCGCCAACGTCACCAACGGGGCGTTCACACAGATCACGACCGCGCCGACCACACAGCGGATCGCGACCTCCAACAGCGCCACCATCGGCCGATATCTCCGAGCCCAGGTCACCACGAGCGCCGGATACACGTCGCTGGCGTTCGCGCTCCAGGTCACCCGCAACACGCTCGCGAACCAGGTGTTCTGATGATCAACCAGCAGGCGTTCCGCCTCGACCCGAAGATGCCCGCGCACGCCTACACCAGCTACACCCTGGCCGCGCCGCTGGCCTCGCACTGGCGGACCGCGACCTGCGAAGAGGTGCAGTGCGAGCGGTACCTGAACGGCTGGCAGATCCGCAAGGAGGGCCTGGACGCGCAACTGCTGCACCTGGCCACGCATTCACCGCAACGCCCGTACCGGGAGGTGCAGGTCGCGCCCGGTGAGACGTGGCTGATCTACCAGCCGGGCCTGCCGTGCTTCGAGGCGTCCAACCACCGGATCCGGGTGGAGCGGGAAGCGTTCTACTACCGGTGGCCTGGCGACCATCGGGGGCTGCTGCCGGGGGAGCGGGTCTACCAGCATCAGCGGCCGGACTTCTGGGTCGAGGACTTCCAGGAACATCAAGACAAGATCATCACCGCGATCAATCAGGGATAAAAGGGGTGGAAGGGAGCGTGAATTCGATGAAAGTAGCTAAGGAAATCACTAGAATTGGACCATGCTCCCCGAATCACGGGCCTGCACAAAGTGCGGCCTGGACAAGCCCCTGTCTGAATTCTCCAAAGCCCCTCGCGGTAAGTACGGCGTCAAAGCGTCCTGCAAAGCCTGTGATGCAGCCCGCTACGCCGCGAATCCGTTCCCGTCACGGGCTCTCCCAGTGGAGGAGCTACAGCGGAAGGTCAATGAGCGGCGCGGAGACACCAAGCGGTGCACGGTATGCGGGGAGGTCAAACCTCGCTCCCAGTTCAGCAAGGCCCGCGACGGCAAGTACGGTCCCATCCTGCGCTCGGAATGCAAGCCGTGCTGCTCTCAGCGTGCGATGCAGTGGTACCGAGACAACCCGGGAAGAACGGTCGCTAATAAGCGCAGGTTCAACCTGGAGAAGCTCTACGGGATCAGCCTCACCGAGTACGAGGCCATGCGTCGCCGTCAGGGCGGAGTATGCGCAGTCTGCGGGAAAGCCCCGGCTGGAAAGCACGCCCGAGACGTGCGACTCGTTGTCGATCATTGTCACCAGACCGGCGAGACGCGGGGTTTGCTGTGCAACTCCTGCAACCGCGCCATCGGGCTTCTGGGCGATGATCCGATCCTCATGCGTAAGGCCATCAGTTACCTGCTCCGGCACCAGAAAGGAGCAGTTCATCAAGGAGGGCAGTAGCTATTAGCAAGACGACTGGCTTAGGTTGGACCACGCTGAGCGTGGACGACTCCTCTGGAACCCCCGAGGCGATCAAGAACGACGTCACCAACCTCACCTTCAGCACCCCGCGCGGCGTCCAGGACGTGACCGGCGTCGACAAGTCGGCGCACGAGCGATTACTGCTCCTCGCTGACATGTCCGTCACCCTGAACGGCGTGTTCAACCCGGCCACGTCCCCGTCGTCGCATGACGTGTTCTCCACCGTGTCCTCGACGGCGGTCAACCGGACCACGACCCTCACCGTTGCCGCCAAGACCCTGGCCGGGGAGCTGCTGTACACCGACTACGCGCTAACCCGCGCAGCTGGCGGCGAACTCACATGGAGTGCGCCTGGCGTTTTGGCGGACGGTTCCGTTCCGACCTGGTCATAACAATAATTCTGGTAAATTCCATGTATGGCATCTACCGGAAAGAAGTGGGTTGGGCCGCCCGAATGCGGCCACCCGGACCGGGCGCATCAGGCCAAGGGAATGTGCCAGCAGTGCTACATGAAGGACTACGACGCAAAGCGTGCAGCGAAGCGGAGGAAGGAGCCGAGTGAATACGATCCGAAATACCGGCAGCCTCCGCACCCGCCGAAGCGCAACGCTGACTGCCATCCAGACCGCCCTCATCGGGCCAAGGGGCTGTGTGGGCCGTGTTACACCAGGCAATGGACCAATGCGTCTGCGGCGACGTGCCATCCAGACCGGCCGCACCTTGCAAACGGGCTATGCGCGACGTGTCACAGCAAGCGGCGGTATGAGCTGGACCCGGAAACCTCCCGGCGGCAGGCACGGGAGTCGCAGGCCAGGATGCGTAAGCGAAACCGCGATGAGCTCATCGAGGCCTACGGCGGTCAGTGTGCCTGCGCGAACTGCCCGGAGACGAATTCAGCGTTCCTCACGCTGGAGCACATCAACGGCGGCGGCAAGCAGCACCGGGCAGTCGTTGGACGGCACGCCTACGCCGATCTGCGGAGGCGCGGCTGGCCGAAAGAGGGCTACACGCTGCTGTGCTGGAACTGCAACGCCATGACGAGGTTCGGGCGCATCTGCCCGCACGAGCAGCAGGAGTGAAAGTGGGAAGGATCGGCATGGGGTACCGCCGCGAACCGAAGATCTACAAGCTCGTCTTCGCTGACCCGGGCATGGAAGGCCTGGTCGTCCGCGCCAAGTCCACGTCGGTGCGGCAGTTCCTGGAGATCCAGGCGATGGCCGACGCCACCGACGCGGCCGACGGTGCGAAGGGCATGCAGACCCTGTTCGCCGCGTTCGCCGGCGTCCTGGTCTCCTGGAACCTGGAGGACGAGAACGGGCAGGAGCTTCCGACCACGGCCGAGACGCTGCTGGACCAGGAGTTCGGGTTCGTGATGCAGATCATCATGTCGTGGATCGAGGCGATCGCTGACGTGGGCGAGAAGCTGGGAAAAGCATCGACGCCTTCCTCGCCTCTCCTGGAGGCGTCGCTGCCGATGGAACCGTTGTCGCTGAACCTGGCGAGTTAGGGCGGGCCCGGCTCGTGCTCGGCTTGTGTGAGCGGTTCGGGTGCCTGCCTGAGCAGCTGTACGACGCCGACACCGAGCTGCTGCGGCTGGTGGCGATCGAGCAGCGCGGCCGGCCGCCCGAGCAGGACAACGGCTACGGCCAGATGCCGCCCGGCATGTGAGAGGGGGGTGTAGATGTCCGAAGTGGAAATCATTGTCACGGGCAAGAACCTGGCGAAGGCTGCGTTCGCGTCCGCTGACGCTGACGTCAAGGTCGTGTCGAAGAGCGCCGAGGACCTGGCGTTATCCCTGCGCCGTGCCGAGCTGGCGGCAGCTTCGGCGGGTGCGTCCGCTGAACGGTCTATGGGGCAGGCGGCGGCAGCGTCGGAGAAGGCGGCCGCGTCGGCGGCTGCCGCGGCGGACGCGCAGGTCCAGCTGGCCCGGGGGGTGGGAAGCGCCGAGTATGCGGCGCAGGCCGAGGCGAAGGCGCAGGCCGACGCGACGAAAGCGACCGAGGCCAACACCCGGGCCGCGCTCGCGAACGAACGCGCGCAGATCGCCCAGTCCGCCGCCGCCCGCAAGGCAGCCGTCGCGCAGGAGGAGTCGGCGGCGGCGTCGGTGAAGTCGTCGGGAGCGATGGCGGCCGGCATGGAGCGGCTGCGCAGTGTGGGGAAGACCGCGCTGGCCGGTGTCGTCGCCGGGACGGCGGCGGTCACCTACGAGTCGGTCAAGATGGCGATGAGCTGGCAGAAGTCCATGGTGGTGCTGGTCACCTCTGCCGGAGAGTCGGGGGCGCTGGTCCATAACAAGCTGGTCGGCCCGATCAAGCAGGTGTCGGACGGGCTGATCAAAATGTCCGGCGACACGGCCACCAGCATGGATGAGCTGGCCAAGGCCATGTACTTCGTTGAGTCCGCGGGGTTCCACGGCGCCGACGGGCTGAAGGTGATGAAGGCCGCGGCGCAGGGTGCGAAGGCTGAGAACGCGGACGCCGAAACGGTGACCAAGGCGTTGACGGACGTGCTGGTCGACTACCACATGAAGGCCTCGGACGCGGCTGACGTCACCTCGAAGATGATCGTTGCGATCTCGCACGGGAAGACGAACCTTCAGGACTTTTCCGGCGCGTTCGCCAACATCGTCCCCGCCGCCAGCGCGGCCGGGATCTCGTTCAAGGACGTCGCGGCGGCGCTCGCGCAGATGACCAACCACGGGTTCACCGCCGACCGGGCGTCGATGAACCTCGCCCAGGCGCTCCGGTCGCTGCTGAACCCGACCGGCACCATGAAGAAAGCCTTCACCGAGTACGGGGTGTCGGCGGACGAGCTGCGGGCCAAACTGCACGGCCCGAACGGGCTCACCGACGCCATGCAGTACCTGGCGACGGCCGCGGGTAAGGCCGGCAAGGAAGGGACACCGGAGTTCGCGGCTGCGTTGAAGCTGCTGATGGGGACGGCGCCGGGCGCGAACGCGGCGCTGACCACGGTGGGCGCGAACTTCAAGGCGACCGCTGCCACGATCCGGGACGTGGGGAAGGCGTCGGCGGACGGGTCCGGGAATGTGCAGGGCTTCGCCGAGGTGCAGAAGACCCTCAGCTTCCAGGTGACGCAGGTGGTCGACAAGCTGAAAGCGTTCGTCGCACAGATCGGGATGGCGCTGATCCCCGTCTTATCGGATGCGCTCGGCTGGTTATCGAAGCACACGACTGTGTTGAAGGTGCTGGCGGGGATCATCGGCGGGGTGCTGCTGGTCGCCATCGCCGCTTACACCGCTTCGATGGCGGCGGCGGCTGCCGAGACGATCGCCGCGACCTGGCCGATCCTCGCCGTCATCGCCGCCGTGGCAGGCCTGGTGATCGGGTTCAAACTCCTCTACGACCACAGCAAGGCGTTCCGTGACTTCGTCCATGTCATGTGGGTCGGTATCCAGGCGATCTGGGACCAGGCGAAGAAACACTGGGACCTGATCGTCGTCGGCATCGTCGGCCCCCTCGGCCTGCTGGTCGTCTACTTCCGGCACCACACCGATGAGCTGAAGAAGATCTGGGCCGCGATCTGGGCAGAGCTCCAGAAGGATTGGAAAGCGTTCGAGCACGGGCCGCTGAAGGACATTCAGCATGGGCTCGACAACGTGCGCCAGTTCTGGAAGAAGAACGGCGACGAGATCATGAAGTACGTCAAGGCGACGTGGGATTCGATCTCGTTGGAGATCGGGATCACCCTGAAGATCATCGAGTTGCTGGTCAAGGTCGCGTGGACACAGATCGTCATGATCGTGAAGCTGGCGTGGGGGATCCTGCGGGACGCCGCGAAGCTGGTGTGGGGTCTGATCGCCGACGCGGTCACCGGCGCGATGCACACCATCCGCAACATCATCACCCTGATCCTGGACATCATCCACGGAAGATGGTCGAAAGTCTGGGGCGACCTGAAGCGGATGGTGTCGCAGGGGATGGACGACTCCATCAACCTGATCAAGCACCTCGCCTCCAACTTCGGCACCTTGTTGTGGGACGCGGGCAAGAACCTGGTGACCGGGCTGATCAACGGCATCAAGTCGGCGCTCGGCGGCCTGTGGAACACCGTGTCCGGCATCGCCTCCAAGGTCCGCAACTTCTTCCCGTTCAGCCCCGCCAAGGAGGGGCCGTTGTCGGGTGAGGGCAGCCCGGAAAAGTCGGGCGCGAAGATCGCGACGATGCTCGCGTCCGGCATGTCATCCGGCATGGGCGCCGTACGAGACGCATCCGGAGGCCTCGCCGCCGCCGCCGGCGGGCTACTGTCCAGCGTCAGCGGCTCGGGCCGCGGCCTGGGCGGTATGCGGCTCGGCAGCGGCGGAGCCCACCTCGCCGCAGCACACCCCGCTACACGATCCGGCGGCAGCGGCGACGGGCAGGCCGGCTACATCAGCGACCTCACCTGGACGGCCGGCGGGGTCCGGTTCACCGTCGGCGGCGCCGGCCGATCGACCGGGCCGGGCGGGGTCGCGGCGGGCGGCACGTCGGGGTCGACGTCGGTCGCGGCGGGCGGCTCGTCCGGGCAGCACGTGACCGTCGCGTTCGCGCCGATGCACGTCGAACTCGACTTCAAGGACACCGGCGGGATCTTCTCCCCGGCTCAGCTGCGGGCATTGCAGAAGGCGGTCCGGATCCGCGGCGGGAACGTGCAGAAGGTGCTCGGGTCATGACGTTCCCGCAGACGCCTCTGGACGTGCACGTGGAGATGCTGCTCGGCGGCGTGTTCACGCAGATCCAGGCGGCGCCGCACGGGGTCCGCGGAGCCGACAACATCGTCATCACCCGCGGCCGGGCCGACGAGCAGGCCTCTGATTCGCAGCAGCCCGGCATCTGCACCATGTCGCTGAACAACCACGATGCCCGCTGGTCGCCGAAGAACATCTCCGGCCCGTACTACGGGCAGATCGGCAGGAACACGCCGCTTCGGGTGTCGACGCCCGGCGACGGTACGACGTTCTGCCGGGTGCCGGGCCGGTACGGGCTGGATTATGCGTCGTGCCCGGACGCGGCCGGCCTGCACGTCACCGGCGACATCGACATCCGGATCGACGTCGAGCTGGCGAACACGCAGCAATATCAGACGTTGGCGGTGAAGGGCGACTGGCGCAACGGGGCGTCCATCGCGGCCACGAACCTGGCGTGGATCCTGTACTTGCAGCCGGGCGGGCAGCTGCGGTTCCGCTGGTCGGCGAACGGCACATCATCAGCGGACGCGGTGTCGCCGAGCGTGAACCTCACCAGCGCCCAGTCAGGCACCCGGCTGGCCCTGAGAGTGACCGTGGACGTCGACAACGGTTCGGCCGGGCACACCACCACCTTCTACACTTCCACGTCGATCTCGGGGACGTGGACGCAGCTCGGCAGCCCCATCGTGACGGCCGGGACCACGTCGATCTTCGCGTCCACCGAACCGATCCAGCTCGGCGAGATCGGCACCAACGCCTACACCCCGTACCTGTCGATCATGGCGGGGAAGCTGCACGCGTTCCGGCTGCTGTCGGGCATCGCCGGGACCACCGAGGCCAGCCCCGACTTCTCCACCCAGGCCATCGGCACCACCTCGTTCGTCGACGCGCAGTCGAACACGTGGACGTTGAACGGGCAGATGGAGGTGACGAACCGGCGGTACCGGTTCCACGGCGAAGTGTCGAACTGGCCGCCGAAACAGGACATCTCCGGGAACGACGCGTGGGTGCCGATCGAAGCGGCCGGGATCCTGCGCCGCTACCAGCAGGGGTCGGCGCCGCTGCTGTCGGCGATCGCCCGCGCCGTCACCGTGTCCCCCCTCACCCCGATCATCTACTGGTCGTGCGAGGACGCGGCCGGGTCAGGATCGTTCGCGGTCGGCGCCGGGTCGGGGTCGCCGATGCTGATCTCCGGGTCGCCGACGCTGGCCACCGACTCCCACATCGGCGGGTCCGCGCCGCTACCGACCATCGGCAACTCCACCTGGACCGGCACCGTCCCCACCTACACGCCGTCGTCGCCGAACACCGCCGAAGTCGCATTCGTCGTCTACCTCAACACCGCCCCGACCAACGGCGCCGTCATCGTCCGCGTCGTCGCCGGGAACACCCGGTTCGACACGATCTGGTCCACCGCCGGCGGCGGCCTCTACATGAACGCCTACGACACCAGCAGCGGCGCCCTGGTCGGCTCCGACAACTCCGGCGGCCCCTACGTCGGCGCGGTCGGCACCGCCCTGCAATTCAGCCCCCAGTTCGCCCAATCCGGGTCCGACATCCACTGGGGATACCAGGCCTACGACGGAACCACCTCGTCGGCGACCTCATACGGGGCGTTGACCGGCCGGACCCTGTCGGCCATGAAACAGATCATCGTCGACCCGAACGCGAACCTCACCGACACCGTCGTCGGCCACATCAGCGCCTACAACTCCCAGCCGGCCACGCCCCCGCAGTTCACGAGCCTGACCGGCCTCGACGGCGAAACGGCCGGGTCCAGGTTCGTCCGGTTATGCCTGGAGAACGGGGTGGCGGTCCGCACCGTCGGCGACGTCACCAACTCCTCGCCGATGGGGCCGCAAGGCACCGATACGTTCGTGAACCTGCTGCAAGGCTGCATCGACGCTGACGGCGGCCTGCTGTACGAGCCGCGGGACGTGCTCGGCCTAGGCATCTACGTCCGCACCGCGCTCATGTCCCAGGCGTCGTCGGCGACCGTCAGCATCTCCAGCCACCAACTGTCCGCCGTGCCGGAACCGGCGCTCGACGACCAGCTGCTCCGCAACGACGTGACGGTGACCCGCACGAACGGATCATTCGCACGGGCGACACTGCTGGAGGGGGCACTGTCGGTGCAGGACCCGCCGAACGGGGCCGGCACCTACCCGGACACGCCGACGATCAACTTCCACGCCGACTCGCAGCTGCTCGACGAGGCGTCGTGGCGGATGCACGCCGGCACGGTGGACGAGTTCCGGTGGCCGGTGGTGACGGTCGGCATGCACACCCCCGAGATGGTCGCGGCCCCTACACTCGCGCAGCAACTCCAGGTCGCCGACATCGGGTCGGTGCTGACCATCACCGGGATCTCCTCCACCATCCAACCCGACGACGCGTCCCAACTCGTCCAGGGCATGGCAGAGACCCTGTCCAACTACGAGTTCACCATCGCGTTCAACTGCTCGCCGGCGTCCCCATACGACGTGCTGGTGCTCGACGACGCCACGTTCTCCCGGCTGGAAGACGTCGACGTCAACACGACCGGCAGCACCCTGCACGACGCGACGATCAACAGCTCCGCCACCACGTTCCAGGTCGACGTGCCGGCCGGCGCGGCGCTGTGGACCACCACCGACACCCCGTTCGACATCGTCATGGGCGGGGAGCGGATGACGGTCGGCGCCGTGACCGGGTCGTCCACCCCGCAGACGTTCAGCTCGGTGACCCGCGGCGTGGACGGGGTCGCGGTCGCGCACACGTCCGGGGCGGCCATCACCCTGTTCCGCCCCATGTACCTGTCGACGCTATGAAAGGAGCGGACCTGTGACATCAACGGCCGCCGTGGCGGGCCAGAAGTTATCCGCGACGTTCCTGAACAACATGCGGACCGGGCAGCTGCTCACCTCCTCGTCCGGGACGACGGTGGCATCCTCCACCACCGAGACGTGGGTGGCGATGTGCGTCATCCCCGCAAACGACATGGCCGTCGGCATGGTGTACCGGGTCGAAGCGTGGGGGCTGTGGTCCAACACGAGCACTCCGACGCTGAACCTGCGGGCGAAGATCGGCACGTCGTCGACCACGCCCGGGTCGAACGGGTACGGGCAGCTCGGCGCGACCACCACCCAATCAGGCGTCTCCAACCGGCTGTGGACCGCGAAAACCCAGTTCACCGTCGAGTCGACGGGCGCGACCGCGTCCACGTTCGGGTATCTGAAGGTGAAGTCGGCGGGGTTCGTGGCCGGCACGGCTCCGTTCTTGAACGACGCGGTGGAGCTGACGACCGGCATGGACGGCACTACCACGACCACCGTGGACTCGACGGTGATCAACTACTTCGGGATCACGGCGACGTGGGGCACGTCGTCGTCGTCGAACACACTCACCTGCCGCGGGTTCGCGGCGGAACGGCTCATCTGATGAGTCCACCATTCCCGCAGGTGACCTTATCCGGCGTGACGATAGCCAGCGGCTATCGTTGGAGTGAATGAAGGAGCTTGAGTGTGGAAGCCTTCAGCCGCGCTGATCGTCCCGGTCAGGGACCTGATCTGTCTCGGGCTCGGCGTGTGGGGCGTCGTCACCGAGGAGTTGAAGCCCGCCCCGGACCTCGGCCGGATGGGGTTCTTCGCGCTGCTGATGCTGGCCCCGGGAGCTCTGGCGGCCCGATGGCTCACCAAGCCGGATACCGGTGGGCAATCGTCGCTCTCACCCTTGGAGCCGCCGTCGCCGTCTTCGTCGTCGCCTGGTGGGAGCACCTGACGTGACTCATCCTCATGGTGTCCTGACGCCTACGGGCGCGTTACGGGCGCGGTGGTCGCTGCTGATGGTGCTGGTCGCGGCGATCCTCATCGGCCTGTTCTCCATCGGCTACACCGCCTACCAGCAGCACCAGGCCGACCAGCGGTGGTGTCCGCTGCTGTCGATCGTGGACCAGCCGAGCCGGCCGCCGGCGCAGACCCCGGAGGCGGCACAGGGCCGTGTGGAGCTGCACAAGCTGCGGCATGACCTGGGATGCAAGGGAGCATGATGTTCGGAGTCGACTATGCCTGGGGTCGGCCGTCGGTCGCCTCCCTCAAGAACGCGGGCGTGATGTTCGCCTGCCGGTACCTGTCCCACGACACGAGCGGGAAGAACCTGACGGCGGCCGAGGCGATCCGGCTGAGCGACGGCGGCCTGTGGATCGTCGTGGTCTGGGAGTCCACCGCGCAGCGTGCCCTGGACGGGCATGCGGCGGGTGTCCAGGACGCCAAGGACGCTGCCGCGCAGGCCAAGGCGTGCGGGATGCCCGGCGACAGGCCGATCTACTTCGCCGTCGACTTCGACGCCTCGGCGGGCCAGCAGGCCGCGATCAACGCCTACCTCGACGGCGCCGCCAGCGTGCTCGGCAAGAACCGGACCGGCATCTATGGCGGCTACAACCCCGTCAAGCGGGCCCTGGACGGCGGCCACTGCACGTGGGCCTGGTCCACATATGCCTGGTCCGGCGGGCTGGTGGACCCCCGCACGCACATCTACCAGTACTCCAACGACCACACCATCGGCGGCGTGGGCCTGGACTACGACAAGACCTTCAAGCCCGACTTTGGTCAGTGGAAGGTCGGCGTCAGCCCGACCGTCGATCCCACACCTCCCCCAAACCCCGCCTCAAAGGAGGACGACATGCCGACCGGACTGCTCGCCGACGGCCCGCAGGCCATCACCCCCATTGCCCTGCCGAAGGGCCGGTACAAGACGATCGGCTTCATCGCCGACAACGGGCTCCAGGGCCTGCCGGGCGCACAGCTGCGGGTCGCGGTCCACCAGGGCGGCGGCAGCTGGCACTCCGAGCACGTCACCGTCGACTCGGCCAAGGGCCAGACCGTCATCACCTTCCCGAACCAGGCGGCCACCGACGGGATCTCGGTGCAGCGCTCCGACGCCGGAGACGTACACGTCGCCTACGAGGTGTCATGAGCGAGGACCTCGACGCGGCGTACCGGGAGCGCGCTCATCTGGTCGCGCATCTCGCGGCCCTGTATTCGTCCGTGCTGGTCCATGGAGCGGACCCGGCCGAGCCGGACTGGCCGGTCCTGTTCATCAGCCTGCCGACCGGTCAGGCGTCGTGGCACATCAGCCCGGACGACCTGGACCTATTTGCCCATGTCCCGAAGGGCATCGACCACTGGGACGGCCACACCACAGACGAGAAGTATCAGCGACTCGACGCCGCGACCCACCTGAAGGCGACCGGCGAGTGGCCGTCAATCCCCCAACCATCAACTGAGAGTTGAGAGATGCCCCTGATGTTCGGCCGTCTCCCGGCCCTCCCCGAGGCGGACGCCCCCCGGCTGAAGCTCGCCCCGTTCCTGCGCGGCCTCGAAGCCCCGCCCGCCCAGGTCGACTGGTACAGCGAGGTGCCCTCTTGGCCGATGTACCTCAATGACCAGATCGGCGACTGCACCGAGGCGATGGTCGGGCATCTCATCGAGAACACCTCGGCGTACGGCGACGGCAGCCTCACCTACATCTCGGAGAACGACGTCCTGACGGCCTACGAGCGCGTCTCCGGCTACAACCCGGCCGACCCGTCCACCGATCAGGGCGCGGTGCTCCAGGACGTCTACAACGACTGGCGCAAGACCGGTGTCGGCGGCCACATGGCGCTCGTGTTCGCCCAGGTGCAGCACCAGAACCTTCTGGAGGTCCGGCAGGCCGTGCAACACTTCGGCGCGGTCGGCCTCGGCCTCGTCGTCACCGACAACATGATGGCCGACTTCCAGGCGGGGCAGCCGTGGCGGCGGGCGACGGGGCAGATCCTCGGCGGGCACGCGGTCCCGGTCGTCGGCTACGACGCCGAGATGGTGTACGTGGTCACCTGGGGCAAGGTGCAGCCGATGGCGTGGGGCGTCTTCGTCCACGTGGTCGAGGAGGCGTGGGTGGCGGTCCTGCCCGAATGGTTCGATGGCCAGGGCCACGATCCGGAAGGGGTCGACCTGCACGGGCTCGGTGACGCCTTCGCGGAGCTCACCGGGTCGGAGAACCCGTTTCCCGCTCCCGGTCCCGCACCCGTCCCGCCCCAGCCTCCTGGCCCGCCTCTGGCTACTGCTGACGAGGCTCTGGCGGCGGTGGCTCACCAGTGGGTGACGCACCACCACGTCGGTGCCAACGGCGACATGGCTAAGGCGCTGAAGGCGTGGCTGGCCGCGAAGGGCCTGTGAACCCTCAACCGAGGGTTGATAGTTCGTCCCCCGGGGTTCCCGGGGGCTGACCCCGAAGGAGGGGCCGTGTATCCGATCATCGTGCGGACGCTCGTGCAGCTCACCGTGTCGCTCCTGCTCGGCCAGGCCGCGAAGTACGGCTTCAACCTGCCGAACGTGGAGCTGACCGCCGTCGTCACCGTCGTCATCGGCACCGCATACGTGGCGCTCGCCCACTACATCGAGCAGAACTGGCCGGCGCTCGGCAAGTGGCTGACGTCGCTCGGTCTGACCTCGGCGCAGCCGTCGTACGCCAAGCCGGTCGGGGCCAAGGCGCGGTACGTCGGCCGGATGTAGCCTTGGCTTATGCGGCGCGTTGGTGCCGCTAGTCGTGTAGCTCAGTTGGCAGAGCGCCCTTCTCGGGTTGGGAGGTCGCCGGTTCGATCCCGGCCGCGACGCGGGGCCAGCACGCTGGCCTAACTCCTCGGCCGTCGCGACGGTACGAGGACAAGGGGACTCTGGACCCAGCGTGCGATGCCTCTGCTGCTGTCGCGCTCGCGTGACACCCGGGGTCACCCGGCAGGGAGTGCGGCCCGTTCGAGGCGGGCCAGAGGCACATACCGTGCGACCGCCAGGGCCAGCCGCACCAGTAGCCCGTCACCTCTGGCTAACGACCTGTCGCAGGCGTAGCGTAAGAGGCGAGCCGGAGGGGACAACGAAAGAGCGCCCCGCTCGGTCCTTCGGGATCGGGCGGGGCGTTTCGCATGTCCCCTACGCTGGCCCCATGCACACCGTGCCCAAGGCCACCAGCCGTATCCGCAGCCTCCCGCCCCAGGAGCTGGCGGCCGACGCCGAGGCGGCCCGGCTCGTCGCACGGCTCACCCGCAAGGGCGGCAAGGAGTCCGAGCCGGTGCGCGTCGCAGCGTTCAACAGCTACATCTGAGACTCAGCGGTCACGGCCGATCCCGAGCAGACGGCGGCCGAACCGCTCCCGCCGACCCGACCCGCCGCACTTCCGGCACCGGCCGAACTTCGTTCTGGTCGACCCGGCGTTCCTCCCGTTCCCGTTGCAGCGCGGACAGTTCGTGAACGGGTGCAGGGACAGCGAAACCCGGTAGGCGACCAGGCAGCAGACGGCCACACCGAACACCGTGAGACCGAGAATCACGGCCGCCTCGCAGGGTTAGGTGGCCGGCAGGGGGTTAGGTTTCTCACCTCGGGTCCTCTCGTAGGTAACCTGTGCTCTGAGCTGCGGAAAGTTAGCAAGTTAGGTGTCGCCGGAGGGTTAGATCGGCAGGTCCGAGGCGTCCAAACGGAGGACGTTGCCGGTGTTGGTGACCCTCACCTCACGGTCCTCCAACTGGGCACGCAGCATCGTCGCAGTGAGCCGCTCGTACGGCCGCCAGGAAGGCGCCAGCTCCCGCAGGCGCGACACCAGATCCGTCAACCGGACCTTCTCGCCGGCGTCCATCACCTTGGCCAAGTCGGCGAGAAGGTCGCGGTGCTCCTCCTCGACGGCCGCCGCGGCCCGGGTGGTAACCGGCCTCCGCCGCTCCCTCGCCCGCTCGGCGATCGCCGCACCGTCCTCACCCGAGATGAAATGGGTCCGGATCGTCACCGACGGCTGCCCGGCCGGAAGCTTCACCCCAGGCCCGGCCACCACGAGCGTCCCCCGGTCCAGGCCGTCACGGAGCTTGTGCGGGGCCGCGCCGGCGTCGACGGGGGCGTCGCCGAGCGCCATCTTCGACTGTGACTCGGTGCCCAGGTACAGAGCCCCGCGGATGTGCGCGCCCTCGCGGACCATCTTCGGCAGGTTCTGGTCGGTCGGGTCCTGCGTGCCCTGCCACAGCATCACGTTGACGGCCCGCCCCTGGTTGTGGATCTTCCGCGCGGCCATGAAGTAGCGGGAGGTGTGCTTGCTGCCGCCGTACGGCCTCCCATCGAGGCTTTTGACCGGGCACATGAACGCGACCTGGGCTTCGTCCACGATCAGCACGATCGGGTGGAAGCCGGAGCCGGGCTTGCGGGCCATGTCGCGGGTGATGCCGTCGGTCGCCCCCGACTGCTCCAGGGCGACCAGCCGCCGCTCCATCTCCGCGACGCCCTCTTCGAGCATCTCGGTGACCTGGATGACGTGCTCGTCGGTCGGGCCTTGGATCAGC
>Ga0207685_10000074_pt1 | contig 23654 bp, 28 predicted proteins | sample LARL111metaG_FD_184350 | JGI IMG/M metagenome (GOLD analysis project Ga0207685, IMG submission 184350) | Corn, switchgrass and miscanthus rhizosphere microbial communities from Kellogg Biological Station, Michigan, USA - LAR L11-1 metaG... | ecosystem: Host-associated > Plants > Roots >...
CCACGAAGTTAAGCGGCCGATTGTGACTAAAGTGCGAGATCGTAGAAGCGGCATCGCGCTTCAATTGACAAAGATTGCGCGCAAGAGGGGGCTGAGCATTTAGATAACCGGGCCGGGAATGAGGGCAGCCATCCGCAAGCAACGCACAAACAATTATTCTCGGCACATGACTACTTTGGCAGATGATTTGCCGTCATTGATTAATGATTTTGGAAACCGGGTCGGATCGGGTCAAGAAAGTGACTAATGATTTTGGAAGCGGTCGGGAAAGTGACTAATGATTTTGGAAACCAGGGACCGATCGTGAACCTGTTAAATAGTGTGTGTATTTTCTCTATAGAAAGAACTTATTTCATTTTCAGTCCGTCTCTCGCTGACTTTCAAGAGTCAAAGCGCTCTATGTCACCTGTGTATGGATTCATCGGTAATTTTCCTCTCCTTGCGGAACTGGTCGCCACAGCCAACGACGCGGGAACCAAACGGAACCATACGGAACCATTTTCTCAACTTGATTCGTCCGGCGATGCTTGAATGAATTCGCGCCTCCGCGTCAACTGCCGCGGGATGCCCAACCGCTCCAACCATTATTCGGCGCGGTTTGCCAAATGTGCCAGAGGGCGTTGTCAGTCCCTCGCGCGAAGACCTCGAGACAAGCAGGGCGCGGCGTCAGCGAAAGCCTTATGGCTGCGGCTTACGATAAGAACGAAAGAATTTTTCTTCCTTTGCGGAACTTGAAGGCGGCCTAACCGAAATTTCAGAAGGGTTTCCTCTTACGGGACTTTCGTCGCCTTTGGGAACCGACTATAACGCTCCAGACGTCTGGACTCGCTCCCTTTTGGGGCTTTCCGCGTCGAATCGTTCTATGTCACCTGAGTATGGATTCACGGGTATGTGAAGTGGGTCCGCTTCGTCATCAGTCAGCGCCAACCAGCCTCCTTGCGGAACTGGTCGCCACAGCTCGCGACACCCGAACCAAACCGAACCAAACCGAACCGTGCGGCGCAGCTCGCCGATCTGGACTAATCCGCGCTTGAGGATTCGCCCGGGGCGTTGCTCGTCGAATCGCTCCTTTCCTCCCTACGGAACTCGTCGCCACAGCTCGCGACACCCTAACCAAACCTAACCAAACATAACCGTGCTAACCCTCCAAAAGTGAGCGCGAGGCGACACCACTCACGCAGTCTCGATAGCTATGAAGCGCGGCTTTCTCGCCGTACCATGATCGCCATGCGCCAGATTGGGCTGCCACGATTTCGCCAGTTGGCACCAAAAGCGGTTCAGATATTGGCTCTCGTCCTTCAAGTAAAAGCGACCCCTTTCAAGAAAGCAAAGCTTGTCGATTTCGATGCGTTCACTCGTCGTATGGGTGAAGGTTAACACCCGATGAATGAAATCAGCGCGGGCAGGGTCTATGGGGCGACGGAAAACGCGGTGAGCACGATCACCGAAGGCTTGGGTCTGGAAGCCGTGGACAAGGTGCGCGTGACCGGTATTTCACGCACTGACTGCAGCTCGGATTTGAGTCTCCAATTAATTACTGACTGGCTATTGGAAAAGTAACAGTGGCTAAGTAAAGTTCGGCGAATCTTCGCGCGCTCATGATCCCAAAACATTACGCATTGCGACAGCGATTTGCTCCACGTGGGTTTCCAGCGCGAAGTGTCCAGTATCTAAGAACTCGACGGTCGCGTTAGGGTTATCGCGTCGAAAGGCCTCGGCCCCTGCCGAACACTTCGACCTTCTGCGCGTCGATGGAGAAGTAATCACATGAGTAAAGCACAACGCTATCCCGCTCATCCTGGCGGCTCTCCTGGCCCTTGGGATTATTGTTATCGGTTGTTTCTACCTTCTATCTCCTGAGCGAATCTCAGGAACATTTGGGCTGAAACCGCCTGCATCCGATGCTGACACTCGCGCCTGGCTACGTCCTAAAGGAAATCGGGACATCGCAGCTGGATTGATCGTGCTGGCCATGATGCTGACCGCGGATGGGCATTTGGTAGGCATCGCTCTACTCGTTGAAGCCATCATCCCTCTTGGCGACATGTCAATCGTTCTGGGGTCGGGCGGGTCGAAGTCGCGAGCGTTCTCCATTCATGGCGTAACCTGCGCGGTGATGCTTATCGTCGGCCTCTTGTTGATCCATGCCATTTGAAGAGAAATGCCTGTGACGGTTCTTGTTAAGTATTGAGCGTCAGATCGCGATCAGCCGGAATAGTCGGTCTATTGATCTTCGAAGCCGACATCCATGCGCTCTTCGCCGAATAGGCGAGCACGTATGCGCGCTACTGCGGCTGATGCCATTCGGCTCAAGCCATTAAAGGATGCACATAAGATATACTGCCAGATCATAAGGTTGGGACAGCACTCGCCGGAAGACACGCCGGCAGTTTCTGGCGGTGGCGCACTCGGTTCGGCTTTCGCCTTGAAATCGTTATCCGGTCCGGTTCAGCAGAGTAGGGCTGCGGCTTTGGAGGGTTGATGAAACGCGTCCTGTTTGTCGGTTTTGATCCTACGACGGTGGACTTTTCGGACCCGGCGTTGCCACCGGGCATGACCGCGGAGAAGATCCACGCTGGGGTCAAACTCGCGCTGGCAGATTTCGCAGGGCGGGGCTGGCATGCCCAGAACTGCTTCATCAGACCCGACGAGACCGCAATTCCGACGATTGAACGCTTCCTGGTCGGCGACATCTACGACTGTGTAGTGATCGGCGCAGGTGTCCGCCTCCCTCGCAATGGGCTACTACTGTTTGAAGCGGTGGTCAACGCCGTCCATCGTATGGCGCCTCAAGCGGCCATCGCCTTCAACACGCACCCTGAAGATAGCGGTGAGGCAGCGGCCCGCTGGATATGACGTCCGTTCGCGACTGGGCCCTCCGGGGGGTTATGGAAAACGGGCGGCCACTGCACTCGCCATGTCGGTCGCGACCAAGGACACGGACTCTGACCTGCTACTGTACGCGCACATCCGTGATCGAAGAGGTAGACCGCATCAGCGCCCACTAATCGTGGTTTGCCCTACCTCAATCAGATATCCCTCAGGGTCACGCATGTAGCAACGAATCTCACTCTCTCATGGTTTTTTGGCTCGGTAAGGAATTCGGCTCCTTTGCTACCGCAATCTCTGTAACTTCAGCGACACGGCGAACCTCGACGAAGGTGCCATGTGGCCCGTCGCCTTCGCGCTGAAGGAGTTGACCGCCACCGAAGAGGTAAAGATCGGCGCGCTCGTGAAGAAAGCGATGAGGTGAGGACCGGGTACGTTGAGGCGCATCACGAAAACACTTTTAAGTGTTGTCAGTCCGCCCGCCACTGACGAGTCCGCCCCAGGACCATTTCGGAATGTGCAAGCCTGCAGGCACATCCTCAGCCGAGTCATGGTAACGATTCATCGTGGTCGTGGTGGCCCACGCGAAGTAATCGTGCAGCACGCGTCGGATTCGCTCGTCGCCGGCAAGGTCGACATCTTCGAGCGCCTGATCGAAACAGGCGATCGCCCGCTGGTCCATGTCTTCATGAGGGCCGTTGCCGCTGTGAATGCGCACGACCGACGTCTCATCACCGAATTGGTCGGAGTACCTTGTTGGCCCGCCGAGCGCCTCCGCCCAGTACGCAGCAAGGCGCTCAGTGTGCTGCGGATGGTATCCGTGGCTGAACGCATGGCTAACCACTTCGTCCTCGAGCACCCGAGTGTGCCACGCGTGTGCCAATCTGAGCAGCCCGGCGATGCCACCGGCCGCTTCATAGATCGTTTGTAAGTTTTCAGTGTCCATTTGTCGAATTATGCAACATCTTGGCAGAAGCGAAGACAAGCCATAAGGCGCTGGCGTTCTATACCGATGTGCTTGGCTTAAAGAAGAGCAAGGAAATTCCGATGGGCGAATTCAAATGGCTTACAGTTGTCTCGCCCGATAGGCATCCTGATATCGAACTTGCGTTCGAGCCGAACGCGAATCCCGCCACAAAGACTTATCAGGAGGCCCTCTTCAAACAGGGTATTCCGTTTACGGCCTTCGAAGTGGAGGAAATTGATTCAGAAACGCAGCGCCTGAAGAAAGAGAGTGAAGTTTACGATGGATCCGACGGATGCCGGCCCGGTAGAGTGCTATTTTTTCAGACACGTGCGGGAATTTGATTCAGATATACCAATCGCCGCGAGAGAAGCCGTGCGATGATTGAAGAAAACATGGCCAAGAAACCTGAGCGGTGCAGGGAATCGCGTTCTACACGCTCGGCCCGCTCACTAAGGTTTTTTGTCTATTCACCTTCTGGGGTGGAGACGGCTATCGATTCTGTCCGTCAATTCCCAAATGCTTGGTGGTGTTCTCCGTCACACTGTAACTCGAAGGAGTGATTCGGGTCGTATCCGGCGGGCGGAGTTCCAGCGGATTCGTATCTGGCTGTAAAGCCGGTTCTGTCGGTAAAGCGGGTTGGGCAGCCCGTCTCACGACTTCCGCCAGCTTCTTGCTGACGAACACTCCGTTAACAATCAGTGCTAACCCGACGAAGATTGGTATTAAGCCGGCGATCCACAATCGGCTCAGGATTTCCGCGGCGGCAGGCGAAACGTTGCCGCTCAAGATGATGCCATTCATCAAAACGAGAAGGACAATTGAAAGTCCAAGACCGGCGCTGCCAGTGATCACGCCCGCTTTGATTTCGTTGTAACGGCGAACCTCAGGCGTGATGCCGCGCCGATGGTCTAACTCCTCTTTCCGTCTCTTGCTCTCCGCGTCCGAACGCGCAATCTCGGCAAACCAGGGTGTGTTCGAGTCTCGCTGCAGACTCGGGTCGCGAGTGTCGAGGGCTTGTTTCACGGTATACAGGTTTGAGCCGCACGCCGTACAGAATTTCAAATGCTCGTCTTGAGTAGAGCCGCATCGTGGACAAAACATAGAAATGCTCCAATTCTTAGTTCGGTTGCGCTAAACGTTAGCCGCTAAAATTGCTTATGAAAATAACGACCTCTTGCCAGCATGTACGGGAAATCTCCGCAGTATGTTCGCAATTCAAGGCAGGTCTCAAGTCCCCCAGATCAATTGTTAGATTCGTTCGTTGACCGTTCTTAGTCGCCGAGCCGATGAATCGTTCCAGCAGCGGGTTTGGGAGAATGAAGAAAAGTGGCACAGCCACATATAAAATCAAGCTCGCTTTCGTGCTCCAACCCGCTGCTTGAACGACGTATCGGCGCGGCAACCAGAGCGGTCAGCGCGAACGAATCTAATAACTAATCTGATGGCTGGCAACCGCCTTGGAAGTGTCATATCAGGAACTGATTCCGAGTTCGATGTCACATTCACCGGGTCAATCCCGTCTTACAATTGAAGGCGGCGCGGCAATTACACTCAACCTTCGTTTCAATCAATCAAGTTGCGAGACACGCGGTCCGCGCTCCGGTTCAACGATTTGTTCGACGCCGCCGTTCGCTGCAGCGCATCGTTGGACGCAAAGCTGCTGCTACTCGGCATCATCTAAAATCCTTTTCAAATCCATGAAGTTAAAGGAGTCATAATTCCAAAACACGATATGAGTGAACAGCTCGATGCACAAGTCCGCCAGTGAGTGCGCCGGATCGAAGAGGTCGTCGGCCAATTCTCCCATCTTAGTGACGCTCTGCGTTACTTCCGTATCCTCGTCGTTTGAGAAGAACCGATGTTCGATGCCGGCTTGGCGTGCGCGCACCCAGAGTGAGTGCGCTTGCCTGAATGTGTAGTGCGTCTCCAAATCGTGGGCGTGAGCGTTTCGGATTCGCGCGATCTCGGAAATGATGGATTTAATATTGGTTGAAATCAGCCCGCATGTGGCGACTGCCTCCACCTTACGCCAGAATGGCATACGTCTCGGGTAACCGGCGGGATCGGTCGCGCGAAGGAGTTGAGTAACCGCAACATCGAGTAGTAAATGTCCCCTAAGACTGATTGCCTGCATGCCAGGGCCAGCGGCGAAGACGTAATTCATAGCTCGTAAGCGCAGATCTCCATACTGCCAGTTACGTTGCGCATCGCTTTTCCACGGTTGTCCCTGACTCGCCATTGGGTCCATTTGCAAAATCGCTTGGCGTCGAACGTCAGAGTTGACCGGCACGATTGCACTCAGCCTTCGCCGCACCATTCCAGTTACGAAACACGCTTCCGCCGCTCCGGTCCAACGATTTTTTGAGCCACTCTCAAAGAAATCAGAGATATTAGCTGGTTAAGAAAGTGCCACTCGTATGGAAAAAGCGGTATCACAAAGACCATTCCCAAGATCAGAAACAGCACCACAGGCAAAAGAGTACCTAGAATTAGAGACTTGCTAAATTGCCCTGAAATGGAGGAGAGAATGCTGGTCATGGGCAGCCGCTCCGTTTGACAAGTATTATGATGTCACGTTTCCATCCGCTTTCTAGCGGGCTCGGAAGAGGTCAACAAAGAACGTGCAGTAAATCGCAGAAGTGAGACTGACTGCTTGTCTAATCAAATCACGGGATGGAACGCACGATAGTGTAGAGCTGAAACCTTGTCAATATTTCGAATTGCCTCACGAAAAAGGTACTCGAAGGGGATTCGTTGCCTCAACTGGAAAAAGTACTCGAAATAAGTTTCACAATCACCTCCTTGGCGAAGGGTGAAGGAGGAGAAAGAGTTGAGGTTAACGATGGCGGAGCGAAGAGCGGTGGTGCGAGCGACGGCGCGGCGATATCAGCGCGGGCAGAAGAAAGAGAAGCAGAAGATCCTGGACGAGCTGGTGAAGTTGACGGGCTACAATCGCTGCTATGCGCGGCGGGTGTTACGCTGTCACGGCAAACAGGCAAAGGGGCAGGGTAAACCGGTCTCAGGTAAGCGACGACGGTCACGGAGCTGGCAGCAGTACGATGAAAGAGTGTTGGTGGCTTTGCGGCGGATCTGGTTGATTCTGGATTTCATCTGCGGGAAGCGATTGGTGGCTATCATGCCCGAGGTCTTGCGGCGGTTGGAGTACTTCGGCGAGCTGAAGGTGGATGTGCGCACCAGACAGAAGCTGCTGCGGATCAGCGCGGCGACGATCGATCGGCTGTTAGGTCCCGAGCGGCGCCGGCATCAGTTGCGTGGGCGGGCGCGCACCAGGCCGGGGACGCTCTTGAAGCACCAGATTCCGTTGCGGACTTTCAGTGAATGGAACGAGCAGCGGCCGGGGTTTGTGGAGATTGATCTGGTGGCCCATGATGGCGGGCTGGCGGCCGGCGAATATCTCTATACGCTTGATATGACAGATGTTTACAGCGGCTGGACCGAAGTGCAGGCGGTGCCGAACAAAGCGCAGGTATGGGTCTTTGCGGCGCTGAAAGATTTGCGCGCGCGGCTGCCTTTTGCTTTGCGCGGGATCGACTCAGACAATGGCTCAGAGTTCATCAACGACCAGCTGCTGCGGTATTGTCAGCACGAGCGGATTACTTTCACGCGGGCGCGTCCGTATCGCAAGAACGACAACTGCTTTGTGGAACAGAAGAACTACACGATAGTGCGGCGCCACGTGGGCTATCAGCGCTTAAGCGGCCGCGAGCAGTTGAGCTTAGTCAACGAACTCTATGGTTATTTGCGACTTTACGCCAACTACTTTCAGCCGGTGATGAAACTGAAAAGCAAAGAGCGACACGGCAGTCAGGTGAAGAAAACTTACCATCCGGCGGAGACCCCATATCAAAGGCTCAGCCGTTCGGAACATTTGTCGGCGACCGCCAGGCGGCGCTTGGCGCAGCAGTATGGGCAGTTGAATCCGGCTGCGTTGAAGCGAAACATCGAGCGGATCCAGACCAGGTTATTGCAGATGCCTCCGCATGCCGGCCCGCAGCGAGTACATCCGCGGCAACTTCATGGCTGGACCAATGACTTTGCCTTTCCCCAAAAGCAGCGACCTCTTCGAGTACATTTTGACTTGAGGCAATGAATCTCATTTGGAGTACTTTTTCAGATGAGGCAACTGGTGCTTTTCTAACGCTCAAGAGTTCCTCCCTCACAGATACGACAGCCACCAATCACGGCGCCGCGCCTTCACGCCCGCGAACCATTTGCAGAGAGGATAAAGCAGCGCCACGCCACCAATCCAACACAGGTAGACAACGATCAGATTGAAACCATTTCCCTTTGGCGGATTGGTAAACCAGTCCACCGGAGTTTGAAACAGCCAATGCACCGGCTTTCCGAAGGCAGCATGAAGCACGATGGCAATAGTGTGAGCGGTGCACCATTGCAGAACGTAAAAGAAAAGAGGCACGCGCCCGAACGTTACAAAAAAGTTTCGCACAATCGAGCCGAATGAGCGCGCAGATGCCTGGATCAGATTCCGTCCCGACTCAAAAAAGGCGAGGGCGATGATTGCCGGCCCCAGCGTCATCAACAAATAGTCGAGCGAGGGTGGGTACTTTGTGGTGTTGATGAAAGACAGGATGGTAAAGACGACGTTCTTTTGTCGCGCCCACGGCAACGGTTCGCCGTACTTATCGATGGTCCTGAGAACTATAAACAACAGAGTCGCTATCCCACCGATCAGCAGGAGCCAACGCCGGCGCAGCCTCGCGTCTTTCGTGTAGAGCGAGCCAAGCGCGTAGCCAACCGCCATCACTCCAATCCAGGGAATTAATGGATAAAGAACGAAAACCAGGGGACTCGGAAATCGAGGCCCAATCGGAAACAGGCCCGGCTGATGAAGCAGCATCCAAAGCTTCGCGCCCCAGCCTGGTACCGGACTCTGCGGCCCCCGCCATGGTGTGGCCGGAAACCGATCGAAATAATTGTGAACGGCGATCATTACCAGGCCGAAGCCGGCAATAACTTTCAAAGGCAAATGAATCAACCCTGCGAGGACAATCATCGAAAACCCGATAACAAATATTACCTGGAAGAAAAAGAGGAACTTCGGATCCAAATTAAAGAATGCCGCGGTCCTCACGACCGTGACTTCCAGGACAATAAGCCAGAGTCCTCGGGTTATGAGAAAGCGCGAGAGCTCGCGCTTACTTTTGCCGCGAGCGAGTTGCAGGTAAGCGCCCGTTCCCGCCAGGAAAACAAACACTGGCGCGCAGTAATGCGTAATCCAGCGAGTGAGAAAAAGCCACGGCGTCGTTTGTGACAGGTCGAGCGGATCAAACAACAACGCTCCTGAATGAATGTAGTCGCGCGTGTGATCGAGCATCATGATCACCATCACGATGCCGCGCAGCAGATCAACTGAATCGATTCTCCCGCGCGCAGGTTTTGCCGGTTCAGGATCGACGGGACCGGCCCCTTGCGCGGCTGCTTTGGCTTCGACGTTGTTGCTCGGTCTCGAGTCGGGCATTGGTAAATTCCTCTTTTCAGAAGAGTCGAGGGGCGCGCGGAGTGTACCGTATAAAGCAGCCAGGACGCGAAAAAGAATCGTTCCTGATTTACAGTTCGATCTGCCGCAAAGAAACGATGGGTTGGAATTCCAGCAACTGGTTGAGGGTTGAGTGATCCAGCCGGCCATCGACTTCAATCAGGGCCATTGCTTCCCCGCCCCGCTCACGCCGGCCCAGATGAAATGCGCTGATGTTAATTCCCTGCTCGCCGAGAATCGTTCCCACGCGTCCAATCACGCCCGGCACATCGCGATTGTGCATCAGGAGGATGTGGCCGTGAGGAATGGCTTCGATCCGAAAGCCGTTGATCTCAGTGATGCGGCCTTCGCGCGCGTTCGCGTAACCAAAGATCGTTCCTGCCAGCAACTGTTCGCCGTTGTCGGCGACGACGCGCGTCTGAATTGCGGGAACGGATTCCCCGCCACCGCGAACATACGACGAGCTGACCGCAATCCCGCGTTCTTCAGCGATTAGAAAAGCGTTCACCACGTTCACGCGAGCGCTGACATCACGCAATAGGCCGGCGAGAAATGCGCGTGTGACCGGCGCGGCATCGACATTTACAACTTCGCCGGCAAAAGACAGATGGACCTCGCGCACTGCGCCGCCAACTATCTGTGATTGAAATCGGCCGAGGCTCTCGGCCAATACCAAGTAAGGTTGAAGCAGGTTCAGGTCTTTAGCTCCCAGGGCCGGCACATTCACGGCGCCGCGCAGCGCTCCGGTCAAGAGATAGTCGCGCATCTGTTCGGCGACGGTAAACGCGACACCTTCCTGCGCTTCGGTCGTCGATGCGCCTAAATGCGGGGTGACAATTACTTCGTCAAGTTGCAGCAATGGATGATCCGGCGGCGGCGGCTCCTGTTCAAAGACATCGAGCGCCGCACCGGCAATCGTTCCCGCCCTGATCGCTTCGTAGAGGGCTCGCTCGTCAACCAGACCTCCACGAGCACAGTTGATGATGCGCGCGCCTTTCTTCATCTTCGCCAAGGCTTCTCGCCCCACGATGCCGCGCGTTTCGTTTGTCAGCGGCGTGTGCACGGTAAGAAAGTCCGCACCTGCAAACACTTCATCGATCGAACCAGATTCGATTTCCAGGTTGCGGGCGTGCTCGGGCGAGATAAATGGATCATGGGCGACGATCTTCATCCCAAACGCGCGCGCCCGCGTGGCCACCGCGCGGCCGATGCGGCCCAGTCCGATAATACCGAGCGTCTTGCCTTGCAACTCAGTCCCGACGAAACTTTTCCGCTCCCACTTACCGGATTTCAAACTGGCATCGGCTTGCGGCACGCGCCGAGCGAGAGCAACCAGCAGAGCGATTGTATGTTCGGCCGTGGTGATCGTGTTGCCATCCGGCGCATTCATTACCACGATGCCCCGGGCCGTCGCCGCGGGCACGTCGATGTTATCGACGCCGACACCGGCGCGGCCGATGACGCGCAAGCAGGGCGCAGCCGCCAGCAAGTCGCTGGTCACCCTGGTTTCGCTGCGGACGATCAAACCTTCGCTGTCTGCTAATTCCTGACGCAGTTGGTCGAGGGAAAGACCGGTCTTCTTTTGGACAAGAAAGCCCGCATCGCGCAGCGGTTGAAGGCCGCTGTCGCTGACTTCATCTGACACGAGAATTTTCCTGACGTCTGCTGCCAAAGCGCGGAGTTAACGAAGGGACGGAGCCAGTAACAGATATCCCGAGATCAAAATTGAATTCAAGAGCAGCGCGTAAGCACCCGCGACGAGATCATCAGCCATAATCCCAAGCCCCGATTCCAACGCTTCAAATCGTCGAATCGGATAAGGCTTCCAGATATCGAAGACCCGAAATAAAACGAAAGCCGACAATACACTCCACCAGGTGTGTAACCAAAGCGGACCTGAAAGCAAAGCGATCATCTGGCCGGCGACTTCATCAATGACCACGATCGAAGGATCCTTTCGCTGGATTAACTTCTCGACGCGCGTGCCTGCCCAAATCCCAACCATGGTCACAAAGAAAATAGCCGCCAGCACCAGCGTTGGTTCGACCATCCAAACCAGCCTTTGATTGACTTCGTTATGTTCAATATTGGCGAAAAGAATATGATGCCCAAAGACAAATACGGCAACGTATAAAACGACGCCAACCAGCGATCCCAATGTTCCCGGAGCGAGCGGAAAGTAGCCAACGCCGCAGGTGGCCACGGCAAATGCGAAATAATCAGACGCGGTACGACGTTTCTTCGGTGGCGGCACTTCATCCGGAGAGATGGCGACCGCCGGATTCAGCTCGTCACTCGATTCTTTAACCGTGCTCATAAACAAAGCGGATCGTCGGCTACTCCCGGTATCGACCCATCCTTTGTCAAACCGAAAGATACACTCAATAGAGATTGAAGTTGTACTCAAGCTGGATGTACTGCGAAACCGGATAGCCATCTTTCGTCGCCGGTTTGAATTCGATATTCCTGGCGGCCTGGATTGCTGCCTGCGTCAAACCATGCGGGAGTTTCCGCATGACTTGAATGTTTGTTACTTTACCGTCTTTCGATAAGACCGCACGCAGAACTACGGTGCCTTGAACGCCATACTCGCGCGCACTTTCTGTATAGGTTGGTTCTCGTTTGGTAAGAATGTGGACCTTCTCTGTCAGGTCACGGGGCGCAAATACTGTCTCAGGGTTGGGGCCCTCGGGCTGTTCGCCGGTTGAAACCTGGCCGGCGTTTATCTGAGCAGGCGCGGGCATTTCGGTCTTCATCGCAAACGACTGAAAGAATCTTTCCCGGTCCCACGCGCCGCCGGGCATGTTCATAGCCAGCAGAACATAAATCCTCGCACCAGCGAGGTGGAAGTGCAGGGTTCCCGTTACCTCTCCGAGGGTAAGCGAATACTCACGACCCAAAAGCGGCTTAGCCGGCAATTCTTTCACGTAGGTTATTGAAGCATGCGATCGCCCATCTTTCGGAAGGTTATCCTTTGCCGGTTTGAGGAGTGATTCCCAGACCAAATCCGCGCAAGCGTCCAGGTATGCATCGGCATCCGGGGCTGGAACCGGCCGATAGTCTAAGTTCTCAAGCGACCAAAATGTATAGGTGGCTCCGTTAGCAAGCGCCGTGTATCTTTTGCCGTTTACAGCAAGGTCGCCGTATTTATTGGTCTGAAACTCCTGGTCAGGCTGGCGCGGCATGGACACTCGAAACAATTTGTCGCCTGGCGAAACTTCCATCCACTGACTCGGATCCTGCGCCCTGGTGAGATAAGTGCACGCAGCAACGAGGCAAACGAAAAGTATTCCCGAAGTTCCGCGTTTCATTTCATCCCCCTTTATTCAACCAACAACGCGTCCGACCAGATCGTATTCGTGCGCTTCCGTGATCAGAACGCTGACGAAATTGCCTGGTACTGGCTCAAATTCTGCAGGCACATCGTTAATCAATACACAACCGTCAATATCAGGCGCCTGAGTTTCCATTCTTCCCTGCCAGAGCAATTCGCTCTCGTTCGATTCACCTTCGAAGAGGACGTGCACCGTCTTGCCGATTCGAGCTTTATTCTTTCGTCGCGAAATCTTTGCCTGCTCTTTCATCAGGCGTACCCGCCGTTGTTTCGCAATTTTGGGATCGACTTTCTGTGGCAGGCCGAACGCCGGCGTTCCTTCTTCATCGGAATAGGTAAACACACCGACCCGATCGAACTCCATGTTCTTAACAAAGGTCAATAACTCTTCGAAGTCTTCTTCAGTTTCGCCAGGGAAGCCTGTGATGAAGGTGGTGCGCACGGCAATCCCGGGCACGCGGGCGCGTACTCGTCCGATTAGTTTGTCGAGCGAGGCGCGATTGCCGCCGCGTTTCATCAGTTTCAAAACATTCTGCGACGCGTGCTGCAAGGGCATGTCGAGATATTTGACTGCCTTCGGTTCCTCAGCCAGCACGTCCAGGAAAGCATCGCTGATGTGCGTCGGGTAGGTGTACATCACGCGCACCCACTCAATCCCATCGGTGTGTGAAAGCTCGCGCAGAAGATGGGCCAGCGCGTCCTGCTTTCCCAGGTCCTCGCCGTACCGAGAAGAATCTTGCGCCACAAGAATAAGTTCCTTGACACCTTCTTCTGCCAGTTGATGAGCTTCGGCGATGATCGAGCCAAAGCGGCGGCTGCGAAAATGCCCGCGCATCTGCGGGATGAAACAGAACGCGCACGGGCGATCACAACCTTCGGCAATCTTGATGAACGCGTAATGCGAAGGCGTGGCCAGGACACGCGGCGTTGATTCATCGTAAAGATAGGTCGCACTCTGATTGCCCAGCGAAATTACCGGAAGTGTCCGCGTGTTTGTCTTCGGATCGCAGACGCTCAGGACGTCATTAATTTGGCTGGTGCCGATAAAGGCATCCACCTCAGGCATTTCGGCTTTCAACTGATCGCGATAACGTTCAACCAGGCACCCGGCGACTACTAATCGCGTTGCTTTGCCGCTGGTCTTTAGTTTGGCGGCTTCAAGAATTGCCTCGATCGATTCTTTCTTTGCTGAGTCGATGAATCCGCAGGTATTGACCACGACCGTGTCCGCCTCAGCAGCCTCCGCTGTGATCTGAAAACCGTTCTGCTTCAGGCGGCCCATCATCACCTCGCTATCGACAAGGTTCTTAGGGCAGCCGAGGCTAATAAATCCGACTTTGTTCATCATGGTTCGTCAATCAAGTCATTTTGGACTGCGCCGGCAGATTGACCACTCCAGCGTGGCTGCCACGCCGGGGACGGCGAGGCTCGCGGCGCTTTGGTTCGGAGTACCGCATTTATGCGGAGTTGCCTGTCACAACTAATTCCGCCTGAAGGCGGGACTCCAAACGGTCCAAAGCGCGTCTCGAGATGTATCGGGATTCTCGCCGCACTCCAAATCAGTTCCGACTTCGCTCAAGTGCCGACAGTAACTGCTCGATTTGCCGCCGTTCAGATTCAGACAACTTCTCTTCCCCAAAGCGCACGCGATTGTAGGCGTTCGTTATCGCGCGGGCTTCATTCACACCGCTTGCCGCGGCGAACTCCAAAGGTGTCTGGTGCGGCTCACGCTTGAGGCCCTGCTGTTGGAGCAACACGCTCAATCGTTCGTAAAAATCAATCCGGCGATCGTCAGTCTGGGCCGCCCGCCAAACTTCGAGGCCGCGGCGCCAGCCGAATTGCCGAACGCGCCTGCCGACCAAAACCGTTCCGATCAACAGGCTGAGACCAATGATCGCGGCCGCGGCGGGTTGAATGATCGTCGGCAGCAGGGCCCACCCGCGAGAGGCGGTGACCAATGACCTGCGCCGGAAATCAAACATTCCCGTACGCAGCGACGTAGCAAGCGAACGCTGTTCCTGCTTATCATAACCAAGCACGTACTGAAACCACATCAACTCGAAGGCTTCGGAGTATTTGCTTAAGTAGCCGGATAACCCACTGCGCAACCGCGGCATGCGGCCGGCCGGCGGCGTCGGATCAAATGTCACCCAGGAATTCGTGTGGGGGAAATAAACCTCGACCCACGAATGAGCGTCACTTTGACGAACCGTGTAAGCTCCCGCCGCTTCGTTGTATTCACCCGGCAGAAAGCCGTTCACGACCCGAGATGCGATTCCCTGCGTCCGTAACATCACGGCCATGGCCGTTGCAAAGTATTCGCAGTGCCCCGCCTTCACATTGAAAAGAAAGTCAGCCAGCGGATCGCGACCCGTCGCTTTCAGCTCCAGCGAGTACCGGTAGTTCTCGCGCAAGTAAGATTCAATCGCCTGGGCGCCATCATAACCATCCCGGGCTTCGGCCCGTTGAATTATTCTGCCCGCGAGCGTTGCGATGCGCGGATCGAGGTTCGCCGGCAATTCCAGATAGCGCGCTGTCTCCACCAGGTACTCAAGCCGATCTGAGCGAAGCGCGTTGGGCGGCGGCTGGGTCGTGTCCGAGTAAACTCTGTAAACGACGCGTTCCTGTTCGTGCGGGCGGGTCTGCATCGCGCCTTCCGCATCGATGCGGACATAGGGCAGTTTGCCCTGCACCGCCACCGGACGAGGCGCTCCGAACAGGACGGGCGTATCCACCGGCTCAAGAAAAAAGGTCTGCGTCGTTAGCCGGCCGAGGTCTTCCGTGGTTCCGATCGGAAAAAAGCCGCGTTCGCTTTCTTTCTTCTCGAAACGCTCGGCTTGAGCAGATTTCCGCCACGCCTTGCCGGTGAACTCGTCGAGCGCGACGCCGCGCCAGCGTAAGCCCGCTGGCGGAACAGCATTCGAGTTTTCGACGCGAACATGCATGAAGATTTCATCGTTGCTTTTGAGACGACCAATCTCTCCAAGCGTTACGTTGTCCGAAAAACCAATAAAGCCCACCAGGCTGTTGCCGCCGCGCCGCAGCGCGCCTGAGCTCGTGCGCGGCATGATCAGAAAAAACGGCAAGGCTAGGACCACGATCAGAAACAGTAATCCTACCGAGAGGAACGGCAAGCGGCGCGTTTCGAGATAGCGGCGGCGCCAAAGCCGCATGGGCAGCTTCCTGAACAGCGCATTGTCCGGCGGCACGAGGAGCCTGGACTGGGTGGTCTTAACCCGGCGGCGGGCCTTTTGAATTTCGAACGCGACCACCGTCGATAGGGCGCATAACAAATACAGAATGAGCGTCGCCAGGAAACTCGGACTCGCCGTCAGGCCGGCGGCGAGCAGAACTTCAAAGAATGAAATCAGATAGAGAAAGAACCAGTCGCGATCGCTCTTGCGCTGCAGGAGTTTGACCGCCGAAAGGAAAAGAATCAGATGCGCCAGCACCGCCACCTCGGCACTGCCGCGGTGGCCGGTTTCAAGAAACTCTATTTGCAGGTAGGGAGTAAGGATGCGCCAATCAAAATAAAAGATTGGCAGCGAAACGAGGATCACGATCAAAGCCGTGCGCTCAGAGAGTTGCCAGCGACTTCCTTCCGCGCTCCAGGCCATGATCATCGCCAGAAGAAAGGTCAGGGCGAGCCAGGTGCCCACTCCACCGGCGATATACAGAGCCAGCGTCGCCGCGAAGATCGTGGCGTAGGAAGTGAAGCGAAAATAGGTATCGAACTGCATCAGACCTACGTAAGTGTAACGTAGGCATAAGTATTCGCGAAATTAGCATTAACGAGGCTTGAATTCGAGAACTCAAGTCTATAATCTGAAGATGAGATTTGAATGGGGACCCTGCGAAGGCCAAGCGAAATCGTGCTCAGCACAAAGTCTCTTTTGAAGAGGCCGCAAATGCACTTCTGGATCCGCTCGCAAGAACGACTCCGGACCCCTGATCATTCCATCGACGAGCATCGTTTCATTACTTTTGGTGTTTCAGCAAGGGGACGACTATTACTTGTTTCTTTCACTTGGCGCGTTGACTCCATTCGAATCATCAGTGCCCGACAGGCGACACAGCACGAGAGAGAAATCTATGAAGAACATTAAGTCAGAGATCAATGATTCATTGCGACCGGAATACAAGCGCTCAGACTTCGGCGAGTTTGTGCGAGGCGCAGTTACACAAGTTGAATTCGCGAAACGCGTGTCTCTATTGTTATCGTGCCTTGGCGAGGATGAGGGTATCAAGTTCGAACATCACTCAGCAGGTAATTACCTTGCGCAACACCGGATGGGCGAGTGGACGTATGAGATTGATAACGCAAATCAGATAACGCTGCGTTATTGGCTAGGCTCTCGGAAAACTCTTTACGAACAGTTGGCAAACCCACCGTGCGTCACAACGGTGGAAGACAACATCAAGCTACAGAATTCATTGATTGACGGTGTTAAAGCGCTTAAAGCCAAAGTAGCCGACCGCAATTGAGCAAAACTTCGTCGAGGAATTTGATGGGTGCTCCATTCCATTAAGAAGCGCAAAATGAAATTCCTTCTCACCATCTGCATACTTCTAATTTCAGGGCCATCAATCGCAAGCGCGCAGGCGAGTGACAAGCAAACATCTCTGACCCGGGCACACACGAGAGAGGCCGAACGCCTGCTTTCCAATCTGGGCTACTGGACAGGCCCGGTTGATGGACTATTCGACACGGCGACGCGGTCGGCATTGATCGCTTTCCAGAAATGGGAGGGACGTCCTGTTACCGGTCGGCTTACGCTCGATGAACTCGAGGCGATTCGCACCAGCGCCTCTCCTGTAGCCAGGGACCGTGGATACGCCCACGTTGAAGTGGATCTGGATCGTCAGGTGCTGTTGTTGGTCAACGACCGGGGTGGCGTTCGAGTTCTTCCCGTATCGACGGGCACCGGCAAGGCGTTTGTCGATGAAGGCCGGACCAGCATAGCTTACACACCACGCGGCCGCTTTCTCGTCTATCGCAAGGGTGTCGGTTGGGAAAAAGGTCCGCTCGGATCGGTTTATTATCCCAACGACATCAGCGGCGGCGTCTCGATTCACGGAAGCGGCAATGTCCCCGCCGAGCCAGCAAGTCACGGTTGTATTCGGATACCAATGTTCGCGGCTCGTGAAGTGAGCAAGCTGCTGAAGTTGGGAACAATCGTGCTGGTGTACGATAGAGTCTCGTTTGTCTCAGGGAGGGATTGGGCTGAAAACCCAGGGCTCAAGCAAGCCGCCCTGTTAAATATTGCCGCCACAGATGACGTCTATCAGACTGAGGGAAGTAAAACCAAAACCAGACCTGGGCTAAACAAAAAAGCCCGTTCGAAAATCATCCGAGCTTGAAATCTTATAACGACCACCGGCTCAATCTCACGAAGCATGGGTGGTATACTCTCGAGTAACAGGAGCGCGCCATGTTCGCAAACGCTGAGAAAATCCTCGAAGAAGCTCTGAAGTTACCGCCGCAAGATCGCGCCGAACTATTAGAGCGGTTGCTCGCCACTTTTCAGGAACCACCCGATCCTGAGCTTGATAAGCTTTGGGCGCAAGAGGCGGAAGACCGGTTAGATGCCTATGAGCGCGGCGAGTTGGGCACTGTTTCTGAAGAGGAAGTATTCGCCAGAATCGACCGTCAGCGCGCCAAATGAAGAGAGAATTGCGAGAGGTAAGGCAATAAGCGAAGATGAAATGGACTCAGCGATCGAGACGATCAGGCTGCGCGTACTCGAAGGTCATTATCTCGTCAAGAGTCACGCTGTAGTTCACGCATTGAAAGAAGGCTTCGATCGCACGAATATGGTCGAAGCCGTACTCAACGGAAGGATTATTGAAGATTATCGAGAGGCGGAAACAGCGTTAATATGTGGAAGGACAGCGTTGCAGGCAGGTACTGAAATTTACTTGCATGTCGTGTGTGAATGCGCCGATCCTCTGTACGTGGAATTCGTCACGGCCTACATTCCGGACGAGGAAGAATGGGAAAGTCCGCCATTCCGGCGACGCACAGCTAAGAAGTAATCAACTATGAGTAATCAACCAGTTCCAATTTGCGGTGAGCACAACGTCGCGAAAGAGTGGAAGCCCACTACATTCGTTTACGATGATGATGGCATTTCGATCCAAGTCCCGAACGTCTATGCCTGGGTCTGTCCTCGCGACAATGAAGCATCCTTTACTCCCGAAACTACCGACGAATTGATTGCGACCGTGCGCGAACTCATCACGCCAGCCAAACGCGCGCGCGAACGCCGCACCATGCCAACCGAGTACATTGTCCGTGTCGCTTGATCCAAAAATTGAACTTCTGATCGGTCGCTACCGCTCGCGGTTCTGACACGAGGGCGTGGGCAGCCCGCATGGAGTGCTTGTACGGGCTTCGATTGTTATTGACGGAGGCTTACCCAGTCCCAGCTAATCGAGACTGGACTATTTCCGGTCGTCCGCTGCGCGGACAAATATGATCATCAGGACGCCATGGGACCCCGATGAAACTTTCGACGTGGCGATTGATTGAGTTTAGGAGAAAACAATCTTGAAGGAATTTGCTGCCCCTCAGGTGTTAGAATTAGTGGAGAACTGGAGGGGAAGATGACCGATCCAGGTTTTGTTTACGCACTGATCAATGTGAGCTCGCCCGGACTCGTCAAAGTTGGAAAGACTTCGAAGGATCCGCAAGAAAGAGCGAACGAGCTTTCCCGCGCCACGGGAGTACCGACACCGTTTTTAGTCGCTTTCAGGCGTCCTTTCGGCAACATGGCAATTGCGGAAACTTTTGTCCACACCTTTCTTGAAGCGAAAGGATACCGAATCACTCCCAATCGAGAATTTTTCTCGGCTTCACTCGAAGACGTCGTTGAAGCGATCTTACAGGCACCTGGAGCAATAACCTCTTTAGACCCGAACAAGGTTCGAGACAACACTTCGGCTCAAACATCGGATTCGATGGACAGAAAAACGAACGAGCAACCGTGGGAGAGTCTCCTCGAGATGGCGTCTGAATACGATTATGGATTGGTAGAGGTGCTTCAGGATCACGGGGAAGCGATTAAACTCTACAAGCAAGCTGCGGCTCTCGGTGCGGCGCAAGCGCTTCGACCACTTGGGCGAATCTATTACACAGGTGAAGGCTCCTTTCGAGATCCAAAGCAAGCCTTAGAGTGTTTCAAGGAGGGCGCGCGAAGAGGTGACCCTTGCTGCTACGCAGAAATGGCAATGGTTTACGCGGAACGTGAACATTGGGATAACTGCATGAAGTGTTGGGATCAGTTCTTCGCCAATGCGCCGATAAATAGTTTGGTTGGAGAATATGCCTGTAACTATTTTATTCTTTGTCTGCGGCGAGATATTCCTATTGCGCCTACGCACCGGCTTCGTGAGATGTATTCAGAAGTCCTTAACAGCTTGCTTGAAAGTGCAGGAGGTTGTATTAGAGACTTCGAGTCTAGTCTAACGATTTCAGAGGCGATTTTGAATGTTATCTCAAAATATAAATCATACATCTTAGCGTTCGAAGAACAATGCGGGAATGCCGCAACAGCCGGTTATTCTCGAGCCATCGAGATCGACAGACGACTTGCGTTGGCTTACAACAATCGTGGTTTGGCGTGGCATGGCAAAGGCGATGCTTACAGTGCAATTATCAATTACGACGAAGCCATCAAGACAGACCCACGATGTGCACAAGCTTACGGCAATCGGGCAGTTGCGAAACTTAGGCTGGGGAACAAATTAGACGCTGTTCACGATTTCCGTAAGTGCTTTGAACTTGATAACTCGTTGAGGGCTTCGTTCGAAGGGTGCTTGGATAAAATCAACAAGAACACGTGAACGAAAAAAACCCACCCAAGAAAATCTTGAGCGGGCTTCCTTTAACAATCCCGGCGGCTTCCTACTCTCCCACGCAGTACCATCGGCTCCAAGAGGCTTAACTTCCGTGTTCGGGATGGAAACGAGTGTGAGGAGCGCAACGGCGTCGCCTAATCCATTCCCAACTCTCGGCGCAGAGCTACAACGTTAGGTTTGAAAAGGTTATCCGCTGACACCTCCGCGTGACTTTCGTAGAGTAACAACAGACTTTCCAACAGCTCGCGCCCTTCGTCGGTTTTTGCCGCTTCGCGCGGCGTTATGTCGTTGAGTGCCGGGACGGGCAAATCAAACCACGACTCCCAATGCTGTCTGGCGGTTTCTTCCATCTTAGCGCGCAACTCCGGCCGTGCATCGTCCAAAGAAATGAAGCCGGTCCCGCTGCTGTGGCTTTGGCCGCTTGAGGATGATCCTAGCCCGGCGACGGCCGCGGCCCGCCATATTTCCTGGACCTGCGACTCGATGGATTCGATTAACGTTGTCTTGTAGGTTGCAGCCTCGCCCAGTCGTTCTTCAACTAGTTGTCTAACCATCTCAGCTCGCCTGGTTGAGTTCACTTCAATGACGAGACGTTTCTCGTCGATCTTGAGGAGCCCAAGTAACACGGGCCCGGCCAGCCGCTTTGTTGCTTCATCACTCCCGCCAAGCCACGATATCTCCGCCTTTGTCACGAACCCATTCTTAAGGGTTGCGTCCCTCAAGAAATCGCTTTCGTCGCGGCCTTCGTCCAAATCTTTCAGCGCGTGAAAGGCTTTGTCAGCGGACTCGAGGTCGAAGTAGAGCTTCTGAGGAAGCATCGGATCGCCGTCCGTATTGACCAGAGTGGGGGGAGTAAACATCCCTCTCAATAGGTGGAGATATAAGCCGCGAATGTCGCACTCAAACTCGTGCAGGTGCTCCGTCGTAATTTCTGAATTGCCGATCTGCTCCAATATCCACTTGCGCAAGTCCAGCACATCACGCTTGGCAGTTGGACGCAAAGCGTAAGGGCCGGTGCCAATGTTTGACAAGAAGCCGTCCACCTTTGTCGTTGCACAATAGATAATCTCGCCTCGCTTCACGATTTCCGCACCGGACCGCTCTACAACTCTATATCGAACGCGACGAAGCAAATCGTACAGAGTCATTCCAATTCCCGTTCTTACTTCGATAACCTCACATAAGGTATACGGACAACGGTTCGCCGCGCGCAGCAGCGCCTCCTCGTCACTATTAATCCGGTTTCCATGATAGTGAAGAAACAATTCGGCGACGCTAGTCTCTCGGTATTCATTAGCAGGAGGTTTCAATTCAACGATCCAATTGAAGAGAAACCAAGGCATGAACAATGGTTCCATTGGCGATTCTGGCTGGTAGTCTTCCACCGACTCGTCATCGTTGAAATCCTTCCACGCCTCATTAACCAGTTCCGGCCCGAAACTCTCAAAGGCAAAGGTCATCAACTTTGGAATTAGGCTAGCATGGGTTTGGCGCGAGTGACGGTATTGAAAGTCAGACGCACTGGAGGACGCGAGACAGCAAGTCTTGTGCTTCTTACCACTGCCACACGGACAAGGATCGTTTCGGCCGACTTTCTTCATTCGATTCATCGAGGTGCTTCGAATGCGTAATATAAAAAAGCCCGCTCAAGTTTACCTTGAGCGGGCTTTCATTAATAATCCCGGCGGCTTCCTACTCTCCCACACAGTTGCCCGTGCAGTACCATCGGCTCCAAGAGGCTTAACTTCCGTGTTCGGGATGGGAACGGGTGTGACCCTCTCGACACAACCACCGGAAAACCTGAACATTTTCCATTTTTGATTTCAGATTTTTGATTTGCCATCGGCTCGGGACCGGAGGCACGCGCAAAATCCGAAATTTGGAAAATTCAAAGAACTTTTTCGGTAGCGGGGGCCTGGCGTCGCGTGCAAGCATCTGCTCGCACAGCTAACAGGCCAAAGTCCGCGCTACGGAACTCTTTGAGATCTCAGATTTGAGACCTCAGATTTCAAAAATCCGATCTACGATCTTTCCGACTTTGGTCTTTGAGGCGGCTGACGCCAGTCGAAAGCTTCAACCGGGGTCGGCGGAAAATCAAAGATCCAAGTCCAATGACCAAAGATCAAAACCGAATAGCGACCAGGGCAAGCGCCTGTGCCGTCTGAAAGCTCGCGTGTGCTTTGAGATTTCAGATTGCAAATTGCAGATTTCAGATAACAAATCTAAAATCAAAATTCACAAATCTAAAATCAAAATCATTGCTGGCTAATAAATTTTACGGTCAAGCCAAGGGACTGATTAGTACTGGTCAACTGAGCACATTACTGCGCTTACATTTCCAGCCTATCAACCTGGTGGTCTTCCAGGAGTCTCGCGGTCAGGACTAATCTCAGGTCTGGCTTCACGCTTAGATGCATTCAGCGTTTATCCATGCTCCACTTAGCTACCGAGCGTTACAGCTGGCGCCATAACTCGTACACTAGAGGTGGATCCATCCCGGTCCTCTCGTACTAAGGACAGATTCCCTCAATCCTGCTGCGCCCACACTAGATAGGGACCGAACTGTCTCACGACGTTCTAAACCCAGCTCACGTACCGCTTTAACCGGCGAACAGCCGGACCCTTGGGACCTTCTTCAGCCCCAGGATGCGATGAGCCGACATCGAGGTGCCAAACCCTGCCGTCGATGTGAACTCTTGGGCAGGATCAGCCTGTTATCCCCGGCGTACCTTTTATCCGTTGAGCGACGGCCCTTCCATACAGAACCGCCGGATCACTAACTCCTACTTTCGTACCTGCTCGACTTGTCTGTCTCGCAGTCAAGCTGGCTTATGCGTTTACACTCTGCGGCTGATTTCCAAACAGCCTGAGCCAACCTTCGAGCGCCTCCGTTACTCTTTGGGAGGCGACCGCCCCAGTCAAACTACCCGCCTGATAGTGTCCCTCCACCGGATAACGGTGGTAGGTTAGAGTCCAGACAAACGAAGGATGGTATCTCACCGTTGGCTCCCCCGCCCCCAAAAGGGCGAGTTCAAAGCCTCCCATCTATCCTGCGCATCGTTTGCCCGAAATCACTGTCAAGTTATAGTAAAGGTGCACGGGGTCTTTCCGTCTAAATGCGGGAAACCGGCATCTTCACCGGTACT
>Ga0207685_10000075_pt1 | contig 23411 bp, 11 predicted proteins | sample LARL111metaG_FD_184350 | JGI IMG/M metagenome (GOLD analysis project Ga0207685, IMG submission 184350) | Corn, switchgrass and miscanthus rhizosphere microbial communities from Kellogg Biological Station, Michigan, USA - LAR L11-1 metaG... | ecosystem: Host-associated > Plants > Roots >...
TGCACTGATACCCAGGCGTGCCGCCCGAGAAGGTCACCGTCATGCTGCCCGTTCCCGTGCTGCAATCAGGATCCGTCTCCGTCGCTGACGTGGTCACCGCCGTCGGAATGGTTACCGATTTCGTCTGATCCGCACCGGGACAGTCCTTGCTGTCTTTCACACTCACCGTGTGTGACCCGGCTGCCAGGTTGTTGAAGACTGCCGGTGATGTACACGCCGCGAAGGCGCCGGCGTCCAGCTTGCACTGATACCCAGGCGTGCCGCCCGAGAAGGTCACCGTCATGCTGCCCAAACCGGTGCTGCAATCAGGATCCGTCTCTGTCGCCGATGTGATCACCGCCGTCGGGATCGTTACTGTTACGGTATTGCTCGTCTTTTCGCAACCACCACTTTCTTTTACGGTTACTGTATGTGGACCGGCAGCCACGTTGTTATAAACCACTGGGCTGGTGCACGCCGCGTAGCTACCGCTATCGAGCTTGCATTGATACGGCGACTTGCCACCTGAGAAGGTACCCGTAACTGTGCCAAGACCGGTGCTGCAATCAGGATCTGTCTCGGTCGCCGAAACTACGAAGCCGGCATTAAAGTCAACCTGGATCGGCAGCACCAGGTCTTCCATAGTTGCGGTGGTAGAGGTTGAGGTCTTGGTCTTAACCATTATCGACTTGATCTGAAGTCCCGTGCACGGATCAGGAAGACTACCGATCAGCGCATCGAGATCCACAGACATTTCAATAAATTCATTCTGGTTATAGGTCGTCAATCGGGCGAACGGACTGTGGGAATCGTTGAATGCGGTATAGGGTACCGAGGCACCATCGGCTGTATTAGTGGCGACAAAAGCAGTGCCAGCCGCAATGGTTGAAGTGATGTCGGTATACGCAAACCCGCCGGCCCCGTCCGATTGCCACCGCAACACTATGATTGAGGCTACCGAGCCGCCGGAGTTGTAGTTGCCGGTCAAGAGAATATCTCCCACCGTTCGGCCGCCATCAGGTCCGCCCGAAGTGAAACCACCATTGGGGCAATCAACACAGGGGCCTGCATTTGTGGTGGTTCTCGTCAAAGTATTTTGCAGCAGCTCAAAGTCAATAAAAGCGGTTCCGTTGTTCGACTCGCGATCGCCTGAGGCAGTTATCCAGTGATGGCCGCCAGCAGCCTGCGAAAGATGAACGTAAACATTATTCATATCCGATTTCTGATTATTGGCCTGCGTGTGCCACTTCCAGAAATTTGGGTCCTGATTAAGTTTGTTGCTGCCGTCGAACACGTCATCGGCGGTGCCCGGACTCGTGCAGCCTACGCATCCATCAAGCCGCTGAAATGTATGCACGGTATCGATTGGGGCACCCGCGGCGGTAAGGACTCCCGTAGTGCCTGCTCCGTTCGCGACCCAGTCGGTGTGTCCACCAGCCAAGGTAGCCACGACTCCGCCCTGGATTTCGAAGCCACCAGGATCGCCATTCAGCGCAATGCCGGCGCCAACAACGTCTGTGAAGGACGTAAAGGCGGTAAAGCCTGAAGTCCCACCGGTCGCCGTGAGGGTAAAGGCGACCCCAACGTCATGTGTCTGGATAACAAACCCAGAGTTGGTGATGTTTCCAGAACCATCAGCCGTCGCGGAAGAATCCCATGGCAGATCACCATCGCTCTCATCAATATGCAAGGCTACCGCTTCACCCGGGGTCCAACCAGAACCGCCGATCACCACTGTGTCGCCCGGATTGTAGTCAGACTTATCAGTCGTTACCGTCGCCGTGGCCGCGTTGACCGCAGACACACTAAGTCCACTTGGCGCCAACTGGGGCGCTGTTGGGTTCACAACTTTCGCGCTGTCACCTGACGCCCGGCCGAACAGGAATTCTCTGAAGCCCGGAGAGGATGCCGACACGGCGGCGGTGCTTATCAGAGCCACTAAAGCAATCAACGCGAGCAAACGTGCTCGCGTTGTATTTAAGTGGATTCTCGTGAAGAGACTCGTACAATAATGTGTGAAGCGGGGCGTGCTATTCATGGTGGATACCTTTCCTTTTTTTATCGCTCTAACGCATCCGGTAAATCCTGGCGGAGCTGCATCGAGACCTTGTTCAATACAACGGGGTGGATCCAGGCGAGTGCAAATTCTCCTCGGAACCCGAGAAAACTTCGACTGTTTGTTTCACGGTCAAAAGCAAGACCTTTCCGTCTCGCCGCTGAAAATTCTTTGACACCTGATTTCAACAACCAAACCAATTCGCCTTCGGCAAGCGATTGAGATTGGTTTCTACAACCACATTAGAGAAACTCGTAGTGCTTGATGGCCAGTGCGATTCCATGCAGTCCATCGGCCTGCGGTTCATGGCGCAACACCTCGCCGCGAACCAGGGTTGACGCGCCACTATCTACGTTACTTAACAACCTGATAACCAGGCTCAACTCGTCACCCGAGTTCACCCTTCTGGGGATCCGTAAATAAACGCCATTCGAACTCATATTGTCGATCACGCAATCAATCTGAAAAGCCTGGCCCGCAGCATCAATACCCCATGCTCTGGTCGGAAACGGTTCATTGATGCGAGGTTTGCTACGGCGTTCAGTTACATCCTTCCGAAGTCGTCGCGCGGCTGCCGGATTGCACCGTAGATCAATCTCGCCGCTGAGGGACAGTCTTTCTTCCGTTTCCAGATCTGAGTCGGGTCTGGTCACATACACACCTGATTATCTTTTGCGGCGAGATACTACTTTCATTGCAATTAACTTGCAAGGGAGGTGAATGCCTTTCTGCATGGCAGGATCCTGCCCCTTTACTCTGGCGGAGGTTTTTGCGGATTAGGGCGGCCGGAAGCGCTTTAAAGATGACCTATATCACTACCGGGAGCGATAGCGACCGGATCATCAACGCACCTTGAGTGGCAGCATCCCCTCGCTATCGCTCGGGGTACTGACACGCTGCTTCCCGATGGTGCACGACGCTCCCGGTTCTGACATTCATCGAGGCATTCGGGCCAGCTTGTGAGCAAAAGCGTAGATTACCAATTCCAGCCGATCTGAGACCTCGAGCTTGGAGAAAATCGAGCTGAGATGATGGGTGACTGTTGTCTCACTAATGAACAGGCGTTCGGCAATCTGTTTGTTCTTGAGACCTTCGGCGATCAGGGCAATGACTCCGCGCTCGCGCTGAGTTAGATTCGCGATCCTGGCGTCCCGCTGTTGATTTGCGTGGTTGGTGGGGTTTCGGCCCAGCAAGGCTCCTAAAATCGAACGGTCGAACCACGCTTCGCCAGAATGCACTTTCTCAATGGCTTTGATGAGCGTTGGGACAGAATCATCCTTGTTTATGAGGCCCATTGCGCCAGAGTGAGCGGCTGCTTCGGCTATGCCGGAATTGTCGGACTGGTTCAAAACCAGAACGCGCGCAGCCGGACATGAAATGGCAAGATCGGAAATCAAATCCAAATCATTTTCAAGGCTCTGCTGTTCCGCGTCCAGGCCGAGCAATATGATGTCCGGGGTCTCGCGCCCGGCAATATCAATCGCCTCATCTCTCGAGGCTTCGGCAACCACGCGCATCGCGGGCTGGACATCGATCAACATCCGGTAACCCGCGCGCACTAATGTATGCTCGGCAATGAGGAGTATTCGAATCGCCTTCTCAGACGATGCTGCCGGGGCATCCCTGGGCAGGTGGACAGGCAGCGCACCGGCCGGTGTTGGCGCTCTGGAGCGACCCACCGAGTCTGGCTCTTCGTCGAATCCTTTGCCTTTAATCTGACCCTTTGAACGCCCGGCTTTCAAACTTCCCCTCCAGATAAAGAATAATGGGAATGGTTGAGCCCTTCTTGAGAAATTCTTGAGGCGCAGTCCACCTTGCAGATTTGCTCGAAACTTAACGCAAATCAGAACCTTATCCAGCCCCGAGAGGTGTCGGATTTAATCGAGCCAAGTTATTCGGTTTCGAACTCGCTTTAGAAAAGAGTCCGAAGGCACCTGGAACTGAGACGGGGGCCAGTCTAGCAGCAAATTTCAGAGGAAACCAACCGGAGTTTCGAAGCGGGTGGTGTCCATGGCTATCTTTTTTTTGGCGCGCTATGTGGAAAAAGGCCGCCTTCCTGGCGGCCTGAGAAAGAGATCGAATGTCAGCAGGATTGGCTTACCGACAGGACTGAACACACCTGCGATGCCGTTCGTTTATGGCTCGTTCGCACGCCGCCCGATCCGGCCCCCTCCGATTTTTGCACAACCGGCCTTCGTGCTTATGTAGCGAATTGCAATCCTTGACGCAGTCTTTACGTATCCCCCGACCGTGCCGCCGATTTGTCCCCGGTATTCGCGGTATCGAGTTTCCCGGGTTTCCCGGGTTTCCAACGGATGGCGGTGGCCCGCCGGCTCCTCGACCTCGACCCCTGCCCTGCGGCACGCCGCCAACGACAGCAGAAATCACACTCAGACTAAGCAGCACCGCACCTACGACTCTTAACAAAGGAATATTGAAACTCATAACCTCACCCCCGGTCTTCGACTATAGACCTTTCAGAGCGCGGTGGGCAATGATTCCGTTTATTCTACTTGACGACAATATCTCCGGTCGCGATCACCGGAACCTGAACCGCTCTAAGCATCGCGTCCAGCTTATTCACGAACCATACGCCGCCCGCTTTGTTCATCACGTAGATGCTGATGGTGTCGGTAGCCGCATCCTTCATTTCGACTTGCAGGGTGGCGCTGCCGTCGATCGCAATCGGGTTGAGCGGATTGGTAATGTCCTGCACCGTTGCTTTGCTGCTGAACGAGGCGGTGCCCTTGATCGCGTCCGCAGCGAGGACGGAAATGGCCGTGCTGCTAATCTTGTAGGTGCGCATTGACGCCGCAGGTGACCCGTCAGGGTTATTCATACTGTGCACGATGACCGACACCCTGCCCTGCGGATTGCTGCCTTTCTTGTTGTAAGTCACGTGAAGAAAGAACTGCGTGACTTCGTTATCGGCGCCGCGAAGGTAACCTCGCGAGTCGGCGAGATTATTAATCTCACCGCCACCCAGAATCGAGTTGGCGCCAGGTGGTTTGGCGATCGTCACTAACGCATCTTTCGACGGATCGTTCTGCACGAAGTTTCCGGTCACGATAACAGCTATCTCAAGATCCATCGCGGGATTGCTGCCAATGTTGTGTTGCACGACGGCAGTCGCCGTTCCCTGTGTCGGATTACCCGGATCGACGAGACCAACCTGAAGATTTGTGGCTCCCGGGATCGGCGACCAGGTACCATCGTTCCGAATGGCGAAGGTAACCCTGGCGCTCCGTATATCGCCGGTGCAAGCCTTTAGTCCCGCGCTGAGAGTGAGCGTGGCGGTGCTGCTGGTCGGGCTCGTGGTCCAGGCGAAGAGCGTTCCGATATATTCCGCCACGGCGTTTATCCCGGTGACACAAGACGGAGTGATTGCGAATGGATCAGAATCATCGGCATGGGCAAACGTGCAATCGCCGGCAAACGAAGTCTGCACCGTGTAGTTACCGGCGCTCTGGCTGTTGTCGAGTGAAAGGTTAGCCGCGGCGATGCCTGAAGGGTTGGTGGTGGCGGACACAGACTGGGTCCCGATCGTAAACGCAACGACTCTGCCGGCCAGAGCGCCCGCGGTGGCGGCGTCTTGCAACGATGCCGAAAGAGTAACACTCGACGCATAGACGGCTGATGATGGGCCGGTGTAGGTCAGGGTGGCCGGGCGCTGGTTCACCATCACGGTGCTGTTAGACATCGCCGTGTTACCAGCAGCATCTTTCACGCGTAGTACCACCGGCTCCAGTCCGGCTTCGGCACAGCCAAAGTTCACGAAGTCGGCAAAGGAAGGGTCTGCGGCCTTCTTGATCTTGTACTCGACGATGCCACAGTTGTCGGTTGAGCCATTGTTGATATCCTGGGCATTCACTGCAACCGAACCAACAGTACCCAGGGTTACACTGATATCTCTGGCATGCGCCGAAGGCTGGGTGTTATCCGTCACGTCAAAGAACACGTCGACGAAGCTCGAGTTGTTTGCTCCATCGGTGGCGGTCACGCGCACCGGGTAATGCCCGGCCGTTTTCGAAGTACCAGCCGCCGGGCTCTGACTCAAAGTCACTGCGCCACAATTGTCTTCGGCAATTACACCCAACGTAAAATCAGGCACCAGGGCGGTGCAATTTGCGTCAGTACTTGCCGAGCGATCAACCGGCGGCGTTGAGAACGTAGGACCAATGTTCTCGAGCGATAGAGTGATCGGGATCGATGTTGCCGCCGGAGCCACGGCTCCGGAAACGATCACATCATAAGAGCCAACGTCACCGGAGCCGGCCGGATTGATGGTCAGCATCGCCGTGTCAGCACCGGAAATGTTTGCGCCGTTCGCCAGGGGAATGCCGCCCTTCCGCCATTGATACATCAGGTTCGTGCCCGTTGCGTTGACCGAAAAACTCGCCGACGATCCTGAACATGCGCCCGACACTGAAACCGGTTGCTCGTCAATATTCGGTGGCGTCTGCACCGTCAATGTCGTCGCCGCCATTGCGGTCAGATTAAAGGTGTCGGTTACGTGGAACTTAATCGTGTGTACGCCGCCCGTCACGCCGAGAGCGTTCAGAGTTGCAGGGCTGATCGTCGTTGTACCCGCGCTCCCCGTGTAATCAAAAGCTCCATCGTTATTCAGGTCCCACTGAAAGGTAAGCACATCGCCGCAAGCCAAATTCGCGTCGTTAGCGGTGCCGTTGAGCACAAGATTGTCGCCCAGATTGATCACGTATGGTCCACCAGATGTTTCGATCAGGGGCGCGACGTTATCAATCGTAACCGTTGCGGTGACGGACGTATTCGCGCTTTGGCCGTTGCTGTCAATTACGGTTAGCATCGCCGCAAATGATCCCGCGTGCGCATAGGTATGCGTCGTCAGGCCATCGAACGCGCCATCAGAAAACGACAGGGCCGTCTCAGTGTAAACCGGACTGCCGTCACCAAAATCAAATGTGTATGAAGCGATCGTGAAGCGGGGATCGAGATTGTGCGAAGCGGCGGCGTTGAACGACACCGGCTGGCTGCAGATTGCTCCACCCACAATTAGGTTAGGCACAATAACGTTTTGATAGACAGTTAGAGTTCCGTTGGCTGGTGGGGATAGCGCGTCATGAGTGTCTTTCGCGGTGACACTGATCGCATAAGTTCCGGCCGACATGATGCCATAGATACTTTGCAATGTGGGCCAATCGATTGAGAGCGAGTTCACCGGAGTTGTGGTGGAGTGTCCATTCACGGTCCAGGTGTAACTCGCAACCGAATCGCCGCACGCTGAGTCAGGATCGCCGGCGGTCGCGCCCAACACGAGCGTGTCACCGATCGAAGCGTTGATGAAATCAATAATTGAAGAGGAGGGCGCCGAGATTGGGCCGGCAGTGAATGTGTTGATTGCCGGCGGCGAGTTGGCCGGCAAGGTGATTGTCACGTCATCAAAAGAGTCATCACAGACGCCGTTATGAATCGTCCAACGAAAAGTATTGGCTCCGGTGCCGAGGTTTGTAACTCCCGAGACAGGACTACTCGGATTTGTAATTGTTCCGGAACCACTGACCAACGTCCAGGTGCCATCGCCGACCGCGGGCGCGGTGCCGGCAAGGGTCACTGAGTTCGAGCAAACCTGCTGGTCAGGTCCTGCATTTGCCGTTGTCGGTGTCTGATCGCGCTTGATGGTGACATCGTCGGTTGAAGAATTGCACGAGCCATTCCTAATCGTCCAGCGAAACACATTTGTGCCATAACCAAGGTTCGTGACAGCTGAGGTCGGCGAACCTGGCGAGGTTATCGCGCCGCTACCACTGACGAGCGTCCATAAGCCGCTACCAGTCGCCGGCGTGTTTCCCGAGAGAGACGCGGTCGAACTCTCACAAAACTCCTGATCCGGGCCCGCATTCGCCGCCAGCGGTGTTGGACAGATCAACACGTTGTCCACGGCGAAGCTTGGCCGAGAGCCACCTCCCGACAAGTCACGCTGCACCCAACGAAGTTGGACCACCGCCTGATTATCGCAAGCGGCAGGTAGCGTCAAAGTCCTTGATTGCGAATTCTGTGGAGCTGTTATACCACTGCCGATCTGAGTCGTCGTGTTGTTCTGATAGACTCCATCCGGATTACCACTAACAGAAGTGAACCCGCCACTGGTTCCCACCCGAAACTGAAGGTCAACTTCATTAATGCGCGTATTCGTCCCGCCGTCGAATGGATTACGAATGGTCATAATGTCGAACGACGCTTTAACACTTGAGGTCCCTGTTGTTTTGATCGACAAGGCGATCGCGCTATCTATTGATCCGGTCGACAAGAATCCAAGCTTGCCGTTGTAATTATGAGCCCCACCACTGTTGTTACTCGCCGAACTGCTGGCGATGAGGGCCGCATCAGCGGTGGCCGCGTTGGTTCGAAATGCAGCGGATGAGCCCGTCCCGATAATCCAGCCTTGCCACCCGGCGGGATATGCGGTTGACGCGGCTGCCAAACCAGAAAAGTCCTGGGAATAAGGAAGTGATTGAGGGACTGGATCAGTCGCATCCGTAAACGCCGTCTGCGCAGTCCATCCTGAGCTTGCGCCTTTAGCCGCCAAAAGGTAGTGCACACCTGCATCCTGTCCTTCAGGTGCGTACTCCTCACAAACAAAAGCTCCGTTGTCATCAGTTTGCGCACTGAAGGTATGCCGGTTCTCTGTGTCCTTGTGCGGGTCTTCGTGAAAAATGATAGTGACGACTTCGTGCGGTTGCCATCCGGTTCCGGAAACGACGACCGGCGTTCCCGGCGCATAATCCAACCTGTCCGTCGTCACACTTGCAGGGGAGCTGTTGAGCACTGAAGCCGATGCCAGGCTGTTACCTTTCGCATCCACGCCACCCAGGACGAGTGCCTGATTTAATCCAGTGAGTTCAGTGATCGTCTGGCGCTCGCGATTTAGTAAGCCGTTTGGCGCACCGAGGCTAAACATCGCCATGCGGGTTGGGGCATCAAGAATCTCCTGCACGAGCGCGGGATCGTCATCGCCAGTTGGATAAACATGCACATGCCCGCCAAATTGATTGCTGACCGGATCGTAAATCTCCATGACTTCATGATCCAAGCCGCCAATAATCTGCACCTTAGAGTCGGGCAAAACGCGCGCCAATGCCCGGATATGCTCGTCGGTCAGTTCATTGTTTACGAGTGAAAAGGTTGACGATTCGACATCAAAAATCTCGCCTGTTTTGACCGAGGTACCATCGAGCCCGGAGCCGCCGGCGACGAGAACCTTTTCGATTCGCTGCTCGCCAACTTGCAGGGAAAGAGGAGCGGCCGAATGGAATGAGCGCGGGTCTTTCAAATGCGCATCGACCAGAGTGAACCTGTTTGCCTGGGTGTCATAAATTTCTACAGTGCCTGCCGCATCGCCGCCGGCAATCAGGATCCTACCGCCGGTCAGCGTTGTCGCGGTATGACCCGCGCGCGCGTTGTGCAAAGGTGGTCCACCGGTAAAGGCGCCGCTGGCGGGATCAAAGATTTCAGTTGAACCCAACAGACCTGCGCTGCCGCGTCCGCCGGTTATCAAAATCCGGCCGTCAGCGAGCAGACTCGTCGTGTGATCTGCGCGCGCTGTGTCGAGTGTTCCCGTCTCGAAAAACGTACCTGCAGCGGGATCGAAGACTTCCGCTTCGGACACCGGTCCATTCTCGTTCTCGCCGCCGGTAATCAACACCTTGCCATCGTCCAACAAAGTGGCGGTATGGCCATGTCGCGCGATCTTAAGTTGCACATCTGAAGCCAGAGTGCCCACGCCGGCGCGTCTCTTTTGGGAAGGATAAGGCCTGTCGGAAGGCAGCTTGCGATCCCTCGCTTCGGACACTTCAATTAATCTTTGGAATTGATCGGACGAAGCAGATATCAGCGCTGCGCCCGCGCTGATGAACACGAACGCAATTAAAGCGAACAGTCTAAAGCGCCTGATGATTTGTTGAGACAGATCTGTGAGTGAAAAACCGAGAACGTGGGAGACGATTCTCATTTGGGAGCTCCTTATGTTAAAGATCGGGACGAACTGAAAACCACCGAGATCAAATGCCCCGCATCGGCATTAATATCTGTGAAGAAAAGCTAATGTGGTCTCGTCTGTCGTAATCCAAACGTTACCGACTACTCAGGGCATAAATAATCGCGAACCGCGCCGGAAAAAGTTCGCGCATGTTAGGCCGCCAACGCCTGGTCGTCAAGCGCTAAAACCGAAACGATTCACAGAGTTCTAACAAGACCTCTCGAAAGGTTGAGAGTCAAAGAGGTAAGACTGATTAGCAATTTCAACCGCGGATTAAACCGGCGGCGAATTTTGCGGCGAGTCGAATTGGTCGGAGAGGATAGTAAACAAAAAAGAGTGAATCCGGCAGGGAAAAAGATTTCCAGTCATTGGATCTTGGGGTTGTCACCAGGCGGAGACATGCGGCAAATTTGTCGCGCGTTCGTTCCCTCATCTTCAGATGAAGAGAAACCTCATTGAATATCCCAGCGGGTCGAGATCGGGCTCCGAAAAGCTGCTGCTGCACTTGCGCGACGAGTATTTTCACTTCCGCATCAGCCGGGACTGTTTGGAAGACTTCCGGCGGAACCGGAGCGTCAAGCAGTTCGCTTGCCAGGTGGAGTCCCAGCGAAAGAATCCGCCCGCTGCCCAAGCTGGTCGCGTTTCGCAGAAGTAACTGCCAGTCAATATTCTTTTCACTCTCAATCAGACCGGCAACATCGCAAATCCACCCAAGTCTTTCCCAGAGGTGTGTGAAACCATGAAGACAAAGGATCAGCAGCAGATCCTCTGTCGAAAGCGTCAGTAATTGTCTGCCGTTGAGTGTTACTGGTTGAAGATGATCCCATAACCGTTCAGCGCGGATCTTCACAGAATAATACGGCGCGACAATATCCCAGTGAACATCCACCCATACATCTTTCGCGCTGGCGAAGTTATGCGAACAATCAAAACGCAAAAGAGCTGCCTGCTGTGCAATGTTAAGGTCCGGCCTTGCGGTGAAGCCGTTAGCGACCAGCAAACCCCTGACCGCCGGAAAGTCCTGCCTCTTGATCAGAATATCAAGATCGCCAAACTGCCTCAGCCCGATATCACCGAAAGCAGATAGAGCCAGAGTTGGGCCTTTGAACGGAATTGCCTCAATGCCATGGTCCTGGAGAAGGGTCATCAGTTTCACCAATTCCCCGGTGAGAAATAAATTGAACCGGGTGTTTTCGCGGTTCATTTCCTCCAGCCGTGACATGACCGCCGGCGGAACCGCTCGCGAATCGATAGAACTAAGGTGATAGTGCAAGAGTGGGATCAGACTGTGGCGATCGGCCATTGCCAGCAGGTAGTCCCAGTCGACATCACCGCCGAGTAGCTGGCTCAGGAACGCCTCCCTGGGTACCTCGAGTGTTCGGCGGGCTATGCAAATTAATAAGTCGTCTTCGGGACGCGCCCGCCCGGCCAGGTGAGCCGCGGAAACTTGTTTCTCAATGGGCATGGCGAACGATTGAATCAATCGGTGAGTCTCCTAATAAAGGGACGTTACCACTCAATCTTACCAGTTGAACAAGGCAGGGCGGCGATGATAGCTTAACTTTGAATGAGGGACCTGGCTCAACTATTCGCGCGACAAAAGTATGTAGTCTGGCGCTCGTGCCTCAAGGATCCTCAGTTGTCGCTCCTTTACCGGTACGCCTGCAAGCGCGCGGACACTGGCACGATGAAACTTGATGGTACCGCACCGGGGGCCTTATCCGCTGCCGGAGATGTTTTCATGGATGGCCTGCTGGTCGATCTCCTGCCGGCCGCGGAAAAAATAACGCAGCTACAGCTTTTTCCGACCTACTCGTATTTTCGGGTGTACCATCGTGGAGATGTTCTGGCCAAACATACCGATCGCCCATCCTGCGAAATCAGTTTGTCCCTGTGTCTGGGTTTCCAGGGAGAGAAACCCTGGCCGCTGATGGTCGAGGGCGCCGGCGGCTCTTCGGCGGTGGAACTGAATCCAGGAGACGGATTGCTTTACAAAGGGATCGAATGTCCACACTGGCGCGAGCCTCTCAACGGCGATTTCACGGCGCAGGTCTTCCTGCATTATGTCGATCAGAATGGGCCGTACGCAGAATGGAAATTTGACAAGCGATCAGAACTCTCGTTCAAGAGACCTTTTACCGAATGGTGATCTCGTCAAAAGATGCGAGCAAAAAGAGGGGCCGTCTTGAGCTGGTTTGTTAAAGCATCCACGGTTAAGTCGGTGCTTCCGGCGTCGGAGGATTTTCCTGCTTGCGCTCTGATCTCTTCGATCGTAAGACCCTCGAGCAGTCCCTTGAAGACGCTCAAGTGGCGCTGACCGAGTTCGACACCCAGCACGTTGGGTTCTTTGGAACCGAAAATCCGGGTTGAAGATAATTCGCGGACCCATTCGACGATCAAATCCACCACCTCCCGGTCAGGAAACTTTTCTTTCACCAGTTTCACCAGGCTGGTTCTTTCCGGAACATTGAGGAGCACAGCGAGAAAGAACCTGTGCTCTTCACTCTTGATCTCAGAGCGCCGGCGCGTGATCTCCCTCTGTCTCCATGATTCCTCAAAAACCGGGGGCAGCAATTCAGTCAACTCGCCATGTTTTCCGCGCGCGCGATCGAGAAGCGCTTCGAAGCGGTCTGCACTGCGCGATACGCCGACAATTTCCTCAAGCTCACGATGACAGAGAAACTCGAAAGCCTGCTCAAGGACCGCATACGTGGTCTGGAAGTCTGACGACTCAACCAACTTCCCAATGATCGGGTCCGCCTGCGGATGCTTCATCCGCAGAAGCAAGGAGGCGGTCTGCACTTTTTTCGCGAGGGCCGGATCGGTGAAGAACGGGTTGATTGCCAGGAAAGGCTTCAAGTAGGCATATTGAACCGCGTCGCCGGGTGCTTTGTAAGTTCGCACCGTAAGAGTTACTGAGGGTCGTTCCAAATGAAACAGCGAATGAATGAATTCCGGCCCGGGACGTATCTCCCGGATATCATCCTTCGCCAGCAGCGATACTTTTTTCAGAGACAGATTGCCGGTTAGAAAGTGCGGGTTGATCTCGCGTCGCTGATCGAAACGATATTCGGCGTGAAGGCTTCCTCCCAGCATCACCTGGAACGCGCCCGAGAATGCATGCTGGTGAATAGTTGTAGTGCCATCGAGCCAATAGTAAACGTCGATATAGAATCTTGGTCCAACGTAGACTGTGATCGGTGGATTTCCAAACTTTCCCGGAAGATCCATCTGTTCAGGCAGGTTGGGGGTGCTGTGCACCCACTTAATGATTTCCCAGGGGTCTATGTTACTACTCGGCCGCAGCTCGGAAATCGCGCCGGCGGCGATTGCGGGAAAACTATTTTCGTCGTAATTCTGCTCGCTCCAGCGCCTTTCTATCAGCGCGCCGAGTTCAGCAAACGGTTGCATCATGACACACGTAAACGAGAACTTGCTTCAAATGATGAATTCTAAAATCAGATTTACAGGTTCTACTCGACGGCAGGTCTGGCAGTTTCCTGCAATAGCTCTTCGATGGCATCGAGGGTCCGGGGCAGGTTTTCAAGGCCCGTCTGGTAGCAAATATCAAAGATCGGGACGGTGGCGATCAGTTCCAAGTAATGATGGATCATCCGGCGCTTCCGATCATCATCCTGAGGTATGAAGCAACAGACGTGATCGAGAACAGCTCCCAGCGCTTCAGCTGAAGCAAGCCGCCGCACGACGACACTCTTCTTGCTGTCTGCAACCCTCCGCAACACGCAAATGGCCGCGAGCTTCCGGGTTTCAGAACCAACCGAAGTGTCAATCTCGCAATCAGTAAGCGTGGTCCGGTTCGAATCCACTTCGAACAACGCGGCCGACGCGGGTCGGAGTCTTATGTTAAAGGGCAGCGAGACGGCGGAGGCGCCTTCCCTCGAAATCTCGAACGCGACCATATCGTCGGCCCAGAGCGGATAACCCCGGCGGCTAAATCCAAAAGCGATCGTCGACTTTCCCGATTCAGAAAGACCGGACAGCACGACCACGCCGGCAGGCGATAGCACGGCGCTGGCGTGCAGGACTTCGCGGCCCCGAACCTGAAGCGCCATGGGAAGAACTTTCCGGCGATAGGCATCGAGAACAATTTCTTCCCGCGCCGATTTGGCGAGAGTCGCTCCGACTTCATCGCCTCGGGTGGAAAAGCGAAAACTCGCCAGTCCGGGCAAATGAATCCAGTAGTCTTCGCCGCGGACCTCGGCGTACGCGGACACTTGTCCGCGTACGTCCCGCCAGACTTCGGCACGCTCATTCAGCATCAACGATGGAGGAGGCACAATGGCCCCCGTCTGCTCGATGCTCAATCTCATGTCGCGCTCCGCCAGGGCCGAAGAAGGCCGCTGAGATTTATCAGGACTGACCTGATGGCTTCTTTGGCTCGCCGGGATCGGAAGGACTGGTGCTGTTCTTTCCACCACCGCCCTGCACGACATCTTTCGCGTCGCCGGTGTAAGTGAGCCTCATGGGCTCCCAGGGTTTCTTTTGATTTGGCTGTTCCAGGTCTTCGACCTCGGATTTCAACTGTCGATCGTCGTTATTCAATGATCGATCCTCCTTTTTACGAAACATGATTGCGCGCCCAAGATTCTACATTCAGGATAGTCCAGGCACGGTGAGCGTTTCTACCTTCCCGGCGGCTGGCCAAAAGTCCGTCGAGCGTGGGTTGTAACACTTTTTCATCGATTATCCCAAGACTGCCGAGAGTTCGAGCGCCGTTCAAATTTTGCCAGATCTTTCCGCCGTCCTGGTAGATTAAAGACGAGTAAAAGCTGGTCGCTTCCATCTTTCGGTGCCGATCGAAGCCCAATTCCGGAAATCTGCGAGACAGCGACCTCCGAACCAGACCTTTGTTCCGGCCATCGTAAATCAGCGACATAGGAGGGGTCCGATAAAGGAAATCCACGAGATCAGCGTCACAAAACGGCTGCAGCATGCGGACCCCAAGTCTTTGATAAACTTCGAACATTTCCTCGAACTCCCACGAAACGATCGGATGTTCGAGAGCGGTTCGAACTTCCCGGATATAATAGCTCGATGTTCCCTGTTTCCTGCGTTCGTGTTCAGCCTCGCGTCGCTGTTTCAGCTCGCGCCGCAATTCAGGATCCGGGGACAACCACGGGGGAATGATCCAGGGAGCCGGCCGCAAAGATATCTGATGACGAAATTTCAGCAACCATGGAGCGAAGCTTTTTACGAACTGGTGCGCCGGCGTCATAATCAATGGCTTTGTCCCAAGAGTCCAGTAAACGTTGCGCATCCAGGCCAAACGGGATCGCTTAAAAGACCGGCGCATGCTCCGATATAATCGGTAAGTGTTTCGAAAGTCCAACTCGCGTAACAGGTCCGCCGCCAGATACGGGCTAATGGTTAACCATTCGTCTCCGCCGTTGCCGGTAATAATAGTTTGACAACCCCTTCGCCTTCCCTCCAGAGCAAGCGCCGAATAGGCCGGCAACCAGGTGTTTAATAGAGGCGCATTGAGCGATTTGCTTAACTCAAGGGCCGGATATAACAATCCGTTTTCCTGCGTCGCTTCAAAGAATGGTTTCAGTACTTGCGGTAGTCCGAGTTGCGAAGCGACCTTCCTTTGAACAATTTCCTCGTTCTCTTTCGGGTTTGGGAAGATCAAAGACAAGGCCCAGGGCCTGGTTAGTCCTTCGGCCTGACTGCGCTCGGTCGCAACCGCCGCCACGGATACTGAATCAAGTCCGCCGCTCAGAAAAATACCTGTCGGTCCGACGCTCAGACAGCGGCTGACAGCCTGATCGAACAACTCGTCGAATCTCTCCACCTCGTCCGGCGTCAGCCAATTCACCTCCCGATCCGGAGGCGCCGGATCCCAGTAGCGAAAAGTCCGTCTCGCGTCACGAGTCACCCGCAACGCGTGCCCGGGCGGCAGCCGATTAATCGCGGCATAAAACGTTTCATCCAGACTCGGATAGCGATCGACGAGATGATCGGCCAGCGCGGCGCGGTTTAGATCGGAAGGCACATCGGTTCGAGAAAGCAGCGCGCTCAACGACGGCGACACATGCAGGTCTCGACGGCCTTGAGCGTAAAACAGCGGGTGATTACCAAGGGGATCCCGAACCACCAGCATAATCTCGTTCGTGCTATCCCAAATTGTCAGCGCAAACGTGCCTCTCAGACGGTGCAGAAGATCCTGGCCCCAACGTAAATATCCGGCCAAGATGATCTCCGCATCATCCCGGCAGGTGGCTTCCAAAAATCTCCCAGGCTCAGCGGCCAGTGCAGAACGGTTGAATAGGACACCACTGAAAATCGCGTAGCAGTTGGAACGTTCGGCGACCAATGGTAAAGCCGCTCCGGATTCGTTGCTCAAATAGAGCGATCGCGATCGTGCGTTTGACTCTCCCAATGGTCCAAAACAGAACTGAAGGTCCTCCGGCCGCGCATGCGCCAACGTCGCAACCCAGCCTGGGCTCGATGTCTGATTTGCCTCCCTCAGCGTCGGGTGCTGAACGTCGCTTCTGTTAGTCATTGACGAAGATTAACTGTTCCTTTTGGAGGGAAGCGAGAAAGCTTTCCACCTCTGTGGACAAGTGGTTGGGATCCACAGAAAACTCCTTGATCATCTCTGCGCGAATTTTGTCAGGACAATTTCCTGCACTCAGTAGTTCCCAAAATCGCGCGCCCGTGCCATTTAGCTCATAAAAATGGTCTGTATCCAAATGGAACAAGACCATCTCTGCTCCCAAACGCTTCGAGAGTACGTTTGGATTCGGCTTTACCTCGCCGCAAAGCTGTGCATTTTTCGATTCGGTGTGCATAGTTATAAGTTTGGAATCTGGTCTTCAGAAAATTACCGTAGCTAACCGGTACTGTCAACAAACATTTCCGTAGTTGCTTCGCCTCCTCTTCGCTTCAGTCCGAGGACCGATTCGGGTAGTAATCACGCCCAGGCTGCCGGGCGCGGAGCCCGCGTTCGGCCTGTTCCTTTATCAGAGAAGGAAAATCCGGCTGAGCCCGGAACCATCCGGCGAAGGCTGTTTTCGGGACTTCCCCTTCAACATCCGTAATCCGATGTTGCAAACTGCGCGATAAGCGAAAGACTACCGCATCGCCAATGCCCAGGTTGTCTACTTCGCTGATAATTCTTTGCGAGTCTTGATCGCGTATCTGCAGAATCCCACCGCGATACGCCTCTCGACTCAGGTTGATGCTCATTCCGATCAGACGGTCTTCTCCTAAATCGTTGTGCCAGGAATCGTGGTGTCCACGCCCGGGAATCACCCGGTAAATCCGGCCTTCAAAACAGCGAATTCGCTCACATTGAGTTACGTCCCGAATTAGTTCGAACAATTTCTCGTCGTTCATCAAAAGCAACAACGCTCCGAAAGCGTTGTTGCCGGCCATGCAAAGTTCCTTATTCGACTTAATGCCTGCGTGGACTCGTTCATAGAACTTGCCCTGGTCAATCTGTGCCTGGAGAAAATCCAGCAGCCCAGGCTCGAGCAATTGAGCGAGTCGAACGTAATGTTGCCGTTCAAATTGAAGGCGAAGCTGCCCCAAAGCCCCGGCCGAACCAGAAAAGACTATTTCTGCTCGCGTAACTTGAATTGTGGACTTCACGACTCAGCCATCGGGAAAATCACAGCCTTTGTGCGAGGCGAGCCACTAAGATTGTAGCGCGCCCCGAGTGTCGGAAACGACGTCGCGGCCCTCAAAGAATTCCTGGTCGTATTTTCCCATTTCGCGCGTCTCGATTTCCAGCACCAAATCGGGGCGTTCTCGCCGATTGGTCACGAACGGGCGCCAGGATCGCTCCTGCCGCCCGTGCATTCCCCCCCTTGCTCGAAACTAAATCACTTCGTCTTAAAGAACGCGTCGATGTGCGAACTATCAGCCGCAGTCATTCGTGCTTGAAAACACCTGTTAGCCCCCTTCGGCGTTTGCCAGTTCTGAATGAACTGACCTGCAGTTCCATCATAGCGCAGACTGGTGCTTCCGGTGTTCGTCACGTCCATGAAGCTCTCAATGGCCGGCGTGGCCGCGCAATTGTATTCTGCGACCTGCACCGACTGGAACATGACGTCGGTCAAGGACTTTCTCTCAGTGGTCGGTCCCGGAGTTCCCGAATAGATGTTGAACTTAAACGGTACCGTGGATCCGCCCTTGATTGTGTTGAGCACAATGGCCGGATTCGGCATGTCAACCGGTTGATAGAATCCGGTGATCGTCCACTGGCCAATCGTCAGCGTGCCGTTGACGAAGCTGATGTTGTAATTCGTGCTGGACACGCCACTCGGAACAATCGTGTAAGTTCCGGCCGACGTGCTCGCGTTGTACGGAACAGTGTGAAGGGGGACATCCTGTATTGCGAATGTTATGGTGCCCGTCAGATTGCTCGTGCCTTCACCGGCAACGAAAGCGTTATAGCTCGCGGTGAGAGTTGGCAATGTACCACCAAAAAGGAAGCTCTTATTGTCAGCTGTGATTGTCAGCGGCTTCTTGTTCACGTCGATCGTGACGGCCTTGTGCGCCGTGTTGTAATTCGACGTAGCAGCTGCATCTACGGCAAGTGTCTGTCCAGGTCCAGCATTCAGGACTGTACCTGTCGAAGGTGTGTAAGTTAGTGCTCCCGGCGCACTGCCGCCGGACACACCAGCCACGGTGGCATTCAGTTGGGTAGAGCTAAGCGCGGTACCGTAAACGATGGCCGCCGGATTACTCCACGTAATTGTCTGGGTGGCCTTGTCGATGGTGAACGTCTTCTGGGTTGCCGTGCTGCCATTGTGATTGGCATCACCTGTCCAGCTCGCATCCGCAGTCGCCGTGCCGGCGTTGATGTTGTTGCCGTAGACGATTGCGGCAGTACGGTCCACCGGACTCATTCCCACACCTGTCGCTGCCGCCGTGCAAGGCGTCTGTGCCAGTCCGTTATAGGTCACGCTGGCCGGACAATTGATTGTAGTTGTGGACGAAGCCTGGCCGATGCTGTCATTAACCGTGCCGTTGGCGTCGTTATAGTTGGTCCCGCCAGCGAAGCTCCAGGCGTCGCCGTTGTAGGTGCCGGCGCTCGTGTGCGTCGTACCAGTGAGCGTCAGACTGGCGCTCAAGTCTGCTCCACCTACACCCGTCGCCGTGCCCGTCGCCGTGTGAGCGTGGCCGTCATAAGTCACGCTGTAAGGCGTGACGTTGATTGTCCCATCGGTCTTGCCGATGTGGTCATCAACTGTGCCGTTGGCGTCGTTGTAGTTGGCACCACCTGAGAAACTCCAGGCGTCGCCGTTATACGTAGCCGCATTGGTGTGCGTCGTACCAGTGAGATTGAGACTGCCGCTCAAGTCCGCGCCGCCCACGCCCGTGGCCGATCCTGTTGCCGTATGCGCCGCACCATCGTAAGTGACACTATATGGCAATACACTGATGGTTGCCGTCGCCTTGCCGATCGTGATCGCCACATCACCGGCATTGTCGTGATAGTTGCCGGTCACGTCGGTGAAGATCCAGTGCGCTGTCCCTCCGGGCACGTTGGTAAACGTGGCGCCCAGGTTCAGACCCGCCAGTGTCTCAGCCGACACACCCTTGCATACGCCGCTCGCTCCATGCGCCGCCGCATCGTAGGTGCCCGAGTAGCCGGCGATCGAACTGCAATCGGCCGCCGCCTTCTCGATCGTGTACGAGCCGTTGACCGGCGTGATCGTGAAGTTCTGTTGCACGTCGCCACCGCCGCCCGTGCCGCCACCAGTACCACTGACTACCGGCACAATCGTCGTCGTCCCAGCCCCCGGTCCTACTGATGCCGGATTGTTCGTGCAACTCAGGCCACCCGTGAACGTGCCCGTTACGGCGCACCCCGTGGGACTATGCGTCGCCCCATCGTAAGTCGCCGAACCGCTGCCCGCCGTCGCCGTCACCACGGCCTTGTCAATGTGATCGTGCAACGTCCCGCTCGTGTTGTGGTAGTTGTTCGTCACATCCGTGAAAGTCCAGGGATCACTCGCATAGTCGCCGGCGTTCTTGTGCGTCGTCCCGCTCAGATCCAATCCCGCCAGCGGATTGCCATCCACTCCCTTGCAAACTCCGGTCGCCGTATGCGCTGTCCCATCAAAGGTCACCGCGTAGCCGGCGATCGAACTGCAATCAGCCGCCGCCTTCTCGATCGTGTACGAACCGTTGACCGGCGTGATCGTGAAGTTCTGTTGCACGTCGCCACCGCCGCCCGTGCCGCCACCAGTACCACTGACTACCGGCACAATCGTCGTCGTCCCAGCTCCCGGCCCTCCTGATGCCGGACTGTTCGTGCAGCTCAGCCCACCCGTGAACGTGCCCGTTACGGCGCACCCCGTGGGACTATGCGTCGCCCCATCGTAAGTCGCCGAACCGCTGCCCGCCGTCGCCGTCACCGCGGCCTTGTCGATGTGGTCATGCACCGTGCTGTTGCTGTTGTGGTAGTTCCCCGTCACATCCGTGAAGGTCCAGGGGTCACTTAGATAGTCGCCCGCGTTCTTGTGCGTCGTCCCGCTCAGATCCAATCCCGCCAGCACATCACTCGGACCACCCACACCGGTCGCCGTCCCCGTCGCCGTATGAGCGTTGCCATCAAAGGTCACGCTGTAGGGTGTCACCACCACCACTGCGTCGGCCTTGTTGATCGTATCGGTGATTGTCGTGTTGCCGATGTTGTTATAGTTCGCCGTCCCGGTGAAGAACCAGTAGTCACTCGAGTACGTCCCGGCATTGGTGTGCGTCGTGTTGCTCACGTCGACCGTGCCGACCGTGGCCCCGGTCTCGCCGTTCACCCCAGTGATCGATGTGACCGTCGCCGTATGCGACAGGCCGTTGTAGGTCACGCTGTAAGGCGTCACCACCACCACCGCATCCGCCTTGGCAATACTATCGGTGATTGTCGTGTTGCCGATGTTGTTGTAGTTCGCCGTGCCGGTGAAGAACCAATAGTCGCTCGAGTAGGTCCCGGCGTTCGTGTGCTTCGTGTTGCTCACGTCAACCGTGCCCACCGTGGCCCCCGTCTCCCCGTTCACACCCGTGACCGTCGAGACCGCTGCCGTGTGCTCAAGACCGTTGTAGTTCACGTCATAGGGCGTGACTGTGAAGGTTGCGTCCGCCTTGTTGATCTTGTCGCTGATCGTGGTCGGGCCCTGGTTGTTGTAGTTGGCCCCGCCCGTGAAGCTCCAGCTGTCGCTCGAGTAGGTCCCGGCGTTCGTGTGCTTCGTGTTGCTCGCGTCGACCGTGCCCACCGTGGCCCCCGTCTCCCCGTTCACACCCGTGACCGTCGAGACCGCTGCCGTGTGCTCAAGACCGTTGTAGTTCACGTCATAGGGCGTGACCGTGAAGGTCGCGTCCGCCTTGTTGATCTTGTCGCTGATCGTGGTCGGGCCCTGGTTGTTGTAGTTGGCCCCGCCGGTGAAGCTCCAGCTGTCGCTCGAGTAGGTCCCGGCATTCGTGTGCTTCGTGTTGCTCACGTCGACCGTGCCCACCGTGGCCCCCGTCTCCCCGTTCACACCCGTGACCGTTGAGACCGCTGCCGTGTGCTCAAGACCGTTGTAGTTCACGTCATAGGGCGTGACTGTGAAGGTCGCGTCCGCCTTGTTGATCTTGTCGCTGATCGTGGTCGGGCCCTGGTTGTTGTAGTTGGCCCCGCCGGTGAAGCTCCAGCTGTCGCTCGAGTAGGTCCCGGCATTCGTGTGCTTCGTGTTGCTCACGTCGACCGTGCCCACCGTGGCCCCCGTCTCCCCGTTCACACCCGTGACCGTTGAGACCGCCGCCGTGTGCTCAAGACCGTTGTAGTTCACGTCATAGGGCGTGACCGTGAAGGTCGCGTCCGCCCTATTGATGTGTCCCGCACCACTTGCCGAGGTCGGCAACGCGTAGTTGCTCGCCAAAGTGCCCGCGCCTGCTGTGAAATCACCGGCTACTAAACTCGTGGTGACCGTCGTGGCTGTGGCAACATCGGCACTGTTATACGAGCCGGAGGTCCTGGTCACTGTGAAGCTTTCGCTGCCGACCAGGCCGGACAGACTAAAGTTTGCCGATGTCAGTGTAGCGCTGGCGTTCCCGTCATAGGTCTTGGTGGGATTGCCAATGATCGAGGCCGTCACGGTCGCCGGCGTGATGTTGGCACTCAAACTCAGCGCCGTCAGACTGTAGTTGCCGGCCGATCCGCCGGTCAGTGACAGCCCACTAACGCTCACATTGATCCCGTCCGCCACGTTGGCGCTCGCGAATGTTCCGCTCGGCGTACCCGTCACACTGACAGTGTCAACTGTGTAAGGCTTGTTATCTGACGTAGTGCCGGAGCCCGCTGCCTCACTCGAGAGCAGCGCCGAGGTTCCGCTCAAGGTCGCCGTCGTAGTGGCGTCGTAAGGCTTGTTGTTGGCCGTCAGTCCGGACACGGTCAATGCCTTCGGCGTGATGTTAGCCATCAGCCCAGTCTGCTGGGTCAGAGAATAATTGCCGGCCTGTGCGCCGCCGAGTGTACTTCCCGACACGGTCACGCTAATCCCATTCGCCACATCCTTACTCGCAAACGCCCCCGTCGGCGTGCCGCCCACACTCACGGTGTCGCCAGAGTATGGCTTGCCGTCGCTGGTGGTTCCCGCCCCCGGAGCTTCTCCTGTTTGCAGCGTCGCTGTCCCGGTTATTGTCGCTGCCGTGGTCGCGTCATAGATCTTGTCGCTCGCACTCAGTCCTGAGACTGTCAAAGCTTTCGGCGTGATGTTGGCAGTTAGTCCGGTTTGCTGCGTCACCGTGTAGTTGCCTGACTGCGCGCCACCGATCGTATTGCCGGTCACCGTCACGGCGATGTTGTTGGCAACATCCTTGCTCGCAAACATGCCGCTCGGAGTTCCGCCGATGGTTACTGTGTCGCCACTGTATGGCTTACCATCCGCAGTGCTGCCGGTGCCCGGTCCTTCTGCTGTTTGCAGGGCCGCGGACCCGGTCAATGTCGCTGCCGTGGTTGCGTCATAGATCTTGTCGCTCGCACTCAGTCCTGAGACTGTCAAAGCTTTCGGCGTGATGTTGGCAGTTAGTCCGGTTTGCTGGGTCAGAGTGTAGTTGTCTGATTGCGCACCACCGATCGTATTGCCAGTCACCGTCACGGCGATGTTGTTGGCTACGTCCTTGCTGGCAAACGTGCCACTCGGAGTTCCGCCCACCGTCACCGCGTCGCCAGAGTATGGCTTGCCGTCGCTGGTGGTTCCCGCGCCCGGAGCTTCTCCTGTTTGCAGCGTCGCTGTCCCGGTTATTGTCGCTGCCGTGGTTGCGTCATAGATCTTGTCGCTCGCACTCAGTCCCGAGACTGTCAAAGCTTTCGGCGTGATGTTGGCAGTTAGCCCGGTCTGCTGGGTCAGAGTG
>Ga0207685_10000076_pt1 | contig 22975 bp, 14 predicted proteins | sample LARL111metaG_FD_184350 | JGI IMG/M metagenome (GOLD analysis project Ga0207685, IMG submission 184350) | Corn, switchgrass and miscanthus rhizosphere microbial communities from Kellogg Biological Station, Michigan, USA - LAR L11-1 metaG... | ecosystem: Host-associated > Plants > Roots >...
CTTGGCGAAGCAGTCGCGAATCTCCTTGGCGTGCAGCGCTGGCTGCTCCCAGGCGGCGAAGTGGCCCCCCCGGTCCAGGATGTTGTAATGGATCAGGTTTGGCATCCACCGATCGACCCAGCGCCGCGAGGGGCGGTTGGTCTCGCGCGGATATATGCTGACGCCTACGGGAAGCTCCAGTCTGGTCGATGCGACGTTGGCCAGTTTGGTCGGTGCGACGTTGGCCACGCTCTCCCAGTACAGCCGGGCCGAGGAGGTGGCGTTGCCCGGCAGCCAGTAGAGCATGATGTTGTCCAGCATCTCGTCCAGGGTCAGGGCGTCCTCGGGGTTTCCCTGGTTGTCGGTCCAGGCCCACATCTTCTCATAGATCCAGGCCGCCTGGCCGACCGGCGAGTCGGCGAGTCCATAGCCGAGCGTCTGCGGCCGCGTCGACTGCTGCTTGAAATAGCCGGAGCCCTTTTCCTCCCAATGGGCCAGCGACGCCACGGCGGCCTGCTCAAACGCGTCCATGTCCTGGAGTTGGTCGGGCTCAGGAAACACCAGCGGCATGTTGACATGGATCGCGGCGCAGTCATCAGGCTTCATCACGCCGATGGCCGTTGCCACCAACGAGCCCCAGTCGCCGCCCTGGGCGACCCAGCGGGTGTAGCCGAGGCGTCGCATCAGAACGATCCAGGCGTTGGCGATCCGGGGGACGTCCCAGCCCGTGGCGGTCGGCTTGTCGGAGAAGCCGTGACCGGGGAGCGAGGGGGCGACCACATGGAAGGCGTCCTCGGGCCGGCCGCCATGGGCGGTGGGATCGGTCAAGGGGCCGATGATCTTCATGAATTCGATCACCGAACCGGGCCAGCCGTGGGTGATGATCAGCGGCAGCGCGTTCTCGTGCTTCGAGCGGACGTGCAGGAAGTGGATGTCGAGGCCGTCGATGGTTGTCTTATACTGGCTCCAATTGTTCAGCATCGCCTCGCAGCGGCGCCAGTCGTAGCGGTGACGCCAGTGATCGACCAGCGCCTTGACCTTGGCGAGCGGGGCGCCCTGGGTCCAGTCGTCGACTGTCTCCGCGTCCGGCCAGCGGGTCTGGTCGATGCGGCGGTTGAGGTCCTCGAGGTCCGCCTGCGGGACGGCGAGGGTGAAGGGGGTGATGGCGTCATTTGTTTTGATCGTGTCTTTCTCCATGATGGCTTCCATAGCGCTCTCCTTTTAATTAATAAGCGTTTACCGCAGAGCCTTGCGTCGGGCAGCGCTGCAATCTGTCTACCCTCGAATTCAAAGCCATAGCGACGTGCTTGCTATGGGCAGCCCTCCCTGGGATTCGAGTATCGCCCGGGGTTCGAGAAATGCTTCGATCCCATACGTGCCGAATTCGCGGCCAACTCCTGAGTTCTTGAATCCGCCGAACGGCGCCTGTTGATCATCAAGCAGACCGTTGATGGCTACCCGGCCGGCAAGGACCTGGGAGGCCACGCGGCGCGCGCGCTGTAGATCGGTTCCGCTTATATAGGCGTGGAGGCCGAAGCTCGTATCGTTGGCAATCCGGATCGCATCTTCATCGTTTTCGTAAGCGATGACACAGAGGACTGGGCCGAAAATCTCTTCCCGAGCGATCGTCATGTCGTTCTTGACATTGACAAACACCGTGGGCTTCACGAAATAGCCGCTCTCGAGGCCCTTCGGATGACCCTCGCCGCCTACGAGTACTTCCGCGCCCTCTTCAGTGCCTTTGTGGATGTATGACTGCACTCGCTCATACTGCTTCTGTGTCACCATCGGTCCAACCGCGGTCTTTGGATCTCTCGGATCGCCCGCGGGAAAGGCGCGGACTGCAGCCAGGATCGCTCGTTTCACCTCGTCGAGGCGGGTTCTTGGAACAAGGAGTCGCGTCCCAGCGAGACACGCCTGTCCGCTGTTCATGAACGCGATGGCAAGCGCCGTCGGGATCGCCTTGTCCAGATCGGCGTCGTCGAGAAGGATGTTCGGCGACTTGCCGCCCAGTTCAAGCGTGACGCGCTTCATCGTCGCGGCGCCGTCGCGCATGATCGATTTGCCAACAGCAACCGAGCCTGTGAACGAAATCTTGGCCACATCAGGATTGCGGACGATCTCGGCGCCGACGACATCACCGCGGCCAGTGACGACGTTGTAAAGACCCTTCGGCAGTTCTGCCTCGTGGAGACACTTGATCCACGCTCGCGTTTGCAACGAACTTAGCTCGCTGGGCTTGATGACTGCGGTACAACCGGCGGCGACTGCCGAGGCGAGTTTGGCGGAAAGGAAAAAAGAGTTCGCGTTCCAAGGGGTAATCAGACCGGCCACGCCGGCAGGTTCGAGCGTGACCGTCGTTTTGCCCCAACTTCGCGTCAGTGGCAGCTCCTGGAGTGCCTTCTCAGCAGACAGGAACACGCTGGCCGCCGCCTCCATCATGGCCCGACAGAACACAGCGGGGGCGCCGTACTCTTCGACCATGGCATTCGTCAGATCATCGATGCGAGCCGTGAAGGCCTCGTGCAGCCGCCGCAAAATCTCCGCGCGTTCTTCCTTTGTTGAACGGCCGAAACTGGTAAACGCGCGCTTGGCCGCAGCTATGGCGCGCTGGGTATCCTCCTCGTCGGCCAATGTAACGCGCGCGATGATCTGACGGTCGGTCGGACGTATGATGTCCATAACCTCGCGGCCATGGGATTCGACGAATACTCCATCGATATAGTGCGTTGTCAGCGTCTTAATGGTGTCTTTCTTTGTGAGTGTTTTCATGGCGTTTCCCCTCGGAGTTCTTCTCGTCAAGAATCGTTATTTGCGCCCACCGGACGCGGTAATCTTCTCACCTGTCAGCCATTCGGACTCCTCGGACGCCAGGAAGAGCGCAACTTTCGCAATATCCCTGGGTTGTCCGATTCGTCCCAACGGAGTCATGGCGACAATCTGCTTGCCGAATTCTCCGCCGAAGGCCTGAATGGCATTGGTGCCTTCGGTCTCGACCGCACCCGGCGCTATGGCATTAACTCGAATTTTCCTCGCCGCCAACTCGAGAGAGAGCTCAACCGTGATCGTATCGACGGCGCCCTTTGTTGCGGAATAGAGAACATACCCAGGAACGGGGTTATCCGCGATGGCCGAAGTCATATTGATTATCGATCCGCCCTCTGCCTTAAAGTAATTCAGCGACTCGCGAACCATGAGGAGCAGACCCATGACATTGGTATTGAAGTGCCAGTAAAACTCTTCCTCTGTTATTTTCTCGATGGGGTTAGGCCGAAAGACTCCGGCGTTGTTCACAAGAATGTCGATCTTGCCGAAGGCTTTTGCCGCCTCACCGAAAAGAATTTTGACGTCCTCGATCTTGGAAACATCGGCACGGACAGCAGCGGCTTTGCCTCCCAAAGCCGCGATCTCTTGAACCACCTTGTCCGCGCCTGCCTTATCTGAAGCATAATTCACCACCACAGACGCGCCATGCAAAGCAAGCTCCTTGGCGACTCCCGCACCGATCCCCTTCGATGCTCCGGTCACTATTGCGATCTTTCCGCTTAACCGTTTCATAATGTCTCCTCTTAACTAACACCTTCAACGATGAGCCCCTGATAGACCGCCCCGTCTTTGCGATGCTTGGCGACACGCTGGTAGGCTTCACTGTAGTACCAATTCTTCGCAGCTTTCACGTCCGGGAATTTCGCGATGACAATTCCCTCGATCGGATCGCCTTCAAGAAGCTCGAAGTTCCCATAGGCCACGAGCACTTCGATAGGATGGCCTTCCATCGTTGCCTTGATTCCGGCCCAATACTTTTTGAGCTCTTCTTGATCGATGGTTTTTGTTCTCGTAAACAGAAGGTATGCAGGCATGGTTATTCTCCTTTAGAACGAAGTGACGACGACCCGATTGAGCGGCCGTCGATGCGCGCTGCCTTCTCGAGAGCCGCATGAACGCTTTCCAGTAAAACTGCGTCGTCGAAGGGTTTGGTCAAGAACTCCACGGCGCCGGCACGAAGGGCACGAGTTCGCATCTCGGCGTTGCCATGCGCGGTGATGAATATGATCGGTACGCGGAATCGTTCGGCCTTGAGCTTCGTTTGCAGGTCCAGGCCTGACATGCCCGGCATGCGAATGTCGCAGATCACACACCCGGCCTGGTGTCGGGCTTCGAAATCAAGGAATTGTTCCGCCGAGGCGAAGCAGAGTGTGGACAGTCCCTCCGTTTCGATTAAATCCTGCAATGCACGCCGAACCGAATCGTCGTCATCGATTATTGCTACGCGTCTTGAGTCTTGCCCGATGCTCATTGGGCGAAGGTTAACGCCGCGCAGGAAGCCAGCACAATTGGGCCTTGGTAGAGCCAACTACTACTTAGGTCGTAGTCAGAAGAAGTGGAACAGCGGCGGATTGCCGGAGCAGCTTTGCCTCCCGTCCTGGAATGTGATTTATCTTCGGAGAGGTATTTTTCCGCTCCGTCACGAACGCCGCAAGCCAAGGAAACCTTCTTTTCCTAAGGGATCTTTTCCAGAGTCTCGTAGAGCGCATTGCGTGGACTCGAAACGCGACTCCGGATGGCGGTAGATGTTTGGCGCTCCAACTTCAGAACAAAGATGTCCACCTGGAGTTGAAAGCGGGCGCTCCTCGGTATAACTTCCCAGGTGTACCATTTTCCGGCTTTGGTTTTCGCATTGTAGCTTAACCGCTTACACCTGAAGCTTATGATTGACCACGCAGATAACGCCACTGAAGAACGTCCTCCGTTGGGAGCAGAGTTGCGAGTCGCGCTGAATCTGATTCCCGCGCACACTTGGTATGCTAACCCGTCAGGTGCACTTACTTTTGTGAACGAACGTGCTTCGGATTATCTGGGTCTGCCCAAGGATCATCCGCTCCGCTTCGGCATCAACACTGCCGCAGGCGGGGATTCCCTTATCTCCTTTCTACATCCTGCGGACCAGGAAGAAACCAGCACGGTCTGGTCCACACGCTTACATACTGGGGGCGCCGGCCAAATGAGTTTTCGGGTGCGTAGCGCTGAGGGAGAATATTGTTGGTTCCTCAGCAGCGTGGAACCGGTTCGAGCCAGCGATGGAACTTTGTTGTATTGGATCGGTATCAATCTCAAAATCGAAGATCCGATGCAGGCGGAGTCTTCCCTCTCGGATGGAGACCGTCTCGCGACACCACCCTTGAGTCAATTGATGTACGGCGACTTAAAGGAAAGCAAAGCCAGGCTTGAAGAAGCCCAGCGCGTCGCCCACGTCGGCTACTGGGTATGGAACCTCGATGCGGATCGCGTGACCTGGTCGGACGAAACCTACCGCATCTTCGGACTCAGGCCGCAGGAAAGTCCCATAGACTTAGCCACAGTACGCGAAATGATCCATCCTGAAGATCGAGAGTCTGTGTTCCGGACAGCAGAAGAGGCCATTCAAAACGGTGTCCGCCCCGACTCTGAACACCGACTCATTCTTCCAAGCGGAGAAGTGCGCACCGTCCACAGTCTTGGGGCTGTGAAAAGAGATGCATCAGGGCGAGCGTATGAAATGTTTGGTACGGTCCAGGACATCACAGACCGGAAGCGGACAGAGGAAGCCCTGCAAAGAACCCAGTTTTATCTCAGCGAGGGACAGCGCCTCGCTCATATGGGTAGTTGGGCATTCAATGCTGCCGGCCACTATTGGTCTGACGAGCTATACAAAATTTACGGCCTGGATCCGAACAACGGAGCACCCACGGTTGAACAATATCTGGCCCTCGTACATCCACAAGACCGCGCCTCCATTGCTGAAACTATTAAACGCATGCAAGAGGAACACTGTGGCTTCGATCAAATAGAGCGGATTGTTCGACCCGACGGGCAGTTGCGCTACGTTCGCGCCGTGGCTGTTCCCGTCGTTGAACAGGGGGTTTTCAAAGGGTTTGTCGGCACTACGATGGATGTCACCGAACAGGAGTTACTGACACAGGAGTTGCGACGGGAAAAAGCATACCTCGCGGAAGCGCAAAGCCTCACCCACATCGGCAGTTGGGCGGCCAATTTCCACACAAGGCAAAATCTCCATTTGTCGGACGAAGTTTATCGACTGCATGGCTTTGAACCCAACCAAGGCCCTTTAGCACTCGAACGTTTTTGGGACACTCTTCACCCGGAAGATGAGCCGATTGTGAGGGCAACTCTTGAGAATGCAATCCGCACGAGAACAGACTACGACATCCGCGAGTTCCGGGTTTGCCGTCCCGACGGAAGCGTACGATTTCTGCGCACCATCGGACATCACAATCGCACTGGGGAACTCGGTGAATACGTCGGCATCACGATGGATATAACGGAACGAAAGCGCGCCGAGGAGGAGCGCGAAAGGCTGCGCCAGCTAGAGGCTGATCTCGCACACATCAACCGCGTCAATATGATGGGAGAACTGGCCGCCGCGCTGGCGCACGAGATAAAGCAGCCCATCGCCGCCTCGATCACAAGCGCCAGCGCATGTTTGCGATGGCTGGCGCGGGATCCCCCCGATCTGGAGAGGGCCCGCAGCGCCGCAATTAGAATTGAGCGACACGGGAACCGCGCCGCTGATGTCATGAATCGTTTGCGATCCTTCTACAAAAAAGGCACTCCCCCTGAACGTGAGATGCTGAAGGTAGCAGACATCGTTCAAGAAATAACCGTCCTGCTCAGGAAGGAAACGGTTCGGTACGCCATAACCATCCATTCCAACATTGATGCAGATTTGCCTGACATCCTCGCCGACCGAGTACAACTTCAACAGGTGTTCATGAACCTGATGTTGAATGCGATCGAGGCCATGAAACCAAACGGAGGTGAACTTACAATTAGTTCGCGACTGAATTCCGAAGGTCAGGTAATCGTATCAATCTGCGATACCGGTGTAGGATTGCCAATGGAGAGTACCGAAAAGATTTTTGAGGCGTTCCAAACGACAAAGCCACAGGGAACGGGTATGGGGTTGGCGATTACGCGCTCGATCCTGGAGTCCCACGGAGGGAGAGTGTGGGCCATTCGCAATCAGGACGCTGGCGCAACCTTCCATTTCACTCTTCCCGTGGAAGCTGAGGCACAGGCATGAAATCCGAAGGGCTTCCCACCGTGTTCATCGTCGATGATGACAGCGACATGCGTGAGGCGATCACCGATCTCGTGGAGTCAGTTGGCTTGCGCGCCGAGTCCTTTGCAACTGGAGAGGAGTTTCTCGGTAAGCAACGCCCTAGTAACCCGAGTTGTTTAGTTCTCGATGTCAGACTGCCTGAAATGAGTGGACTTGATTTTCAACGACAATTAGCGGATACCAACATTCAGATCCCCATCATCTTTATTACGGCGCACGGCGACATTCCCATGTCTGTCACGGCATTGAAGTCGGGCGCCGTTGAATTCCTAACGAAACCTTTCAGGGACCAGGATCTGCTTGACGCAATTCAGCAGGCCCTTCTGTTGGATCGCGCCACGCAAGAAGCACAGGCCGAGATCCGCGAGTTGCGGCAGCGTTATCAGGCATTGACCCCGAGAGAAAACGAGGTCCTGAGTCTCGTGGTTTCCGGAAAGCTCAATAAGCAGATCGCCTACGAAATCGGAGCCAGCGAAGCCACCGTAAAAATCCACCGAGGCCACGTCATGCAGAAGATGCAGGCCGAATCTTTGGCTGACTTAGTCCGTATGGCCGACAAACTCAAACTCTCACCTCGTAAATAACCCGGTCCTGCCCTCTAGCCGGGCCGGTTTATTCCAATGCTCTTCAATTTCTAATCGACTACCACCTAAGTAGTAGTTCTCACGACTAAGGCACAATTGTTCCCGCTTTGTGGATAGCCCTATCCTTCACTCACGAGCATGGAGCGAAAACTCGAGACATCCATATGGGTCGAATTAGTAGGGAATTTGCTTGCGGCGTGGAATGTTTCCGGTCGTCGTGAAAGACCACCGTCGTTTTACAGTCAGGTCACGACCCATTCTGATGCAACTCGCGTTCAATTGCTCTCACGCCAACATGAACAACTTTGGCGAGCCACATACGTGGATTAGAGGCGATGGACACCGGATACATTCCCGCGATTTCAGCTCTAGCCGGAGCGGCACTCGGCGGCTTGACCTCTTTCGCCTCTTCGTGGACCACTCTGCGCGCTCAAATGAGGGCCGAGCAGGAAGCAAGTAGTAGATCCAAACGGCAGAAACTCTACAAGAAGTTTATTGAGGAAGCTTCGAACATTTACGGGGACGCGCTAATGCATGACGAGCTGGAGTTATCCGGACTCATTCGCTTGTATGCGCTGATTAGCACTATGCGCGTTTTATCTTCCCCGACTGTGGCTGAGCATGCGTTGATAGTAGTCCGAACCATTACCGCCACCTACAGCGAGCCCAATAAGACCCCGGCCGAACTGGACGAGATGATTAAGAGTGGCGGTGGCGATCTGTTGCATTCTTTCAGCGAACTATGCCGCAAGGAACTTGAATCGAGGCTTTCGGCATAGGTTCTCAGACGAGACTTCGAGCTTTCAATAAGCACGCGCCGTAGTGAGGTGGTTATGAGTGGGAGACTGAAGAGCATTCTGGCGAACCGCAAGGTGGTGATTTCAGCGGCTCTCGTCGCCGTCGTTGCGCTCTTGAGCATTTTCGTCGTGGGGTGGTCACGAAAACAGCCGCAGACCACACCGGGAGTGCTTGACGTGGAAGTCGTCCTGGTCGAGCAGAAGGACGTATCGGTTTACAGCGAGTGGATTGGCACGACCGACGGCATGGTAAACGCTGAGATCAAGGCGCAGGTCAGCGGCTATCTACTCAGCCAAGCTTACAAAGAAGGTTCGTTCGTCAAGAAAGGGCAACTACTGTTTGAGATCGATCCGCGGCCGCTTCAAGCAGCGCTGGACCAGGCGCAGGGTCAGTTGGCGCAGTTTCAAGGACAACTGGAGCAAGCAAATTCTGGTGTGAAGAACGCCGAGGCGCAAGTGGCGCAGGCGAATAGTCAGCTTCTTCAGGCGGAGGCACAGTTGGCGCAGCAGCAGGCGAACCAGATGAAGGCTCAGCTCGACGTGAACAAATATGCGCCGCTGCTGGAGCAAAAAGCGGTGACCCAGCAGGACTATGACAATGCCTCGCAGACGAACGTGGTCGCGAAGGCCCAAGTAAGAGCTGCCGAGGCCGGTATCGAAACGGCACGCGCTCAGTTACGCGCGGCCAATGCGCAAGTTGGAACTGCCAAGGCCGCAGTCGCCGCGGCACAAGGGCAGATTGAAAACGCGAAAGCAGTAATTCGAACAGCCGAGCTCAATTTGGGCTTTACCCGCATCATCTCGCCCATCGATGGCATTGCGGGTTTGGCGGGGGCGCAGGTCGGCAATTTGATTGGCCCGCAGAGCGCGCCTCTGACAACCGTTTCGACGGTCGATCCCATTAAGGTGTATTTCACTGTCAGCGAGCAGGAGTACCTCAACTACACCAGACGCAATCCGACGCAGCAGGAAAGGGACGCCGCTGAAAGGACTCTCGAACTGGAACTTGTCCTCGCCGATGGCGCGAGGTATCCCGAGCCTGGAAGATTCTATGTCGCAGACAGACAGGTAGACGAAAAGACGGGCGCAATTCGGGTTGCGGGTATCTTCGCAAACCCTGACAACATACTGCGGCCCGGACAGTACGGTCGAGTGCGGGCTGCGACAGCAACGAACGCAGGAGCGCTGCTCGTGCCACAACGCGCCGTCACGGAGTTGCAGGGTAATTATCAGGTCGCGGTCGTCGGCGCAGGAAACAAGGTTGAGATACGCACGGTAAAGCTCGGCGACCACGTCGGCCCGATGTGGATCGTTGAGGACGGACTGAAAGCGGGTGAGACCGTGATCGCAGAAGGCACACAGAAAGTCAGGCCGGGCGCACTTGTACACCCGAAGCCATATGCCTCTGTGAAGTGAATTGAACGGTCTGGAACGTGTGCTGATCCGCGAAACGAAAGGGAACCGACAAAGCGATGTTCTCGAAACTTTTCATCAACCGGCCAATCGTGGCAATGGTCATCGCCATCGTTACCGTCATCGGCGGGCTTGTCGCCATGTTTGGACTGCCGGTGGCCCAGTTCCCGGACATTGTCCCGCCGCAGATCGTCGTCAGCACGACCTATACGGGTGCGGATGCCGTGACGATTGAGCAGTCGGTGGCCACGCCGTTGGAGCAGCAGATGAGCGGTGTAGACAAGATGCTCTATATGCAGTCTACCAACGCCAACGACGGAACGATGACGCTGACCATGACCTTCGACGTGGACACAGACCCCAACCAGGATCAGGTCAACGTGCAGAACCGTGTGGCGCAAGCGCAACCCAACCTACCGGCGGATGTCAACCAGTTCGGCCTTAGTATGCGCAAGCAGACTGGCCTGCCAACGCTGGTGTTCGCGCTCTACTCGCCGCAGCAAACACACGACTCGCTGTTTTTAGCGAATTACGCGAACATCAACATCAATGATGCTCTCTACCGCGTACCGGGCGTGGGCCAGGTGCAGCTATTTGGCGCGAGCGACTATGCGATGCGCATTTGGGTCAAGCCAGACCTGCTCGCCAAGCTCAGCCTCACAGTGCCCGACCTGGCGCGCGCCGTGCAGGAGCAGAGCACGGTTAACCCCGCAGGCAAGCTTGGCGCGGAACCAGCGCCGCCGGGCAAGGAGATGACCTTCACTTTGCGAGCCCAGGGCAGGCTGCAAACTGCTGAGGAGTTCGAGCAGATTGTCGTGCGTGAGAACACGGACGGTTCGGTCGTGCGGCTGAAGGACGTGGCGCGGATCGAACTTGGCGCGCAGAACTATGATCAGGTTTCCCGCTTCGGCGGCCAGCCCGCCGCCATCGTCGCGGTATTTCAAGCGCCAGGGTCGAACGCGCTGGCGATGGCCGACGGCGTCAAGCAAACGATGGCGGAGCTGAAAGGGCGTTTTCCAGCAGACCTCGACTACAGGTTAGGCCTCGACACGACGCGTCCCGTCACCGAAGGCATCAAGGAGATTGTCGAGACGCTGCTGATTGCAATCGTGCTGGTCGTCCTCGTGGTCTTCGTCTTCTTACAGAACTGGCGCGCGACTCTCATTCCCATGATTGCTGTGCCGGTCTCGCTCATCGGCACGTTTGCAGCGTTTCCCCTGCTTGGTTTTTCGATTAACACGCTCTCCCTCTTTGCGCTCGTGTTGGCTATCGGACTTGTTGTCGACGATGCAATCGTCGTTGTCGAAGCGGTCGAGCATCACATCGAGGAGGGCCTGAGTCCCCGTGACGCGACGCTCAAAGCGATGGAGGAAGTGACCGGGCCGGTAATTAGCATCGCGCTTATTCTGGCTTCGGTGTTCATCCCTGTGGCATTCGTCAGCGGGATTCAGGGACGGCTTAACAAGCAGTTCGCTGTCACCGTCGCCGTCTCGGTCGTGATCTCGGCCTTCAATGCCCTCACACTTAGTCCGGCGCTCTCGGCAATGCTGCTGCGTCCGCGCAAAGAAGCCCGCGGCGTGATCGGACGATTCTTCGGCGGGTTCAACCGGTGGTTCGAGAAGGCCACAAGAGGTTACGTGTCATTGAGTCACGGCCTAATTCGCAAAGTGGTCATCGGCGTGTTGATTCTCGGGGGATTTGCGTCTGCGGACGGTCTCATCGGCTCCCGCCTACCGACCAGCTTCCTGCCCGAAGAAGACTATGGCTTCCTTTTCGTCAACGTTCAGCTGCCAGCCGCGTCATCCCTCGAGCGGACAGACGCGGTCTGTCGCAAGATCGAGGGCATTCTCAAAGAGACGCGCGGCGTGCAGTTCTACACTACGATTGGTGGCTTCAGTCTTCTGAACCGTATCTCGTCGAGCTACAACGGCTTCTTCTTCGTCTCGCTCGATGAGTGGGGTAACCGCCGTCAAACGGCGGAGGAGATACAGAAAAATATCAACGGCAGCCTCGCAGGCGAAGTGCCTGAGGCAATCGCGTTTGCTTTTGGTCCGCCAGCCATTCCCGGGCTGGGGAGCGCAGGCGGCTTCTCCTTCTGGCTTCAGGATCGCAGTGGGGGCTCGGTCGAATTCCTTGACCAGAATCTCCAAAAATTTCTTGCGGCTGCCCGTCGGCGTCCGGAATTGGCTGGGGTCTTCTCGCAGTTCTCCACGGGCACACCGCAGCTCTACGCCGACGTTGACCGGGACAAGGTGCTCAAGCAGGGCGTCGCCGTAGCGGGCGTATACCAGACAATGCAGGCCTATCTCGGCGGTCTCTACCTGAATCAGTTCAACCGCTTTGGCAGGCAGTGGCGAGTCTTCCTGCAGGCAGAAGGAGACAAGCGCCTAAGCGAACGCGACATCGGTCAGTATTACGTTCGCAACAACGATGGCCAGATGGTAGCGCTTTCATCTTTGGTCGCGACGCGCAGGATCTCCGGTCCTGAATACACGAATCGCTTCAACGTCTATCGGTCCGCGCAAGTGATTGGGGCAGCCGCACCCGGCTACAGTTCCGGCCAGGCGATGGCCGCGCTCGAAGAGGTTGCCAGGCAGACGCTACCGACCGAAATCAGTTACGACTGGGCCGATCTCTCGTATCAGGAGCGGAAGGCTTCGGGAACAACGATGGCAGTATTCGGGTTGTCGCTCGTTTTCGTCTTCCTGATCCTGGCGGCCCTCTATGAGAGCTGGTCGCTGCCGTTCTCTGTTTTGCTCACCGTTCCCGTGGCGGTCTTCGGTGCATTCGTTGGCCTTTGGCTGCGCGGCTACGACCTTGATGTCTATGCGCAGATCGGATTGATTGTGCTGATCGGGCTGGCCGCGAAGAACGCGATTCTGATCGTTGAATTCGCAAGGGCGGAATTAGAGAAGGGTCGGAGCTTGATTGACGCGGCGCTCGAAGGCGCGCGCCTCCGACTGCGGCCGATTCTGATGACCTCGTTTGCATTCATTTTGGGATCAGCGCCCCTTTGGTTCGCCTCAGGCGCGGGCGCCGTTGCTCGGCGCATTCTTGGCACGGTCGTGATCGTCGGCATGCTGGCCGCAACCATCATCGCGATCTTTCTAATTCCGGTGACGTTCTATCTGGTTGAGAAGTTCTCGATGAGATTTGGCAAGGGGCACGCATCCGAAGTTAGTGGCCCGACACTGGAGCCTGCGACAGGAGACTGAAGCAAATGTTGGCGAGGCGATTTGTGGTTGCAATGATGGTCATCAGCTTATTGGCGCGCGGCGCGTCAGGCCAGAAGAAGTATGAGCGGCCGACTGTCAAAACACCTGATACTTTTCGTGGCAGCGAGGCGACTACACCAACTGATCAGACTTCTATCGGCGACCTCAAGTGGTTCGAGGTCTTCAAAGAACCGGAGCTTCAGAAGCTGGTCAGGACGGCGATGTTGCAGAACTACGATCTGGGTGCCGCAATCGCTCGCATCAATGCAGCACGCGCCAACCTTGGTCTCGCACGCTCTGATCAGTTCCCGCAGGTTGAGGCAAGCGCCGATCTGACGACTACACGCGATTCCCAAAACGGCCCCTTAGGCGCGTCCGGATTGGGCGGTCGCGCGCGTAGCTTCGGCATCGTGTTCCTGAATCTTCTGAATTTCGAGTTGGACATTTGGGGTCGTTTGCGTCAGCAGACCAAGGCCGCGCGCGCCGAACTGCATGCTACAGAGGAAGACCGAAAGGCGGTCATGACGATTGTTGTGGGTGATGTCGCCACGGGCTATTTCAGTCTGCTCGAACTCGACAGCGAGCTTGAGATTGATAAACGCACACTCGCCGCAAGGGAGGAGTCGCTTCGTATCATCAATCTGCGGCAGCAGGGCGGCTTGGCGACGATGCTGGACGTGCGGCAGGCGGAGGAGTTGGTCTATCAGGCGTCGCAGACGATTCCCGACACCGAGGCGACAATCGCGCAGACCGAGAACCAGATCAGTCTCCTGCTGGGGAATGGCCCCGGGCCGATTTCACGCAGTCGGCGTCTGACGGAACAAGCAGGGCTGCCAGCCGTGCCTGCCGGATTACCCTCTTCGCTGCTTGATCGCCGCCCGGACATCCGTGCCGCCGAAGAGAACCTCCGGGCGCATCACGCACTCGTTCGCTCCGCCAAAGCCGCATACTTCCCACGCATCACTCTGACGGGCGATCTGGGCTTTCAAAGCAATCACCTCTCAAATCTGTTCACGGGTGTGAGCCGTGCCTGGACTTTCGTGCCGCAACTCACGCAGCCGATCTTCACCGCCGGGCGGCTCAAATCAAACGTGAAGTTTCAGCAGGCTGAACGTGAACTCGCGCTGGTGCAGTACCAGCAGACGATCCAGACCGCGTTCCGCGAAGTCTCCGACGCACTCATTGAATACCGCAAGGTGAAAGAGATACGAGCACAGCAAGAGCAGCTTGTTACGACGCTGCATGACCGTTCGAGGCTGGCGCACCTGAGGTACGAAGGTGGGGTGGACACGCTGCTCAACGCACTCGACGCGGATCGTGAGCTCTTCAATGCCGAGTTGAATTTGGCTCGGACGAGACGAAATGAGTTGTTTTCGATCGTCCAACTCTATAAGGCGTTGGGCGGTGGTTGGCAGCAGTAGAGACGCACCGCGATAGAGAACGGTGCATCATTTACCGTTATGTTTCTCCGGTCGCATGGATGTTTTCGACATCTGCGTTTGGCCAATCGTTGTTTATCCACTACAAGGGCATATCGTGAGAGTCGCTATGGTGGTGTTACATAGAAAAGTGGGCGTATATTGTGCGCACATCATGACCTGGAGGAGCAAGTCAAATGAAAATGACGCGCCGACAATTCGCCCTGTCTATGGCGGCTGCCAGCTTAGTGCGGCCTTCCTTATTCGATTCCCTTTCACCATTGGGGGAGGCGCGAGGTGTGGTTCCAGGCCGAGTCACTTGGGCGCACGATCCCGCGGTGGTTAAGTGGGATGGCACAGGTTCCTGGTGGACGGACGCTAACAACGACCAGTCGGTAATTGACCGCATGGTTGCCCGTTCGATTCGCGGTCTTACAAATGAAAAAAGCGATGCTCGGGCATGGAACTCCATCTTTCACTACTTCAATCGCATCCACGGTAGGGGCAACGGGGGATACAAAGCGGGCGAGAAGATGGCCATCAAGGCGAATTTGAACAACACAAGAGACCACGGCACAATCGAACGCCTGAACTCATCGCCGCATTTGCTCCTCTCGCTCGTCAGGCAATTGACCGGCCCAGGACAAGTGCCGCAAAGATCGATCACCGTCTTCGATTCCAGCCGATTCATACCGAGCAATCTTTACGACAAAATTCACCATGAATTTCCCGGCGTCGTGTTTGTGGACCATATAGGTGGCGATGGACGACTAAAGGCCGAGTTCAAGCCCAACGCGATCCCTTTCTCGGTTCCTAGCCGCAACGCTTCGGGGCTCGATACCACCGTGGTTGAGGCCACTTACCTGATCGACGCTGCCGTGTTGAGAGCGCATGTGAGCACCGGCGTGACACTTTGCGCCAAGAATCTGTTCGGCGCGACGAGTATCGACCCCGACTGGCACCATAACGCACACGACGGCTTCCCGCCCAACCGCGACGGCTCGCCAAGTTACTCTGCATTCACAGATTTTTTGGGTCACAAGGATCTCGGCGAAAAGACTATCTTGTTTATTATTGACGGGCTCTATGGAAACGACAATGTGGATGGTCCGCCTCATCGTAAATGGAAGATGGCGCCCTTCAACGACGCCTGGCCTAATAGTATTTTTATGTCGTTTGACGGTGTAGCCATCGACTCAGTCGGCTTTGATTTTCTGATTTCGGAATGGCCTGATCTGCCGGATATGACGAATGCCGATAACTACTTGCGGGAAGCAGCTCTGGCTCATGACCCGCCCTCGAAGACGCTCTATGATCCTGAACGTGACGGCATCCGCTGCCGCAGTCTTGGTGTACACGAACATTGGAACAATGGGACCGAGAAGAAATACTCGCGCAATCTAGGGAAAGCGCGCGGGATAGAACTTTTCCAGGTCTGATAGATAGCACAGCTTGGGCGGCCGCATACCTCGCTCGACTACGAAGCCCAGCAGACTATCTGACCATTCGATTTTAATGCGTCGCGTGATCGATGCTTGGGAGCTTGGAGAATGACCAACAGAGTCTTTTCATTATGTTTCTTAGCCGTCTCGATGTTATCGACATCTGCACTTTCCCAATCGTTCTTGAGCCAATACAAGGGCTTGCCTTATCAGGACAGTCGCTATAGTGGCGGCCCGCAAAGAATCCCGGGGCGGATATTGTGTGCATATTATGACCAGGGCGGCGAAGGAGTCGCCTATCACGACGCGGATGCAAAGAATCACGGTAGCGGGGAATTGAATCCGGCTGATGGGACCTACCTCAATGAATTTCGTGTCCATGAGGGTGTCGACACGTCATACACGAAGTTTCATCGCCAGCCGGATCCAGTTGACGACAGTCCCTTCGACAAGGTTGTTCCTCCGGCGGAGTTACTCTATGTTGGCTGGACTGAACCTGGAGAGTGGTTCAACATTACAGTGGATGTGGCGGCCTCGGCGACATACGCGGCCGATTTTCTTTACACCTCGAATCGCGGCGGAACAATATCATTGGACGTGAATGGAAAAGACGCAACTGGACCTCTCGAGATACCATCAACAAATGATCCCGCGGACCCGGTGGCCTGGCGTCAGTGGCACCACTGGAATCTCGGCGCGAAACTTTTTCAGGTTCACCTGGACAAAGGCAAAAATGTTCTCACGGTTCACATTTTGACGCGCGGCAACATGAACCTGGCTTACTTCGACTTTACAACCGCCCGCAGACGAATGTAAGCCTCTTAGGCCAAACTTGCGATATCGCATCTGCCATCCCTGAAAGAAATTGATATTAATTTGATTTCGAGAAGCGAACATAACGTTAATTTCAAACTGCAAGCACGATAAATTAGAGGGTGCGGTTTCCTAAGGTCCTCAGGGCAAGCACACGAATTGGGAACGACCGTCTCACTTGGCAATCACGAACTCCGCACTCTGGCCCTCTGCCGAGTTGGGTCCGATCCATACGCTGGCGTTCGCTGGTTCAACCACGTCCTGCATATCAGTATTCCAGAATGCGAGTTCATTCCGGCCTATCGTGAAATCGATTTTTTGTGATTCTCCCGGCCCCAACGAAATTCTCCGAAAGCCTTTCAGCTCTCTTAGGGGACGAGCTACGCTGGTTCCGCGCAGGCGGAGGTAAAGCTCCACAACTTCATCACCAGCGCGTGTTCCGGAATTTGTTACCGTCGTGGACACATGTAACGTTGAGGCTTGATGGTTCAGGGCATCGGCGCTTAACTGCGCAGTACTCAACGTCAAAGGAGAGTAAGAAAACGTGGTGTAGCTTAGTCCGTAACCAAAAGGGAACAGCGCGCTGTTCTGTTCATCCACGTAGCGCGCATGATATTTCTCGCGATTGTTGGTCGGAGGCTGAGTAAGGTCAACACCATCCGCAGGACGGCCGGTATTCAGCGCATTATAGTAGAGGGGTTCCTGGCCTACGGAGCGAGGCATTGAAACCGTGAGCTTACCGCTGGGATTGACATCGCCAAACAATGCTCGCACCAGAGCGGGGCCCGCTTGCACTCCTGGAAACCAGGCTTGCAAAATCGCCGGAATGTGATCCACGGCCCATTGAAGGGTGAGTGGCCGGCCGCTAAAAACGATCAAGACGATCGGCTTACCGGTAGCCGCCACGGCTTCCAAAAGCTGTTGTTGGTTTCCCGGAAGTCCAAGATGGGCACGGGAAGCTGCCTCGCCAGTCATCCACTGAGCATCTTCTCCGACCGCCATGAGAACAACGTCCGCCTTTTTCGCAGCGGCAACCGCTTCCGCAAAACCACTGTCGTCTTTCGTTAAAATTCTTGTGCCGGCGGCGTAAATCACCTGACCGCCCTGCTGTTTCATGCGTGAGGTCAACGCCGCTCGCAACGTGACGACGTCCGCCGCATCACCACGTGCCCGCCAACAACCCAACATATCGGCTGCGCTATCCGCAAGCGGGCCGATCAGCGCGATGGTACGGGTTTTCGGATCTAGAGGAAGCGTGCTTCGACCGTTCGAGCTGGCATTCTTTAAGAGCACGAACGAACGTTCAGCAGCCGTGCGAGCGAATTCCACGTTAGCGGGGTCGAGTTGAGGCTTTCCGCTGCTTGCCGGTTCAGGAACGTATGGGTGATCAAAGAGTCCGAGAGCAAATTTTATCCGCAGGACGCGGCGAACTGCTTCATCGATGGTTTCCTGCGGCACTTCTCCGGACCGCACGAGTTCCAACAGGTGTCGCGAAAACAAGTTGCTTTCGAGGTCTATATCGACACCCGCAGAAACGGCCTTGCGCGCGGCTGTCTTGCCATCTAACGCAGTACCGTGGGCGATCGTTTCTCTTATTGCTCCATAATCACTGATCACTACTCCTTTGAAGCCCCACTGCTGGCGTAATACATGGGTCAGAGTGAACGAGTTCGACGTGGCGGGCACGCCGTTGATGGAATTAAAGGCACTCATGATCGATCCGGCGCCCGCGTCGACTGCAGCGTGGAAGGGAGGCAGGTACACCTGACGCAAGGTGCGCTCGGATATTTCCACTGAGTTGTAATCCTTCCCCGCTTCGGCAGCTCCGTAGCCAACGAAATGCTTAACGCAAGCCAGCATTGATTGAGGATCGTCGAGGCGAGTACCTTGATAGCCCCGCACATAAGCAGCTGCCATTGCAGATCCCAGATACGGGTCTTCGCCGGCTCCCTCCACAATGCGTCCCCATCGCGCATCTCGCGCGATATCAACCATGGGGGAATAGGTCCAGCGGATACCCTCTCTGGTAGCCTCCTCGGCAGCGATACGCGAAGCCCGTTGAATCATCATCGGGTCCCAAGTTGAGGCCATCGCCAGGGGTACCGGGAAGATAGTGCGATATCCGTGGATTACGTCCAATGCGAAGACAAGAGGAATATGCAAGCGCGTTTTCTCGATGGCGAGCTTCTGCAATGCATTCGTCTCCGCCGCTCCAGTAACGTTCTCGAGGGAGCCAACACTGCCCTGGGCAACCTGCTCGCGATAATTTGGGTGAGGCGCGCCCGGCCCAGTCGAACTGTCGGCAAAATGCACAAGTTGCCCAATTTTTTCTTCCAGCGTCATCTCGCCCAGCATTTTGGTAATGCGTTGCTCAGCCTCGGGATTATCCAGCGATGGTGTAGGCGCGAGGATCTGCGCTGGCAGTAAAACAAGAGGACACGCGAAGGCAATGACAAAACACAAACAATGAGCGAAAGACATGTGTGGTTGGTGCATTCTCCTGATCTAGTTGAGTTGCCCGTACAGATGTCGCCAGATACGCAGCATCTTCACATCGCGGACGACAAACGCCACTTGATTCGCGAGGGAGTAACGAAAAATCGTTACTTGGCAAAGATTGGGTATCTCACCGCATTGTTCTCTGCCGGCTAGCCTCATTAAATCATCGACGGCGCCCGAAATCGAGTTGACTGAATTCCCGATTGTGGTTCGCGGAAGACTTGGCGCTGACGCAAGCGCGGCCACGTGAGCGATTATGATTATCTCGGCTTCAAACTGTCAATGAAATCGCCATCCTTCGCGCCCTGGTGACAAACGATGCACCACTGTTGGCCGCGTTCGTCAAGAGCGGAAACCAAAGCGTAAGTCAACCCGCGATCTGACCATGTGATGACTTTCAATCCGCTGATCGAGTTGTAGTGAAATATAATTTCCTTTGAAATGATTTGTTCACCGCTGAAAAGCACTGGGGGCTTAGACCCCGAATGGGCGCAGAGCAACAGCGACAATGGGGACTCGAATCGGGCTCAACACTAAGCCGTCTTACGACCACCCGCTAACTCTTCCAACGAACGTCCGAGTTGGAGGGAGGCCGTTTGGTCGGCTACAAAGACGACTATGCCGCGCATGTCGCTTACCGAATGCGGAAGCGCAAACATTTCCAGAGAGGGCTGCCAAGGCTTTTCGTTGGAAGATTTATCGCCATGGAAACGTGGTATGAACTTTCAAAAGCGATGGGCACCAAGGAGTCACTAAAACTGACACCCGGCGCTTTTCCTTAGCAAAAAGGTCGACTGATGGTGCCGAAGGGGGGACTCACAAACCCTGCTGTTTTACTCAGCTTTTCAGGTCTTTTTTGATTTTCCTCAGTATTCTCACACTTTGCGTCATCGCACTATTCACACCGTTTGTACTAACCGGATTATTTTGTGACTCAGATGTGACTCCAAGTTTCCAGCCTAATGAACGGCGTTGTGCGTGCCGAGAGAGATAAAAGTGAGAGTTGGTAGGCAGCGCTCTACCAACTGAGCTACGCGCCTATGCTTTCCATTAGGGCCCAGGTTTTCGTACTTAAATAGACTGGAAGAGTGCGTGAAGGAATCCTGATTCAAACGATCATCGGAGGAGTAACTGGGGGTTTTGCGAGATATTTGCGGAACAGTCTGTCAACATCACGTGCAACCCATCAAATCGACGCAGTTGCAAAACTCTGTCGACAGTTGAGGCGCGACCGACCGGAGTGAGTCGCAACTTTCAGCTTGGGAATCAAGATTTTCGCCTCTTTATTTTCAATACTTACAACATCGCTCAGAAAAAATGTATGTGCATGCAACGCATACCGTGCATGCATTGCCTGATTTGCGTATCGCTGGGGGACGTTTGGGGGACGGTTTTCTATCATGCGTTGTTGTTCGCGACCGCAGATTTGAGCTTACTTCTTGTTCCAAAGCAAGTCGATCTTCGACTTTCTGGTAAAGTTCTATCTTCGAGCCGTGCTCTTTGTTGCTTCAACGATGAACACGTTGGGATAGCGAGGTTCTGAGTTTGGGTAACCTGAATCGCCTTCATGCCACTGTCTTAACAATGCGTAATAACGTTGAGGTGGCACGCCATTCTCTTTCAAAAGCCGCTCGGCTTCATGAATTCTCTTTCGAAGCAAAGGATTCTCATGGTTGAGGTAGTAGCCAATTATCACCCCTCTCGAATCAGGGTTACTACGCAACCTCTTGATTAAAGTCTGAACAGCCACCCGGTAATCGCGGACTCCTCGATTGATTGGCTGCCTGCCCAACGAGCTTCGATTGATCTGATTGGACCTCAAATATTCAACACTCTCCGGTAGCGCTTCTTCTCCAGGTGCTATCCATATTTCCGTTGCTTCTGTGTTCGACTGGCCTGATGAAAGGCACCGCTCTGATCGAAGAAAGAAAACCTTATCCGGAGCATAAGCGTAATAATCTTTCAGGTACTTTGCCGTCTCGAATGGATCGATCGCCGCTTGAAACAGAGCGAAGGACAAAGGTTGTTCCGAGCAAACTCGAATAACTACCAACCGGCGTTTCCTCTCTTCTCGCTCCAACCTTATTTCGAGCGTGTCCTCGACTACTCGGTACTGACTTGCTGGTTGCTCATAGCGTTTGATTAGACGAGCCTTCTCTTGGCCGCCGGGCTTCGTCCGTGGAAAAACCGACGAGATATATCCGCCGGTGAACAGGGAAAGGGCAATGAGGATTATCACGGCCACTTTCGTGAATCTCCTTGATAGCGTCGGTAAACAAGGTTGTAGCGTCTTGAGTGTGTTCATGGACATCTAAAGGGACTCCTCGGATCATGTGCAGCATCCATGAGATCGTTGTATGGAACTGACGATCTCGACGCGCTCGTAAACTTGCCATTGATGTACTTGTTGTAGGTCGCGAGGGACATCAGCGTCACGTGGAGGCCTGACTCCCCCACCTCATCTCCCCCAATCACGGTTCCAAGATTTTCACCTGACCTAATGCGACTGCCATTGGGATTCGAACCTTTCACATAAAGCATGTCTTTCAAAGTGAGCACGTACTGCTGTCCATTGATGCTGGTGTTCAGCAGGATATCAAGATTCGAGTAGTCGCCAGATTTGCCATTTGTCTGATAGCCGTAATGGAGAACAGTGCCTGCCATTGCCGGAAGCGCTGTTACTGACGAGCGTCCTGGAGGGGTCAAGACATGTATACCATCGTGAGCATTCCTGGTTAGATCTGTCCCGTACGGGGGTTTACTAGTGATTTGTCCCGCCGCCATGATTACCCTGCGTGTGCCAATCCTCCCTCCGGGCACAGCATTAGCAATGCAATTCGGGTTCGGTACAGGTTTCTGCTGGCTGCCGCCGCCTCGACCACCGCCGCCACGACTTGGGTCCGGTGGAAGATGAAACGGGTCCGGCTCAGGGTCGGGAACCCAGTATGATCCCCAGTCGTGACAACTGGTGTCCCCGTCAATGGTTACGCAAGTTACGACCTCTACCCACCGCAAGCCGCTCGGATCGACAAGGTTAACGGGATCGTTTCCAGCGTAGTTGTACCTGCTGTCATAAGGATCAATTTGGTTAAAGCCTGCTCTGTTGGAAGCGTACTGTCGGTTAAGCGCATAATCATTACCCGTCTCGCCGTCACGCTCATAGGAAGTAAATTTGAATTTGGTCTGCCCTGGGCTGGTGTCAGTCATGACTTCGCCGAAAGGCGCGGTTTGTTGCTGTGCGTTGACACTGCCGGACGCGTTAGTCACCAATCGCGTCGAGACGCGGTCATGGTGATGGTAATAAGCATCGCTGCTGGTGGCTTCGGCAATCAAGCGCGAGCCGAAATAGATGAAATCACTCCAACTCCCGTCAGGTAGTTTTTCCGAGAGCACGAGGCCGCTGTTGTTAACATAGTAAGTCGTTCCCCCTGCGTATGACCGACTGACTCGATGACGGCTGGCATTGTAGGAATATGTAGCTGTTCCAGCCTGAGTCATTCGGTTCTCGGCATCGAAGACATAACTATAGACGCCATCGTTGGTCAAATTTCCTGCATTGTCGTAAGCATAGCCGGTGTTGTTGATATGATTGCCAGCATCGAAACCAAAGTTGGCAGTCGGACCTGAGCCGCCGCTACCAAGACTGCCGCTGCCGCCGCCGGTGAGCGTACTGCCCGAGGGCGTGGCCCCGAACG
>Ga0207685_10000077_pt1 | contig 20248 bp, 25 predicted proteins | sample LARL111metaG_FD_184350 | JGI IMG/M metagenome (GOLD analysis project Ga0207685, IMG submission 184350) | Corn, switchgrass and miscanthus rhizosphere microbial communities from Kellogg Biological Station, Michigan, USA - LAR L11-1 metaG... | ecosystem: Host-associated > Plants > Roots >...
GTCCCCGACGTGCGTCTCGTGCCGGGCCGCTGGCAGCCGGGAGACGTCGTGCTGCTTTCGGCCGGCAGTCTGGTCCCGGCAGATGGCGTGGTGTTGGCGGCGACGGACGCCTTGACGTGGTCGAGGTTGCTGGCCATGAATAGCTCCTCCAGAAAGATTCTGGCCAGGGCCGACTCGATACGCCGGAGTGACGCGAGGACACGGGCCAGGTGAGGTGGGTTGTCTGTCATGGGCTGATTCTACCAGATACACGGGTGTCCTCCCGTGAATTCTTCTCCCTGACGGCGGTGCGCCCGTTTCGCAGTCCGCCCTGCTTGTGGCCGATGGGTGCTTCTGCGGCTGGTTCACTTTTGACAGGGACGTCACCCGTGATCCGGGACCGAGAATGGGGAAAACCCCCCAGCTCTCCCCGCCAGATTTGGGGAAAACCGCCCGGTTTTGTTCCCGGAGAGGTCGATTACCTCCCGTTGCCCTGGACACCGGCGCCGCTCGCCGGCTCGGCCTTACAGTTGTCAGAGAACCAGCTACCCGAGGCGGTATGTTGACCTGGCGCCGCTCGCGTCTTCGCCAGACTGCGGGCTCTCCCGCGAATTCACGGCGGGGAGCTTGTCGGTGCTGCCCGCGGGGGAGTTGACGGCTCAGGAGGGATTGCTGTAAGGTGGGCTTGTTTGCCAAACCCAACAGTTTCACCACCCTCCTGGACCGTGGCTTCCCCCGCGGTCCTCTTCCTTTTTCTAGGGCTTCCAGCCCTCCTTCGAAATCGCCTGCTTCTTAGCGCGGGCGCTTTGCATCGGGTTCTACCTCCGAATACCCGCGAGGTCCATTCCCCGCGGTCTACCTTTTTTCAGGGGCGCCTGCAAGGCCGCCTCCAATCTTTCGATCTTCTCCGAGAGGGTGTGAATTGTTCGGAGGAGCCCGGCAACGTCCCGGGAATCCACGTAGACGCCTTCCTTGCCCATTCGTTGTTCCTCGCCGATGAGTGCGGTTTTCACCATCGGGCGCTCTTTCGGGCGCCAGACGAGGAAGCAATCGGGATCTCCCATCCAGCTCATTTCAGCGTCTCTTCCAACTCGCGGACCTTCTCCTGCGCCGCGTCGGGACACCGGCTGTCGTGCTTGACTAGCCGCACATCCGCCCCGGCGATAGCTGCCTCTGATCCGAGTAATTCCCATTTACCGTCGAACCCGTCGATGATGTTGTCGCAAATGCAGGCGGCGGTCCTCATCATCGCGCTCCTGCCTGTTCCGAAGCGAAAGCGGCCCGGCGGACTGCCTTCGCGGCTTTGCTCACGTCCCCGCCGAACTCCTCATCAGCGAGGGCACGGATATTCTCTACGGTCGGATCGGCCGCCACGGCCATGGCGCCGGAGCCTCCGCGCCGCGGCGCCGTGGTCTGCCGGGCGATCCCCGCGACGCTGCCGGCGCTGGCCGCCGTCTCGCGCAACCCGGCGATCTCTGGGTTGGGAGCGCGGCGCGGCTGCTGGCGGTGTCCGTTTCCGTTGGTCGGGAGCTGGCCGGGCGCCTGGTAGCCGGCCTCGAGGAGCACGTTGGCGACGCTGCCGACCTGGGAGCGGATCATCGTGTCCACGAAAACCGCCGGGCTCATGTTCCGGCGCATGGCGAAGTCCGTCCAGGCCTTGATGCCGATGCCGGCCATTTCGATGGCCTCTTGCTCGTTGACGGCGTGCGTGGCCATCAGCGAGGGCACCATGAAGTCATTGACGAACCAATCGAACCGCTGGTCGAAGAGCGCCCCCTCTGGCGTAGCGGCGTAGTACTCGCGGGCGATGTCCATCTCCTGCGCCATGGATTCGGCCCAGGCCGCCTGCTGCTGCTCGCGGGCCTGTCGGTTGTACGCCTCCTGCTGGCTCTCCTGCTGGAAGCGGTTCTGCTCCAAGAGGGGGGCGAGCGTCTCCTTGAGCTGCCGGGCCATCTCCTGCTGATACCAGGCCTTCGGATCGGCGTCGAAGTCGGGCTCCTGCGCCACCGTCGGTGCGGGCGGCCCGCCCTGCGCCTGGCGCTCGATCGCGTCGACGGAGCGCTGTAGACGCGCCGCGAGCTCGGCCTGGGCTTGCCGCTCGGCCCGCTCCTGCATGCGACCGATGAACCGCTGGCTGGCGGGGTGGAGCGCCGGATTGATCGGCTGCGGCGGTGGCTCGGGGTGCGCTTGGACCGCCGGCGGGGGCGGCTGGGGGGCGGCCTGCCGCGGTGTGGTGGCCGGCTGACCGGCGCCCTCGGCCCGCTCGACTGCCCGCTCCAGCATGCCGGCGGCGTGCTGCTCAGCGGGGTCCAATGGCGCATTGTCGGGCGCGGCCGGCGGCGGCGTGGTGCTTTCCAGGGCGCTGGGGGTGACTTCGGGCTCCATGGCTTACTCCTTGACCGCGTTGTAACGGTTGACGATCGCGTCGATGGTCGGCTGGCAGTCTTCGATGGGAAGATCTCTGGCCAAACACATGGCGAAGATCGGCGGTCCAATCGAGACAATTTCTCGTGTTTCAAGAACAAAGCGAATCTCTTGTGCAACGGCGGTCTCTTCAGGAGCCCAAAGAGTCCCGTACCCATCCGCACAGCGCGCCGCCTGCTCTGAGTACTGGTAAGCGAATTCACTCCGTTTCATCCGTTCCACGAGACCCTCCTAGTGTGCGGCTGCCTGAGGCGGCACGCCGTTCCCGCCGGCCGGTGCTTGCGGCGGCGGGGCCTGTTCCGAAGCAGCGGCGCCGGCGAGTCCAGCGCCTGAGATCTGCTTTTGCACGGTGACGGAGATTTGTTGGAGGAGCTGCATCGCGCCCTGGGGATCGCTCTGGACCTTGATCTGCATGGCCTTGAGGATACCCTGGTCGGTCTGCTGTTGCTCCTGCTGGGTAAACCAGTCGCGCAGCGCGTCGGCCATCTTCTTCGCCCGAGCGCCCGGCATCGGGGCGATCTCCACCACCTCGGGAAGGATGATCTTCGGCGGCGCGCCGTTCTGCAGGAAGGTTTGGAGCATGCCCTGATCGCTCCAGAAAGACCACCCGGCGGCCTTCTGCGTGGGCGTGGCGACGGCGACGTCGACCACCACATCGTAATCGAGGAGGTCGGCATCCTTCAGCAGCAGCCCGGCCGTAACCGGCAGCGGCTGGCCGTCCGGGCCCGTCTGGTCGGACATGATCGGCACCATCTGGCCGGTGGTGGGATCCGCCTGATGGGTGATGCCCGGGACGGTCTGCGGCCCGAGCAGCCGATCGATCTCCCGCGCTGGTAGGTGGCGCAGCGCAATGGCGGCCATGCACCGGCCGTTGGCGGCGATCTGCGCCTTGTGTGGCTCGAAGCACGGCGAGAGCATCTGCTGCCCCTGCTCCTGCATGTTGTTGACGAGCACGTTGGCGCGGTCGGCGGTCCCGGTGCCCTGCAGCCACTCGGTGACGCCGGTCAGCCGGCCGAACATGTCGAGCATCATCTGGAAGATCTCGCGCAAGCCGGTGGGAACGGGCTGCACCGGATTGAAGAGGATCTTGCCGATGTAGTCATCCTCGACGATCTGGAACCATCCGGGTTTCGCCACGTTCTTGACGAACTCATCGAACGTGCAGAGCTGGCCAAGCGCTCCCTTGGGAACGAAGCCGCCGCCCTTGACGCCGCGGGCCATGATCTCCAGCCACTCCGAGAGAGCGCGGTTGAGGTAGAGCTGCGCGTCCGCCACCACGCGCATCAGGCCGAAGAATCGCGTCTTGCCTTCGTCGGGGTCCTTCCAGCAGAACCCGGTGTCCGCCTTGATGGTGGGCTCGTTGACCGAAATTGCCTCGTGCGACAAGACGAGGCCCTTGCTGTTCCCCGAGTTGCCGAGGATATAGGCGCGGTACCAGATCGGCGACTGATACTCCCACGACTCGGTGATCTTCGGCTGGACCGCCGGCGGCTGCGGCTGCTGCTGGCCCGACGCCTGGGCCTGGGCAACGAGGCCGGCGTAGGCACTCATCTGCGCTTTGGCGATGTCCTCCCCCTCCGACTGCGTCTTGAGGAACTCGGTCTTGAGGACGTCCATCCGCTGCTGAGAGACGGGATCGAAATAGACCACCTTGGTTTGCCAGCGGGTGTACTGATAGTCGTAGACCCGGACCCGCCCCCTAACGTTGCTTCCGCGGGTATTTTTTTGCGTGCCGGATGCCGTCGGCGTGAAACTTTCGATGGCGCCCGAGTTGACGCCGAGCTTGATCTCGGCCGCCCGATCGCTCCACTTCGCCTGCGCCTCTTCCAGCGTCCAGTCGTAGAAGTGAATCCAGAACTTGGAGTCTTCCAGGTTGGGCTTGCGGGCGTCGGGGTCGAAGCGGATGCAGTCGATTTCGATGTGCTCGGTGCGCGGCCGGATCGGCACGCTGGTCAGATCCAGGAAATTGTCCGTGAACCCGTACCCGGTGATGAGCTTGTCCAGGAAGGCTGAGCGTTCCTCGCGGTGCGCCTGGTAGGAGATCCCCCCGGTGCGCTTCCCCTTGCGGCAGTTCTTCACTACCTGGGTGAGCCAATCGGCAGAGACGTCGTCGCCCATGCCCTCCTGCTCGACGCCTCTCCAAACCGGCTCCAGGGTCTGCGCGTTGGCGATGCCGACGACGGTATCGATGACGCCCTTGGCCAGCGGCAGCTCGATCGGCAACCGGAATGTCTCCTTGATGTAGTTGGTGTCCCGCTCAAGCATCGCCTGGGCCGCGTACATCGCGTACAGCAGCTTGGCCTCTTTCAGCACCGCGTTGTAGGAGCCGTCCGCCCGCTTCCAGTCCCGCCAGAAGTAATCCAGCAGTTTCTTATCGGAGAAGGGCTCGCCGAAAGAGGGCTGCTCGGTGCTGGTAGCGGCAGTTTCCATCTATTTCAACTTTCCCCGAGAGAAGATTGCATCCAGCGCAGCGGCTTCTTGAGGAGGCCTTACGAAAGGCTCGGGCGTGAAAACCTGGCAAGTGTCGTCGCTTGCTGTGGTAAAGCGAGGAGAGGCAAAGTTGTGACAGTCTCCAAAAATTAACTCTCCCTCCTGGGCCTTACGCACGCGCGCTTCGCCACCACCATCAAAATAAGCGCAGAAAGCACAAGTTTTCATTTCAGTACGCCATCCACGAAGCTTGCGACGCCGGCACGCCACCGCCGGAGCCGTTGGTGATGCTGTCGGAGTGCGGCCAGCCGAGGCCGACCTCGACGCCGCCGGGCATGAACGGCCATGCCAGCCGGTCGATGACCTCGGGCTGGAAGAGCCACGCCCGCGGGTCGAGCATGTCATCGTTGACCGTCCCGTAGGCGGTGAGATCCTCGGCCAGCGACCACAGGCAATACTCGTCCTCGTGATACTGGTCGAGGGTGTCCCGCTTGTCGTCTTTCGATCCGTGGCCGAATCCCTTCCCGCCCATGGAAACCGGCAGCGGGTCGAGGATGCGGCCTTCCCGCTGCGGCGTCTGCATGAAGCGGATGCGGCTGGGCTTGGTGCGGTTTAGCTTCGGGAGCTCGCGGAAGGTGACGTCGATCTGCCGGCTCTTCGCTTCCTTTCGGAACGCCTTCAGCCAGGCAGAGGCGCCGAACTCTTCGACCCACACCACCAGGTGACGATCGATCTTCTGCCAGCGGGGAATCAGCCCGTCGTTGGGTTTCCAGGCAGAGGACTCGTCGCGATTCGCTTCGCGGGTGCCGAAGAGGATGTCGTCGACGTCGGTCTCCCCCAACTCCTGCTCCCGCCAGAGGTCGAGCCCGTAGATGTTGCGGTCATAGCCCAAGCACTCCACGCGGATAGTGAAATAGTCCGCGTCCTCTTCGCCGCCGGCCGGGTCGATCACGATTGCCACCGAGGAGCCCATGGCGACGGCCATTTGCGCCGGCGTGTAGTTGTAGAAACGCCGCCACTCGTCCCTGAAGTAGCGCCCACCGCGAGAGACAATCCGCAGCATGAACTGGCTTTCCCATTCGAAGTCGTCCTTTGCCGAGGTGCGCATGCCCTTCTTCTGGTCAAGGAAGAATTCACGGCTGCGGATGGTCGGATTTCCTTTCTTGTCGAAGCAGGGATGGTGATCTACTTTGGTAAAATAGCCTTCCCTCTCGCGCCTCAACATGGGATCTTGCGAACCCCAAATAGTTCCCAAGAACATGAGCGGCGTATCGTCGCCCTTCAGCGGGAACAGCCGGGCGATGGCTCGGTCGACCTTGCGGACGAGCTGTTTGCTCTCGATGATCTTCTCTTCGATCACGTCGTCGCAGAACATCCGGGAGAAGCGGCCACCCGTCGAGCTGCCGAGGATGGGACGCACCGAGATGGAGGGATCGCGTGGGCCAAGCTCGCGATCCAGGGTGATGCGGGCGCCGTTGGCCTCCTGGAGATTGCGAAACTGCGGCCAGTGGTCTTGCAGGGTCTGATTCTGCTGGATCTCCTGGAGGATGTCCTCGCCCATTCCCTCGCCCGTCTGCGTTACTTTGTGAGTCCAGATCCCTACTGTCTCCTGGGCGTCGCGGGACAAAATCCAGAGCGTGCCGCACTTGAGAATCAGCGTCGTCTTAAAAGAGAATCGGTGCCAGCGTTTCCACACTCGGTCGCGGCGCAACTCGAAATCTTCCTGCACCTCGCGGGCGCGTTCGAAAAGCCAAGGATGGTCTAGGTAAAGGGTGCCGTAGTGCTTGGCGTGGGGTTCTTTGCAGCGGTAGCCGCCCAAGCTTGTCGCGTATTTCGCGAAGAACCAGAAGTCCACCTCGGCGACGGCGCGGAAGAGGATCATCGCCTCCTTGGGCTCCGTGGTGCCGAGGTAATCCAACTCGGCCACCAGCTCGGTGTAGAGCCGATGGGTGGGCGTCGGGGGGAGCTTCCAGGAGACGCTCAAAAAACCTCTCCCCCGCACACGCAGCCATTTCCTCTTGCAGCCGGATGGTGCATCATTCCGCACTTCATGCATCGAGATGTCAGCGTTTTCAGGCGGGCAATTTCTTCTGGTGTTGCCAATCTCCAGGCGCTACCGCCGACGCTGATAGAAACCAGCGGCTCGTCTGGATGAACCAAGCGGCGCTCCATCAGTTCACCGCCGCCTCGACGAACTCGGCGTCCACCACGTCCTCAGCCATCCGCCGCGGCGCCAGGGCGGCGGCGCTCTGCGCGGCCCGCAGTTGCCACCGGCGGACGGCGCCCTGTTCCTTGGAGTCCTCGACGGCGGCGCGATCGCCGAAGCCGAGCTGGATTCCGCCCTGCACCGTCACCTTGAGCCGGTTGCCATACTTCTCCGGCTTGTAGGCCTTGACCACGGCGAGCGCCTGCTGGGGTTTTCCCTCGCGCCCGCGGGCCAGGACCTGATCTTCGGTCTCGACGATCCCGCGGTTGAACACGGCGAAGAACCGCCGGCGGAAATCCTTGTTCCGGCCGATCTCGTCCTCGACGTCCTCCCACTGGAGGTCGAGCCCCTCGGCCTGGCACTTCCGAATGGCGTCCGTCCGGTGCAGGCTCACCGAGTAGTAATCCAGGAAGCGAGCCATGCGGAGCTCGAGCTCGCCGCTGTCGATCGGCGCCGGGCCGCCTGGGAGCTGCTTGCCGCGGGCGAGGGCGTCGGCGGCCTGGCGCGCCTTGAGTTGGGCGATCTTGAAGCGAGCCCGGGTGGTCTCCTCTTCGCCGCGGAAGTCCTGACCGTACGCCTTCGACCATCGCATCGCCGAGCCGCTGCCCGAGCCGATGGCCTTCTCGATTTGCTTTCGAGATTGGTCAGGGTGTGCGGCGAGGAAGTCGAGATACTTCCTCGCCTGTGGACAAAGGACCGCCATGGTCAGTAAGCCGTCTGAGGTTTACGAAATCCTACGCCTGGCGCCCCTGGGGGTTGGCCCCGCACATCGCTGGGCGGCTTCGGCTGCATGGCCCCGCCGCGGAAGACGTCGGACAGGTTTCTCGGTCCCTGCGGCTTCGTCTGCTGGCCCACCGGCTTCGGCGGCTGGCCGGCGGCGCGGTTGGCCATCACCTGGTCGAAGGCGCTGCCGGCGCCACCGATGCCCGGAGGGGCTGGAGGACGCGGCGGCATGCCGGCACCGGCGACGCCGGCGGCAGGGCCGCCCTGGGGGGGCATCTGCCCGAACGCCGGAGGAGGGCCGCCGGGGTTCTGGTAAGGCTCCTGCGGGACCTGAGACTGAAGCGTCTGGAGTCGTTGGGCGATCCGCGCCTGCTGTGGATTTGCGCCCGGCATGGTGTAGCTATCCGGTACCATCATGCCGCGGCCTAGAGACGCGGCAGACTGCGCCGCGGCCTGTTCGACCATTGGATCGCCGGGGCTTGGTTGCCAAGGCGCCTTGGGCGGTTGGTTATAGGGGGTAATCGGGAAACTATCGCCATTGCCGCCTGGAGTCAACGTGCCGACCTGCGGCTGCGTAGCGCTCGGCGGCATCGTGACTGGGTTCTGGCTGTCCGAGGGCGGCATCACCCCGGTGACATCGCCGGGAGCTGGAGGGGGAGCCGCGCCGCCCACGTTCACCGGCTGCCCGCCTCCCACCGTGGCGGCGTTCGCCCGCTGGAGCAGGCCCTGCGCGTGGGCGCCCAGGGGCTGGAAGTTGCCACCCCTTCCGACGATCCCCTGCTGACCGCCTTGGGTGGTGACGTTCGAGAGGTTCTGTCGGAAGGGCGCCATGGCTTACTTCCCCTTGACGCTAGACAGCGCGGTGGAGCTGCTTGCCTTCGGCAGGCTTCCCATGTCGCCGACGCTTCCGCGGCTTGGGTTGTCTTTTGGGGCGGGCGGGAACGTCGAGCTGTTGCCGGTGATGCTCTTCATGGGTCTCTCCTTTGTTTAGTTGGTCGAGAAATGCTTGTTGGAAGACTTCCATCCCCGCTTCACCGGCACCGGCAAGCTCGTCCGCCAGCAAGTCCTTGGGCGGCTCGCTCAAGACGGGCGGAGCGACGACGGGGGCCAGTGCGCGCCGGATCGCGTCCGGCAGGGTGAGGGGGATCGGCGAGTCAAACTTGAAGACGGTCGGGCCTGAGCCCATCGGCTGGAGGATCATCAGGCGCCGATCCTCCCCGGTGTTCGAGCTGCCGCAGAAGTTGCGGGGCACGTCCACCGAGACCGGCGCGCTCGGCCGCATGACGCCGTTGTTCAGCGCCATGAACGCCTCCCAAATCGGCCGGGTGAAGCGCCCCTGGAAGACGGTCGCCCGCAGGTTGATCGGCGCGCCGATGGCCCGAAAGAACAGGAACGGGCGCGCGGTGTCGCCCTGAAAGGTGAAGTCCACCGGTCGCATCTCGTGCTTGTCCACGGCCAACAGTCTGCGCCAACTTGGCACGAGGCGTCAAGGTTCCACGTGAAACCTTATTCCGGTTTCGTGATAAGGGTTGACAGCCCGTTCGAGCCCGGGTGTACGCTGGTGCCGTGGAAAAGAGCCAACTCGAGACCGAGATTTACTCGGCCGGCCGCCAGCGACACGAGGTTCCACTCTTCACGCTTCACGGAGTAGTGGTGAAAAGTTGCTCGCGGTGTGGTCGGGTTCTTCCGATCGAAAAGTTCACCAGGCACAACCTGACCTGGGACGGTCGGCTGTCGTTTTGCGCCGACTGTGCGGCTCACCTACAAGACATGCACCCGTCAGGAACCCCGCCAGTCGCGGCGTCCTGAGGGACCGAGAGCAAGCCCGGGCTCCTCCCGACGAGGGGGGACGACAGGGAAAGAGGACGAGGCTGGCAGTCGATGCCCTGGAATCGGGGCTGGGCATGAAGGGTAGGCTCTGTGCTCGCTGGGCAAACCCAAGGAATGGCGGAGAAGACGAGCAACCAGTCTCCGTCCCCGCGTCGCCCAACCTCGTTTCCAGCGCATCGACAAAGGCTCGGGGATTGCCAGGTAGGCGGCGAACGAGCCCTCAGGTGGGCCGGTGGCGAAAATGGCAGACGCAACCCGACCCCGAACGGCGAGCGGATCGTAAGCCGTCACCCGTACGGTCCCCAGGAAGTGGAGGTGATTCCTGGGGAGTATACGGGTCTCCTCCGTCAAGGTTCGAAGCCTTGCCGGCCCACCTGAGGGCTCCTCACCCCGAGCGCGGCGAGGGGCAGCGGGAGGCATCCTGCGGCCGGGAGCGCCGTCCTACCAGCGCCGGGTGCAACCCCCGGTGAACCTGCCCGGCAGAGCGACCCCCTGATCGCGCAAGCTCTTGCGGAGGCGAAACGAATGGGGCGGAGACGCAAGGGCTTGTGGGGTTAGGGGGTTTTGCGCCCCAACACCGGAAGACAGCCCCAGGCGAGATACCCCCCGCACTCCGCGCCTCGACTCCTCCACCGCAACGCTCCACACGCGCCGCCATCGTCCACCTGGGAGGACACCCCGAAAAATCACCCCTTGGCACACGGGAGGTAGTTGCCGCCGCCGCCGTGCCGCCACCCAAAACCGGGGCACCCCCCCCGCCAGCGACCTCCCGACGAGGCGGCCACCTGCGAGCGCGAGACCTCGGGCACCACCATGGGTAGTGGTTGCACACTGGAATGGGCAGTCATAACGCGCAACATAATCAACGAGTCGAGGTCTAAGTCACTGAAAGCGCGACACTTCGAGCATTCCAGGCGCCGCTCCATACTGTGCGTTACCGGACCTTAGAGTTGCAGAGATGCTGAAGGATCGCGGCTTTGACGGTCCGCGCCGTCGGTTTCAACAAAGTGCGGTAAGTGCGGTAGAGGCGCCTGATCCTTTCGTTTTGTTGAAGGTCCGCACGTTGGTGTGTCGGCTAAGCGCTTTTTGGGCCTGGCGGTGGTCCTCTCGGCGTCGGCTTCCCGGGCGTGAAATCCGGCAGTCGCGGTGCTGGGTGAGGGCGTGCGATCGTCCAGCGAGCTCGCCAGCGGCGCATGTGGTGCATGGCGGGCATCTCAGTCCTCGCGAAATTCGATCCGCGAGCGCAGGAGGGCCGAAAGCTATGGCACGGATACCATAATCGTTGGGGTTGCGTTGCCATAGGGGTTGTGCTGTAGCCTCGGAGGATGGAAACCGACCTCTCTCAGCGCAAGGCGCATCGTCCGCTCCTGCGCGCGCCGTTCCCGTGGTTCGGTGGAAAGTCGCGCGTGGCTGGCCTGGTGTGGGAGCGCTTCGGGGAGGTGCGCAACTACGTGGAGCCGTTCTTTGGATCGGGCGCGGTCTTGCTCGGCCGACCCTTCGAGCCGGCGATCGAGACCGTCAACGATCAGGACGCCTACCTGTGCAACTTCTGGCGGGCAGTCGCGGCCGATCCTGACCAGGTGGCCCACTTTGCCGACTGGCCCGTCAACGAGGCTGACCTGCATGCTCGGCATCGCTGGCTCGTCGAGACTGGAAGAGAGCGCGTCGAGAAGTGCATAGCGGATCCCGAGTACTTCGACGCCAAGGTTGCCGGGTGGTGGGTGTGGGGGCAGTGCCTGTGGATCGGGAGCGGCTGGTGCTCGAGGCCGGAGTGGACGGGGCGATTCAAGCTCTCCGCCAAGCCTCACGCGGGCTGCCTCCGCTCCAGCCATGCGGCGACCTCGCGAGGCGTCCAGCGGCCTCACCTGGGCTCTGACGGCCAGGGGCAGGGCCTCATCCGCAAGCTGCCGGCCATCGCCGGGCGAGGCGGCGGCCGGGGAGCGTACGCGAAGAGTCGATCGATACCGCAGAAGCGGCCGCCGCTGACCAACCACGGCGGAGGGATGGGCGTCAACGCGCCAGGACTCGGCTGCGCGGGCCAGCGGAAGCGGCCAGTCCTCCAGCAAGGCGAGGGTGCCAGAGGCGTCCTGCGCCAGTCTCACGGCCAGATTCCCGACCTCTCGGGCGATTCCGGGGCTGCAGGTCGCGGCATCCACTCCGTGGGCTTCCACGCGCGCACCGGCGGCCTCTACGCCTACATGCAGGCCCTCAGCGACAGGCTCCGGCGCGTGCGGGTGTGCGTCGGCGACTTCGAGAGGCTGCTGGGCCCTGCAGTCACTACCTGCATCGGCACCACGGGCGTCTTCCTCGACCCGCCCTACCCGCTGGACGGCCGCGCCGTCTGCTACTCGCACGACTCGGCGGATGTCTGGTGGCGTGCCTACCAGTGGGCGATCGACAACGGCGACAATCGCGAGCTCCGGATCGCCCTCTGCGGCTACGAGCACCCCGATGCTGTGTTCCCGGCCGACTGGGAAGAGATCGCCTGGAAGGCCAGCGGCGGCTACGGGCGCAGCGAGCGCGGGAAGGCCAACGCGCGGCGGGAGCGGATCTGGTTCTCGCCTGGATGCCTTCGTGGCGAGCAGGGGCTGATCTGGTGAGCTACCGAGTCGCCGCGCTGTACGTCCTGCCAGACGGCCCCTACGCTGGTCGCGAGGACATTGACCTGTGGCCCGAGTCGCGCGACGCGAGGCTGTACGGCGGCCCATGGCCGGTTGTGGCGCACCCGCCGTGTGAGCGCTGGGGACGCTACTGGTCGGGCGGCCCGAACCTCCAGGCAAGGCGCCGCGAGCTCGGGGACGATGCGGGTTGCTTCGCTGCGGCTCTCGCGTCCGTCCGCCGGTGGGGCGGTGTCATCGAACACCCGGCCGATAGCTACGCATGGGCCTGTTATGGCCTCAAGCGCCCAAAGCGCGAAGAGGGCTGGATTGCCGCCGATCTCGACGGCGGATGGACGTGCTGCGTCGAACAGGGCCACTACGGCCATGCCTCGCGAAAAGCGACCTGGCTGTACGAGCGGAGTCCTGCCCTGCCTGCTGCCAGAGTTGCCACGCGGAAACAGTGGGAAGATGGCGCGAATGGACGATGGCTACCACTCGGCAGAGGAGCGCCGAATCTCCCAGCGCCGCGGCACTCTCCAGCGCCTTTCCAAGCGCCAGCGCACCCTCACGCCACCCGCCTTTGCCGACCTCCTTATCAGCATCACCAAACTCGCCTATCTCTCCCGTGACAGCGGCCGGCAAGCGATTTCCTACCTCGACGCTTGTGGCTCATTTGAAAGGACTTAGCGTTTCAGTGCCCAAAGTTTGCGCACCTTTCCGGTAGACGAGCGGAGGGCGGCGCTTTAGGCTCTGGACATGGAAACCAACCACAAGGAGGGCGCCATGCTCCAGACTGAGACCAACACCCTGAAGGTCGAGTCGGCCATCCGCCACGCTGCCGGCGAAGTGCTTGCCAGCGTCAGACGTCCACTTCCTCACCTGCGCACCGATTTCGAGCACGGCCAGTGGTGGATTACCAACACCAAGACTGGTGAGCAATGGTCCATCGTCGATTCCAACGGTCCTTTCGGCTTTGACTTCGAAAAAGTCACCGACGCGGCGGCGCTCTAGGCTTGGGTCATGGAAACCAACGAACTTGGCCCGAGACCCTCCAATCCGAGCGAAATCAGCTTCGATCGCTCATGCTTTGAGTTGGCCGGAACCAAGGTTGAATTCGTCGTTCTTCGCAGCACAAACCATTCCGGTCCTGCTCGTTTTGACAGCGAAAGCCAAGACAAGGCCAGAGAGTACGCCAAGCGCGTTGGCGGAGAGGTAATTCGACAAGAGATTCCAGTCATGCGGCGCGTCCGCTGGACCGCTAAATGACCAACCTCGAACCGAAGCCCCGCATCAAGCGCAACAGTCGCCGCGAGGCCGACTTGCGCAAGGTGCTGGACGGCTTCGAGGCGAACATGTTCATCATCAACACGGGAAAAGACAATTGGGCCGTCCGCGTGCAGCCGTACATGGTCGCGCTGGACAGGCTACAGAAGGCCAAACCAAAGTCACTCACGAACGGAGGGAAACCATGATCCAGAGGACGCACGAGTTTAAGAAGGGCGATGCCGTCAAGGTTTACAACGGCGGAAAGCTCGAAGGAACCGCGAAAATCGTCGCGCGCCTCAGTGCCGACGACAACTATTACCGGGTGGAGTTCGACGACGAGCCGGGCGGCAACTTCGACCGCTGGGTGAGCCCCGAGTGGCAGCGTCCAGACTTCCAGCCCGCATCGGCTTGAGGTCTACAACTCCCACAATGGCTACTACGGCCATCGCATCGTCGTGGCCGTGGATGAAAAGGTTCTTGCCTCGGATACCCTATGAACGCCCACAAGGCCGCCGCCCTTCGCACCTACGCTCGCCGGAATCGTCTCCTGGCGAGCCTGGGCTTTGTCGCTCCGAAGGGCAGCGGGCTGACCGAGTACGATGTCTACTTGGCCTCGCCGCTGTGGGCCGAGATCCGCGAGAGGAAGCTGGCATCGCAGGTTCAAAATGGTTTGCCCGTCTGTTTCGCGTGTGGGAAGCCGGCGAACCAGGTGCACCACGGAGATTACGAGATTGGGACCTTGGTAGGTCCGCCGATCATCGCACGCGACGGCAAGCCCTTCTCGGACGATGCCAATCCAGAATCGCACCCCTGGGTTTGGGCAAGATGGCTGGAGACGGCCAATCTCTACGTGGTCTGCAAGCCCTGCCACGAATGGGCCGAGAAGATATTGGGCGAGCCGCTCGGCCCCGCGACGGCAACCCGGCGGCTCAAGAACCGCCGACGCAAGAACAAGCTCGACGAAGCGGTCCCCCGCGCAGCTCGCCAGGGACGGCAGGAGCGGAAGGCGCGGGAGATGGAGAGCGAACTGAACAGACTTTTGGAGAGGGACGAGAATGTTACCTGACCAATCAGCAGTGCGTTATTTCGAAAAGGCCAAGAACGAGGACTGGTGGATTGAGCACTGGCGCGAGGCTTCGAAAAGGTGGAGCGACGCGGGCAGAGAAGACGCAATGCAAATCGCTGAAGACGGCCTGAAGGCGTGCTCGGGAATCAAGAATATCTACCTCGCGGAAATCAAGCGCAAGCTCGCTGCGTTGGTCTTGAACGACGGCCTGGTGCCCGAACCCGAACCACTGCCTTTCGTTCCCGACTCGGATCGCATCTACGGCAGCGCCTACCTCGCGAAGCACCCCGAGATTCAGGAGGGTTTATGAATTTTCGCCGACGCGTTCGGAAGCTTCCGGTTTTTCACCCCGATAATTCTTACCGATCGCCATTTATCGAACCGGTGTCTCCGATTTCCTCGGTTGCCGAGACTCCTCTGACCGTCGAGGGTGACGAAATCGTTTACAGAAATCGGCCCGAAAGAGGGCAAGGAGGGTGACGTGAAGGTAGACGGAATTCCGCCGGAATATCCCGAGACCGTGTGTCTTATTGGACAAGGAGCTTTGTGCTGTAGCTACATCGTGATTGGCCCTGACGGATTCGCTTGTGCTAAAGGGACGGGCCTCCAGGCGTTAATCGATAAGCGGCGCCAAGAAAAAACGATGACCGCCCTGAGCGACAACTGCTCAGGCCCTCCAGACTTTACGAAAGCGGAGGCGCAGTCATGATCCCCTGGCGCCCCGGCCTCTACAGCGCCGAGCAGATCCCGGAGAGCGCCTACCACGCCGACTCAGTTGGTGACGTGCCGACCCTCTCGCGCGGGGTGGCAACCCGCATCGTGGAAAAGAGCCTGCTCGACGCCTTCACCTTTCACCCGCGTCTCGGCGGCGAGGTCGAGGAGATCGGCGAGCAGAAGCAAAAGAACCTCGACGCCGGCAACGTCAACCACAGCATGATCCTGGGGAGCGGGCAGGCGTACCAGGTGGCGGACGGTTACGACGACTGGAAGACGAAGGCTGCGCAGGGCCTGAAGAGCGCCATCAGGGCGGCCGGCAAGATCCCGCTCCTGCCGAAGGATCACGAAAAGCACTGCAACATCTTCAATCACGTGGCGCCCAAGATCCTGGCCGTCATCGGTCGGATCCCAGCCGAGGCGGAGATGACGGCGCTGTGGGAGGAGTGGACCGAGGGCGAGGACTTGGCGGCCCCGATTGCCCGAGCCACCCGCTGCAAGACGAGGATTGACATTCCCATGCTTGACTTCCCCGGCGCCACCGTCCGAGGCACCTGGGGAGACATCGTCCTCCGCCCCGGCGCCTGGGTTTTCGACCTGAAGGGCGCCAAGGACGTGGGACCGCGCTGGGAGCGCAACGGCGACCCCATCGGCCTGGACATCCAGGCCTATCTCCATGTTCACGCGCTCGAGGTTCTGATCCCGGAGCTCGCGGGGCGGGTGTCCTTCGCCGACATCGTGTTTCAGACCTGCAGCCCGTGGGATGTGGTGGTGTTGCCGTGGCCGGAGTCCGCTCTGGAATTGGGAAAGATGCGATGGGAGAGGGCGGTCAAGGCGTGGGCGGGCGCGATGGCGAGCGGCGTCTGGCCGGGAATGGGAGGGCGCTCGATCGAGGTCAAGCCTTGGCAGCGCGAGCGGGAAGCACAGTACGAACTCAACGAGGAGGGAGACGACGATGGCTCTGACGCGTGAGGATCTGGAAACGTTCATCAAAGGAAAGCCGTTTGCTAGCAACGCCGACGCGAGATTGCTCATGCTTGCCGCTCCGAAGCTGGCCCTTGCTGCCCTGGATGCCATTAGTGGCCTCGAACCACACATCAAGCCGTGCCTGGAACTGACGGAACTGCGCAAAGCCCTTGAGGCAGCCGGCGTGGAGGTGCCCGATGGCGATTGATCCACAGGACGTGCGGATCGTCCTCGACGGTTTCGACAAGGGTATTTTCGTGAGGTCCACCCAGGGAGACGACAAGCCCGGTTGGGCGATCGACCTCATGCCCTATCTGGCCGCCCTCGGCCGCTTGGCGAAAGCGCTGGAGGTGCCAGATGCCGCGGATGTTTGAGCACTCGCCGGCCATCCGGCAGCGGGTCTGGTTGCGGCTCGGCCTGGCCGGCCCCACAGGCTCCGGGAAGAGCCTCAGCGCGCAGCTCCTCGCCTACGGCTTCGCTCTGGTCGATCCCGGCCCGGTGTGGCTCATCAACACCGAGGGACCGAACGGCCTGTTGTACGCCCCGAAGCCAGGGCAGAAGCCGACGCCGCCGACGACGTTCCCCTTTGAGCACCTGCCCTTCGATCCCCCCCACCGGACGCCCGACTATCTGGCCGCGGTCCTCTTCGCGGTCAAGAATGGTGCTCGGCACATCATCATCGACGGCGGCCATTTCGAGCACGAGAGCTATCTCCGCTTCCACGACGAGGAGATTGACCGCCTTGCCGGAAAGGGCGCCAGCTACGAGCGCAGGAACAAGATGGCGATCACCGCGTGGATCAAGCCCAGCGCCAAGCGCCACGCTGCCCTCCTGGAAATGCGCCTGATCCCGGCGAACATCATCTGGTGCTTCCAGGGCAAGGAAAAGCTCAAGATCAAAAAGAAGAGCGCGGCGGCGGCGCAAGGCCAACCCGGCGGACAGGAGCCCGAAGAGAAGATGGTCGAGATGGGCTGGCAGCCGATCGCCGGCCAGGAGGTGACGGCCGAGCTTCCCATCCGCTTCATCCTTCCCGCCGGCGCCGACGGTGTTCCGACCCTCAAGCCCGAGCTGCCGGGCGAGAAGCTGTTCAACCGGGTGCCGATCGAGCTGCGCGAGGCCGGTTTCCTTCTGCCCGACAAGCCTATCGACGTCGAGCTTGGCCAGCGGCTCCAGCAATGGGCCATGCCGGGCCCGGTGGTGGGCGACTGCGAGCCACTCATGAACGAGATCCGCGCCGTCCTGCGCAGGCACGGGCTCGGATCCAAATCGAGTGTCTTGCCGGTGAAACTCGCCTTCGGCACCGACTGGGCCGGTGTCTGCCGGATGGACGCTGACGGGCTCCGTGTGGGGCTCGCGGCGCTTAGAAATACGCTTGACGGGGTTGCCGAGCTGGCCGCAGCGGGCCGGGAGCGGCAGCCGGGAGAGGACGAATAATGGAATCCTACGACCGCCTAAAGGAACAAGCCGACGCGATAAAGGAAAAGGAGAGAGTAAAACAGGGACTGACGTTCATCGGACTTCGCGGGAAAAACGTGCTTCGTTGCGAAACAATTTTTCACCCTTTGGATGAGTGGTCCCCTACGGAGTGGGCCGTAGCGCTTGCCGGAGAAGTCGGAGAGGCATGCAATGCGGTGAAGAAGCTCCGGCGGCTTGCCGATGGCACGAACACAGCCAAAGATCCTCAAACTGAGGCTGAGGCAATCAAGGCCATCGGCGAGGAGTTAGCCGATGTGGTGATCTACGCCGACCTTCTAGCTGCTCGTCTCGGCCTGGACCTGGGCTTCGAGGTGGCCGCCAAATTCAACGCGGTCTCGGCTCTTCGGGATTCGGAGATCTTCCTGTGAGCCGCCACCACGACCTCCACGGCGACGGACGCTTCACCCCGTTCGACTTCTTCCGCGAGCGCAAGGCTCGGGAGGCGGCGAGAGCGGCCAGGGCGGCGAAGCGGCGCCCCTCCTGGCACGAGAGGCTGCGGTCTTGGGTACGGTGGTGGCTGACCTCTCCCGATTGGGCCGCAGACGGGCAGCCAGGCCCCTCTTTTTCCAGCCAGCCAGAGACCGAGTCGGCCTTCCTCCGCGGCTGCCGCGAGGGGGCCGCAAAGGTCGATCGCGAGCGAAGTGGACGGAGCGAAGTGGAGCCCGCGCCCGAATCCGCCTTCGAAGCCGTCGCCCACGCCCGAGTGGTGGCCCACGCCCGCGGTGAGCGCGAGCTTGCCCGGGTGCTCCACTGCGTGGCCCTCATGCACGCCGCCGGGCGCGAGGGCGAGCTGGTGGCGTTCTTCGAGATGGTGAGCGCGGGGAATCGGGCGCAGTTGCCGGAAGGGAGGGTCCACTGATGGCTGTGCGACTTGACCTAAATCCGGCAATTGGCCCTCGTCTCGCAGCGTTTATCGGAGTAAGCGAACGAGATAGGCAACTCCTTCTTGACGCCCTTGATTCGGCTCTCTGCGCCGCATACGAGGGAAAGATCAGCGCTTCGAAGGCGCGAATCGCTGGCTGGAAAAGACTTCAAGGGGAAATCTGGTGACCCACCGCTGGGGGCCTCGCGAGGAGCGCGCCGTCCCCTGGTCGGTTTTGCCGGTTGGTCAGTACCGGTGCCAGCGGCCGGGGTGCAACTGCGTCCGGACCTCCGAGCCCTACCACGACAAGAACGGGGCAGAGAGACGCCGGACGGTCTACATATTTGGCCGATCACTAACCGTTTTTATCGGCAAGGCTCCGGCCTGCCAAGGAGGAAACGATGGCACGCACGCGAAAGAGCAAGGAACAGGCTGAAATCCCGGGCACCGAGAGCCCGGATCGGATCGACGAATTGCATGCCCTGACGATCGAGACCTACGAGCTTCAGGAGCAGAGGCGGGGAATCACGAAAAAGGAAAAGGGAGAAGCGTCTGGCCATCAACGCGACCCTCAAGGCTCACCACATCGATCACTACCACGTCGACGGGGTCGAGTGCTGGATCGAGCCACTGGGCGAAAAGGTGAAGGTGGCGATGGACGAAAAACCGGAGGACGGCGAGTGAAATACCGCATCACAGGCATCCCGAACCGCATCGTTATCGAGGAATCCGAGGACGGCCACAACACCCTCGCGCAGGCCTACTCGCGGGCAAAGCTGCTCGCGGGTTGGCCGTTCGCGCCCAACGTCGAGGAGGTGGGTGTCACTGAGCTTGCCGATCTCCTGCGGCACGTGGGGATCGCCCGATGAGCTACCTCGTCACCTGGGGAATCGAAGGCGGCCCGATTTGGCCGCAGTCCACATTCGAGGACCGCCTGACAGACGCCGTCGAAGTCGCCCGAGTCAACGACGGTGTCATCTTTGACCTCAATAAGAACGGGCACCAGCTCTCCCCGTCCGAGATCGAGGAGCTGCTGCACCCGTTCCGAAAGCTGGCGGAGGAGATCGTTGGCAGTCTCATGGCCGGCGATTTCGGTGAGTCGGCCCAGTGGATTTGGCTGGTGCGAGATGAGGACGGCGCGATTATCGGACGCTGGTCAACACAGAAGGCCGTCGTCGCCGTGGAGAAGGTGCTGGAAGGGAGCGGGCTGTCATGACGGTCTCAAAGCTCTCTACGGCGCTTGAGCTTGCCCAAGAAATGGGGAGCGGCGCCCTGATCTTTGTCTATCAGCGGCGAAGCGCCGGCATTCCTTTATTCGCCGTTTTCCCCGACGCCCAACACGTAGACCTCGGATCGGCTCCCGAGGTGGAGATGTTCGCGCTGGTCGATCCAGGACAATGGTCTGGAGGCTGGCCATGAAGCCCCGCAAGCGCCAACGAAAGCGGGCCATGGGAGCGCAGGGATGAAGCAGCCGCGCCTCTTCGAGCCAGCAATCGAGATCCCCGAGGAGCTGCGGCCGGCTGTGGAGCTCTGGCTGGCCTACAAGCGCGAGCAGTGGCACTTCAACTATAAGACCGTGGCGCTGAGCGGACTGGTTGAGCGGCTGGCCCGCTTCGAAGCCGAGGGCCTCGCCGAGGGCCTGGGGCCAGGTGAGGCGCTTCGGGCCGTTCGCTTCAGCATCCAGGCGCCCTACAAGGGAGTGTTCC
>Ga0207685_10000081_pt1 | contig 18234 bp, 21 predicted proteins | sample LARL111metaG_FD_184350 | JGI IMG/M metagenome (GOLD analysis project Ga0207685, IMG submission 184350) | Corn, switchgrass and miscanthus rhizosphere microbial communities from Kellogg Biological Station, Michigan, USA - LAR L11-1 metaG... | ecosystem: Host-associated > Plants > Roots >...
AAGAAATTCAAATCGATTACAGAAAGACAAATGGTTGTGAAAAAATAGGTGGTTATTGCGCACAATCCATTATGATGGCTGTCCATTGCCCACAATTGTTTATCCTTTTAAAATCTGCACAAGCAGCGTAATAAGTATGGCTAAGTCAACAAAAAAAGAGCAACCCGAAGTAATGTATATTGAAGCCGTAGGACTTCAAGGTAGTGGATGGATTCAGGATGACACAAGGGGAACAGCCAATCCTATTGAACTTGCTGGCCCTTCAAAACTTGGCATCCCTAAAACAGGGAAACGTAAAGTAAAAAGAGAAGATGGCTCTTGGTACAATGAAGATATTCGTCATATCAAAGATTGCCCATTCATTTCAGTAGCAGAACAAAAACAACACGGAATAGAACCTAGCCCCGATCCTTCGGCTGATGCTATCTTTCTTGAAAAAGGATATGGCGTATTTGTAAGAGAAGGTGGCGCAGAAGGAACATTTGATTATCTCAAAGAAGCTTACTATAATGAATCCAACCCGGAAAGAGTTGCCAGAGCCACAGCTTTATATCGTGTCCTGAAAATGGATGAAAAGAACGAACAGGATATTGAGAATGAAATGATGAAAGCTGATGCTATCAAGTATGTAGGGACACTGTATGAAAAACGTGGGAAAGTGTATGTGTATAATGAAAATAAAATTGATGGCATTTGTTCGTTGATGGCAATTTTTGCAGAATCATATTCTGGTAAAGTGACTGCTATTCAAAGAATCGCTCAACAACGTCCAGAATGGTTCTTGGATAAGGTGAGCAGGTTTGAACAAACAACATTAACTGAAGTGTCTCATGCCTTAGAACTTAATGTGATAGGATTTAAGGTAAATTCAGTGGAGTACAAGGCAAAAGATAAAATTATTTGTACTCTTGGTAATGAAAAATTGTCTAATGACGAAAAGATAGAAAGATTTGCCGATTGGCTTAGAACATCAGATGGCCATGAAGCGTACATGGAATTAAAGGCAGAAATTGATGCCGCTAAAAATAAACTTTTACAAAACTAATTTAATAAAATCCAATATCCATTTCAAATGGGAGCAAATTTTTTATCATCAGTAGCAATTCAGTATAATGATACGGTATATCTGAATAATGGCGTAACGCCGGGGCAAACCGTTGCCGTTCCTACTCCAAGTTTGGGTGGGTATGTATTCGGAGATTATTGGGCCGTTCCGGTCAATGATGGAGTATTTAGCGGATTTAATTATTCGTTTACAACTCCTACTTCTACAGATGCACCTGATGTGCAAGCGTTTCATGTTGTCCGTATTCAAAGCACACAAAGCAACGAAGTTTGGTGGTTGTTTGGTACGTCTACTCAATATATTATAGCTAGTAATACCGTAGAATGCTGCGGAGATAGTTCTCCAAATGGAGTAATGCCCACAAATGTTCCTGCAATAGCACCTTGCCAAACAGTTTGCTTGGATTCGAACGGAGTGGCTACAGCAGTACTAGCAGTACCAGCACCATTAGGCGCACTTCATTATTATCCATTTGGGTATTTCAATGGCGTTGCTTTAGCTCAATCAGCACCTACTGGATATGCTTCTATTGCTGCTTTACTTGCCTTTTTAAATGGTAACTGGCGTACAGGAGCATTGACAAATACATGGGCTGTATCGGCAGATAATCTCACCATAACAAATACATTGGATAATACTGCTACCGGAGCAGATATTCTTTGTGCAGCAATTGTATTAATCTAATATCTTAAAACAGGCATGGTAAATGGCCGACAATATAGGTACAGTAGTTATTCCAGCACCGGTTGTTCAACTAAAGGACAATCAATTCCTTGAGGATGGTGTAATCTTACCGCAGATACTAGAAGTACCTTGCATACAGGCTCATATTGATGTCGGCCAATATTGGGCTATTCCTACCAAAGGTGAAGGAATTTTTACAGGATGGTGGTATCAGCCAGCAACTACTCCCAATGGAACAGCTATATCAAAACCAACATTCGACTCTTTTTCTGTTTTAAGAATAAGGGATAAGCTCAATGATTATACATGGTGGATATTAGCAACCGTTACGTCTTATACTGCCGCTTGTAATACTTGCTGCGGGGCAGCCTTTACGCCAATCACCTATTCTGTTCCTGTTATTTCACCTTGTCAACTTATTTGTGAGGCTATTAATGATGACGGTAATTATTATGTAATTTTTGCTGCTCCTGCATTAGGAGCCGGACAAACATATACCGTTCATGGATCATTTGACAATATCGCATTATCTACAGGAACAGGAATAGCATCACTGGATGCACTTGTTACTTATTTAAATACTAATTATAATCTTGTGGGAGATTTTTCACCACAGGCTACAATAGTTTGGATAAGATCGGGAACTACTATTATAGGAACTTTACAAAATGGACTAGGTAATGGAAGCAGCATGTGTATTTCTATTTTGGCAGTTTCGTAATATGATTTGATACCCTTTGGGGTTAACTATAACAAAGGGCAGCGTCTAAAAAGCGAATGCCTTTTTTAATTTTTTAAAGAATGAGTAAACAGCCATTAAGAACAATAATAAATATAGGAAGCGTATATAATAGGATAACTGTTATATCGGATATGGGAGTTATTAATGGGAAAAGAACTATTTTAGGTAGATGTGAATGTGGTGTCGAAAAGATTTTTAATTGGATGAATGTAAAAAGTGGGAAATCTAAATCATGTGGTTGTTTGCCACTTGAAATAAATAAGAAACATGGATTAACCAAACATCCATTGTATTCAGTTTGGGAAGGGATTATTGGGAGATGTTATAATAAAAATCACCCAAAATATCATAGGTATGGAGGTAGAGGGGTTAGTATTTGTGATGAGTGGAGAAACAACCCAAAATCATTTTATTGGTGGGCAATAAATAATGGATGGGAAAAGGGACTTTCTTTGGATAAAGATAAATTATCGCCTAATAAACCAGGTAATTTGTATTGTCCGGAATATTGCTGTTTTTTAACTAGAAAAGAAAATTCAATGTATAGAGAAAACAGTCGGTTGATAGAATATAATGGAGAAAAGTTGTGTGTAGCTCAATGGGCCGATAAGTATAATATAAATTATCAAACTTTTCAAGCAAGATTAAGATATGGATGGACAATTGAAGAGATTATAACAATTCCGTTATTTAAGTATAGTAAAAAAGTTGCCTCGTGATTATTACAACGTCTCCTGATATAACAGTTTTAAGTGCAAGTGTAATTTTTGACATCAGCGGTGTCCTGCCTAATGTTATAATAACAAATCAATCAGAAGGCCCAAGCCTAGCTGGTGTTTCATATGCTTATAAAATAATTAGTCCTACTCAAACATTTATTCATGACGGGTCGTTGGACGATCCAGATATTATTGGTATATGGACAAGTATATTGAATACAGATCCATGGCCTCGCCCATTTGGTCAATTGGAATGGTCGGGAAGCCCATACTCATTTCAGATTCTTGCAAAAGACAGTGCAGGAAATGAATATGCCGCCCCTGTTCAATTAGCTAGTATTTGCAGACCAAATGGTAATTTGCCGGCATCAAAAAATACTTATGGGAAAGGAGATGTTTTAGTACAGGTAAAATGCGATCAGGCAAGAATATTATTTCAGGATATTACCAATACTTCTTATAAAGGATTAACAGGTACTATTGGTTCATCCGTACTCCGTGTAAACTTCCCAATGGATGATACAGGAACGGTTCCTGCTCCATTTGTAGGAGGTAATTTCTCAACAGCAATGGTTCCCATTACTTATTCAGGTAAAGGCTATCAGTTTTTATACACCTCCATTTATCAATATGAATTAGCAGAAGATACATTTGTACGAATAAAATATCTCCTTAGTAACACATTCGGGGTATTCTGTAACATTGATCTGATTCCGCTTTTATGCGAGTATCAAAAGTTAATCGCCAGCATTGAAACCGGAAGCTGTAATGATGTGGCTGAAGCTAACAGAAAATTAATGCTCATCAATCCAAAATTTTCTTTGGTGGTAATGGGTATGTTGCAGCCTCTCACAGGAATAGATGTTCCTGCACTCATTCAGGAAATTGAAGCCATTGGAGACTTCCCTTGTGATTGCTGTAATGTGGCAACAGGCATAACGCCTCCGGGATCATCCGCTTTCGATGGATATACATTCTCCGTAGTACCATTGGGAGGAGATATAAACGGTCAGGTAGTGCCAAATGGGTTTAACATACAAATCGAACTGTCAGATGTTTCCTATATATTTAAGATTTGTGATACTTCGCCTGCCCAAACGACTGCCTTTAATGTAGTACCAACTACAAGCGTGGATGGTTATACCAAAACATATTGCCTTCAGGTTGATATTACTCAACTTTCTGAAGATATTTTAAATACTATTGCTGACAATAGCGCACTTGTTAATTTATTTAATTCGATTGTCCTTTCATCAGAAGATGGTAATTTTAATCTCACTGTAGATGGAGGATGTATTTTTGCAAGCAGCGCAACTTGTGATTATGTATTTACTCTTTCTACGATTCCTATAACAACTACTTATGCCCTATTAACTTCAATTAAAATAGCTGGCATCGTTCATTCAATAAATTTTGCGTTCAATCTTTCAAATTTATCAGCCTTACAAGTATATCTAAATGGACTTGGATATGGCATATTTGTAGTTACTAATCCCAGTGGGCAAACAGTTTTAATAAGTTCAACTAACAATGGGAATGATATTCAGCAATTAAATTATAAAGTATCTTCTACTAACCTTATTGCCGGGATGGCTAAGGATTGCACAGGATTTGTACCCGTTAGCGCAAACTATGTAGTACAGCAAATAATAAATTATTTATGCGCTTTAACAGATGCTGAAGTAGTTACTTCTGGTTCTTATGACATCTGCTATGTCGATCCGACTACTAAAATAAAGACCATTGCAACGTTACCCTCGGGAGTTCCATTGGCTGAATTTATTTCTACTTTATTAGAAAAAGGATGTAATACAATTGATTATATTATAAATTCTGGAACCGTTAATTGTACCAATATAAAATCACAATTTCCTATATTGAATACGGTTGCCATGCAACCCAATGATGTATTTTTAGTTACCAAAGCAGGTGCTTGTTCTCAAGTAACTCCCAACGAGGCATTTTTGACAATGCTTACCTACGGAATTGATAATCCTGATGTATTGGCCGCCTTTTGTGCATTTGTAAATGCTTGTAGTGGAGGTTTACCATGCGCTCCGTATAATGTATTTAATGTTTCCGTTGACGAAAGCTCGCCAACAAGTATTATTAATCTTATAATTACATTTAATCATCCTGATGCTATTTCAAATACAATCAGGTATGCAAGAATAGATAACACGGTTACACCTGTTTATACGACAATTCCGGGAATATTACCGGGAGCATCTCCTTATACAATTTCAGGAGTAGCAAATGGTCAATACAGGATTTATATTCGACCCATTTATTCAGATGGCAGGCTTTGTTCAGAAACAGTTGTAGATACTCCTGCTTGTACTGGTATTAATTCATTCAGCGTGGCTTATGATGGAACAAATATAAATGTTACTTATTCTGCCTCCGTTGATCTGGATGCTGTAAGAGTGAATATAAGTTATCCAAATGGAGGGTCATTTAGTCAGATATATACAAATGGCGATCCTATTGTTATTACTCCTCCGGCTGGTGTATATGGAACATTTTTTGCCACGTTGCAACCTGTTTGTAATATAGATTCTGGGTTCTTTGGAACAGCTACGCCACCTTCAACATTTATTATAAACCCTCCTTTTAACTCAAGCATAACAAATAACTCGTCTTTAGATCAGGCTAATTTAGGGATATTTAGTTTTGCTCCAACATTTTCATATTTAAATACAACTACTTTAAGTATAGGTCAAACTAAATCATTTTCCATTGGAGATGGAACATCAGGAGAACTTTTTGTAAAAGTGGATGCAGCGGATCGTGATTCATTATCATGTACTTTAATAACCGGCACAGGTACATATACTGGTATTCCATTTGGAGGTAATTTATTTCAATTTATTGCTGTTCCAATACTTAATGGTTGTACTATCATTATTAATGATGATACATCTCCGGCTCCTCCGTCTAGTGGGCCATTTAGATTTAGCGTAAATGCAGTAGATATATGTGCCGCTGCTCCTGTTAACTTATATTATACAGGCTCTTTTACAACTGGAACCATTATGTATACAGATTCCGGGTTAACTACCCGATTAACGGGATTTAATTTTATATCAGATTCTGTTTGGACTATTATTTTTAATATAAATAGCGCAACCGGATTAATAGGATCGAATAGTGGCAATAGTTGCCCATAAAATGTTTTGTTGTGATAGATATGTATTCATTGTGGCAGGATTTTCAAAGCCTTGTCAATACTTTTCAAGGAGGATGGTATCGGCCTCAAACGGATTTTGAGAGAGCTACCAATGATATATCTATTGAGTTATGGGATAAGTGGACTTCAATGGCAGAGAAAAGCCAGCAAATAAAAGATTTTCTGATTCCATTTCTTGTTTCAAAAAATATCATTGCTAAAAGAGCCAACAGTTATTATTCTACCATTGAATATCCAAAAGAATACGGAAGATTCGCCACGGCTGATATTATTGTCCACGAAGACAAAACAGTACCTTCCCCAACAGTTGATGGAGGTAAATGCGCTAATGGGGATTTTAAAACACAAGAAGAAATAACAGAAGAATATTTTGATAATTTAAAGTCAAATGAAATCGTATTAATCGATTTGCAAAGATGGGATTCGTGTCTTTCTCACCTAACAAAAATGCCTACTTTCGATTCCCCAAAAATGGTGCAGATAGATGGTAAATTCAGGGTAGCACCAAAAAATGTTAGCGTAGTGGTAATGAATTTCTACAGGCAACCCAAACCAGCTACTTTTAAATATACCCTTTCTCCCGGTGATCCACAAACAGGACTAGGAGATCAAATTATTTATAGTCCACCACCTATTTCTACTCCTTTGGAGTGGCCTGAAATCGCAAAGAATAATTTTCTTTGGCGTTTAGGAGAAAGATTCGGCATCTATACAAAAGACCAATTCATGACACAGATTTCAACTCAACAAAAAACAATGATTGATTAATGCCAATAGTATTTCCAGATATTGATGCTTTAGAAGCCTATGTTGATGCTAATATCATTGCAAATGGGGTTGAACAAATTACAGGCCCAATAAATAATAATGCGCTTAATGGATGTATTGAATTTATACGTCAAAGCCCATTGAATTATGCAAAGGCATCTATTGAAAATACTGCGGGTGCAGTCATAGCTTCTACGGCAGTAGTTGTATTCACCGGTTCAACTCCTGCAAGTCTTACGTGGAACGATAATATTTATAATGAATATGTTTTTGTAAATATGACAGCTTCGGATATACCATTATTAGGATTATTGGTTTATTATACTCCTTTAGGAACCGTAGCAAGCACTATCCCGGCCAATACTGTTATTAATGTATTTAAAGCGGCAAATGATCTATGGGTACAAGGGAATAATCTAGGAAGCTCTACTCCTTCAACACCACAAAAACAGCCACTTTCTTTTGTAGTTGGAATAACCGCTAATGCTCCAACTGTAAATACTTTTACATGGACTTTACCTGCATTTCAAAATAGCTGGGTAGTATTATTTATTGGGAATTTACTTGTAGATATGTCAGATTCAGGAGATGGAAGCCCTTTTATATCAAAAGTATTAGCAAGTGACACTATCACAATTTCAAATTATGGAACTGGATGGAATAATGGTGACAAAATATCATATATTTTAATTACCCCATAATTGTGTTTAAAAAAATATGAAAATTTTACAAACGGCAGTTGGGATTAATGGAGGCCCAACATTAGGACAAACGCAATATCAGAATGATTTATTTAAAAGATCAGTTGTAGAAGTGATTATTGTTAATAATGTACCGGAAAACAGACTGGAACCATTACCAGATTTTAAACAAGACCCAATATTAGGAGTAGTTACAAGAAATAATATATGGGTGCAAAACGACAAAGCAATATTTTTTATTTCAAATTGTAACTGCCAATAAGATGAAAAAAATATATCTCATATTATTGTTTTTAGTGTGTTCAATAATTTCTTTTGCGCAATATCCGGGAGGAACACAAACAATCGGTAATGACAGCAATATAGTTAAAGCAAAAGGAGGATTACAAGGCCGGATTATCCCTATACCTTATGCAGATACAACAGCAGCTAATCTGGAAAGAATAAGACAATATGCAGGCGCAGAAATATATACGACAAGTGATAATAAAAAATGGTATCGCAATGCTGCTCTAACTGCATGGCTTCAATATTCATCTGGTAGCGGCTCATCTATTAATATATATAATTCAGATGGGACATTAACATCAAATAGAATATTAAGCGGCTCTAACATTCATTCACTCACTTTGGATAGTTTATCAGCATTTAATGTCGCATCATTTAACGGAGCAGCATATGCTCAATTGCAAATACATCCAACAGAATCATCGTTACGATACCATAACAGTGCAGATAATTTTGTATCTGTAACTAATGGGTTGATTCAAAACCATTCAGAAGGATCAATATATAATGAGGTCTTAGATTCTTTCAAATTGGCATATAGCGGAACAATTCCAACAGTATCATCTCTTTCAGGATATAAACTTCAGGCTAGAAATGTAGTAAGTGGGGCATTTGTGGATTATTCAGGAAATTCAGGTAATACTATTGATGTTTTTGGTATCGCTGGGCAATCCAATGCGGTAGGTAATTCTACACAACCCTCTTTAGCTCCAACACCTGAAAGTGGAACAGCTTTTCAATTTTATAATGGTGCAATATCTCCAGCAGTAGAACCTATTGGTAATTCAAATGGTAGTGCTTGGCCTGCTTTTGCTGTTACTTATTATAAACTAACCGGGCATTTGATTTGCTTTGTGCCAGCAGGGGTGAATGGTTCAGGGATGGCATCCGTGGCTAATTCAGGTCATGGGACATGGGACACGACAGGAACACTATACGATACTTCAGTAGCCAGAATAAATGCCGCATTGACCGCACTAACAACAGCAGGGTATACGCCTATCTTTAAAGGAATATTATGGGATCAGGGAGAAAATGATGCTGACTTTATTAATCGTGGAGCAGAAACGCAGAGTACTTATAATTTAGCTTTTGCTAAACTCATAAAAAATTATAGGTTACAGTTCGGTAAAACTATTTCATTCAATATATTCAGAACTGGATTTAGAACAGATACCATTCAAACCGGGTATTTACAAGTACAGTCAACGCAACAAACATTGGCTAACCCAGATAGTTTGATCAATATAGTTTTCTGGAATGCCGCTTATTTCCCCTCACGCTCTCTTATGAGAGACAATTACCATTATACTCAAGCAGGATATAATGAAATGGGAAGAATAGGGGCAGAAGAATTTGTCAATTCCGGTGCCAGAAAATTACAGGAACAAGGAGCAAATGTTTATATATCGCCACCGGAAATGATTGGGATAGGAACAGGACTGCCAGCATCTCCTATTGATATAGTAAATACAGGTGTTGCAAAAGAGATTTCATTAAGCGATAGTTTGAATAATGTTATTAGAATAGCAATTCAGAATAAGCAAGACGGGAATACTGCCGGAGCCGGTACATGGTTATATACATCACTAGGATTAAGATCACAAATAGTCCACACTTCCCTATCTTCTTTTATTGGAAGCGATATATTGGCTATAAATTCGACTCCGGGAGTAGGTATAAACTCTGATAGTTCAGATATTAATTTATCAACTGGGGCATTTACTAGTAACATTTCTTTAAAAAGTAGACTAAGAATAAAAAATAGTGGACAAATTGCGATAGGTCAAAATGTAGACCCAAACGCTTCTGCGATATTTGATATTAATTCTACAACACTTGGGTTTCTCCCTCCACGCATGACCACCACTCAGCAAAACGCTATTTCTTCGCCAGCAGCAGGACTATTTATTTACAATACCGATAGTTCAAAGCACTGTTATTATACAGGTTCGACATGGATATGCTATGGGAATGCTAACGGAATCAGTACGGCTATAAATAATACAAATGTAGGTTCTGCCCAACGATTATTGGAACCTTCTACACAAGGAATAAAAACACTTTCAAATACGGCAAGCCACATACAATATGATAGTTCAACTTCCCACCAATTGAATATATCGTTTAAAAATGATCTTGCTGATCCCGGCCCTTCCGCTGTTTATGGAAATCAGGGATCAACACCGGGATGGTACAGTGTTCCGTTATTAGATACTACTAATAGAGATGCGTCTGATAGTACGGTTGCGATATGGATTACCGCTTTAAAGAAAATGGTTTTTATTAATAAAACGCAATTCGGGAACAATATTACCGTTCCGGGGAATAGTTCAGATGTTGTTATAAATAGAAACGGAGCATTAGCAGCACCGGGAAGCGACAGCTTAACCTATGACAACAATGGGTTAAATAATAAGTATTTATATAGGGTAAATGGGAATACTGTAGTTTATAAACCAGACAATACAACATTCTTAAATACTATTTTCTATGGGTCATTGCCAGCTAGTTTATCTCATACCACAGGGATAACGGGACAATACGTAACAGGTATAGGATTGTTAGCTGGCAATGCAAACACGACAGGTGCTTCTGATGTATTTGTAGGATCGCGTGCTGGGCAAGCCAACAATACTGGTACTAATGATGTATTTGTAGGAGATGGAGCAGGGATAGCCAATCAAGGTGGTAATCAAAATACTGCGGTTGGTATGGGATCATTACAAACAAATTCTGCTGGGAATAATGTAACTGTAATGGGTTTTGAAGGATTGAAGTCTAGTACTGCGAGTACATTAACAGGAATGGGATATAGGGTAATGCACGAAAACACTTCTGCCGGCAATAATGCTGCCTTTGGTGACGATGCTTTGTATCAAAATCAAACAGGAATACAAAATGCTGTTTTTGGCCCGAGTGCATTAACGGGAACTGCCTCAAATAGTGCCTCAGGGAATAGCGCATTTGGGTATCATGCTATGTTTACCAATACAACGGGTGGACAAAATATAGCTATGGGAGATAGTGCCGCTTATAATAGTGCCGCGCATGTTAGGTTTATTGTTATAGGAACAGGACTACAAGATAATGGTGATTATTCATTGAATTTAGGGGGCGCAATTTTCGGAACTGGCATGACAGCCCACGGAACAAGTACAGCTGGAAGTATTGGAATTATCACGACTGCTCCTAATTCAACACTTCATGTTAATGGTTCTTTTGCGGTAGCTTATGTAGCCAAAACAGGTAGTTATACTCTTACATCGACTGATGAAGTAGTGGAAGTTACCACCGGAACTAATAATCAAACTCTTCCAACCGCAGTCGGAATTACCGGAAGAGAATATACCATTACAAATAGTGGGACGGGAGTAGTTTCAGTTTTGACTACATCATCTCAAACATTCGTGAATGTTTCTGGAACCCCTACTTCATTAACCCTAAATCAATTCCAGAGCGCAACTGTAGTTAGCAATGGAGCAAATTGGCTATTGACTTCAACCAGATAATTTTATATGAAACGAATACTTTATTTCCTATTTCTTATTTGCGGTTGCTCTCATGCACAATTCTTTCCTGCTATCTATGTAGGGCCACCTTCTGAAACTTGCCCGTCAACTACAGTAATAGGAGAGTTTATTAGAGATAATTTTACTGGCACTTCCTTAGATTCTACTAAATACACAATACTTAATGGAGGTTTACAAACAATAAGCGTATCGGGAGGTAAAATACATTTTACAGGATCGTTGGGAGCTACAAAAAATGTTTCCCAGATGCTTAAATATACTTTCTATCCATCCAGTATGTTGAGAAGGTATGTTGTAAAATTAGATAGCATACAATTTACTACAATTGATGCTAATACAAAAGGTATGTTTGTCGGTGTTGAATCCAATACTAATGCCTCCACTGCGCTATCTTCTTCGTGGGCTAATGTAGATCCTTCAAATGTTGATTCAGTAGAATTGCTACAAACAGATAATCTGCAAGTCATAGGGAATACTGTACAAACAGCGACAGGCATTCCAGCAATTAATACTAGTGATTTATATAAACTTGAACTTACCGAAGATGTAGATACCATCTATGTAAAGTTTACCAATATTTCTGCTTCTACTTCGGTAACTGTAAAATACGCATGGAATACGCTATCCGCATTCCCACGACGACCTACTATTTTTAGATATTCATTCGGTGGATGCGGATCGACTGCTTTTACTGCTGAATCATTTTCGGTAAGTACATTAGAAAGCAGAGGAGCAAACTTAATTATCGGAAATTCTATTGAAGTAGGTCATGATGCGAGCAGTTTCAATCTTGGCTTTGCCGCTTTAATGAGTATTCATACTTCTTGTAAATGGCAAATAATGGCAGGGGCAGGTCTTGGCTCTGGCGATGGTTTCTATCCCAATAGAACAGAGATCATAGCCATGAATCCAACTTATGTGATTTCTGGTTATGGCACAAACGATAACAGTGGAAATCAGGCAACTTATCGACTTGCTGTTGATGCACTCGAAGCTACTGGGATACACGTATATGTTCTTTCAGTGGTAAACGGCGGCGACCCGTTTGTATCTACTACGTATAATTATTCTCTTAGAGTAACATATTTCCCTTCAGAGTTCGTTGATATTTGGACAACAGGGCAATCACAAATGAGTGTGGGGAACGGCCTTATGCAAGACCTACTCCATCCCAATACGGCTGGTCATGCCTTTTTAGCTCCTATTTTAAAATCTAAATTACCGTCCTTATTCCCTTTATAAAAAAACATTATATTTGTACAACCTAAATAATCCAATATGTCAAAGATAACTTTTACGGTTCCGGCCTCTAAAACCCCTCAAACTGTTTCCTTTGATCTTCAAGATACGGTAGTGCCAACTATTTCGGGAACAACACCGCTTGATCCAGTCGTGCCGCCGCCAGTGGTTGATCCTCCTCCCGTTGTAACACCTCCCGCTACTCCGTATAGCATAGTCTATTCAAATGGCTATGATAAGGATAGTGACTTGGATCATGCTCACCTGCAACTAGGGAAAGGTGTAGTAAGTACAACGGTCACAAAAAACAGCGCAGGATCATTCAAATCAATTGTCAACGTTGGGGATCAGCCAATAAGTTCAGGATTTAGATCAGAGAATCAATATGACTCAAGCTTAACCCTTCCCGAAGGAGCCGTAGACTTTGATATAAACTTTGAAAAATGGGAATCTCCCGGCTGGGGCGGTTGTTGCATTCAATGGCATCCGGGCAATAATGATAACGGAGGAAGTGCTTTGCTGTTTATGGAAGTAGCACAGAAAAATTGGAATGTCTATTTCTGGGGGAAAGGCTATCAAGATAGCTACTCAAAAGTTACTCCAATCAATCCAAATCAGTGGTATCATTTGAGGTTTGAAACAAAATGGACAAGGGACAATACGGGATATATTCGCGTGTTTATTGACGGTAATTTGTATTGGAGCTATACAGGTCAAACGTTGATTTCATCTGATATTCCCTACGTTAAGGATGGGCAAAATAATTGGGCGAATAATGCTAAAACAGCCCCACATGGAATGACATTGTATATCGACAATTTTGTTATTTCAAAAAAGAACTAATCATGAATGACACCAGAAGAGCAAAAGATATGCGACCTTGAACGTGATAATGCTGTTTTAAAAGAAAGAATGAGAAGGTTGGAAACGATAGTTTATACAACCATAGGATTTGCAGGGTTACAATTGCTTGGATTGTTTTTCATGTGGATAACGAGGATCAATAAATAAAATCAATACCAATGGATATAATTGAAGTTTTTGAAAAATATGGCGTAGTCGTTTACGGCCTAGTTATTTTTTTTGGAGGCATAAATGGAGTAAAATATATGCCAGAAAAATGGGAGAACAAATACAAGTTCCTGCTATTCTCTACAATCTTCGCAATTATATTTTTAATTGTTCAGGTATCAATAGCTAAGAATTTTGTTGCCGCCGATGCTATAAAATACCTAGTTACTTATACAATTGTTACCAGTTGTTATGAAATAGTAGGGCAAAAATTATTTATCAAATGGGGATGGATTCAGGATGATCCCCCATCAAAACCATAAAAACGAAAACCTATGTCACAAGCTACATTAAAAGTAACCGCTGTTACGGTTGCCCAAAAAATCGGATTCCCAAAAAAACTATTGCTCACATTAGAAGCAGATGCAGGACAAGATATTGACGCAATAGCAGCGCAAATAACAGAAAATGAAGATTTAGATATAGAATTGCCGACTCACAGTCCAAATGGATAATGAAAATACCCGCATGGCTAATATTAGCTACCTTGTATCTCATCTGGAATTTGTGTGCTTATTTGGATCGACCAATTTTTGGCACAAATAGTGATTTAATAGATAATATATATCATTTAAATGAAAGAGTATTTGTGTTAATGGCATGGGTTTGTGTTTATAAATTCATGGGGGAAAAGTGGAAAAACTACAGGTGGATAGCAAAAACGTTTATATGGATAGCGGCAATAAAATTGATCTATATCGGCGCACTCATAATGGAATGGATAAAGCCGAACGATTACGTGGCAATAATGGCATTTATTTTCATAACGGCGATAGGGTACATAACACAAAAATGGGAGAAATTGCGAAATCGTTAGGTAATATACTGGGATGGACAAGTGCCTTTTTTGCTTTTTTGGCAAATCTTCCCAATCCCGTCTCTTTCATTCTTGGTATCGGATCAGCTATGTTTATTTATTATCGTGCATTAAAAGTGAGAGAAGATATGCTCATCAAAAGAGTAGAAAGAAAAGAAAAAGAATACGATCTTAAAAAGAAAATAAACGGTAATCATTGAAGAATGCGGCCACTATAGTTAAATGGACAGCTATTGCAATTATAGCTATTTTGGCGTTTATATTTGGTAAGAGTTGTAATGGTGGGAAAGGTGGGTTGATTAAAACTGATACTATTTCAGTAAGACATGACTCTACCATCTATTCAGTAAAAGATTCTTTCATTTTTATCCCCACTCCTTACAAAGTTGTTGAAACAAAAGAAGTTCCTGTATATACTGAAGGAGAGCCAGAATACAAATATCTACCATTAGATTCTTTCCCTTCAGCTATTCGCAAAACATTACAGGATTATATCGACATAAGATATTACAAGGATAGCCTTAAAACAAAATACGGGTATGTGTATAGTATAGATACCGTTCAGTATAATAAAATAAAAGGATCACAATTAAGTACTGACTTGTCAATTCCGGTTTACACCAACACAGTAACCCTGCAAGCACCGAAAAAAGTAATAGGCTACATTGGTGCAGAGATCATAGGCAATCAATTAACACCATTTAACATTGTAGGTATAGATGTAGGAATAAAAGGAAAGAACGATAAATACTTTGGAGTAAAAGCAATGTTAGATAAGGATGGGAAGATTTGGTACGGGGGTCAATTCTTAATTCCGATTCATCTACATAAGTAAAAAGGCCAACCGAAGTCGACCTTTTACCCCTTTTAACCATTAAGATTCTTCCTGTTAAGAAACACAGTAGGACACTAAAATACAAAAATATATGAAACTCAAAGATGTTTTTATTTGCTTATTAGTAGCGTTCTTGTTGCCCTCTTGTGTGGATTTTCATAATAGCAAAATCAGCGTTTGGGCCGGTGGCGTATGGCTTATCCCTTGCTTAACTGGGATTCCTGCTTTGATATTATGGATTGACGCTATTATTGCCAGCCGAAGTGGTTCTACTCATCAGGATTTATCCCCCACCTCTCCTACATTTGGTCAAAATGTCCCAGATAAAGGAAATGTATCTATAACAAAAGTATGGCCGTTTAAATATGCAGTTGGGTTGACGTTAGCTACGATTGCTATTATCATCATCCAGGTAGCTTCAAGATGACCTCTCAAACCATCTACATATTATCCGGTATAGCTTTATTCATTGCTGCCTTAATTGGTAACTTAATCTATACAGATCATGAACTGAAAAAGAAATCAGTTATTTCACATTGGCATGATTGGGAGATTAAATGTATTAGCTGCTTACCGGCTATATTCTTTTTTGGGATTGCGCTTGATAATGTAAAATGGTTTATTTATGGTCTGCCCTTCTTAATGAGTGCAGCATGGTTTTGGACATTTTTTGACGGCATTTTTGGCCTATCAGTCGCCCATGATTTCTTTTACACCGGAACAGCAACAGGTAAAAATGCAGCTAATAGTGATAAAATATTACGATCAATCCCTACCTTTTTGCAAGCAATTTTAAAGATTTCCAGTTGTGTAATAACCGCTTATTTATACATTAAAATGATTGAGAAATGAAAGGATGTGATATATCCCACTACCAAAATGGTGTTCTCTGGGATGAAGTTGTAAAAGACGGGATCGATTTTGTAATTATAAAAGCTACTCAAGGAGTGGATTATGTTGATCCTGCATTAAAGGGGAACGCTATCAATGCCCATGCGGCAGGATTGCCAATTTCCTATTACCACTATGCGAGCCTGAACACTCATGATGTAGTAACAGATGCAAAATCAGAAGCCTTAAACTTTGCCAATGCAATAAAGAACCTACCCAAGAATGATTTCCCATTAGCATTAGATATTGAAGAAAACAAAGCGGAATTATCAAAGCAAGAAGTACAAGCATGGATCGTTAGTTTTGTAAATCAAATGGGGGCAATAGGCTATTACGATATTTACATTTATTCTTATCGTTCATTCCTAGATTCTAACTTGCCTACCGATCATCCATTTGGAGCCAATAAACTTTGGTTAGCCTGTTATAGCCCAAAAGTAACAATCCCTAATGGATGGAAAGAGTATGAAATACTACAATATTCACAACGAGGAATAGTAAAAGGCATCAAAGGTTATTGCGACATGGATCGAACTGAAAAACCAATCGTTACCGCTTCCAATGTAAAAACATCTTTATAAAAAGAGACTACCGCTATTGGTAGATTTTAAGTTTCCACAGTTTTCAAACATCAAAGCAGAAAGGCGAGCATCTGAATAAGATTGTCTCGCCTTTTTTTAACCATCAACAGTAACCAAAATGGAACTTCAAACCGTCGCTATTCAGAATCTTTAGGTGGTGTTGGTTTAAATAATCTTCCCGCCTCCATTACAGGCATATTTGCTTCAGTCGGCACATAAGGCTTATTAGAGCAGTATGAATTAATCTTTCTCGTTTGTAAGTACAACTGCCGCCTATATTCAAGCTGTGCATCTGTAGTCCGCTTAGTTCTTCCTTTGCCAAGTGTCATGCTATTCAGACACTCTAATACGATTAGGGCAACATCTTTTTTTATAATTAGAAACGGTAAAACATCTGCCAGCAAATTCCTAAGGGCAATACCATAAAATCTTACATGATAAACATCCTTATATCCTGTAGATTTAGCGGTTTTCATTAATCCCTGTCCAGCATTGTATTTCTCTCTAATTGCTGTCAGGATTTCAATATGAGTATTCACTAATCTACATTGGGGCAAGTATCGTGTTCTTCCACCGGCCATACCAGCCTTTTGTATAGATATACCAAACCAAGCCTCTCCATCCAAAAGCCCTGCTAAATATTCATTATTTAGATTCATTCTTTTGGTTTAAAGGGAGATTGAATTTAGGCAACCCGGCTTCAGTTGGAATGTATAAAACATTGTTGCTTTTATCTATATTATCAATCCAAAACCAATGCAGGTATGCATCTGTTAAAGACTGTCCAATTATTTGATTGGAACGGGCGATACCGTGAGCGCGGATTGTATCAGCTTGTGCGAGTAAGGCGGCAGATTCCATTTTTGCTTTTGCTTCTGCTACCGCAACTTCCCGACTACTTTGTGCATGAGCTAAAATAGCCTCCCCTTGTTTCTTTTGCTGATAAACGTTATAAGAAGGACAACCAATCATAAGGGCTGCTATCACGCATAACAGTAAGGCAATAATAAGAGTTGTCCATTTAATAATGCGCCTTCTTTCTTTTAGTTCTTCAACATCATAAGTAGATGCCATGTTTTTTATTTTTAGTTGTGATTAAATATGTGTTT